>JAABUT010004055.1_pt1 | contig 11957 bp, 15 predicted proteins | sample 5559281 | NCBI WGS metagenome assembly JAABUT01 (sample SAMN10711880, study PRJNA513359) | rock metagenome | isolation source: Antarctica rocks | place: Antarctica: Victoria Land, Ricker Hills nord | collected 2016-01-04
CTTGTCTACATCAGGTGGACGTCGTTGACGGGCTCCTCGACCGCCGGCGGGCCAATCATGGTTTTCGCCCGCCGGCAACGTCTGGCCCTGACAGCGCACGGCGCCAGTTGCCTGCCTGACGACGCCGCCCCGCTTGACGATCGCCTACTGGGACGGTCCCTCGTGCCGGATAGGCGGCGCTACTCGCGGTGGTGGAACCGGGGGTTAGCGCTTGCGTCCAACCGCCAGGACACTGCGTCCCATGACTGTGCGCCGTCGCCAACTGTTGCCCCTGGCCCTGCTCCTTGCGGGGTGCAGCGCCGACGTGTCGGGAACGACGAGGCAGGCCGACGCCCCGTGTGAGGGCCGAGCGGGACACGGCTTCGAGCTGTCCTTGGCGATCAACACGGGTGGAGCGGCGACGCCGCAGAAGGCAGCGGAGGCGCAGAGCGGCAGGTCCGGGTGGCGCGTAGAGCGAAAGGACTCGAACGGGGTGACGTTGGTGGCCGACCGCGCCACGCGGCACGCCATGCAAGGCAGCGACAAGACGTGGCAAGTCGACAGCGGCACCGACTGTTAGGGGCCGGGCTCCCAGCGCGAGGAGGCGGCGCTATGCGCGTTGGCCGCTGATCATGAAGTCGGACAGTCGGTCTGATGATCTAAGGCCCTCACAGGCTTGATGGTCAACAGGTGGTCATGAGCCTCTCCTGGTGTGGATGAGCTCCGGAAAGTCACCTGGACGCACTCACCGAGCCGGAGCGAGGACATCGTGGTTGGCGAGGCGCCCTCGAAGCAGTCGCCAGACGCTGCGTGCCGTCGCACACATAGACGCGGATGCAAGGTCGTGATGGCGCCGTACCAACCGTCGCGACTTGCGCCACACCCCGTCGTGACTCCGCTGACAAGCACAAGCACCACGGGGCCGAGCCAGCGAACTCTCATTGGAGAAGTTTGGCCTGCTCAGCAGCCGCGCGCCAGGGGGTTCCGGGCCCCTGCCGGGACCAATCGTCAGCTCTAGGTGAGCGAAACGGACGCCGAGGAGGGCCGCTCCCGAGCGTGCAGAGGCGGGACTGATAACCGTGATCAGGCATTAGCCTCAGCCGCCGCGAAGCTGGGCGGTCGCCATTCGCAGTCACCTTCCGCCGACTTGCAACAGGGTCCACTGGGCGAACGCTTGTGGTTTCGCGCCTTGCTCCACGAGCAGGGCGACTTCCCGATGGAGGACCTCCGCTGCTTGGTTGCGATCAGCGCAGGGAATGGTCGATCCGAAGGGCCTGTTCCAACCGCCCGCGTCGTGGCGGCCAGGCAAGGCGGGCCTCTACGGCGAGTTGCCGACCGTCTGACAACGCGACGATCTTGCAAAGAGATCCCGGGGCCATGATTAAATCTAGCGCTGGCAGGCACCGCCGCCTATCGGAGTAGGCGCTACCGTCAGCCGCCCGGTGTAGGCGTTCTTCGCCGTCGTCGGGGATACCGGCGCCCCATGACGGAGGCTCAGGAGCGGTATCGCCAAGACGCGCAGACGCTCAGACAGATAGGTCTTGCCCTGTAGGGGCAATCCCTGGATGCGGTCGCGCTACCTGATCACCATGCCGACACTGCGCTGGCAGCCTGGCAGCGGGACGAACAAGAGCGCGTGGAGTCCGAGACTGCGGAACAGCAGCGCCGGCTCCGTGGCGATGCTGCCACCCTGGCGCTCGTCGGCTTGGAAGTTGAGGAGGCAAGGCGGTCAGGTTGGACGGGACTCGCCCTGCACCCCGACACCTTCGCCGAGGCAAGGTCCGCTGCCAGGCGCAGTGGCTAGTGCCGTTACCCGATCGACCACCGGGACGGCCAGTTTCGAGCTGCTCGATTCAGCCGGCGGCGAGGGCAGCGTCGTCGGTGCGGGTGTCTTCGTCCGTCCACGCTACGGCCGGCGGGTTCTCCAGGTGCCACCGCACCGACTGGGCCACGCGCAGTTCGGGCTCGGCAGGCGACCAGGCCAGGAGCTGCTCGGCCCGCTGCACGGAGGCGAGAATGTGCTGCGGTGGCGCTCCGGTCAGTGCCACGTCCGCAGGTAGCGCGACCTCGGGGACCTGTACGAGTTCCAGGTCGGCGTCGGCGGCGCGCACGATCTGCTCCAACCAGACGCGGATGGGCACGGTCTGTGGTTCACCCAAGTTGATGGCCAGACCGTCGGCGGCTCGCGTGTCCAGCGCCGCGAGTACACCGGTCGCGACGTCATCGACATGGGCGCGGGTCCACAGCAGATTGCCCGCGCCGATAGGCATCTGAGGTCGTCTCGCCCGAACCCGGCGGAGCACGAGGTCTTCTCGCCGCTGTTGGTCGTGCGGGCCGTAGACCATCGGCAGTCGCAGGACGACGGCGCCACGGACGAGCCAGTGTTCCTCGACATCGAGCTTCTCGTAGTCCTCCGGGACGCCGTCGAGCCCCGAACCGCGGTAGGGGTAGCGGTCGCGACGCAGCTCGGAGTCCTCGGTGAGTGGCACCGGCGACTCGCAGCGGTTGGTACGCAGTCCGGTGTACGCCTGGTACACGTCCTGGCTGGACAACACCACCGTCGGCACCTCGGGCAAGTCCGGCAGGACGGCGGTGACGTCGCCGGCGGTCATCGCGCAGGTATCCACGACGGCAGCCGCACCGAACTCTTCGATTACGCCCGCATGGCGCAGAAGGTCTTGCCGGTCGACGTGCAGATGGTCCACGGCCACCCAGGGTGCTGGTTGGTGCTGACCCCGGTGCACCACCAGCACCGCATCGCCGCGACCGTGCAGCCGTTCCACGACACGGCGACCGATGAACGTCGTGCCGCCCAGCACCAAGACCCTCATGGTCTCGACTATGGCAGCGAGCCCGTTCCTCCCGCTGACCAAGGCTGACGTCGACCTGGTTACGTCTCGTAAGACCATCGGCTACCGGACGACCTGGCCGACCATGAGTGGACCTGGGCGCAGGACCTCTGCGTACACGCCGAAGCACGCTGCCCGGCCCAGGTCGCCCACGCCGGTCCGGTGCTGCCTGGCCAAGGTGGTGAGCAGCTGCCGGTCCACCGCTGTTCCCTCGTCCTGCAGGCCAGGCACGATGCACCGCGGGGTAGGCAGGACCACTCGCAGGACGACATCGCCGATCCTCAGCTCCTGCCCGGGCACCGGATCGTGTGATGCCTCGAGGATGATGTTGGGCCGGAAGCGGGACGCGTCCACGCTCGCGCGCCCGAGTTGCCCAGCGAGCTCGGCAAGCGCGCCGGTAGTAAGCAGGTGTACCGGCCCGAAGTCCACAAAACGGCCGCCCGGCTGGGCACCGGACAGCTCGGTGACCATCTCCTGGCCGGGAACGGCACCGGTCAGCCAGTCCGGCACCAGCCCCTGCTCCTCGGGCAGCCGGCGGTGCAGCCGGGCCTGCTCCGGAACAGAGCGCGTCAACCGCACCGGCCGCCCGAGGTACTCGCTGAGCAGCGCGTCGGCCTGCTCGCTCCCGGCAACCGCACGGCGACCCTGCACCTGAACGACGACCTCGCTGCTGTGCTCGTCGGCCTGCGCGGTCACCCCGAGCAGCCGCCCCCACCTGTCCGGGTGCTTCGCGCTGCCGACGGTGCCGTCCGCCTCATCGAGGCAGGCCCAACCCCGGTCACCCCGCATGCCCTCGACATCGACGCGTACCGCAGGCAACTGCTCGCCGCGCGCGCTCTTGAGCGGGTACCGGAGCAGCGAGACGACATGGCCCACCCACGCAGTCTCGTCCCCTACGACCGAGACTGGGCCGCGTCACCTGAGCGGGTCGTCCGGCAGCCGCTCCGCAGCGAGCGGCTGTGCGGCTGCCGGCACGCATCGACGGTCCTAGTCCTCAAGCGCGTTCAGCAGCGGGCGCTCGCCGAGGCGCTCGCGGACGTGCCAGGCACGGTCCCGGCAGCGGCCATGGTGCTGCAGGCGTTCCGCTCCATGGCCCCGGCGCTCGAGCAGAACCGTCCGCTCGCCGAGGCACGACACCGCGTGATCGCGGCGACCCCGGCACTTCGCGAGCGAGAGCTGTCCAAGGCAGCGGTGCTGGCGGTCGTTGTCGCCGACGCGCTGCGGGCCCGCGGGCTCCCCGAGGGGCGGGCGACGTTGCTAGCCCAGGTCAGCACCGCGGCGCTGGGGCACGCCATCCACACCTGGGTTGCCGAGCCGTCCAGCGACATCGACGGCCTGATCGTGCGTGCCTTCGCAGATCTCAGCGACTTCGTCTGCGTCCCGGCGGCTGGACCCGCCCTGGAAGATTGACGCCCTCACCGCCGGCCAAGCCCTCGGCGCTGCCGCCCTCGGCGGCCTGGCCGACGTCAGCTCACCCACCACCAGCTTCCTCAGCGCGGCCGGCCTCATCCTGTGCAGCACCGTCGCCGCTACCCGACAGGCCGGGCTCGGCGCAGCCCACCCCTGCAGCACATGCACGATTGTCAGCACCCGCAGCTGGGTCAGTGACGGAGCAGTCGGCTCCGCGACAGCGAGCCGGTTCTGGATTTCTACGCTAGGTACCGAGGAGCTGCGGTCGAGCGAGGACGGGTTTGAGGTCCCGTGCCAGCAGCACCTCGGGGGCCTGCTCGGCGTCGTGCACCGAGATGACCAGCTCGGGCCGTAGCCGGTGTTGCCGTAGCAGCTCCAGGACGGACGGCACGTGCGGGGTGACACTGACCGCACCGACCGACACCGTGACGTCGCGCTGATACATCTCCCACAGCGGGAGCGGAGTGTCGGCGAAAAACATCCCGGCGTTCGAGAGGTGCCCGCCGGGCGCCAGGCACAGCACGGCCGCACGCAGCAGCGCCGGGTCGCTGGTGGCACCGATCACGACCGGGTACTGCCGGTGTTGGGTGCCGGCGTCGACCTCGGCGCCTACGTCGGCGCCGAGCGTTGCGGCGACGTCGCGGCGTCGGCCGCTGCGGTCGACGTAGTCCACCGACCGGGCTCCGGCCGCGAGCGCCTGGTCGACCGCGAACAACCCGAGGCTAGGCAGGCTGCTGACCACCAGCACTCGGGCGCCTGGGTGCCGGCTCAACCCGCGGGTGGCGCAGACGTAGGCGTCCGTAAGATTGTCGCTGACCGCAGCGGCAGCGGCCGGCTCGACCCCTGCGGGCAGGCGGGTGAGCATCGCGTCGGCGTACGGCACCCGCGCCTGCTCAGAAAACAGCCCGCCCCAGGCACCGGCGATCGACGCGCCGTAGCCCTGCAGCCCGGGCACCGTCGTGCAGCCCGTCGGGAGTGCGTTGCGGCACGGCGGGCAGACACCGCAGCTGATGTGCCACGGCACGACGACGAGGTCGCCAACGGACACATGTTGCACGGCGGCGCCGACCTCGAGCACCTCGGCCACGCACTCGTGCCCGATCGCAAACCCCGTGCCCAGCGGCACCAGGCCGTGCACGATTCCACGGTCCAGGTCGCATGTCGTTGAGGCGACGGGCCGAACGACGGCTTCGAGCGGTGAGCTGAGCGCCAGGTCCTCGACCTCCCGCCAGAGCAGCTGCCCGACCTCTTCGAACCACAACGCACGCACAGGGACTTCCTTCGCTCTTGGATCTGGCCGCTGAACAATGCCGTCGAATCGTGCTGCGCGTCGACGGCGCCGGGGCCCCGGCAGTCTGTCAGGTCCTCGTGGGGGCGACGCCAAGGAGCTCGGCGAGATTCGGGTGGTCCTGGCTGATGCTGGGTCCGACGACGGGGCCTTGTCCGTCGCTGAGGGGAACCAGAACGTGGCACAGCACAGGAGGAGGCCGCCGACGGTCGTCGGCACGGCCAGGTCCGGTCAGAGTCGAGCTCCAAGCCGGGTTGCCCAGCAGGCGGGAGTTCAGGCGGCGAAGGGTTCACCGGGGCGGAAGACCGTTATGGCGCGGACTCCAGCAGGCGCAGTCGCTCACGGACCTTGTCTGCGATGACGCTGAGCGTGGACAGCTCGTCGGTGGTGAGCTGGTCGATCATCGCGGAGCGGACGTCGGCCACGTGCTGCGGGGCGGCGGCGGCGATCAGCTCCCTGCCGCGCGTCGTGATCGCCACCAGGGCCCCCCGCCGGTCGGCCAGGGAACGCTCTCGCTGCACCAGACCACGTGTCTGCATTCTGCCCAGGTGCTGTGAGAGCCGACTTTTTTCCCAACGCAGCAGGAGGGTGAGCTCGTAGGAGCGTAACCGACCCTCAGGAACCTCTGAGAGGTGGGCCAGGACCTGGAAGTCGGCGTATGACAGGCCGCATCGCGTGCGCAACTGCCGTGCGACGAAGTCGTCGAGGGCCTCGTGCATCGCCGTGAAGCTGCGCCAGGCCCGATCCTCCTGGTCGTCGAGCCAGGGCGCCCGCGTCATGACGGCCAGCCTAGCCTGGTTGACGTGGGAACCATGGCACCTCTAGAGTTGTTCACACATCAACCAATCCGCGGCATGTAGAGACCGCCATGAAGATCGCCACCATCGGCCGAGGGCGCCCGCAACGAGAGGTCAGAACATGAAGGCAGCAGTTGTCCACGGTCCGCAGCAGACGCCCGTCTACGGGGACTTCGATGAGCCCAAGCCGCAAGATGGCTTCACCGTTGTCCATGTTGTCGCGTCCGCGCTCTCCAACGCGACGCGCGTGCGGGCATCGGGCAGCCACTACTCGCTGGCGGGCGGGTTCCCGCTCGTGCCCGGCCTCGACGGCGTCGGCCAGACCCAGAGCGGCACGCGGGTGGGGTTCCTGCTCCCGCGAGCGCCCTTCGGCGGGATGGCAGAGCTGACGCTGGTACGCGATGCGCTTTGCTTACCGGTACCGGACGACGTCAGCGATGTGCTGGCCGCGGCAGTCCTCAACCCGGGCCAGTCACCCATCGGTGCGCTGCGCACCCGCGCCGGTCTTCAGCGAGGTGAGACCGTGTTGATCAACGGCGCGACCGGCACGACCGGGCAGGTCGCCGTCCAGATCGCCAGGCACCTGGGTGCAGAGCGCGTGATCGTTACCGGCCGCAGCAGCGAGGCTTTGTCCCGGCTCGTCGAGCTGGGCGCGGACGCCACCGTCAACCTTGCCGATGATGCCGAGGCGGTCCAGGCAGCGCTGGCGGCACATTTTGCCGGTGGCGGCGTCGACATCGTCCTGGACTACCTGTCCGGCCCACCCACCGAAACCGTCCTAGCCGCCGCCGCGCTCAGCCACAAGGCGACTAAGCCGCTCCGCTACGTGATCGCTGGCAGCGCTGCGGGGGCGTCGACCAACGTACCGACCAGCGTTCTGGCCTCGGTCCCGCTCGTGCTGATGGGCAGCGGTATCGGGGCCGTCGCCGTGCCGGACATCCTGCGGGCCTCCGCCGAGGCGCTGCAGATAGCCGGGTCGGCAAACCTGCAGATCGACGTGACCGAGCTGCCGCTGGCCGACGTCGAGCAGGAGTGGGGAGCCGACCACGGACGCAGCCGCGTCATCTTCATGATCTAGCAGCGGGTCAGTCTCCACCGGGGCGTCGTGCGATACACGATCATCGTTCCAGTTCCTTGGAAGTGGGACAGCACGGATCGGACCACCGGCCCCAGCCTGTGACTTGCAGCGGTAGATGGGCGCGGTTGTGACAGCGCTATGTGGCCGACATCGGGACCGTGATCTTGTCCGGTAGGGGACCGGTCAGCGGGACGCCTCCGGGCCTCTGGCGGCGCTCAGCTGCGACTCGATTGCCTCGGGCGTCACGCCAAGGCCGGCCAGGACCCCGGTCCCGTGGTCGACGGCTAGGACAGCCAAAAGGACGTGTTCGCTGCCGATGGTGTCGGCTTCGAGGTGCTGAGCCTCCGCGAAGGTGGGTTGCAGTACGTCCTTGACGTGCTCGTCGAACGGGATGAGCGCTGGCACGGTTGCTGCGGCGGGTGGCAACGTAGCTGATGCCATCCGCTCGACGTCCTCCAGTGCCACCCCTTGCGCTACGACGGCGCGAGCTGCCGCGCTTTCGGGGCCTGCGACCAGGCCCAGCAGGAGATGCCCGATGCTGATGGTGTCGTTACCCGCCTCTCGGGCTCGCTGCTGCGCGGTGACCACCACCGCGCGCGCCTCCTCGTTGAACCGGCTGAATCCTTGGCTGGAGTCCAGAGGTGTCGACTGGGACTGGCTCCTGCCGACGAACCGCTTCTGCGCGGCCTGCTTGCTCATCCCCATGCTGCGGCCGATCTCTGACCAGGATGCGCCGGCGCGACGTGCCTGGTCGACGAAGTGACCGATGAGCGAGTCGGCGACCTCTCCTAGGTCCTCGGCCAGCTGGACTGCGCCGGTCACCCTGTCGAGCGGGTCCTGGTGCGCGCCGGTGACAGCGCCGATGAGGTTGTCGAGGCGAAGTGGGGGGACGGACGCTGTAGTCATGTGGTCAACCTACGGTTGACGCGAACCGTCGTCAACTACTGGTTGACGGGGCCACGATCGATGCTATCGGACGACCTCCGGCGTGCCCCTGTTCTTCGCGGAGGCTTGGCGCCATCTGACGTCCAACGCGGCTGGCGCGGAGTGCCCGATCAGTTGGGCGGCGAGGGGGGTGCGTCGGTAGAGCGGCCGGGGCCGCGCCCGCTGGTACGCCGAGGCGAGTCCGCCGCGTCCGCCGGTCACCCCGCTCCTCGACTTGGGGTGCTGGCCGTGCTTAGCCACTGCGCGAAGGTCTGCGTGCCGCGCGGGCCGTCGCTACCGGGCAGCAACCCGCCTCCTGCCATGGCGCGGCCCGCCTCGCCGGGCAGCCGGACGGCGATGACCGGACGGCGGACCCCGCGGGCGCGCGCCAGCTGGCGCACCATCTCGGGCATGTGCAGTTCTTCGGGTCCGGCAAACTCCGGCGCAAGGCCCTGCGGCCGTGCGCGGGTCAGCGCCACCAGGGCGCTGGCGACCTCCCGCGCCGCGACCGGCCGGCTGAGGGTGGTGACGATGTTGCTGACGTCGACCACCGCCTCGACCCCGGCGAGCGCCTGGTCGAGCCCGTCCCCAGTCAGCAGGTCGACTCCGACTGAGCGGGCTAGGACCACGGCAGTGTCGCCGCGTGACCGCAGCGCGTCGACGACCATCGTTCCGATCAGCCCGGTGCCGCCGGCGACAGCGACGCGCATCAGCCAGCCTTGCGGCGGGTAGCGGGCGAACGTTGAGGGACCAGCAGCACCGCTGCAAGCGCGACGGTGCCGCCCAGCGCGACGACGTTCCTCACCCGGTCGCCCACCTCGTACATGTTCCGGTGCGCGGTGTGAAAGGCTAAGTGCGGGATGGAGAACACCTCCCACGCCAACCCGACAAGACGGAAAGTTTCGGCCCTGGGTCGCAGCGCCGCCCACACGCTGATCGTCATCAATGCCAGGTACAGACCGCCGACGTCACGCACCAAGTGCTCGTCGTAGGCCAGCACTGACACCCAACGGCGCCCAAGGCCCGGGAAGGAGTCGTAGAACGAGTGGGGCTCCAACGCCGCCCAGCCGCCAGCGGAGGCCGCTGACGCCGCCAGGACCCCGGCCACAGCCTGCTTAGGAAAGACCTTCACTGTGCCGGCGCCCTCATCGTCGGTTCTTGTCAAAGGCCAGGCAGGCCGTCGATGCTGGTCGCGTTCTTCTCGGCGCGGTAGGTCTCCATCCCATCAGGTCCCTTCTTCTCGGCGTGCAGCCGTAGTAGGTCGCGCTCCTCAACTAGGTCCATGACGGGCACGCCGTGACCGCAGGAGTCGCTGATTCGTTCGACGTCAACGATGATCACCGCTCGAGTGCTGGGATGCCGTGGGTGGCGGGCAACTACGTCGGCGTAGGACACCTGACCCGGCAGACAGACGCGACCGGTGCCGTGCAGCCGCACCACTCGGGGCCGCCTGTCGAACGCCGCGAACATCACGCAGATCCGACCGTTCTCACGAAGGTGCGCGACGGTCTCCACGCCGCTACCGGTGTAGTCGACCCAGCCGACCGAGTCGGGGCTGAGGATGGAGAAGCTGTCGTGTCCGCGCGGGGACACGTTCACGTGACCGTCGACAGCCAGCGGCGCGGTCGCGACGAACCAGAGCGGCTGGGCCAGCATCCAGGACGCGAGTGCGTCGTCGATGCGGTCGTAAATCTTGCCCATGTCAGAGCAGGTAGGTCTGATCTGAGGGAGCGGCCGCTCCACTGGAGCCAGCGGTGTGGTTGCCGACGTACTGCAGATGTGAGCTGGCGGGGGGCCTCGCCGGCCCGTCTTGGGGGGCGACCGACGAGCGCAAGGCCGTCAAAGCGGCGGTACTCGTGACTCGCCGCCGGCTCGCTCGGCTTCCGCCAGTGCCTTGAGGTTCTTCAGCTGTCGACGGGCCATCGGCCAGTCTCCGACAGCGAGTGCCGGCAGGTACCAGTGGCCGCGATCCATGACGACCTTCAGCAGCAGTCGCGTTGTCGGGCCCTTCGGGATCAGCACGTACGACATCACCGTCCCCATGATGCTGGCCGTCAGTTGCTCCTCCCGTGCAACCGACAGAACGCGACCGACCCCGAACCTTGCCGCGACGCAGGAGAACGGTTCCCCTGGTCGAGGATCGGCTAGTCCGCGTAGCTCGCGCGGCGACCGGTGTCCCAGATTGTCTACCCAGTCGTAGGAGTAAGGCGCCAGCCGCAGCTGGCACAGCCAGGGCCACACCTCGACTGGCGACGTCTCCACCGTCACGCCCCGCCACAGCTGCAGCATCGGGGACCGCACGACTTCATCACAGGGGTATCGACGCGCTACCTCCTGCTCAGTGACGCCCCACTGTTCGCCGATCACGCTGCCGGCCAGCGTCGACGAGGACCGCGACCGGGTCCCCAGGCTCCCGCGACCGTGCGGGCGACGTGCCTCCAAGACCTGGGTGAGCAGGTCGTGGGCAGCCGTTGCGCTAGAGCCAGGCGCTGACTCATCAGCGGGCCTCCGACCCCAGAGGCTGTGGCGCTGCTCGCCAGCGCTGACCTGATCAAGATCGCTGGTGCGATGACATAGGAACTCCTTCTAGGCCAGGGCTTGAGGGATAGCATCGCTATGCTACGACATTTATAGCACTGCTATGTACGCTGGGCAAGTGCCCAGAGCTGCACCGCCAGGAGTCCGTGTAGCGCTCGTCGAGCGAGCGGCGGCGATGCTCGCTAGCCGCGAGCCGGTCACGCTGCGTGCGCTGGTGGACGGCACCGGCGCCTCGACGATGGCGGTGTACACCCACTTCGGCGGGATGCCGGGTCTGTGGCGGGCAGTCCGCCAGGAGGGCTTCACCCGGCTCGCCGCGCACTTGGGGGCCGTCAGCTCGACAACAGATCCCGTGCGCGACCTGATGGCCCTGGGTGCCGGCTATGTCAGCAATGCCCTGGCCAACCCCGTCCTGTACTGCGCGATGTTCGACGCCGCCGCCGAGCTCGAGGACCCCCAGGCCGCCGCCGCGACCTTCCAGATCCTGGTGTCTGGCGCCGAGCGTGCCCGACAGGCCGGCCGCTTCTTAGACACCTGTGACCCTCAGGCCCTCGGCACCCAATTCTGGGCAGCCGGTCACGGCCTGAGCGTGCTTGTCCTCAGCGGCCTCCTGCCTCGCGCCGCCCTCGACGTCCACGCTCCGGCGATGGCCCGCGCTCTGTTTGAGGCCGCTGGCGATCAACCGGATCTGTGCGTTGGCTCGGTCCAAGCTGGCTGGTCAACCTTCCAGACTCAGCGCGAGACCGAGTCCCAACAGGCGACCGCCCTGCGGTGACCAAGCCGCGCCGTCAGGTCTGCTGTGATCTTGTGTCACGAGGGAACGGCCATCGGCACAAGATCACTGGCCGACCGGCACGCGAGCCGGAGCAAGAGCACCTGTCCCAATAGACCCGTCCGCTTTGAAGTCCCGCTCAGGGACGGCGAATTCTGACGATCGACGCAACAACAATGGTTGAAACTGTTTGGCTGAAATGTAGCGGACGTCTGCCGGCGAGTCCACTGACCCTGCTCAGGCGGCTTTTGCTGCGGCTCGGAAGCGAGCGGTGGGCGTCTGGTAGCCCAGAGTCTTGCGTGGCCGTTCGTTAAGTAGCGCG
>JAABUT010004056.1_pt1 | contig 11956 bp, 19 predicted proteins | sample 5559281 | NCBI WGS metagenome assembly JAABUT01 (sample SAMN10711880, study PRJNA513359) | rock metagenome | isolation source: Antarctica rocks | place: Antarctica: Victoria Land, Ricker Hills nord | collected 2016-01-04
GCGGTGTATCCCACGCCCGCCGGCCTTGTGTTTCACGGAATGCAGCACAGTCGCAAGGCAGTCGACCTGAACCGACCCGCGGTCAAGATGGTGCGGCGGACCGCCCAACTGCTGACCTCGGATTCCGGCGTGCCGCTAGACATCGCCTACCTGCCGCTGCTGTGCCGCCACGGCCAGCCGGGCAAGCTCGAGCCGGATCGTCACATTGTGGAGATATGTCGGCTGGCCCGCGGATTTACCGAAGGCGGAAAGTCAACGCGCCACGCCGCGGAGTACGTCGTCACAGCGTGAGCGCTGGGCTAAAGTAGACGCAGCAATAGCCCCACGCCCGCGCGGCGCAGCCGCCGGACTCTCAGATGGCGTGCAGAGAGAAAAGCCCCGAGGAGGGGCCAACTCGTGACGCCTGAACAGAGAAGTCTGCGCGCCAAGATGGCAGCGCACGCACTCCACGCCCGCATCGCCGACCCGGCCGCTGCTACCGCACCCGCCCGGGCCGCGTTCCTCGGAAAGTTTGAGGCCGCCGTCGATCCTGACGGTTCCTTGCCACCCGAGGAAAGGTCCCGCCGCGCTGCTCACCTTCGGCAGTCGTACTTCGCTGGTTTGGCGCTGGCATCGTCCCGGGCCCGGAGCAAAGCCGGTGGCACGCCGTGAATGACGAAAGGCGGCCGCAGCCGCCCTCCGGGTCCGCCTCCACGCATCCCACGGACAACGTACCGAACCAGGCGCGGAAAGCCTGGGAGCAACCCACTCTCGGCGAGGCAGCCCGCGAGGAAGGGATCGCCAGGGCCGAGGCCGGCACAGACTCATGGTGGCGTGACTGCTGCGACCGTGGGATCGCCGAACTGGCAGCGCGCGGGGTCGTGTTCCAGGCCGCAGACCTGCAGGACATGGGTGTCCCGGACCCCAATCATCCGAACCGCTGGGGTCCGCGACTGCTGGCCGCCGCCCGCGCCGGGGTGATCGTCCCGGTTGGCTACGGACCGTCCCGGCGTCCGTCGACCGCCTGCAGCGCTGTCCGGCTCTGGCGCGGACGGTCGGTGGTGTCGTGACTGCCCGCCAGCGGTCGTTCCTCGACCTGGACGACGACCCGGCATGGCGTCGGAACGCGAACGCTGCCGCCCGGCGTGCTGACACCGCCCGCCGGCTACCCCCCTACGTCGACAAGCCCACCGGCGACGAGCTGGTCGACCGTGACCCGCTGGCCCGCACCACCCGGCGGCCGCTGACCGTGGAGGTTGGCCGGTGCACCGCGTGGCTTACCGGCGCCGGCGTGGTGGGCCTGCTGAACAGGACCGGGTCACCGCGGCAGTGGGATCACCTGCGCCGGCAGTGGATGTGCCCGGTGGACCGTGCCAGCGACGTGCTGGCCCTGGCCGAACACGCCGACAAGCGGCCCACCATCGTGGTGGAGATCGACCGATGACCTGGACCAAGCTGGGTGACGAGTTCGCCGACGCCGCCCGGGACCTTTCCTCGGACGCATTCCGCACCCATGTCGAGGCGCTGCTCTGGTCCAATCGCCGGCTGCTCGACCTGGTAGTTCCCAAGCGGGACCTATCCCGATTCGCTGAAGCCTCGGACGCTAGGGCCGCGGCTGAGGAGCTGGTCGCCATCGGCTGGTGGCAGGACGCCGTCGACTCCTGGTACATCGGCGTGCACTTCGCCGAGTGGCAGCAGGAAAGCGCCGTGATCAGTCACCGCCGCAAGCTGTCCGCGGAGCGCCAGCAGCGGCACCGGCTGCACAAGGCCGGCGACCACTCCATGTGCGCCAACACCTGCTCTGTAACGCGTGACGTAACGCCTGCGTCAACGCGTGAGTCGCCGCGTGACCCGGGACGGGACGGGACGGGACGGGTCGGGTCAGGTAACTACGCATCTACAGGAGAAGTACTGGACGGAGAAGACGACGTCTACGGTGCCGATTCAACGGCTCAATTCAACGGGCAGTGGTCCACATGACTGCTCGGCGCATCTGATGGCCGGCCGGGGTCGTAGCCGGGCCGCACGGCAGGCCCGCGCCTCGACACGTGCTGTCATCCGGGCGAAACACAAGACGAGCGAGGCGCAGCCCGGCGGCGCCGGTTACCGGCGCCGCACCAACAATCCGACCGAAGGCAAACGATGAACGCCGAGCAGATGAACCCGAGGAGATACATGAGCAACACCGACCCGATCGAGATAACGGTCGACGCTGTCGTCGCCCTGCGAGGTCTCGCAACCTCCCGTGGCGTCGACCTTGCCACCGTGATCGCCGCGGCCCGAAGGGACGATTTGGAATCCGTTGTCTTGCTGCCGGAGATTAGATCCGGCCGGCCGACGCAGGGCCGTCTGGCGCTGGCCCGCACGCTGGCGCTCGCCCCGAAAGTAGCGCCGCCCCGACCGCCGGTCGACGGCAAGGTCGCCCTCGCGCTGGTCAAAGCCCTGCCGTCCGCACCTGGGGAGGAAGGACGATGACAATGCCCAGGTCGACGGACCCCAGACTCACAGAGGCGCAGCTCAGGGAAGCCCGCCAGACGATCATCGCCCTCCGCCAGACCGCGGCCCGGGAAGGCGCCACCCGGGAGGTCGACTGCAGGCTACAAGGCGTCATCGCCGGCCTCGACCTGGCGCTCGGCACGCTCACCCTCGCGTACTTCACCTAACAGGCCAAGCCGATGACGACACCGGAGGACGACGAACCGCTCGACATAGTTGCCGACTGCATCGACCTCGACAACGGCTCGTCGGTGGCCTGGCGGATCTTCCCTGACCGCCCCGCCTGGCCGTGGCTACTCGTACACGACGACGACACGGCCGTTCTACCAAGGGGCTGCGCGTGCCCGGAGTGCGCGCCGGGCCAGCAGATCGGGCCGCTCGACGGGCTCACCCGGGCCCGTCTGAATGTGTGCCTCCGCCGCACCGAATAGAGGTTGCCTGACATGAGCCGACAGCCACGCCGTGACAAGGACACCCGCACCACTACCGAGGCTGGCCTCGGCTGGGCGCACATCAAGGCCGCCGCCGCAATCATGGCTAACGCCCGCGTCTGCGCCCTCTGCGGCAAGCCACCACCACCAGGCCAGAAGCTAGTACGCGGCCACATCATCGCCCGCACCTACGGCGGACAAGCCATACCGACCAACTTCAGACCGGAGTGCCGCACCTGCAGCAGCCGAGGCGGCGCGGCCATCACGAACGCGAGACGCCGGCAGGCGCAGGCCAGCCGGCGGATACCGACCAGCCGGGTTTGGTGAGCGCTGACAGGTAGTGAGAAAGCCGCGACTTTTAGTCACGCTACCCTGCGTGACTCCGCCCTCAACTCGCTTCCTCTCACGAGCCATTTTCTAAGCCGGTTATGTCCGTTTCTGGGGGAAGCCTGGCGAGAGGCACGTGAAAAGTCGCTGGAAGTCGGTGCTGTCCGGGGTCACTCGGTTGGCGTCACCCCCGGAGGGGAACGGCTGGGGTTTAAAGACCGCCGTGTACGCCGATCGCGTGCGTGGCATCATCAGGGACGTGTCTAACGAACCGGCCGGCATCGGGGCGACGAAGGCCCTGAATATCCGTTGGACGGGCATTGATGAGGCGCCCATCTACCTTGCCAATACGTTCCTGGCTCAGTTGGACGCCGCCGTGGGTGGACAACCGGATCAAGTCATCCTGGCCGTGGGTCAGATCGTGCCTCCGCCGGTATTCGGTGGTGACGCCGAAGTTCGGGTTGCCCTGGATGCTTTGGAGTACGTCGACGTGAAAACCTTGGCGCGTTACAGCATTACGCCGGCCAGGCTTAATGAGTTGATAGGGCTGTTGACAAGACTCGCGAAAGTCTTTGGGCCGGCGGACAACGAGGGGGAAAAAGGATGACAATGTTCCTTAGGTCCTCGGACCTCCTGTGGTCGAGTGCGAGCGGTTCCTTCGCTTCATCACCACACATTCAGCCGTTGATTACGGACGACTCTTCTCCGGGCCTCTACGTAACGGTGGCTGCTGACGGACGCCTTACCTTCCAGGTCCATCAAGCAGCGGGGACCGCTGACAAGGATGATTCTTGGCTGCGGTTCCGCCAGATGGCGGAGCGGGCGCGACGACGCGCCCTGGACAGTCCCGACCGTCCAGATGACGCAGCGGACGTCGATGAGCAACTGGACGTGACCCGAAGCCTTCAGGAGGCGCAGGAGCGTTCCATCGCCACCAGCTGAAGGAGTGACCGGGCTCGTGCATGTCCGCGGGGCTGTCTTCCGGTACGAGCACACTGTCCTTCGCAGTGGCGGGGGCTTCGGCGAGGCGCCCAAATACTTGATCTTATTGCAGACTCCAACTGATACGGATGTCGGAGCAACGCAGGCAGCGTATGTGATCGCTTCCACACGTCGCACGGGCGGAGCAGCGCCGCGTTCATTTGAGGTTGTCCTCGACGAGTCTGATGGTTTTCACCACCCGACCATTGTGGACGGGCGCTGGGTCTACACTTTGCCCCGTTCCGAGCTCGGCAACCAAGATTACCAATTCGCGCTCACTGACGACCGAGTAGCTGAACTATCGGTGGCCGTCTTTATAGGTTTGCAACTGCAGACTTAGGACTCCACTCGATAGGACGACTACTCTCGGGCCGCTTTGATGGCGGTTTCAACGCTGCCGTCGGACACGCGCCCACAAGTCCGATAAAAAGTCTCCTGTCAGGGGTCGCGTGGCCGAGAGGGGCTGCTCTTGGCCCCTCCCGGTTCGCCTCGTGAGCGGTGCTAGGGGTCCCGCGTGCAAGGTGCGGCTCCGGAGGAGTTGCGGAGCAACCGCGTAGCGGCCGGTGGCCTTGCGGGTGGGGGGGCTCCGCGTAAGGTGCGACCCTGGTGGGCCTGCCAGCCCGGCGGAGCCGGCCCGTTTAGGTCTGCGACGGCCCACCCCGGAAACTCACCGGATCTGGTGGGTTCGAGTGCGCTATGGCCGGTCGGGTCCGGGGCCGGGGTCCTGCGCCGTGGTGCGTCCCAGCTCGTTGAGGAACCGGGCGAACGCCAAGCCGCCGGCGGTGGGTGTCCCGTCTGGCAGCCCGTTGTACGGCACTGCGGGCGAGTCACCCTGCGGGGCCGCCCAGCCTGTCTCGATCCAGGGGTAGCCGGGCCAGCCGACTGCGACCGGGTCGCCGGCGTGTAGGACCGTGCCGACCGGCGGAAGGTTCGTCAGATGTTCCGCCACGAACACGTACAGGCCGGCGTGCGACCCGGCCGTCAGCCGGTAGGAGACGAACGCACCACCCGGCCATCCGCACGACGTCGACGAGTACGTGACGATCCCGTCCCCGACTGCCAGGACCGGCAGGGGGACGGTCGGGATGAAGTCGACGCCCTGGTCGGTCCGTGCGGTCCCCCTCACGGGTATGGCATCTGGTACTACCCAGATGTTTACCGCGACCTACATCCCGGTCAGCGTCGCCTAGAACGCCCGGACCTCTGCGACAACTGTCGCAGAGGTCGGGTCGCAGCCTGCGACCGAGCGCCTTGACCCGGCCCCGCATCCGAGGGTGCCAGTCTTTGTCACTGATTCACACCCTGCAGGAGGGCACTCAGGTGGGCGCGCTGGATGGGCCGTTGCCTGTCGCCTGGGCTGTTGTCGGTGGTCAGGTCTAGCGTCTCCGGAAGGGGTCGAGCCTGGCAGGATTCGGGGTCGGCTTGTGGACGTTGGCGACGTGGTGACCGCGCTGTATGAAGGCCAGTCGAGTCGCGGTCGGGTCGAGGCTGTCAACGGTGGCCGGGCGCTTGTGAGGCTCACCGTCCGGGCCGCCACCGACTGGACGTCGCCGATCACCGGCGGGACGGTGCCCGCCGGCTGCCCACGGACGTACCTGCTGTGGCTCCCCGCTGGACGGCTGACCCCCGGGCAGCTAGGAACGGGGCATGGATACCGCCAGCGTGATCGCTAGCGCCCTCGCGGCTGGGGCCGTAGCGATAGGGGTCGCGGGCCGGGTAGCGCACCACCAAGCACGGGGGGGCCGGACTGACGCGGCGCGGCAGGAGCTGGCCGCCGTTGTGGCGCCCCTCCGAGCCGAGCTGACTGGCTACCGCGCCGGTATGTCGACCGGCCTACGCCGGGACAACACCTCGCACGGTCAGGACTACGTGCTCGCCTCCGAGGTACTCGCGGCCTCCCACCGGCTGCCATACCTTCGGCGGCGTGGCGTGCAACGCCGTTGTCGCCGTCTAGTTGGTCCCTACTGGATGAGCCTGGCCGAAGTCCAGCCGGCCGATACACCTAACCGCACTATGGGCACTCTTATCGCAGCTGAGGTCAACGCCGCTGGCACAGGCCTGGATAAGTCCCAGGCCACCGCCGGGCTACTGCACCGAGCACTCGCCGCGTCGGACGATGCGTTACTCGGACGCCTAGCGCGGCTGCTAGACCGGCTGGCCGCTGCACGCTGGTAACTCCCGCCGCTGAGGCGTTGCCGCGGACCCGGCATTAAGACAGCGGATAACTATGGGCCTTTCGCTCGCCGCCGCACCGCCTGGTAAGCACAATGGCATAGCGCTACGCGGCTCATGGCTTCTAAGCACTTGGCCGCAGGTTCGAGTCCTGCCGGGCGCACAATAGCCTCTGAGCTACGAGTTTAGGAACCACGGCCTCGTCGCGTTCGGTGCCGCGAACAGCCGGGGAGGCCGCGGCATCAAGATCGACAGGTCCTTCTCATCCCACCCGAGGCGTCGCTGTACGAACAACAGCGAAGACCACCAGCCGCTGCGAGGCTTGCACGCCCTGGCCGGTAGAGCCCGACCGCCCGACCCTCAAGACCACCTGGTGGCCAAGGAACCGATAACACACTTATGCATTATCGACGCATCGGTCAGGCAGGATGGCTACCAGAGGTGATTCGAACCGGCAGGCTTGACCTCGACTCGTAGCGCGAGCACGTTAGGTCTGCTCCGGCCGTCCCGCACCTCGAGCAGAGGCGATTGTCTCGACAGTGCTCGTGCCCGGTGACACCATCGGCTTCGTCGCCGTACCCGTCCGGGATCGGAGGCCTGGTGCGAGTAACCGGCACGCGCCCAGCACCAGCGGGTAGGGCAACATCAAACCTTGCCGAGCGTCATCGCTGATGGTCGCCACATCGGACTTGGCAGGTCAGCCCTTCTCCTCGTAACGGCGGGCGACGTCGGGAAACTCTGCCCGCAGAACGTCGAGCACCTGCTCGCGCAGCCCCGGCGGCTCGTGCCGGGCCATGTGCCACACCGTTGGCCAGTCGAGCGCGAAGTACTCATGCACCGCGACGTTGCGGAAGGCGATGACATGTGGCCAGGGCACCTGGGGATGACGGCTCTTGACCACGGAATTCAGGCCTCGGGTTGCCTCGCATCATCGTGAGCTTCTGCAGGACTCCGCTGCGGAGCAGCTCGTCTTCCGTCCAGGCGTCGATCTCGATGTCGCGCAGAAAATCGCGCACGTGATCAGCTGCCTCGACGATCTCGAAGAGGTAGAGGTCGTCACGCCGCATAAAGCGCCCTGGCCTCGGCGAGAACGCGGTCCTTGATCACCCAGTGCAGGTAGTCCTTGGGCACAAGGTCGACCTTGCGGCCGAGCAGCTCCTCGAACTCCTCCTGCATACCGAAGAAGGCCAGACCGAGAACGCTGTCGGCTCCGCGGACATAAAGGAAGTCGACGTCGCTGTCCGGCCGGTCGTCGCCACGCACGACGGAGCCGAACACCGACAGTTCGGCGATGCCGTACCTGCGACACAGCTCGGAAAGTTGCGGCTGCAACGAATCGAAGTCGATGCTCAGCGGACAGCGTCGCACCTACGGCGAGCTCTGCACAGGCCCCCGCGATGAGTGAGCGGGCCGAGGCCAGATCACCGAACTCGATGAACCTCCAGCGACCCCACTGCCCGTGCCGGTTGACGCTGGCCCCCAGAGGTGGCGAGCGGTGTCGGCCTTCTCCGACGCCCGGTCACCGGCGAGGTGGGCCCGGTGGCTAGGACGACATCGTCATGTGGATGATCAACACCGACTATGACCAGGAGTTCTTCTTCTGCCGGAACGGCTACTTCCTGGGCGTCGACCCGTCCGCGTGGCTGAGTCAGGGCCGGCTCGCCGCGCCCAGAACAGGCTGTTTCCGCCGGTCCCCTCCGAGACGAACCCCTGCCAGATGACGCTCCACCACATCGCAGCGCCCCTACCGAGCCAGTCGTGCCTGGGATCCGGTCCAGGCGCCGTGGCCGGCGGTGAGCAGGAGCAGGCCATCGGGAACGAGCCAGCCGGTCGCCGGCGCGCAACAGCGGCGGCTGAGCCGCCAGCGACGGTGTCGGCTCCGATGAAGGTTCCGCCGGGCACCAGCCGCGGGGCCCGCAATCTGGACGTCACTCACATCGACCGGCCACAGCATGGCCGGCAGCCACGAGATCTCGAGCGACCGACAATCGCACCCGCAGCCGAGGTCCAGCACGAGCGGTCACCACGTGCCTGCGACGCGCGGCAGGAACTGTGGAGCCCGAGCTCGACGAGGCCGCCCTCGCGCGCTCAAGACGAGATCCTTTCCTGAGCCGGGGGGTCCCGCTCCCTAAGCCTGCGTCTGGTAGCTCAGGCGCCGTTGGTCACCGGCTCGCGCTTCTCGCTCGCCAGCTCCGAGAAGTCGCGCGTCTTGGCGCACAGCCAGCTGCCGCCCACGTCTGCTAGGACCCGAGCCGGGCGGCGTCTCCGAGGTTGGAATTGCCTTCGTAGAACCGGATCCCGGCGACCTTCGCAGCACCCTTGCCGGTGTAGCGCAGGACGTACAGGCCGTTGCGGACGTCGATCACGTAGATCAGGCCGTCTTTGATGATCGGGTAGCTCCACATGACGACCTTGTTGATCCCGGCGGACAGCGCCGGGTCCTCGGTGGCGACCGTAGCCAGCGGCCGCGGTGAGTAATTGCCGGCCTGGCTGGGTTTCGCCGGGTTGCTGATGTCGATGGCCTGTAGGCCAGCGGAGTGCCAGGTGACGAACGCCAGGTCGGGCAGGACGGTGGGGTTGTGCGCCGAGTAGCTCGTGAACGTGGTGTTCTTGGGGTTCTGCCCGGCCCGGGTGTTGCAGTAGGACGGGTGGTTGTAGCGGGTGCGGTAGTCACCAACGGCCCGGGGGGCCGACTGCTTGGTGATGTTGGCCATGGTCACCCAGCCCCAAGGGCAGCCCTCTTTGTCGACATAACCGGTCTTGGGGTCGCGGAAGTCCAGCAGGTCCCCGTAGACCTCCTCGGTGAGCAGGACGTACGGGCGGCCGGGCACCTTCACCGCCGAGTGGACACCGGGGTTGGTGTAGGGGATCCGGTCAGCGACCGGGCTGATCAGCCGGACCTGCGGGTGGGTGTCGCCTCGAGCCAGTGCGCTGGTGTCAGCGATGAGGAACCCGCCGCCGAGGTAGGACAGGTAGCCGCGCGTGCCCGAGGGGTTGAGCGAGATCGAGTGCAGGGCCACGTCGCGGACCTGGCGGGTGTGGGCCGGGAACAGCCGGTTGGGGTTGAAGGTGGCGACCTGGGTCAGGACGCCGTCACGGGCGTGGCTGATATCCAGGACGACGAGGTTGGCCCCGGTGAGGTCCGCGGTGGGCGTGGAGTAGTACAGCAGCGCCCGACCGGGGTTGCGCGGGTCGGTCCACAGGAACATCTCGTGGGGCTTGGCCGGCGGCACGTAGGTGGTGATCAGTCGAGGGTGGGCGGCGTAGGCCCCGGTGAGGTCGTAGAACTTGAGCGTGGGAGTCACCGGCACGTCGGCGCAGGCGTGGATGAACGAGCTGCACGTGAAATTCATGACGACCAGCAGCTTCTGCGCCGGCCACACCCGCAGTTCCCGGGACGTCTCCCCAACGTTGTCCTCATTCGGGGAGTGGATCTCCCCGACCACGCGGGGCTCGGCGGGCCTGGCGATGTCGACGACCAGCACTCCGGAATTCGGGTGGCCGTGGGAGGCGTCGGTGCGACTGCCGACGTAGAGGTGGGTGCCGTAGATCGCCGGGGCGGCGTTCATGCCGCGACTGAGCAGTGGACTGTGGCCAACCAGCTTGAAGTTGTTGGTGATCGCGGCCGCGGTGGGTGCGGTGGGAGTAGGTGCGGCGGCGGCCCGTGTTGCGTTAGCCGGTAGGGCCGTCAAGACCAGCATTGCGGTGCTGAGACCGATAGTGCGGCGGAGTGGGCGGAACGAAGAGCGCATGACGCCTCCATGAGGGTGACCGGGGGGAGGCACGAGGGGCGAGCTTTCCTTTCCGACGCGACCACGCGTGCCAGGCAGACCGGAAGTGTCCCACCCCACCGGGACGGTATTCCCGCAGGGTGCCCACGGGGACCGACATGCGCGAATGCCTCTCGCTGGGCGCGTATGCACCGTGGCGAGGGCGGCCGTTGATAGAGCGGCGGCCAGTGCGAAGGTGGCCGCCGATTTGTCGGTCTACCGAGGGCAGGTAACAGGGAAGACGCTGGCGGCCAGCGTTCCGCGTCGCTGTGATTGGCCGCACCAGACGAGGCAAGCCACCGACGACTGCTCCGGTGTCAGAGCACTTGGCCGCAGGTACGAGCCGTGCTGGGCGCTACCGAACCCATCAAGACATCCGCTGATTGCCGGCACCTTGCGAGCGCGTGGGTGCGTCAAGTGGGTTCCGATTCGGTAACGCACCTTCACTCCTTCGCCGTGGTACGGAAGCATCCCCCCTGCCATCGAGGCGCTGCCGCGCCCTAGTCGAATGCTGCAGGAGGCAACCGGTAATGACCAAAGGAAGACCCCTCACTCAGTTGCTCGTCGTCGGGGCGGTCGCCGCGCTCACCGCGACCGCGTGCGGCGGCGGCGGCACCAGCACCGGCAAAGCGAAGACAAGCACGGACAAGGGCGGCGGGTCTAGGACGGCCGGAACGCCGGGCGGCACGCTGAATATCTTGAACTCCGGCGACTTCGAGCATTTGGATCCAGCCCGCAACTACGTCTCCCAGACCCTCGACTTCGGCCGGCTGCTCTACCGGACACTCACCACCTTCAAGGCGGTCCCGGGCAAGGCCGGCAACCAGATCGTCGGTGACCTGGCCACCGACCTCGGGACGGCCAGCGACGGCGGGAAGACATGGAAGTTCACACTGCGCGATGGCATGAAATACGAGGACGGCACCCCGATCAAGGCCGAGGACGTGAAGTACGGCGTCGAACGGGCCTTTGACCCCGACCTCCCGGAGGGGCCGCAGTACATCCAACAGTTCCTCGCCAATGTACCGGCCGGCTACAAAGGCCCGAAAAAGTCCGGCAAGGGCCTCGACTCGATCATGGTCGCCGGCAAGACCATCACCTTCAAGCTCAAGAAGCCGGTCGGTGACTTCTCCTACACGGTGGCCGAACCGACGACAGCGCCGATCCCGCAGGCGAAGGACACCGGCATCCAGTACGACAACCGGCCCTTCTCCTCCGGTCCGTACAAGGTCGAAGCTTACAAGCGTGGAAAGACGCTGACGGTGGTGCGCAACACGTTCTGGGACAAGAAGACCGACCTGGTCCGCAACGCCTATCCGGAAAAAATCGTCTGCACCTTCGGGCTGGACCCCGCGACGATCGACCAGCGGCTGATCGCCGACTCGGCGCAAGACCAGACGGCGATCGACTTCGACACGACCTTGGCACCGGAGAGCGTCCCGCAGGCCGAGGCTCGGCCGGACGTCAAGGCGCGATCCATCCGCGGTCTGGACGGCTACGTCCGCTACCTCGCGATCAACACCGCCAAGGTCAAGAACCTCAAGGTGCGGCAGGCGATCGAGTACGCCGTCGACAAGGAGACCTACCGCACGGCCCGGGGCGGAAAGACCGCCGGTGACTACGCGACGACGATGATCTCGCCGCTGCTGCCTGGCCGCCTCAACTTCGATCTTTACAAGGCTCCGCCGCAGGGTGACCCGGTCAAGGCCAAGCAACTCCTGCAGGAGTCCGGTGTGCCGCTGCCGTTGAAGCTGACAGTGGCAACGACCAACGTCGGGAAGGGCGTCACGACGGCGGTCG
>JAABUT010004057.1_pt1 | contig 11954 bp, 11 predicted proteins | sample 5559281 | NCBI WGS metagenome assembly JAABUT01 (sample SAMN10711880, study PRJNA513359) | rock metagenome | isolation source: Antarctica rocks | place: Antarctica: Victoria Land, Ricker Hills nord | collected 2016-01-04
CGAGCAACAAGAGGACTGCAAACGTAAGCCTAAGAGGGAGCACAGCGATGCAGTACTCCATGAGCAAGGAGGAGGTGCAGGAGGACTGGAATCTTCAGCCAAATAAATCATAATTCGTAGTTTTTTTAAGGATAATAGAATTTTTTAGGATAACGATTTTTTTAGCATAAACTACAGATGTGCCAGGGATTGTCAGACTCCTGGTCATTGAAGCATGAGGACTATGTGCAAGAGGAGCAGTCAACAAACTCACCATGGGGTCCATTTCAGGAAGGGCATTGCTCTCGTCCTCATTGTAGTACAGCATGTAGTCCACTCGCCCCTTCTTGGCCAGAGCACTCATCTGGTGGAACAGCTCATTGGCTCCGCCGTAGTCCAAGATGGCAATGGCGCTCATCTTCTTCCGGCAGCCAAACACCTGTGCAGCCCAGCTCATGGCCTTGAGCACATCAGTGGAGCTGAGCAAGGCGTTGGTCTACCTGGCAGCTAACTGACCACTGACTAAGTAATTGGTTGATTGCCAGACAGACAATTGCTTTCAGACCACAGTAGCCAAACTAGCTAGATGCTGGGCCACTGACTAGGATGAGCGAGTCTGATTGTAGTCAAATCAAAACGCAAGAAAGGACAGATCTGGGCAAGGTAGCAAGGGAAAGCTGACTCGCAGCTGCACAAAGAATAGGCTGATTGTATGCATGTGTGTCAGCAGAAAGCAAACAACCACGCTCTGACTTGCAAGGTAAGGTAGCACACACCATATACATGTATATATGCTTACTTTATGCCTCAAGGGATTTAGGCGTAGTATTTTGCCAATGAACTGTTTTTTGGCAACACTGTGGAGAAAGCTGAGACTGATCAGTCTCAACACGCCCATGCATGCGCTTTGAATCCAAAACCAAGGGTTCAAAGGCGAGCATGCAAGACACCCAGCCCTAGGGCTAACTCCTACCTGCCCCATCTTCTTTCTGCTGAGGGCAAAGACAACAGGCAAGCCAAAATCCTCAGCCTGTTTCAGGATGCTGCCCAGAAGATCATCCAGGCCCCCCTCGCTTTCGATCTGCTCAATATTGGGAGCCACCACCACTGTCTTGGCCTTGCGCAGCTTCACTGCCTTGGCCACCTCCCTGTGATGGGCAAAAGCAAGAGTGACGAAAGGCACAGAGTTTTGTGTCAAGGGCAAATTCACGATTGAGGAAAGATACAGAGTTTTCTGTGAAGGGGGAAAGCAAAAGTGAGGAAAGGAACCCAGCTCCAGACAAAAGGGCCAGGAAAGGCTATGATCTCTTGAGGGGAGAGCGTTGTTTTCAGACGGAAAGGCTTCCCTGCAAAACTGTGAAAACTGCTTTCAGGGCAACGACCATCACAAATATGTATATGTCTGTCCACGCAATTCTGTTGTACGGCATCTATAATGTCAATATACAGTCCAATAACAAAGCAGCCAGCAACTCGAGCAGAAGAAGAAAAGGGGGGCCGGTTTCCCAACCCACACAATTCAAAAGAAAGCTGCTTTGATAAACATTGCTGTACACATATCTATACTGACGCTGCCCAGGTGCGTGCAGTGCTGTGTATATCACATGAGCATGCTTGCCCTTCCTGAATGTCTTTTTATTGTATCTGATTCTTCTTCTTTGGGAAAGAAAAAAAAACCCTGAGTGTAAGCTGCAGGCCATCTACCATGCTTGAGGCCGCCAGGCCCTCACTGGGAGCAAACAGCTGAGGTACAGGGGGCTAAGGGCTGAAGTGACACAGGGCCAAAGATTCAGGCCCTGTGAACATGGTATGTTACTGACCTAAGGCCTGAGACAAGCCTCTTCTTCTTGGTGGCCTTCAGGGGGTCTTGAGCCTTCTGGCGCTCCTGCCAGAACAGCAGCTGCTGCAGCAGCTCCACCACCACCCGGTTCAGCTCTGCTGATATCACCTGAGCACAAGCAATCAGCTGAGCAATCCTCAACACCACAGAGGGGTGAAAGCATTGTTCAGACAAGCTTTTGCAATAAGGCCAGCACATCCCCAAAAGATGCCACCAAAGCCAATGTGCATCCCTCACTCCTGAATATTCTTAGGTACCAGCCCATGTGAGAGCATGGTTGTGATGTCTGCTGGGGCTGTAGTTCGCAGTCTGTCGGAGCTGGGCGACAGCCATCAAGTCCAGCACCATTTGAAGTGCATCATGACCATGGTTGTACAAGCCGGCAAATCCAGCTATTGCTGCACTTCAACAGCACCAGTTGCAGTGCAGCATGTCTGGACACACCGGCAAGTTCAGCTCTTGACCAAAGCACCAGCTGCATTGCAAGGCAAGATGGATCTGCATGCAACTGAGTTTAGGCCGTTGACAACACCAAAATTGTTGAACCGCATCATGGATCTGCATACAGCCTGGTCTAGCTCTTGACTCTCAAGGTTATCAGTGCATCATGCATTTTGCAAACAACCCAGCTCAGCTGCTGACCACAGAACCAAATTGGACTGCATCATGCCTCTGCACACAGCCTATTCTGGCTCTTGACGTACGTCGCCATATGAGCTGCGTCCATGGCCGACTGTCACAGTCCCACTGGGAGTTGCATCAAGAATATATATCCAGCAGCAACATTGCAGTCTGAGTGGGAGTGTGACATGGAATGCAAAGAGAGTGACCTGCAGTAACTTTGTGGAGGGAATTGAGGCATGTGCCTTAGAGGCTTGGAAATGCATACCTGCTTGCAGTACGTTCTGCACTGGGCCTTGATGCCCACATAGGTGGTTCCAGTGCCGCCGTCTGAGGCGGTGCTGGCAGTGGGCGTGGCATTGCTGCCTGCCAGGAACAGGGAGTTGCTGCTGACCGTGGCCTGGGCCACAGCTGCGGCCTTGCGCAGGTGCTTCTTGCTGGTGCAGTGCTGCTCAAAGTTGATGATGCCGCAGCAGGTGACGCTGCAAACCTGCAGGATGAGGTGCGGTGCTTCACGGCAAGCACGATGCTTACGCCCTGACAGCTCAGACTGGGCATGCATGGTGCAAGGCTGGAGATGGCACAACCATGTGCAATTGTTCAATCACGGCTGGATACAACAGGGAAGGTTACACCTTAGGGTTTAACCCTAATACCCTGGCAATCCTAACAGGAGCCTCCTGAGGCAGCAACCCAGACCCAAGACCATAGGCCACAGTTCAAAGCAACGGAATGTTACCAATCTTGTAATCAGGCTCCTCAGAAGTCCATCAGCATGGCATGACATGTGTATGCGGTTGCTTTTGCAGGCTGCTTGTTGTGATATGCTGGATGACATGCATGATGCAAGTTGCAGACAGACTTTGTATGAGCTGAGAGGCGTCAAGTGGTCAAATGCATCTGAGGTATCCATAGTTTATATTGAACATGAAGTCCCAGAGCGCAGTAGTCACATAAGGTTAGCAAGGGTTTTGCAGGGGCTAGTGGGGTTTATCAAAGGTTAGCAAGGGTGGAGCAACTCACTGTACACTCAAACTCATGAGAGTTGGCAGTTGAGCCGGGAGGAGGCTCGAATCTGTGGCCAGCAAATGCAGGGTTGGGGACTGTGGCAAAGGCAGGGCCAGGCTGGTCAGCCCCAAAGCTGCGGTACAGCCCCTTGAACTGCTCCTTCCAGTTCTGCAGAGCCTACAGGCAACCAACCAGATGCATTGGTCCATGGCAATGACATGGCAATGTGACATTCACATGACATGCATGTAACATGCAATGTAACATTCATGTGACGACCAATCTAGCAAACCAGAACCTTTGAGAGAAAATGGACCATTTCGTGACACCAGCAGCTGTCCTCAATGGGCACAAATGAGTCAGCAACATGAGTCAGCATCATGAGTCAGCATTGTGAGTAGGCATCTTGAGGCAACAACAGGCGCTAGCATGGAAGCAAACAAGTTTTGCTCCTGACGGCAGCTGTGGCCAGCCTTGATGCTCAGGTGTGGCCAGCCTTGATGCTCAGGCATCATATCCTGATCACTGATGCGTAGTAATGAATGCATGGTCTGTTGTGCCTAGTGCACTACACAGCAGCAATGCAGCAGCTGTCTCAGCTTGATATTGCAGGCTGTGCAACATGTTATGTACCTGAGCAGGCAAGCCCTGATCTGCAGGATTCACTGGAGCAGGCACAGAGGTGGCCACCGGCGGAAGGCCGTGATGCTCCAGCCCTGCCCTTGGCGGGAATCCTGGGGCAGAGTTGGGCCACAGTGCAGCAGGATCAGACCTGGCGCGACTCAGCAAGTCTCCCTCCAATCTCCTGTCTTGGCGTGAAATGCCAGAGGTGCTCATGACATTGTCAAAGGGCACACTGTAGCCTTGCAGAGGACTTGGCGGGAAGGGGGTATGTGGCACCCCAACGTGCTGTGCATGCTGTGGCAGCTGCTGGCCAGCTGAGTTTGAATTGGCAGCGCTGGGCTGTGCAGCCTGCCTCTCTGTATCGCTCAGACCTTCCTGAGAAGCTGCAGTGTTGAGCCGAGACTCAGAGATTGAGGAAGTCCTGGGGGGACCAACGCTGTCCTTCTTCTCTTCTGCTTCATCCTCATCATCACTGCTGACATCAGCAAGCCAACCTGGAGCCTCATTGCCAGTGTCCAGCTTTGGAGCCTTCTTGCTGGAACCTTGCTCACCAGGCGGTGGGGCTAGGTTTGAATTTGCTTGCTGTGCATGCTGAGCTGGCGCTGTCACACCTGCTGTGTCCATCCAGCCAGACAGAACATCCTTCCATCCCTCAATGCCTGAAGGGGAATCTGGCTCGTCCTCTTCCCCTTCATCCACCGGTGTCTGATCAACTTGTGTAGCCTGCTTGCTGCTGGCACCTTTGATCTTCTTTGGCTTCTCTGCCTTTGCCTCTTCTTGCATCAGCTGCTGTTGCTGCTCCTGGATCCTGTCTAGGGTTGACTGACCACCGCTAGGGTTTCCGGCGGTCCTAGGTCTGAGCGGCAGACTGGCTTGCGCTTTCATCAGGGCTTGAGACGTTTTGCTGTGCGCTGCTGTCAGCCAAGAGGACAGAACATCCTCAAAAGCCTCCAGCCCCCGTTCTTCTTCGTCGCCGCTGCTGTTGCTGCTGCTGCCCGCTTCTGAACCAGACTCCTCATCTGCGCTCTGGTGAGCCTCATGCTTCAGGCTGAGGCCCATGAGCTGCAGCTGCTCGCTGACGTACTGGTCGTCTGCTGAGGGCTGCGTCTGAGCCTTGACTGCAACTGCTGCCTCTGCAGCACGCGGTCACACATTGATGGCTTGTGTGAAACATGCATTCATTACACACCTACCACGTCACTTCAGAGACAACATCTCTGACATCTCTCAGGCTCAACTTGACATGATACATATGCACAGCGCATGCAAAAAAGGCATGGTAGCACATGGCAAAAGGTGGACAGTGTCGATTTCACAGCCACAAGAATTTGCCATAGGATTGCATTGTGGCATTCTGCATTGCGGCATTCTGCATTGCGGCGACTCAGCTGCCAGCAATGCTACACTACGGTTGTCAAAAGACACGTGTCACTTGTGCCAAACTTGTGCATCGCAGAGGAGGGGCAAAAAATGCACAGAATTTCAGCATTGTTTGAACACCACCAAGAGCATAAATGAAGGGGTTGCAGCATGCAGAAGCAAAGACTCAAAGGTTGGCATGAAGATGTCCAGTCTGATGCAGAATGCAGCAACACTAGTCATTGTTGGTATGCTGACTGTTGGACAGGGGCTACTCAGGACTGTGCATACCTGACCTCAGGGGAAGACATGAATGAATGAATGAATGAATGAATGAATGAATGAATGAATGAATGAATGAATGAATGAACGAACGAACGGAACGGAACGAACGGAGTGAATGAACAAACAAATGAAGAAACAAAGGAATGAACGAACACTTGACTCACCATCTGCTGAGTGCGAGCGCTCAGCCTTTGAAGAAGAAGCTGGCTGTCCCATCTGACTAGTGCTGCCTGCCTGACTGTCCTTGGGCACAATCTCCACGCTTGTGCTTGGAGTGGTGTTGGGGCTGGTGCTGTTGCTGCCATTGTGGGTCTTCCACACCTTGGCACGCTCGTCAGCCTTTTTGGCCGCTTCTTCTTCCGCATCAGTCACCTGCCTGCACAGTACATGGACAGACACTCATGACCGTTTCAGGCACTGCGTCGACGCCTGCTTTCCTCGAGGCAAGGAAGGTCAGTGCTCAACACAACGTCACAAGTGACACATTCAAGCGGCTGACTAGTACTGATGAAGCTTGCCTGCTGCTAAGGGCATCATGCTGGTAGCTGCTTAGCAGGTGACCTCCAGCGTGCAATCAGTTCAGCAGGCGAGCAAATGGCATGATAGTACATAATCGGCACTTTTGTCGAGGCAATGCTCAGCATGTACCACAACAGCGGATGTGAATATAAATCCTGCACATCTGCAGGTGCCCCCATGATGCATTTAGGGTTAAGGGTTAGGCCTAAACCCTATATAGCCATACATACCAGTAGCTTGTGTCCTGTTTCAGGGAGTTGACCAAAGTGAGAAGTCTGCGACAAGACTGATACAGGTTGATGCAGTATGCGCTTGGTAGCATGATGTGCACCATGGACACACCATAGATACATGAACCGCAAACCATGTAATGCCTCAATGCAAGCACACAGGAGTGATGCAGTGCGTACTTAGTGGCTTCATGTACGCGGCGAGAGGCCTCAGCAACAGCCATCTCCAGCACCTGCTTGTGAGTCATGGCACTGGCCTCAGGGATGAACCCCACCTGGCCCTCGTCCAGCTGCTCCTCAGCTTCCTGCACCAAAAGTGTCACTTGGCATGTTGTGCTAACCAGACGCTTATGGCCTGATCGAGGTGATCCTGACACATCTGACAAGGAGCTCAAACAGCCACATTCCCTGGCCTGCTCAGCCAGGACAGCATGCATGTAGTCACAACAGTTGTAGTGTCAAAGATGGGTGGACCTTCTTCTCTTGTGGCACGTGTGCTCACTTCGCTACAGTTGCATTGCGCAGCAAGAGAGCTGAACAAGGTCAACTCTGCATTGTACAACAGAGGGTTTGACTGCCTTTGAGACTAAACTTGCCCAACCAATGATCACGGCAGCTCGCCAGCAGATCATATGCTTCTCTTTCGATTACATATCAAAAGTACACAAGGTTTCGCACCTTGAGCTGTTTCTGCAGGCTCTCAAGGGCGCTCTTGCTCTTGACCAGGCCCTCGGCAGCCTGTTCTGCAGCAGTGCCTGCCTGAGCAGCAGCCTTGTCAGCCCTCTCCCGCAAAATGATGCGCTTCAGCCTGCTCATCTTCTTCTTGGTGTGGCTGCCGCCCAGCTCCTTATGGACTGCCATGGCAAGAGACGCCTTGTTGGGAAATCTCTGCAACACACAACAACACTTGGGGACACAGAAACACACAATTCATCATGTATTTCTAGTCCCAGAAACGCCTGGGGACTACAACCAGGTATGTTCATTTGCTGAAATGTCCATGTCAGCACTCAGCTTGCAGTTGTGAGGCACATGGGGTCCAGAGATGGCTCAGCACTCTACTACAGTGCCGAATGCCTGTACAGCCTCAGAAGCAGACGCCCAGGTGCAACAACACCTAGCCTGCTCTGTCTGCGATGGTACTCCTGCAGGGAGCTGGTACAACTGCAGGATCGGGTTCAAGTCCGTCCCCTAGACCAGATCTGCGTCACACTTGACCCTAATTCTACAGTTGCACCAGCTCCCTGCAGGAGGTGCCGTTGCAGACAGAGCAGGCGAGGTGTTGTTGCACCGATGTGTATACTTCTGAGGCTGCACAGGCAGTCGGCACTGTAGCAGAATACTTAGGCCGTTTCTCTGGAGAGCCTGTCAGGTTCAGGAAACACAATCAATTAGGTATTTCAGTCTGATCGTGTATACAGCTGTTGTTTGCCCTTGCTTGAAACTTGGCATGGCACGGTGCCTTTTGGCAGCTGTTGTTGGCCCTTGCTTTGAATCATGCAGCTAAAGAGGCCACCAAGGACAAGACACAGATCTTGACTATTTGACACCTTTGTGCTAGGAGTGCCAGATATCAAGCATTGCAAACTGCAGGCAGCTGCTGAAAGTTGCTTTGCCATGTCTGTGAGTACCAGACTGTGGTACAGCAGCCAGTGTGCAGGGGCAGACTAGCATGTAGGATTTAGGCTTTAGGGTTTGAGCCTCAAAAGAGTATAGGCACCAGCGTGGAGAGTATCATGGGCATTTCATGCCCAAGGGTGAAGACACAGACACAGGCACAGACACAGGCACAGACCTTGAGGTACTCTCTCATGCCTCGTGAGTCACCAGGGGTGAAGGCCGAGTACTGCTTCTGGTGCCGCTCAGCAGCTGCCGCCGCTTGAGAAGGCGCAGCAGCTCTTTTGGCTTGTGCCTGAGCCATGATATCACCCAGGGTCAGGTTCCCTCTGGCATTTGAGGCGTCAGCAGTGTTGCGCCCCTGATGCTTGTCCTTCAAATGCTGAGCTAGGACTGTGTGTTCCTTGAAGGCCTTGCCACACCCCAGGCAGTGCACATTGCCTGCAATGCACATGACTGTTCAAGTGCCTGCAGTGCAGATGACTGTTGAATCAATGTTGCAATCACAATGATGCTGTCTGACCACCCTGTCACCGGTCTAACTCTGTCGTCTGAGCTGTCTGACAGACCCTTTCATCAGTCTGAAGCTGTATATGTGCAATGATACAGGAGTGCAGGCTCTCAGTCAGATTTCACCTCTGACTTCAGCTTAATTTGAAAATGTCATGCAAGCTGCAGCCGAGAGACAAGTCATGCAAACCAATTGATGCTTTCACGGTGACTGTTGCAATGCTGTCAAGACGCCCTGTCCACCTGCTACATGCAGTGTAACAATGCATTGTCGTAGGCCTGAAGACCATGAAACTCGCAGATGCCTGCAAGAAAGGACAGGGCCAAGTAGCAAAGTTGGGGCCGCAGGTCGTGCCTGTTATAGGGTTGGCTTGGCTCTTGTAGGCTTCAGCTAAGAGGGGATCCTGCTCCCTATCTGATGGGCCCTCCATGGAAGGCGCAGTCGCTGAAAAGGCATCTCTGAAGGCTTCAGTTGCCATCTGTAGATCCACCATGCCATTGCCAAACCCAGCCATGCCAGGGGGGTTGCTGGGGGCTTCGACTGGAGGCCTGTTCAGGGCTTGAGCCCAATTGCCCTTCACAGGGACGGAATCATCCCTTTTGTTGCGCATGTAGAAGCCACCACTTCGCTGTGGCTGCTGCTGCTGCTGCTGCTGTTGGAGGTGCTGCTGCTGGTGTTGCTGCTGCTGCATCTGTTGCTGCTGCTGCTGCATCTGTTGCTGCTGTACATGAACAGGATAATGTTGAGCCATGTTCATAGGAGGGGGCAGTTGCCGTGTGTCACCTGCAGTGCCATTTCTGGAGGCATTGATGCTGCCAGTGGTGTGAGAGGTGGCAGAGCGGCCTTGCAAGGCTGCCTGCTGCTCTTCTTGCATGATTGCTCGCAAGGTTGGCATGCCAGGCTGGGGTGCAGGGGGACCCCACTGGGGCGCAGGGCCTGTCTGCCAGGGCGTGGCATTGAGGCCAGGCAGGTGCACTGCTTGCCCTGGTGAGCTGAGTCCATTGGGATGAGATCCCCAGCCAGCTGGCTGTGTGGCGCTTGTTGCCCTGTTCTGCATGCTAAGCTGGCTCATCTGGAGGCTATGCCAGCTTTGCTGCTTACAGGCACTTCACAAGAAGCTTGCTGGGCATGTTACATTCTCCCAGAGGAATGACTGAGGGTGCAATCAGCTTCAGGATGCGTTATACCCTCCTGCAGCGTGATCGAGACCAGTTTATATAGGCTGTTGCAAGTAGGTAGAGCTGAAAAGATGCAAGCCTTGTCCGCGACTGTCATAGAAGCAGAAAAGTTGAGAGCCGCCAATTGATTTGGTTCACAGCGACGTTTGCTGATTGATAGATGCATGGGCAAAAGGTCAGAAGGGGCATGTGGCAGCCGACACCGCGCCTTGTAAGTAAACAAAGTGGATGCACGTGAACACGAGTAAGCAACCACACAGGGGCACACCTCCAAAATGGTGAAAAGATACAGCTCATTGTTATGTATCTGATGCCAGATCATGAAAAGCAACCATGGCCTAGCGCTCCGCCGGGCTCAGGCTGTACGACACAGGCACCTCTGACCGTCAGGATCGCCGCAGAAATGGGCAAGAATGCCAGCCGGCGCAAACTGATTTACAATCGACAACTGATATAAATACGCAACCGTGAAAGGATTGCACTCTCAAAGGGCACGGCAGGAGGATGAGCTAATGTTGCCCTGCAGTGGTGGGTGTCGGTGACACATCCAAGAGACTATGGAAGAAGGTGAAGCCCGCTCCTTCGCCGCGCGCCTGATTAAGATTACCTGATTACAGCGGTTGACCATGGTGGGCAATGCCATACATTGCTCAAATGCATCGGAAGCTTTTGTCATCTGCCTCAGCGGTTCTGTGAGTGAGCTTCACAGACGCGTTCGCATTGCCATCTGTCTGCCATTTGGTTCAATACAGATTAGCAGTCGCTCATCTGTGATCTGTCCTGCGTTCCGAGACGCGTCAAATGATCGCACTGACGGTGCCATGTTGAGACCAGTACATGACGCAATGAAGTGGCAGATCCGGATGCTGGATGTACCCAGTCGATCATGCACTGCAGCAATTAAAACCAGTGTCCAGCTTACCAACCTACACGCATGCGCATTACGGGACAATGCAATGTCGACAACTGCAAAGGTATTGAACATAGTGTGAAAATGTATTACACTGCCCTGCGGCCCCAGATGGTGTCTCAGTGCCATCTGTGCCCATGCCTTGATGAGTCATCAAAACCACCTCTCACAGGTGACCTGTGTGATGCGCTAAGTATTGCCTGTTTCAGCAGTACATAGCAACAGGGTTTTGAACTGCATCCTGCACTTGCATGCCTGTTGCCACCCTTGACTTCGTTGCTGCTGTCACAGGTTGCATCACTTCTGCGGACTCTGCCAGAGTCGAACTTTCCTGTCGTCACCTGCTGTCGCCAGGATAGCTACTTGCTTTGAACCTGCAAGCCAGAAACTGCATCGTACAGCAGACAGGAGCAGAAAGAAAGCATCATGCCTGAGACGTGGCATGCATCAGCGACAGATGATGGAGACAGAGACAGATGGAGACAAATGTGCGGCGGGCCAACATGACACTTTGGACTATGTGCTGGTGCTCAAGTACAGTCACTCGCTGGAATTGGCACATATGACTGGCTGCGCATTGCCATTTGCTCGACGCCTTGCCATTTGCTCGACGCCTTGCCAGGGAGCTTCAAAGTGTCAAACAATGTCAGCGAGCAATCTTGCACTTGCGCAACTACAATGGCTACAGAATGTAACCCGTAGGCAATGCTCTAATCACATCAGCTAGAGTGAAGAGGTATGGCAGCTTTGTTTCAAACCTTGCCAGCTCTGCTGTAATAACCTGCGTCCACAGAAAGCACAACAAGCAGCATTGACTGTACTTACCAACAGGTATTGTTGTAGGAGCCCATTCCATGCTGAGAATGGCAGCGTCATGAGCGCCATCAATGGCGTCTACTCTTGACCCAGTGGCGGGATCAAGGAAGTGTATGCTGCTATCACAAGCTGCTGCCAAAAGGCCATGTGGTCCCCATGCTAATCGGGTGTACGCCTTACCAGAAGGTACCTACAAACTCATGAGATAAAGGTCATTCACTCAGCATGGACCACAGTTTTCCTAGCCACATTGGGCAATGACAGTACTGTTTGGAATGCCTGCTGTGACCTCAAAATCCAAAACAAGACCTCATACAGGAGCATTTTGAGGGTGAGTGAGTGAGTGAGTGAGTGAGTGAGTGAGTGAGTGAGTGAGTGAGTGAGTGAGTGAGTGAGTGAGTGAGTGAGTGAGTGAGTGAGTGAGTGAGTGAGTGAGTGAGTGAGTGAGTGAGTGAGT
>JAABUT010004058.1_pt1 | contig 11953 bp, 6 predicted proteins | sample 5559281 | NCBI WGS metagenome assembly JAABUT01 (sample SAMN10711880, study PRJNA513359) | rock metagenome | isolation source: Antarctica rocks | place: Antarctica: Victoria Land, Ricker Hills nord | collected 2016-01-04
CGCCGTTCCCGCACCTGCTGGTGCTCGCCCAACATCCGGTACATCGTCGAGACCGAGCACAGGTACCGGCCGCGGGCCAGCAAGGTGGCGTACACCTGCAACGGTGGCTGGTCGACGAACTCGTCACCGTTGAGCACCGCCAGCAGCCGGGCCCGCTCGTTCGGGGTCAGCTTGTTGACCGGCGCCACCGCCGGCGCCGGCTCAGACCTGGAGGTGGCACCGTTGGCGCGGTTCGCGGTCGCCCGGGCCACCCCGGTCAACGACGCGGCCCGCCGGGTGGGCACCCGGGCTTCGGTCAGCTGACGGTAGGTGCCCATCAACGCGCCCTGCGCGGCGTCTCGGTGTCCGCGCTCTCGGAGATCTGCTCCAAGAACGCGTGTGCTAGTCCGAAAATGAAGGTGACCTCGCGGGCTTGAGATCGGTGCGTTTCGTGTCTGGTGGTTCGTCAGCTGGCAGTGGCGAGGGTGACCTCGTACCCGAGGTCTTCCAGCGCCCGGACGTGGGTGCGGGCTGTGCGTTGGTGGTTCACGCGGGTCTCGTAGTAGTCGGCGCCGAGGTCGACGAAGGTGGTCCCGGGGCGGGAGAGCAGGTGCCAGATGATGACCAGGATGGAGCGGCCGACCGCGACGATGGCTCGGGGTTTGCCGCGGCGGCGGGCGATGCGGTGGTAGCGGGCGCTGAGGAAGTTGTGCGAACGTCCCGCCATCACGGCGACCTCGCCGAGGGAGCGGGCCAGGTACCGGTTGCCGTGTCCGGTGGACTGTCGCCCTTTGGTCCGGCCGGCGGACTCACTGGTCAGTGGGGTGAACTTGGCCCACGAGCACAGGTGCGCCGCGGTCGGGAACCGGGTCATGTCGGTGCCGATCTCGGCGAGGATCGCCACGGCGGTGACCGCGCCGATGCCGGGGATGGTGGTCAACCGGGTGGCCGCGTCGTGCAGCTCCTCGGTCAGGATCACGGTGATCCGGTCGTCCATCGCCGCGATGTCGGCGGTCGCGGTGTCGACCCGAGCCAGCATCGTCGTAAGCAGGAACGCGTGGTGGTCGGTGAAGCGGGCCATGAACGCCTTCTCCAGCAGGCCGGTCCGGGCCCGCATCCGCCCCAACGCCATGTCGGCCAGGTGGGCCGGGTTCCGCTCACCCGCGATCAGCGCGGCCAGCATCGCTCGCCCGGAGACCCCGAAGATGTCGCTGGCGACCACGGACAGCTTCACGCCGGCGTCCTCCAGCATCTTCTCCACCCGTTGCTTCTCCGCGGTCCGCACGGCGACCAGGTCGGCCCGGTAGCGGGTCACGTCACGCAACCGGCGGATCGGCGCCGGGGGGACGAAGCTGGCCCGCAGCATCTGTCGTTCGGCGACCTTGCACAACCAGACCGCGTCCAGCCGGTCCGTCTTCGGCCGCCCCGGCAGGTGCTTGACGTCCCGGGCGTTGACCAGCCACGTCTCGGCCACCTGCTCCTCCAGCAGGTAGAACACCGGCTTCCAGTAGTCCGACGTAGCCTCCATCACCACCCGGGTGACGCCCAACCCCGTCAGCCAGTCCGCCATCTCCAAGACGCTGGGCGTCATCGTGGAGTAGGTCCGCACCTCCTGCGCCCGGGCCCGGCCGGCACCAGGAACCCGGACACAGCACACCATCTCGGCCTTACCGATATCGACCGCTGCCACCCGCTCGATCAGATGCTGCTCACCATGATCGATCTCCATCACCGACATCCTTCCGTCTCGCTCGAGCCCGACCCTGAGCCCAGCCACCCTGGGGGAGCTGCTCAAGGAAACGCGAAGCTAGTCCGCGTGCTCGAAGCGACAAGGAAGGGCCCTCAACGCAGCCCCAACGCCCTACTTTTCCACGGCCTGCAACGACCAGCACACGACGACGTCAGCCCGGGTGACCGGACCCCCATTTTCAGCCCGGAACGGGCCGGCCCGCCAGGGCCGCCCCGACTTTTCCCATGATCTCCAGGGCGGTCTCGGTCGTGGCCAGACGCCGCTGCGCCTGGTCCAGCTGGCGCCGTAGCCGGGCGATCTCGGCCTGCTCGGCGCTCGGCCGGCCGAGCGCCGCACCGGGCTGCCTACCCTCCAGCAGGCCGGCGTCTCGGAGCCGGCGCCACTCGAAGATCAGCGAGGAATACAACCCCTGCCGGCGCAGGTACGCCCCGCCCACGGACTTCTCACAGGCTGCCTCGTAGGCGATGACGTGCTCCAGCTTCTCAGCTGGGGTGAACGAGCGACGGCGCGAGGGGCCACCGGCGCGAGGAGACGAACCACTCATCGCACCATCATCGGCAACCGGCGTCGGACGGGAGAGAACTGCACTGCTCATGATGAATCGGATCCTAGAATCTCGCCCTGCCTCAGGCGGACTTGCTGTGAACCGCTGGTCTCAACTCACCCTGACACGCAGGGGAGTCGCCTTGCGTGAGGAGGCTTCAAAACCGCCTCGTGCTGCGTTGGCTGAAGACCGTCGTGGTGAGCGATCGAGGAAAAGGCGTCGTGAGAGGCGTCAGGTAGGGGTCGGGAAGACGAGCGCAAGCGAATCGCTGCTGACGTGTCGTAACAAAGACAGCTGGCATCGGAACCGGGGCGATGTTTCGCGTCCCGGGAGGAGCCTGGCGGATGCGCGCTGACTGGCCAGGTGGTGTCCGGCATGGAGGCGACGTGAGCCCGGCCTGCTGCTCCCGTGTGGAACGTGAGAAGGCGCGGTGTTCTCCTGCCGGTCGTTGGTGACGGGCAGGCGGGGCCGGTAGGGCACTGCTGGGTGCCGCGCCGGCGGACCGGTTCGTAGTAGCGGTGATGGTCCTGTAATGGGGTCGGAGCGAAGGGGCCGGGTCATTCGTGGCTGTTGTCGATCCGGTCAACCGGGTGATCGGGAGGAACCGAGTGGACCAGTTGAAGTCGAAGGGCAAGTCGTTTGAGATCTGGAAGGGAGAGGTCTGGGAGGCCTACCTGAAGGTGAAGGAGAATCGAGGCGCGCCGGGAGTGGATGGCCAGAGCCTGGATGACTTCGAGGCCGATCTGAAGGGCAACTTGTATCGGATCTGGAATCGGATGTCGTCGGGGACCTGGTTCCCGCCACCGGTGCGGGCGGTGGAGATACCCAAGCCGCACGGAGCAGGTACCCGAACGCTCGGCATCCCTACTATCGCTGACAGGATCGCCCAGACGGTCGCGGCCCGCAGGCTGGAGGAAGCGGTCGAACCGATCTTCCATCCGGACTCCTACGGGTACCGGCCGCGGCGGTCCGCACTGGACGCGGTGGCAACATGTCGACGGCGCTGCTGGAAGAGCGACTGGGTCATTGACCTGGATATCGCGAAGTTCTTCGACAGCGTCCGATGGGACCTGGTCCTCAAGGCGGTGCAGGCACACACCGACCTGCCGTGGCTCATCTTGTATCTGAAGCGGTGGTTAGCCGCGCCAATGCAGATGCCCGACGGCACCATGCTGGCCCGAGACCGGGGTACCCCGCAGGGGTCCCCGATCTCGCCGGTGATCGCGAACCTGTTCATGCACTACGCATTCGATACCTGGCTCAAGCGAGAGTTCGACGACGTCGAGTTCGAGCGGTACGCCGACGATGCCGTGGTGCACTGCCCCAGCAAGGAGCGCGCCGAGCAGGTCTTGGCCGCGCTGGGGGAGCGGATGGAACAAGTCGGTCTTGCCCTGCATCCGGACAAGACGAAGATCGTGTACTGCAAGGACAACAACCGGCGCGGCACCTTCGGGTGCACGTCGTTCACGTTCCTGGGGTACACCTTCCGACCACGGGAATCGCGGGACCGTCAGGGGCGCAGGTTCCTGGCGTTTCTGCCCGCGATCAGCACCGATGCCCTGAAACGGATCGGGGGTGTGGTCCGCCACTGGCGGCTGCATCGCCGGTTCTACCACTCCTGGGAAGAGCTCGCCGCGGGGATCAACCCGGTCGTGGCGGGCTGGATGCAGTACTACGGCCGGTTCTACCGGTCGTCGCTGTATCGCCTCTTGGCGCGCATCAACGCCTACCTGGTGCGCTGGCTCCGTAACAAGTATCGACGACTCGCGGGTGTGCGGTCGGCTCGGCGGAGGTTCGCCGCGTTGATTCGCGCCGATCCGACACTGTTCGCGCAGTGGAGGTGGGTCCGTTCAGCCTGGTGACCAGGGTGACAAGAGCCCGGTGACAGGAGACTGTCACGCCGGGATCTGAGGGAGCCGGAGGGTGAAACTCCCTCCGGCTACCCGACCCTGGAGCGCCGGGCGGGTGCTCGGCCGCTCAAGGAGGATCGTCGAGTCCAGCTGATCTCCGCGTTGGTGACGTCCAGGGCCTCGTGACGCCCGCGGTCCCAGTCCTACGGGCGCCCGGTCCGCGTCGACATGAAGGGTTTCGGCATCGATTGCCGCGGGTGTGCGGGGATCGGCCAAGTCAGCGACCAGGGTTCCGACGAGGTCGCGAGACGGCCTAAGCCTGCTGGCGGCGATGGTGGCTAGGGTGCTCCCACTACGGCATATCTAGGGGAGGACATGGACATGGCCCAGCAGGACGGGAAGCCGGACGGGACTCCCGGCTACGCCGCGTTCGAAAGTCGAGACGACCTCGACAAGTACCGCGACAACGCCCTGCTCCTCTTCGTCGCCCAGATGAGACTCGGCTTTGACGACGTCGACACGTTCGCGTCCAACAGCCTGACCGACGGCAGCAATGACAAGAAGTGCGACCTCGTCGCCGTCTCCGCCGACAAGCAGCGGATCGTCCTGGCACAGGGGTACATGTCCAACAAGTTAAATGTGGGCGAGGCACCGGCCAACAAGGCGAGCGATCTCAATACGGGCGTCAGCTGGCTGCTAGCGGGCGCGCTCGAAGGGCTTCCCGGGACACTCCGCGGCGCCGCCGAGGAGGTCCGCGACGCCCTCAACGGCGGCGAGGTCCGGGAGCTCCAACTCTGGTACGTGCACAACTGCAACGAGTCGAAGAACGTCGCGGACGAGTTGGAGCAGGCCCTGAAGACCGCTGACGGCATCGTCAGGCGCGACTTCCCTGGGATCGAGGTCGACGTGTCGGCCGTGGAGATCGGTCGGACCGCCCTCGAGGACGAGTACACGCGGATGCAGGCGCCCATCCTGGTCTCCGACGAGTTCACCTTCGACGTCCCGGGCGGCTTCGAGATCATGGCGCAGGATTGGAGCGCCTTCTCGACTGCCGTGGCGGTCGCGGACCTGCGGGCGCTCTGGGAGGCGCACAAGACGAAGCTCATGTCGCCGAACATTCGGGACTACCTCGGCGTCGTGCGGTCCAGCGGCAACATCAACTTCGGCATCAAGGAGACAGCGAAGACCCAGCCATACAATTTCGCGATCTTCAACAACGGCATCACAGTCCTTGTCAACCACTACGAGTTGCAGGACGCAACACGCCGACGCAGCGGCTTCGGGTCGAAGGCGTCGGCATCGTGAACGGCGGTCAGACGACCGGCGCCCTAGGCAGCCTGGACCAGGTCGAGGCGGACGCGACGACGGGTGCGATGGTGATGGCGCGCTTCGTCAAGTGCACCAACACCACGGTCCTCGGCGACATCGTCAAGTACAACAACACGCAGAACAAGGTGGAGGCGACGGACTTCCGGAGTAAGGATGCGGTCCAGGACCGACTGCGGAAGGAGTTCGCCGACGTCCCGGATGCCGACTACCGAGGCGGACGGCGCGGCGGTGCGACGGACGCAATCCAGCGCGTTAAGACGCTCGTTCCCGATTCCTCGGTGGCGCAGTCCGTCGCGGCCTTCCACGGCGAGCCGAACCTGGCCTACAACGAGACGCGCAGCATCTGGGACAACGATGCGGTGTATTCGCGGGTCTTCCGCGAGTCGTTGACCGCGCGGCACATCGTCTACGCCTACGGCCTGCTCAAGGCGATCGAGCAGGCCAAGCAGAAGATCCTCGCGATCCCCGAGGCCTCCCGCACTGACGCGCAGAAGCGGCATGCGGCGTTCTTTAGCGCCCGAGGATCGAACTACCTGCTCGTGGCAGCGGTTGGCGCGTGCATCGAGACGATGGTGGGCGCCGCGGTCGCGGATCGCTACGCCCTGCGGTTCAAAAAGAACCTGTCGCCCGCCGCTGCGACGTTGGCCTGGCAGCCCGTCGTCGACGTCGCGGTGGCGTTCTCCGGCCATCTGATGCCCGCCACCGACCGTGGGCTCAAGGCCCAGGACCGGGTCAAGAAGGCCCTTGAGGACTTCAGCGCCATGTTGGAGGCCGCTCGCTCCGCTAACCCCGTCCCGTTCGACGAGCTGGCGGCGGCGAGCGAGGAGTCGGCATCCCCGGCGCAGCCCTAACCTGCCGCGGCGGTGCGCGGCCGAGTTGGTCCTCCTGGTCGGCGGAGTCCCTTGGGTCCTCGTCGGCGAGGAGCAGGGCCCTCACTGTCGGTGTGGCTCGCGGCCTCGGTGTCGCGCCGGTCGATGCTCGTCGCCCTCCACCGCTCCGGCCCTTGTCGAGCGCGTCCTTGTGGGCGAAAGGACGCGGGCTCATCGCGGGGTCCGGACTCACCGGAGCGTGTCACCGGACGAGGTCTCATGGGCCGAATCGTGAACCCCCTATGCCGCCGGGAAACTGCCAACGGGCGTGGTGAAGGCGGCGCTCTCACCGTTCCGGTGGTCCCCGCAAGGGATGTCACGTGGCCACCACCGCGGAACGTCGGCATACGAGCGACTGCTCTGATCGCGGGTTACCGGCTCGGTGGTCGTCGGGCCGGCGCTGCTGGCGTCGCTGCTGGATGGTCTCGCTTCCGCTGAGCGGCCCGTTGGGGGTCGATCTCGAGACGTTGGCCGTGATGAGCATCTGCGTCGAGTACCAGGTGCGGACGGGCCGCCTGAGGTGGCTCGAGGAACTTGGTGGCGAGAAGGCGTTGACGGGTGTGCGCGACGAGGTCTAGCGCGGACTGGGACGCGGCGGCGGGTTGGTAGGTCCAGAGGCGCGCGGCGGTGATCACCTGGTGGTGGAGTCGCGGGAGGGGCTCGCCCAGGTGGGTCGCGACTTCTGCGGCGTCGTCGGCCCAGGTGTGGCCGGGGCGGGCAGCGATGATGCTGACCACTTCTTGGCGCGCTTGAGGCCTGGGCAGGTTGTCGAGGCGTTCGCGGATGAGGGTGTGGGCCAGCGGGGGAGCGTTCTCGAGGATCCGTTGGAGCGCTCGCGCTCCGTGTCGTGTGTAGATGTCGGAGGGGTCGCTGCCGGCCGGGATGGGGGCGTGCCGTGGGTCGAGGCGGTGTTCGGCGAGGAGCCAGTAGTCCCGTTCGGCGGCGACCCGGCCGGCGAGGTCCCCGTCACGGGCGACGATGGGGCTCTGCCCGATGCGGCCGAGGTCCGCGGCCTGGTCCCGGGTCAGCGCGGTTCCCAGGGTTGCGACCCCGACGTAAATGCCGTCGCCGGCGAGGGTGACGGCGATGGCATCGAGCGGGCCTTCGACGAGCACCGGGATCTGCCCGGGGCGCAGGGCGTCGGCTCCGTACAGCTGGGCTCCCTTGTGGAACAGGGGCGTGTCGGCGGTGTTGAGGTACTTCGGTCCACCCTGGTTGTCGTCGTCAGCGTGGTCGTCGTCGCCGCCGAGGTCGGGGCGGCGTCGGGCGACGAACCCGATGACGTCGCCGCCGTGCTGGATGGGCAGGACGGTCCGGTCCCGGAACCGGTCGATCAGGGTGCCCCGGCGCGAGCGTCGGGCAAGGTCGGTGGTGAGCAGCTCGGTGTCGGTGACGCCGGCGGACCGGAGGGCGTCGACCAGGCCGGTCCACGAGTCGGGGGCGTGGCCGGGCTGGTAGCGGGGGTCGGTCAGAAGGTCGGCGCCGAGCCGGTCGGTGAGGTACTGCTGGCTCCATGAGCCGGGCAGGCGCCCCGCGAAGTAGGTGACGGCGAGCTGGTTGACCTGGCGCATCCGGTCGGGGGTGGGGCTGGTGTCCCATGCGGCGGCCCGGTCCAGCATCCGGTTGATGTCCGCGTCGGTGGGCTCGGCCGGCCCGGCCACCTCCCGCGCCATGATGGCCATCGCCAGCTGCGCCGCCAGGTCCTGCTCGAGCTCCTGCTCGAGCTCCGTTGTGTAGGCGTCTTCGGCTCGGCCGGCCGGTGCGGCCGGTGCGGCCGGTGCGGCCGGGGCCTCGGTGACCGTGGGGTTTGTGGGGTCTGTGCCGTCGATGCAGGGTCCGGTGCGGGCGTCGGGGTCGACGCCGTCCCACAGGTCGTCCGGTGGGGCGTCCTCGTCGGGACGTTCAGGCTCTGGGTGCTCGTCGTGCTGGTCCGGGTCGGCGTGGCGCGGGATGGGGTCGAGGAGGACCCGGATGCGCCAGGTAGCGGCCAGCGCCGGGTCATCTGCGTCGTCGGTGGGTGAGTGGGTGGTGGTGAGGGCAGTCAGGTCCTGGACGGTCCAGCCGCGGGCGAGGGCGTGGTCGACGCTGGCGACGAGTGCCGGCCAGTAGGGGCTGCAGTGGAGGCGGTCGACGGTGGCGGGGTCGCCGGTGGCGTGCAGGTGCGCCGTCCATCGGGTGCGCAGGGGGGTGGTGTCGGCGGCGGCAGCGGAGGCGGTGAGGACGGGCGCGGTGAGGTGCCGGCTGATCCGCCACCACAGGGCCGCGGCGGCGTGGTCGTCGGGTAGCGGGTGGGTGGCGGAGATGTCGGAGGCGGCGGTGAGGTGGTCGCGGGCGTTGATGCCGGCCCGGGAGATCGCCGCAAGCCGTTCCGCGAGCACCGGTGCGTAGGGGTCGTCACGGCGGATCCCGGCCGCGTGCAGGGCGGGCCCCCATTCCTGCAGGGCCGGCGGCTGGTCCGCCGTGATAGCGGCGAGGAGCCGGCGCTGGTACAGAGCTGCCGCCTTCTGTAGGAGGCGCGGGCCGAGGGGTCGCAGGTCGCTTTCGGGGACCTGCATGGACGCCCGCCACACCCGAACCGCAGGAACCCAGTCCTTCGCCCCGGTGGCGTGGATGACCTGCTGCCACGGCTGGTCGAGCTGGCCAGCGTCATTGCTGGTGGGGTGGCGGACCTGGGCGGCGAGGTGGGCGACCAGGTCCCTGCGGGAGGTCAGGTAGCTGCCCCAGTGCGGGTCGTCGCGTAGTGCTGTGGGGATGGCCGGGAGCCAGGGCAGCGGTCCGGGGCCGGCGTTGCGCAGGCCGGTGTCGTCGAGGCGCCAGCTGAGCACGGCGGCCCGGTCCCGGGCGCCGTCCAGCTCTGCGGCGGCGGCGTCGACCAGCCGCTGGGTGGGGTTGTCACCGGCGGCGGCGAGCAGGATCAGGTGGGCCCGCAGCGCCGGCCAGGCCGGTTCGTCGCTGATGCCGGGGGCCATCCGTTCGGCGGTCGTGTCGATCTCGTTGGCGGCGTAGGGGCCGACAGTGGCTTCGGCGGCGACGTGGAGGGCGTCGAGGTACCGCGCGGTGGCCTCGCCCAGCCGGGTGGCCGGGTCGGCCAGCTGCCGCTGCAGGGAAGACACGGAGACGGCGGCGTCGTCGCGGGCCAGGATGGCTTCGAGCAGGTCGGTCGCGGTGGCGGGGTGCAGCACCTCCGGCCGGATCAGGGTGTGCGGGTCCCCGTCGCCGACGACCTGCAGGTGCACGTGGTTGGCCAGCCGCCCCCGGGTCAGCATCGTGTACAGCAGCTGCCGGGACTCGGTCCCGGTGGCCAGGCCGTGGACCGTGTCGGCGGTGACACCTTGGGCGCCGTGGATGGTGCTGGCGTAACCGAGCTCGACCCACTCGCGGACGTACTCGTTGGGTAGGTGGACGGTCCGGCCGGTGGGCTGGTGGCGCACGGTGAGGCTGCCGTCGTCGTGCAGGCCGGTCAGGGTCCACCGGTCCCCGTTCTTGACCCAGTCGTGGCTGCTGAACCGCAGCACCCGGTTGTTCCGCCGGGTGATCAGCAGGTCGCCGACACTCGCCTCGTTGCCGTCGGCCAGCCGGACGGTCCTCGCCGCCACGGCGGCCACGGCGGGTGCCGTGCCGAGAGTGCTGTCGGTGGCGAGCCGGTGGTCGCGGGCTTGGCGGTTAAAGGCGGCGACGGCCTCGCGGGTGGGGGCCAGCATGAGGGTGTCCAGGCCGGCGTCCCGGTCGGTGCGCCAGGCGTCGAAGACGGAGGCGGTGGCGGTGGCGGGGTCGCCGACGTGGACCCGGCCGGTGTCGAGGTAAAAGCCGAGGGCCTCCGGCCGGCCGTCGCGCAGGGCCAGGGAGGCGGCGGCTTCGGCGGGGTCGGCGAACCGCAGGAGCTCGCTGAGGTGGGCGGCGCCGTGGGTGGCCTGGATGTCGCGCAGCACCCCGCCGGCGCCGATCGCGGACAGCTGCTGGTCGTCGCCGATCAGCCGGACGCTGCCGCCCCGGTCCAGCACGTAGCCGACGGCCGCGTCGAGGGAGATGGTGTCGGCCATCCCGGCCTCGTCGACCACGACGAGGGTCCGCTCGCCGATGCGCCCGGCCCAGTCCGGCAGGAACCCGGGTCCGTCCGCCCCGCCGGCTCCGTCCGGCCCGCCGGCCCGATTGGTGAGGGGCCAGCTGAGGCTGGCGATGGTGTCGCTGGTCGAGCCGATCTGGGTGCGCAGGACCGAGGCGGCGGCGGCCGACGGGGCCAGCCCGACCACGGTCCCGCCGGCGCCGGTCCACGCTGCGGCGAGCGCGCGCATGGCGGTGGTCTTCCCGGCGCCGGCCGGGGCGATGGCCAGCTGGACCCGCGCCCCGGAGGTGGCCATCGCCCGCACCACCCCGACCTGCCCGGCGTTGAGGGTGACCCCGTTCGCGGTCGACTCGAGCAACGCCACCTCGACCGCCGCGTCCGGCACCCGAAACCCGTCGCAGCGCCCGGCCGCGTCGACCAGCCGCTGCTCGGCGTGCAGGATCCGCGCCGACGTGAACAGGTCCGCGCCGGCCACCCGGTACACCGACTGCCCATCCGTCCGGCGCAGCTCCACCGGCTCCACCGGCTCAACGACCCTCTCGAGCATGTGGACCGTGCGCAGGGTGTCGGGGGTGGCGGGGGTGGCGGGCGCCTTGTCGGGTCGGCGCAACGGCAGGCATCGCCGGTCAAGGACCTCACCGACGACCAGGTCGACCAGTTGGTCGATGACAGGGCCTCGCTGTGTCACAGCGAGGTCGGCGCTACGGATCTGGCGCAGTGTCTCGGCGCGGATGTGCCACACCTGCCAGGTGGAGCGGTGCTCCTCCATCACCGCGGTGACCCGCTCGGCGGCCGCCGCGACCCAGCCAGCGTCCACCACCGCCGGCTCCCGGCGGGCCGGTGACAGCGCGTCGCGGACCATCTGCTCGACCCGGTCCGGCCCGCCCAGGACCTGCTCAGCCTGCTCGCGCCAGGCGGTCCGCTGCTCGGCGAGGGTGCGCGGTTCGTGCTTGTCCGGCCGGGTCTCCAGGGTGGCCTGCTGGGCCAGCTTGACCGCCTCGACGGGGGTCGGGGGCCGTCCGTGGGCGGCCTGGAACGCCTGCGCGAGCACGCTGCGGCGGGCGTCGATGTCGGCCCGGCGGGCCGACCAGCGCCGGTTCAGGACGTCGTCGACTCCGACGATCTCCCGGACCGGCCGACCGCCACGGCCTCGGTCGGCTGCTCGCCGTGGTTCGAACCTGACACCCAGGCCGGCGACGAGGTGCTGCTCGAGGGCGGTGTTGTAGGTCTCGGACGCGGTGACCATGGCGGTGAACAGGACCCGGCCGTCGACGGACAGCCACCGGCCGTCGAGGGTCTGGACCTTGTTCGCGACCGCAACATGGGTGTGCAGGTCGGGGTCCCCGGCGCGTGAGTCGCGGTGGGTGAACGCGGCCCCGATGAGGCCGCGGACGTCGACCTGGCGGACCCCGTTGGTGCCGGTGCGGGTGAACAGGGCATGCCTGGGTTTCGTCAAGTGGTCTGGCCCCACCCGTGGTCGCGGATGTTGGCCCCACATGCCAAGTTCTGGACGTCTCCTTTCGTGTCACGGCGGTAGCGTCGCTGTTGTTGGGTGACGTCGGCGACAAG
>JAABUT010004059.1_pt1 | contig 11950 bp, 13 predicted proteins | sample 5559281 | NCBI WGS metagenome assembly JAABUT01 (sample SAMN10711880, study PRJNA513359) | rock metagenome | isolation source: Antarctica rocks | place: Antarctica: Victoria Land, Ricker Hills nord | collected 2016-01-04
GTGATGCCGCGGCCATCGCACGTATCCTGGCCGGCTCCGACCTTTACGTGTGGCCCGGTTTCGGCGAGGCTTACGGCATGGCCTGTCTCGAAGCTCAGGCCGCCGGGCTGCCGGTGCTGGCCATGGAGTGCGGGGGGATCGCGAGCGTGGTGGCGGACGGGACCACCGGCGTTCTCACGCCCGAGAGCGATCTCGACGCCTATGCGGCGGCACTGACCGATCTGATCGCCGACCCTGCCCGGCGGGATCGGCTCGGGCGCGCAGGCGCCCGCATGGTCTTGGGCGAGCGCACGGTGGAAGGCGCCGCGGCCCGACTGTCCAGCGCGCTCGGGCAGCTCGCTTCGGCGCCTCGGCGTGAGTAACGGCTGGGACGCCACCCGCGACGCGCTCGACCGCGCCCGCCATGAGGGCCGCACGGTCCGCGTGTGGCTGCGCGATGACGATTGCGTGGCCGTGACGCCGGCCCTGGACCGGCTGACGGCGCTCTGCACCGCGGCCGGGATGCCGATCCTGCTGGCCGTGATCCCGCAGCCGGCCGAGCCCGGCTTGGCCGAATGGATTGCGGCCCACCCGGCCGTGACGCCCTGCCAGCACGGTTTCGCGCACCGCAACCACGCCGCGCCCGACGCCCGCGCCCGCGAACTCGGCGGCACCCGGCCCGTCGAATGCGGGCTCGACGAACTGACGCGTGGACGCGCCAAATTACGGGCCATGTTCGGCCCGCGCCTGTCCGACATCCTGGTGCCACCCTGGAATCGCATCGACGCCGACATTGTGGCGCACCTGCCGCGCTTGGGCTTCACGGCGCTGTCGACCTTCGGCCCGACGGCGGAGCAGGACGCCGGCATCCGGTGCCTCGACAGCGATCTCGACATCATCGACTGGCGCAATGGCCGTATCGGCCGCCCGCTCGACGACCTGTCGCGCAAGCTCGCCGGGCTCGTCGACCGGCAGAATGCGGTCGGCATCCTGACCCACCACCTCGCCCACGACGCCACCGCCTGGGCGGCGCTCGAGGAGATGCTCGGCCGGCTCCACGCCCATCCGGCGGTGCAGTTCACGAAGGCGGCGGCGCTGCTTGGCTAACACGCCTCACCCGCCGACCCGGCTCCCCCGCCCATAGAGCAGCAGCATGGCGAGGATCACGGCGCCGTAGATGACCTGCCGTCCGGCATCGGGGATCTGCATGACCGACAGGATCGACTGCAGAAGCGTGATCAGGATGACGCCCGCCGTGGTTCCGAGATAGGAGCCCCGGCCGCCCAGGATCGAGGTGCCGCCCAGCACCACGGCCGCGATGGCCGGCAGGAGGTAGCTGTCGCCCATGCCCTGGTAGGCCTTGCCCGAATAGCCGGCCAGCAGGGTTCCCGAGAGGGCTGAGAGGCCGCCCGACAGCGCGAAGGCGCCCAGCACGATGCGACGGGTACGGATGCCCGACAGATAGGCGGCCCCTTCGCGGTTGCCGATCGCGTAGACGGCGCGGCCGAAGGTGGTGCGGCCGAGCAGGAACAGCGTCGCCGCGCCGGCCGCGAGCCAGATCCAGACCGCGTTGGGGATGGCCGCCACGGCATGGCCGGTGGCGAGGTCGTGCATCAGCGGGGTCGCCATGTCCTGAGGGGCCGATCCCCCCGTCTTCAGCACCATCAGGCCCTGCGCCACGGCGTTGATGCCGAGCGTGAAGATCATCGAGGGGACCCGCAGATAGGCGACCCCGAGCCCGTTGACGAGGCCGAAGCCGATGCCGCAGAGCACGCCGAACGGGATCGCCAGGGCCGCTCCGAGGGCGCCATGGCCGGCCGCGGTGGTCGACATCATGCCGCCAACCGTGACGATCCAGGGCACCGACAGGTCGATCTGGCCCAACAGCACCACCACCATCATTCCGGTCGCCACCAGGGCCAGAAAGGCCCCGACCTGCAGTTGCTGGAGCAGATAATCGGGCGACAGGAAACTCGTGGAATAAAGGCTGCCCAGGGCGAGCAGCGCCAGGATGCAGCCGAAGGCCGTCGCGACCGCCGGGTCCATTCCCCGCAGGGCCGCGCGGACCCGGGAGGGGGCTGGCTCGAGCCTCTGCGTCATGGCCCGAACAGCTCCAGCCGGTTGCGCAGCCTCAAGAGACGCAAGGAGCCCAGGCACACGGCCCCGAGCAGCACGAAGCCGAGGAACAACGGCTGCCACAAGGGATCGAGGTCGAACACGAAGAGCAGGTCGTTGATGGTGCGGAAGATCAGCGCCCCGAAGATGGCCCCGATGGCGCTCCCCTGGCCGCCGAACAGCGACACGCCGCCGATCACCACGGCCGCGATGGAATTCAGCGTATAGGTCGAGGCATTGGTGGCCGAGGCCTCGCCCGAATAGGTGAAGAAGGCCAGCATCAAGCCGCCCATGGCAGCGAAGAGCCCGGCGAGGCCATAGGCCAGGAGCCGGGCGCGCCGGATCGGCAGGCCCGACATATAGGCCGAGCCCTCCGACGATCCGACCGCGTAGACGGCTCTGCCCCAGACGGAGCGCCGGAACGGCACCCAGACCAGCAGCATCACGGCGGCCAGCACGACAGCGCTGGTCGGGACGCCGCCGAAGATCTGGCCCGTCACGGCGTCCGCGAGGTCGGAGGCGACGTCGCCGCCGGGCTGCGGGCGCAGCGCCAGGGCAAGACCGAAGTAGATGGCGCCGGTCGCGATGGTGGCGACGATCGGCTGCAGGCGCCCATAAATCACCAGGACCCCGTTGGCGAGCCCGCACGCGGCCCCGGCCGCCAGCACCCCGAACACCCCGAGCGCCACGGCCCAGGGCGGGCCCACGACGATCCAGGAGGCCAGGCAATCGGCCAGGATGAACACGGCCCCGACCGAGAGGTCGATGCCGGCCGTCAGCACCACGAAGCACTGGCCCACGGCCACGAAGGCCAGAAGCACGCCCTTGTTGGCGGCCGTCTGCACCACGTTGGCGCTGAAGCCGGCCGGGTGGTTGGCCACGTAGAGCGCGAAGATCAGCACGAAGACCAGCACGGCCGAGAGCGTCGCGGCATTGTCGCGGAAGCGGTAGCGCCAGTCCGTCACGCCACCGCTTCCATGTTGAGGGCGCTCGCCACCAGCGCGTGCTCGGTGATGCCGTGGCCTTCGAGTTCGCGCACGATCCGGCCGTCGTAGACCACGAGAACGCGGTCGCAGCAGCCGATCAGCTCGGCATAGTCGGTTGAATAGAGCAGGATGGCGGCGCCCCCGTCGGCGAGCTGGCGCAGGAGCCGGTAGATCTCCTGCTTGGTGCCGACGTCGATGCCGCGCGTCGGGTCGTTGAGCAGGATGATGCGCGGGGCCGTCATCAGCCATTTGGCGATGACGACCTTCTGCTGGTTGCCCCCCGAGAGAGCCGCGACCGGGGTGCCGCTGCCGGCCGACTTGATGGCCAGCAGCGTCGTCATCTCGTCGACGGCGCCTCGCTCGGCCGCGCGGTCGATCACACCGGCCCGCGACAGGCGGTCGAGCGACGCGAAGCTCAGGTTGGCGCCGACCGACATGGGCAGCATCAGGCCTTCGGTCTTGCGGTCCTCGGGGATCAGCGCGATGCGGTTGCGGCGGCTCTTGGCATCGGAGGGACTGCCGAGCGACACGGGGCGGCCGTCGACCCGCACCTCGCCGGTGGTTCCGCGCAGCACCCCGAACAACGCCAGCAGGAGCTCGCGCTGGCCCTGCCCGTCGAGCCCGCCCAGCCCCACGACCTCCCCGGGCCGCACCTCGAGCGAGATGTCGGCGAGCCGCGGCGCCCAGCCGAGCCGGCGCAGTTCGAGCGCCGGGGCGCGGTCGACCGGCACGGGCAGGGATTTCGGCGGATAGGCATGACTGTATTCGCGGCCGATCATCATCTCGACGACCTCGCGGTCGGAGCGCGAGCCATTGGCGAAAGTGTCGACGTGGCGGCCGTTGCGGAACACCGAGCAATCGTCCGCGAGTTCGGCGATCTCGGCCATGCGGTGCGAGATATAGACCAGCGCCGTGCCGCCCGCGCGAAGCGCTTTCAGCACCCGGAACACGCGTTCGACGTCGGGCGCCGCAAGCGCCGACGTGGCCTCGTCGAGGATGAGGAGGCGCGGCGCCCGGACCAGGGCCTTGGCGATCTCCACCAGCTGCCGGCGCGACAGGGCAAGATCGCGCACCAGCGCCATCGGGTGGATGTCCTCGGCGCCGGCGCGGTGAAGCGCCTCCTCGGCCAAGCGCCGCTGCCGCGCGCGGTCGATCAGGCCGAAGCGCCGCGGCGGGTCGGCAATCAGGATGTTGTCGGCCACCGACAGGTCGGGGACGAGCGACAGTTCCTGGAAGATGCACACGATGCCGGCCGCGTTGGCGGCCGCCGGATCGGGGAACCGCACCGGGGCCCCGTCCAGCGCCATGGTGCCGCCGTCGGGCTGCACCACGCCGGCCATGCACTTGATCAGGCTCGATTTTCCGGCGCCGTTTTCACCCAGGACCGCGTGGATGCGCCCCGCCCCGACCGTCAGGTCCACGCTCTCCAGCGCCCGGACGCCGCCATAGCGCTTGGAGATCCCGGTCATGCGGAAGAGCGGCGCCGTCATGTCCTGCCCGCCCGGCCTGTGGGCACCGCCCCTACTGGTTGGCTTCCGACCGGCCCATGATCTCCTGCGCCGTGAAGTTGATGCCGCAGGTCGGAAAGGAATTGCCCACGAAGAAGTTATCGGTTTGGTCCGGGAACACGTTCACACCCGCCTTGAAGTCGGGGTTCTCGACATGGGCCAGCGGCAGACGGACCGATTGCGGCACCACCTCGCCATCGAGCGCCGCCAGCGCGGTCTTGATCGCCACCGCGACCTGGGCCGGGCCGGTACCACCCGAAGCGCAATCGAGACCCTTCGGCTGATCGGTCAGGCAGAGCTTGCGAAATCCGTTCTCGGTCTCGGCGCCGGCCGGGACCAGCGGCGCTCCGGCGTCGATGAAGGCCCGCACCATGCCGGTCGAGCCGCCCTGGGCCGTCATGCCGTCGAAGTGCTTGTGCACCGCGATGGCGTCGGCCGCCACCTTCTGGGCGGTGCCGTCGTCCCATTTGCCCACGACCTCGACCGTGTCGAAGGGTTTCCCGCTGGCCTTCAGCGTATCCTGCAGGCCCTTGTGGCGGTCGGTATCGACGGAGGTTCCGGCCACGCCGCGCACCTCGAGGATCGATCCGCCCTTGGGCAGGCTCTTGACGAGCCAGTCGCCCCAATACTTGCCGAGCCCCTCCTGGTCGACGTTGACGTTGATGGCGTCTTCCGTGTCGATCGTGTTGTCGAACGCCACCAGCACCACGCCGGCCTGTTGGGCCCGCCGCACCACGGACTTGAAGGCGGTCGGGTTCTGGGCGTCGATCACCACGGCGTCATAGCCGGAATCGATGAAATTGTTGACGGCCGAGATCTGCGCCGCGATGTCGTCCCCGGTCGACACGACCTTGAACTCCTTGAGCTTCGCCTTGACGTCGGGCTGCTCCGCATAGGCCTTTGCGGTCTTGATCATCTGGATGCGCCAGGTATTGCCGATGAAGCCGTTGGCCAGCGCCACGCGATAGGGACCGGGCTTCCTGGCGTATTTCAGGTATTTGGTTTGGGCCGTCCAGGGCACGAAACATTGGGCGTCGGCGGCAGGACCCGCCACGACCTGCGGGCCGGCCGCGCGGGCACCCGTGGAGGTGAGGGCCATTGCGGACAGAAGGACGGCGGCGGCGCAAATCTGTCTTGTCGGTTGCCACGTCATCGATGGTTCCTCCCGAAGGCGGGCGGCTTGGCGCCGTTCCAATCGGAGGGGTCGCGACGCGACCGCCTCCACGCTCGCGAGGCTATACGGGGTCGAGGCCGGTATGCAAGCGCGCGCTCTTCCCGGTCCATAGCCTTCGCTTCGGGTCGCGCAGCCCCGATCGGCGAACCCCATCGCGGTGACATCTCCCGAAACCGCGTCGACCGAGGTGCTCCGGGCCTGAACCGGTCTTCACTGGGACGCCGCAGCGATAACGCAGTCTACACATTCGCGCATTCTTTATAGAGGCGTTGAATGGCACAAAGCGAATGGTGAGGTGGCCGATCCTCAAGACTTCCCATCGAAGCTAATCACCCTAGACATGACGCTTGCCAGGTCGGACCGACCATGCTACGCACCGCGTCTCAGCATGGCGCTTTCACGGAGGCGTCGAACGGCTCGGAGAGGTGGCTGAGTGGTTGAAAGCACCGCACTCGAAATGCGGCGTAGGTGCAAGCCTATCGGGGGTTCGAATCCCTCCCTCTCCGCCAGGTAATCCTTCGTTTCCGTGAGCTAGGGCTGTCAGGCGCAATTGCCGCGTGAAGTCAGTGACTTAGCTTTCCGATACGCCAGGTAAGCCGCTCCTCAACTCGCTAAATCCTGACCTCCATGCCGCCGCGGCGCGGGTTTGCTCACCACCCCCGATTCGGCGGTATGGTTAGGTCCGGGCGGGGTTTTGCATCCTGGCGCCTCGGCGCGATGATGGTTGCGTCTCGGCTTTGGGACGCTTGTCACCACATCCTTCGCAGACGAAAGAGCCGCCCAGGCGGGCGGCTCTCGATGGTATCCGGACCTTGATGGTCTCGGCGAGCTTCGTCAGGCGAAGCCGAGCACCCGCCTTTGCTCCTCCCAACCGATCGGCAGGGGATAGGCGACCTTGAACGCCTCGCTGTTGAGCTCGACCGGCTGCTCGCCCGCCAGGATAGCCTCGATCATGTCGGTCGACAGAAAGGCGAGGTCGCAGGCGCGCCGCACCATTGAAACGGTGATGCCTTCGCGCTCGGCGATCGCGGCGAGCGAATCGACCGCACCGGTGCGTAGCTCCTCGAACCAGAGGTAACCCTTGGCCAGCCGGCCGATGAGGTTGCGGTCGCGATTCGTCTCGGGACGATCGGCCAGCACCAGCTTCAGCTCGGAGCCGCGCCGCGCCAGCCTGATCGGGATGGTCAGCTGGAGTCGAGGATCCCGCGCTTCGGCATCGATCCGCATCTCGTTCGCGACACCGAGTTCGGTCCAGACCGCGATCGTGTTGATGTCGACCGTCACCCGCTCGGGTCCGATCTCGACGCGCTCGACGATGGCCTGCAGAAGATCGCGCTGCTCGTGGCCCGTGGCGTCCTTGAGGGCATCGGCCAGCTGTGCGGATGCCGCGAGTGCTGCGTCGAGCGCATCGGGCCGCAGCCGCCCGAGCCCGAGCTGGTCCATGAGGCGGGACTGGTCGATCAGCAGCGCGTACACGGCCTCGATCACCAGCATCTCGATCTCGTTGGCGGGCAGCCGCCAAGTGTCAGCGTCGGGTTTCCGAGAGACCCGGCTGGTTGCCGATAGAGCGGGCTCGGCGTTGGGGCCGGCCACCAGCATGCGCGACACGTAGTATCGGTAGCGCCGCCCCTTCTTGTTGGCATGCGTCGGCGTCAGCGGTGCGCCGGCATCGTCGACGATCAGGCCGGCCAAAAGGCTCGGCGATTGTGCCGAGCCCTGACCCCTGGTCCGGGCGGCCTGGGACGTGAGCTGGCGTTGCACCGCCTCCCAGGCCTCCGGCACGATAATCGGCGCGTGCAGCCCGCGATGGCGCTTGTCCCGGTGCACGATGTCGCCCGCATAGACCGGGTTCGACAACAGCTTGTAGAGCGCGCCGCGCGTGAAGCCGACGCCGCCCAGCACCCGCCCATCGGGGCGCGGGCGCCGCTTCGACACGAGGCCGAGCCGGTCCGTCTCGACCTGCACCAGCCGCACGTTGCCGAGCCGGGCATACAGATCGTAGACCTGCCTGACCGTCGCGGCCTCCTCCGGATCGGTGGCGAGGCTACGGTCGCGCGCCGCGTAGCCCAGGGGCACGTTGCCGCCCATCCACATGCCCTTGCGCTTCGAGGCCGCGATCTTGTCGCGGATGCGCTCGCCCGTGACCTCCCGCTCGAACTGGGCGAAGGAGAGCAGCACGTTCAGCGTCAGCCGCCCCATCGAACTCGTCGTGTTGAACTGCTGGGTGACCGACACGAAGGAGACGCCCCGCGCGTCGAACACCTCGACGATCTTGGCGAAGTCGGCGAGCGAGCGGGTGAGGCGGTCGACCTTGTACACCACCACGACGTCGACCCCGCCGGCATCGATGGCGGCGAGCAGCCCGCGCAGGGCGGGCCGCTCCATGCTGCCGCCCGAGAAGCCACCGTCGTCGTAGACCTCGGGCAGCACCGTCCAGCCCTCGTGGCGTTGCGACGTCACATAGGCCTCGCAGGCTTCGCGCTGAGCATGGAGCGAGTTGAAGTCCTGCTCGAGCCCCTCCTCGCTCGACTTGCGGGTGTAGATGGCGCAGCGGACCGCTCCGGGCCTGGCCCCTGCCCGGGCCGCCCCTGCCAGGCCCCCTGCTCCCGCCCTGGCCTGATCGGATCGCGATTCGGCGGCCATGCCGGATCGGACCTTTGCGGCGCGCGGGCTCATGGCCTCGCCTCCTGTCCCGTTCGGGATGGAGGCGGTGGCATGCGGTCGGCGGCCCTGTCGGTATCGCGCAGGCCGAAGAAGGCGGGCCCGTTGCGGCGCGTGCCCGTGATGCTCGACGCGATGTTGGACAGCGAGCGATAGTGGCGGCCGCGCCAGGCGAAACGGCCGTCGGGCGACACCGTTACTTCGTGGGTCTCGCCCTGCCAGGCGCGGATCAACCGCGAGCCAGGCTTCAGGGTCGGGGCCAGGGCCGGCAGCTCCGGCACGGTGATGCCGTCGCGTAAGCCGCGGCCGATCTGCAGCAGCGCCTTCCTCACCGCCGGGCGGAGGTCGCGCGTCGCCTCGACCTGGGCGCGGTGCGCCATGGCTTTCAGCAGGAACTCACGGCTCGCCTTGCGGGGTGCGGGCACGCCGAAGGCCGAGGCCCATTCGGCCGCAAGGTCGGCGCGGCCGAGGGCGTCGAGGCGCGCCAGCCGCGCCGCGATGGGTGGATGAGAGAGAGCGGGCATCGGGACCTCACGCGCCGGTCGTGGCCGCGGCGCCCGTCGCGCCGGCAGCATCCGCCCCCGCCTGGCCGGTGATGCGGTAGACCGTCGTGCCGGCCGCGTCCTTGGTCCTGGCCAGCTGATGACCCTTCTGGCGCAGGCCGGTGAGGGCCGCGCGGACCGTATGGTTTTGCCAGGCCAGGGTCTCGGCGAGGGCCGGGACGCTGGCGCCCGCCTCGTCCGACAGCAGCGCGATCAGCACCGCCTGCTTGGTAATGCGACCCGCCACTTCGGCCGCAGGCGGATCGCCCTGCCCCATCGCTGGCGCCGCGGCGGGCGCCGCAGGCGCGGGTACCGGCAGGCCGATGGCGCGAAAACCCTCGGCCGCGATCACGAGCCCGATGCGCTGGCCGTCGTCGCCCGATCGCCAGCTCTGCGCCTCGTTGGCGACCGGCACCTCGGTGACGAGCCCGGCCTCGAGCAGCGCCTGCAGCACCTTCTGCAGGGCGCTGCCGCGCGCCCGCAACGCCGGCGGGGGCGGCAGCAGCAGGCGATCCTCGCGGGCCGCCGCCTGCCCGAGCAGCAGCAGGGCCGCGTCGGAGAGGCGGATCGGTGCAGCCGGCGCAGAGGGCGCCGGGCTCTGGACGCGAGAGGCGGTCTTGGCGCGAGAGGTGGTCTTGGTACGAGAGGTCGTCATGGGCCTGGTCCTGTGCACGAGGCGCCCGGGGATCGGGCGCCAGCACCGGGCAGAGCCCGGCATCGGCCAGGCGGATCGGGCGGTGCGCGGGGGAAGCGCGCGTCGCTTCCGCCTCGTCAGGACAGCGACAGCAATGCTTCCCGTGCGACGGAAGTCCAGCGGCTTCGGCACGGCGTCGAGAACTATCTCGAGGGTCGGCCTAACGGCCCGCCATCGCCTCGGCGAGGGTCAGCGCGAGCCGAAGATCGCGGTCGCTGAGCCCGCGCGCCACTTCGCGCAGCCTCGCCTCCTGCTGGACCCGCTCGCGTGACAGGCTGGGGCCGCCCGCGAGACCGTCGAGACCGTCGAGGAAGTCGGAGAGCGGCACTTTGAGCGCCCGGCCGAGGTCGACCAAGGTTTCGATCGTGGGGAGCTGTCGCCCGCGCTCGATGTTGGAGACGCTCTTCGGGGTCCGCTCGATCAGCGCCCCAGAGCCTCCTGGGTCACCGCCGCCGCGACCCGGGTCCCGCACGCCGGGCATTGCACGGCGAGCCGACGATGGCGCTCGACGACGGGCTTGACCTCCGGAAGCTCGATCCGGGCGTGCTGGCTCACGACCTCGCCCGGCAGGTCGGTCGACAGCACCGCCTGGCAGCACGGGCGATGCGGGCCGCGCTGCTCGATCCCCTGAGTCGGATCTACGGCATCTCGTTCAAAGTGCTGGCCATGGCGCTGTCGGAACTGCTGCTCGCCGGCGATCCCACCCGAGAACGGTGAGTATCAACGGGCGCCGCGATGGTGGCGGTCGATACCCTCGTGCACAATTGGCTTCATAGGACCGGGATCGCCCGCCAGCTCGGGCACGAACACCCCTATGGACGCCTGTGTTATGAGCCCGATGGGTGTGCCGAGGTGCTTGAGCAATGCGCGCGCGAGATCGACGCACAATGTCTATGCCCGGACGGACCGTCCTACTTTCCCCGTCTCGTGCAGCACGCGGTCTGGCACTTCTGCGCCGAGAGCGGGCTCGATATCTGCAACGGCAGTCGGATCAATGATCGCATCGGCTGCATGCAGGTGAACTGCACACTGTTTGCTAACTGTGCAAAACTCTCTCCCACATAACAGAGAATGGTGTGCTCGGACGCGAACCGCCCGGACAGGTAGTGGGTCATGTGTGGACGGTCCCTGCGGTGCAAGTGGAAAGTGACGCTGTACGGTCGGGTTGCAGTCATGTGTCCGGCCTGTTGACGCGGTGCTCATGACCGCTGGCCCTGATGAAGTCCGCGATCAAGGTTCCGATGGCTCTGCTACTGAATGTCGGCCCACTTGTGATGGCGAACTTTGGCCCACCCTCCACCTCGCAACCTAAGGTGGCCCTGGTCGAACCGGGGAGCCTGGAGTGGATCGGATCGCGAAATTGGAACTCTTCGAGCAGCTCCGTCGGGAGCATGAATTTGGCGTAGGCACGGTTGCCCGCGTCGCCGCCAAGTTCGGCGTCCATCGCCGGATGGTGCGCCAGGCCATCGCGAGTGCGGTGCCCCGGATCACCGCTACCCGCAGCGGGCACGCCCGAAACTGGATGCCGTCACGGCCTTCATCGACGGCATCCTTGACAAGGACCGTGGCGCGCCTCGCAAGCAGCGTCACACCGCACGACGCATCCATCATCGGATCGTGAAGGGGATGCCGACGGTGCTGAGCACCAAATTCAACGCAGTCGCACGGAACCTAAGCTAGCCCAAAAGCCTCCCTCACATAGGCCCTATTCAGACGGCGCACGATGCCAGGCCCTGAGTTGGATCTTAGCTGACGGGACTGGACGCACCATGAGTATCATTCGATCTGCCGCTTGTGCCGCGATGGTGCTGACGATAGCGACCCCGCTAACGGCGGCAACGTTGCCGACCGCAAAGGAGAAGCTGAGGGCCGAAGCCGAACACGTCTGCTACGATGATGCGCAGAAGTTGTGCCCCGACGCGGTCCCCGACGAGGTCAAGGTGACGGCCTGCATGAAGGCCAAGAAGGCCAGTCTCAGCCCTGCCTGCCGCAAGGTGTTCGACCGCGGCATGGGCATGTGAAATCTAGGCAGGGGTCCAGGTGATGGACCGCAGCGGACGGCATCTGGGCTTGGCCCGTTCACGGCCGACACCCATCTAGCAGGCCGCTGAAAAAGGGCTCCCCGGTTTGACCGTGCTGTGGTTCATTGATCTCCGGTTCACGAGAGGTGGTCAGTGCGCGGACAGGACAGCCGGAGCGGTTCGCTGTTTTCCTATGTGGACCTGGAGCAGCGGGTCCGCTCCGATCATCCACTGAGAACGATCCGGACTTTGGTGAACGAGGCTTTGGCC
>JAABUT010004060.1_pt1 | contig 11950 bp, 9 predicted proteins | sample 5559281 | NCBI WGS metagenome assembly JAABUT01 (sample SAMN10711880, study PRJNA513359) | rock metagenome | isolation source: Antarctica rocks | place: Antarctica: Victoria Land, Ricker Hills nord | collected 2016-01-04
GAGAGGATCGCGATCGCCCAGAGGGCGGAGCGCGGCTCGGTAAGCCATTCGACGCTGGCGAGGCCGAGCGAGTTCAGGAAGTAATTGAGTACCCCGGCCCGGCTATTATAGAGGAGCAGGAAGACGATCGAGGCGGCCCCGACCGAGACGCCGATCGATAGCGCGTAGACGGTGCGGAAGAAACCGATACCGCGCACGCGGGCGTTCGCAAGTACCGCCAGTCCGAGGGCGATCAGGATGCCGAGCGGTACGGTGTAGAGCGTATAGAGGATCGTCACCCCCAGCCCGTCGCGATACGATTGCGAGTGCAGCGCGATGTCGTACTGCTTGAGTCCGACAAATGGCGTGCTGCCGAGCCCGAACGGATCGCTGGCGAAGAGGCTGAGGTAGACCGACTTGAAAAGCGGGTAGAAGATGAAGATGCCGAAGACGATCAGTGAAGGCACAAGATACAGTAATGAGATCGCCGTCTCGCGTCGCGCCCGCGCCCGCGCACTGCTCGCGTGCGTCCGTGAATCCGCCTCCGTTGCGCGTTGACCGCGCGCTAAACGCTCGCCGTCCGCTAGTCGCATCCCTCTCCCCTCCTTTCTCTCGCGAATTCGTGACCCGGCTGTGCACCCCGACCTGTGCGGCGCGATCGTCTCCTGCGGCTATGCGGGGCCGTACGCCTTGCTTCTTTCCTATCGTCCGGATGTGTCTTAGCCGACCCTCGCTCACCCTCGCGTCGCCAGTCGCCCGGTGGCCGCATCGGTGACGAGATTGCTATTGTCCTAACGGCCCAACTGTAACGAGACGATCTTAAGGGGGTGTTAATGCGGCGTTAGTGGAGGGTAAAATCTTGGATCGCGGGTCCGGGACTGCCCACGGCACTTTTGCGGAAGGTGCGCCAGCGCGGGTGCCACCCTCGACGAAGGGGGTGGACGAGAGGAAGTAACGCCCTTCCACAACTGAGGACACCACGCTGGAAATGACAATGTCGGGAGCATAGGCCATACTATTGGCGATAGGGAACTGTAGCGGCGGTGATAGGTTTTACGGCGGCGCAACGGGGAGCGGCACCATCGCCGCGCGATGACGGGTGGTGCGAGGGGAAATGATGCGCAGGGAGGACAATCTCGCGCGCCTCGACCGGCACTTCGATGTGCTGGTGATCGGCGGGGGTGCGACGGGGTTAGGGGTGGCCGTCGACAGTGCCGCGCGCGGCTATAGCACCCTCCTGGTCGAGGCGCGCGACTTCGCCCAGGGCACAAGCTCGCGCAGCACCAAACTCGTGCACGGCGGGGTGCGGTACCTGCAACAGGGGAATATCGGCCTTGTACGCGAGGCGTTGCGCGAGCGGGGGCGTCTCCTGCGCAACGCCCCGCATCTCGCGTACGAGTTGCGCTTTCTGGTACCGGCCTATCGCTGGTGGCACAAGTTCTTCTACAGCACCGGACTCCTGCTGTACGACCTGCTCGCGGGGCGACTACGACTCCACCGTGCGCAACTCGTCGGCGCGGACACGGCCCGTCACCTCGTGCCCACCCTGGCACAAGACGGCCTGCGCGGCGGCATCGTCTACAGCGACGCGCAGTTCAACGATGCCCGCCTGGCGCTCAGTCTGGCGCATACCGCCAGCGATCTCGGCGCGACGCTGCTTAACCACGCCCCCGTGACCGCCCTGACCAAGGAGGGGGGCCGGATCGTCGGCGCGACCGTCACCGACACGCCGACTGGCCGCGAATATGCCGTGCGGGCACGGGCGATCGTGAATGCCACTGGCGTCTTCACCGACACCCTTCTTACGATGGACGACCCGGCGGCTGCGGGGGTGATCGCGGTCAGCCAGGGAATCCACCTGGTCCTCGAACGGGAGTTCCTGCCCGGCGACACCGCGATCATGGTCCCACGGACGGACGATGGTCGCGTGGTCTTCATCATCCCCTGGCAGGGGCGTACCCTAGTCGGCACGACCGACACGCCGCGCCCGGCACCGAGCGTCGAACCCACGGCATTGGAGGAGGAGATCGCGTTCGTGTTACGGTACGCCGGCCTCTACCTCTCCCGCAAGCCGACGCGCGCGGATGTTCTCGCCGTCTACACAGGGCTGCGTCCGCTCGTGCGGGGAAAGGACAGCGGCGACAATCAGGGCGACAGCGGCGAGGCGACGTCGAAGCTCGGTCGAGATCACACGTTGCTCGAGAGCGCGTCGGGATTGTTGACGATCACGGGCGGGAAGTGGACCACCTATCGCCGGATGGCGGAGGAGACGCTTGACCGTGCGGCGGCGCTCGCGGGATTGCCCAACTGCCCTTCCCGGACGCGCGATCTGCGGCTCCACGGCGCGGCGAGTCGTAACCCCGCCTGGTTGGAGTTCGGCGCGACCGACGCGGAGATCGCGGCGTATGAGGAGCGTTATCCGGGGCTGCTCGATCTCCGCCTGCCGTACAGCCTCGCGATGGCGGCCTACACCATCGAATGCGAGATGCCTGTGCGGCTGGAGGACGTGCTGTCGCGCCGCTTGCGCGCCTTGCTCCTTGATGCGCGCGCGGCGCTGGCGGCGGCACCGCGCGTGGCGGCGCTGATGGCGACCCTACAAGGCCGGGACGAGGACTGGGTCCATGCTGAGGTCGACGCCTTCCGCCAGCTCGCTGAGGGACACTACCTGGTAGGGGCGGCACCGGAGTCGGGTGCCGAGGCGGCGAGCGGCCAACCATCCGCCGCGAGCGACAGCCGGTGAGGGGGTGCGCGCGGATAGGCCGCGTCGGCCTGCCTCCGCACCCGTCCGAATGGCGCTCAGTGGATCAGGGCATCGCGCTTAAGGGACGCCGCGAGATCGCCGGGTAGGGCGTAGTCGTTTCCCCGGATCGGGTCGCCCTCCGCGAAGCGCGCGAGGCGGAAGGGGGCGAGCGGGGCGGTGACCGCCGCGCCTGCGGTGACCAGCTCCGCCACGCAGGCACCGATCGCGGGGGCCTTCTTGAAACCGCTGCCGCTCATCCCCACCGCCAGATACAGCCCTTCCACGCCGGTGGCGCGGTCGATGATCGCCTTGCCGTCGGTGGTGACATCGAGCGGCCCGGCGTGCCCCCTGACCGTCCGAGCCCCCACCAGGGAGGGGATGCGCCGCCCGACCTGGTGCGCGGCCAGGGCGGGGAAGGCGGGATCGAGCGCGCGGTCGTAGCCGTCGAGCGCCGCGGCGGGATCGTCGCCGGGCGCGGCCAGGGCGTCGTGGAAGCCGCTGAGCCCGACCAGCGTCTCGCCCTCCCCTTGCGGGCGGGCGTAAAAGCCGTTGGCGCGGTCGATGATCGCGGGCCCGCCCGCCCGCCCGCGCGGGAAGTTGCCGGCGCGTTCCAGGAAGGCGATCTGCACGCGCACCGGAGCGATCGGTAGGTCGAGGCCGAGCGGGCGCGCGAGGCTGACCGCCCAGCCGCCGTTCGCCAGGACGACGATCGGCGCGTCGATCGGCCCTGCGTTGGTATCAACGCCGACGACCCGCCCGCCCGCGACGCGCAGGGCGGTCACGGGGATCCCCTCGCGGAGGGTCGCCCCGCCGCGCCGCGCCGCCGCGACCAGTCCTGCCACCGTCATCGCCGGGTCGGCGTAGCCGCTGTCGGGCTCGTAGGCGGCGATCTCCGCCGCGCCGACCCAGAGTTGCGGCGCGAGCGACTCGATTTCGTCCGCCCCGACGAGGCGCGTGTTCACGCCGAGTCCGGCGAGCATCGCCGTGTTCTCGCGTAGCCGTTCGGTGTCCTGCGGTCCAACGAACTGGAAGAAGCCGGTCCTGGTGAAGGGGCTGGGGCCGCCGATCAGCTCCTCCCAATCGTGGAACCAGCGTTGTGCGGCGAGCGCCAGCGCGGCCTCCGGGGCGTTGGTGTAGTGCGCCCGCACGAGCGCCCCGGAGCGCCCGGACGCCTCGCCCCCGGCGGTCCCCCTGTCGAGCATGAGGACATCGCGCAGCCCGTGCGCCGTCAGCGCGTGGGCGATCGCCGCCCCCACCACGATCGCCTCGGCACCCCGCTCGGCCATCGACCTCGTCCTCCCGGCCCGCAGGGCCGCTCGCTCGCTACAGCGATTCTTCGTCAGAGCCGCTTGACCAGCCTCAACGTTTCTTCCTCGTAACCGCCGTGCGCGTAGAAGTCGCGCGCGCGGCGATTGCCGCCGAACGTCTCGAGCGCCAGCAGCCGGAAGCCACGCCGTCGCGCCCACCCCTCGCCCGCCGCCAGCAACGCGCGCCCGATCCCCTGCCCCTCGGCCTCGGTGGTCGTCGCCAGGGCGTTGATGTACCCCTGCGGCTCCAGGGTCAGCCCGCTCGTCTCGGAGCGTAGGTGGATGAAACCGACCGGCAGCCCGGCCACGCTGGCGATCAGGATCGTCTCGTCGGGGGGAACCCGGTCGGCGGCGACCGCCTCGGCGATCTCGCCGAGGCCGCGCTCGAAGAGGATCGCCATGCGCGCGGGATCGGGCCAGGTAGGCGCACCCGCCCCCGCGAAGCGCGCGGTGAGGCCGACGATGAACGGCGCATCCCCCGGCGCGGCGAGACGGATCTCCGGGGCGGTGGGCGATCCTGGCGCGATCATGTCCTTTCCTCCCGGTGCCCTGTCGGCGACCCATTATGGTGGGACTCTACCGGATCGGTGGGCGAATGTCATGCGGCGCACGTTGTATTGCGGTGCGCCTTAGCTGGCGCGATCCGCCGCCGTGGGGATGTCCAGGCGGTCGATGATCGCGCGGAGATCGGCGCGATCCTTGTCGGTGAGGTGGCCGAGCGGCGGGCGTACCGGCCCAGCCGGGTGGCCGAGCATCGCCATCGCCTCTTTCATCACCGTGACCTCGAAGCCCTTGCCGCGCTCGCGCAGGGCGTAGAAGGGGCGCACGACGCGCGCGTGCAATTCGGCCAGGCCCTGCATATCCCCCGCCGCCGCGACCTTGTAGAGTTCCACCGAGGCCTCGGGCCAGAAGCAGGCGAGCGACGACGTGAAGCCGACCGCGCCGGACGCGAAGTAAGGGGCGATCAGATCGTCGCCGACCCCCGCCAGCCAGGCGATCCGCTCCTCACCAAAGATGGCGATGCAGTGCTCGCGGATCGAGCGGAAGAGGCGCACGTCGCCGCGCCCGTCCTTGAACGCGACGAGGTTTGGCACGGTGCGGATCAGGTTCTCGGTGATCGTCGGGGTGAAATAGGCCGAGTCGCGCGCGTAGGGCATCACGCCGAGGGAGGTCGCCGCCGCGATCGTCGCGTAATACTCGATCAGGCCCTGCGGATCGGGGTTGGCATAGTAGGGCGGGAGGATCAGGATCCCATCCGCGCCCGCCGCCTCGGCCCGCCGCGCGAGGTCGCTGGCGATGGCGACGCCGTGCCCGACCGCCGCGATCACCGGCGTGCGCCCGCCGACCGCCTCGACGGTGGCGCGGGTGATGTTGGCGCACTCGTCCGGGGTCAGGGCGAAGAGTTCCCCGGTGCCGCTCGGGGAGACGAGCGCGCAAATCCCCGATTCCGGCAGCCAGCGCGCGTTGGCCTTCACCCCTTCCAGATCGACCGAGCCGTCCGGCGCGTAGGGGGTGATCGGGAAGGCCAACGCTCCCCGCATGTGTCCCTTCAGTTCATCCGGGCTCATCAGCGCCCGCTTCGCCTCGACCGCCATGTCGTCCGCTCCTCTCGCTGTCGCGACTGCCGACGGGCAGCGTATCTTGCCGTGTCGCGCCCCCACTCCCACGTTGTCGACATCCTGCTATTTAGCATACACCGCACTTGCAATCAGGGCAAGAGTCTGCAAATCCGCTTGCAATAATGCGCCCTGAGTCGTAGAATGGGCAGCATTGTTGGACAACGGATCGGATATGCTGTCGGGTTAGTACGTCGGCGGATCGGCGCGCAGTGCATCGCGAGACGGGCACCTGCGACGATACAGTTTGCGAGAAGAACGCGCCGCACCGATGGCGCTGCGGGGGCGTGATAGGGAGGCGAGGGTGGGAGCGAGTGCGACGAGGCGCGATCTGACGATCACCGAGATGATCGTCATCCCGGTGGCGTGCCCCGATCCGCCGCTGCTGAACCATCACGGCATCCACGAGCCGCAATTCCTGCGCGCGGTCGTCCGTCTGCGGACCGCCGACGGCCTCGAAGGGCTCGGCGAGGGGCCGGGCGGCGGCCTCTTCGTGCAGGAACTGCGCGCCGCCGCGAAGCAGATCGTCGGCGCGGACGCCTACCAGATCGAGCGGTTGCGCGTGCTGCTCGGGCGTAACCCGCGCGCGTTGGCCGCGATCGAGGTCGCCTGCCTGGACCTGATCGGCAAGGCGACGGGGCGCTCGGTCGCCGATCTGCTCGGCGGCGCGGTGCGGCGGCGGGTGCCCTTCGCGGCGTACCTCTTCTTCAAGGAAGAAGGGGACGACGATTGGGGTGCGGCGCTGACCCCGGAGGCGCTGCTGCGGCAGGCGGAACGCTTCCACGAGCGCTTCGGGATGGCCGTCTTCAAGCTGAAGGCCGGGGTCCTCGACCCGTGGGAGGAGGTTCGTGCGATCAAACTGATGCGCGAGCGCTTCGGACCGAAGGCGGGGTTGCGGATCGATCCGAACGCCGCCTGGTCGGTGGAGACCTCGCTCCGGGTCGCGGAGTTGCTGCGCGACACCCACATCGAGTACCTGGAAGACCCGACCGCCGGGATCGAGGGGATGGCCCAGGTGGCGCTGCACACGCCGATCCCGCTCAGCACCAACATGTGCGTCACCGCCTTCCCGCACATCCCGGTCGCCTTCCGGCAGCGCGCCGTGCAGGTCGTCCTCGGCGATCATCACGCCTGGGGCGGGCTGACCGCCTTCCGCGAGCTGGGCGCGGTCTGTCGCACCCTCGGCTGGGGGCTGTCGCAGCACTCGAACAGCCACCTGGGGATCAGCTTCGCCGCGATGATCCAAGCGGGCGCGGCGATCCCGAACCTGACCTATGCCAGCGACACCCACTACCCCTGGAACCCCGCCGACATCATCAACGAGACGGAACGCTTCCGCTTCCGCGACGGGATGATCGATCTCTGGGACGCGCCGGGCCTCGGCGTCAGCATCGACGAGGACAAGCTCGCCGCCGCCGCCGATGCCTACAACCAGCGCGGCAGCCTCGCGCGCGATGATGTCGCCGCGATGCGCGAGCGCAACCCGGACTGGTTGCCGCTGATGCCGAAGTGGTGAATGAGTGGGCGGAGTGGGGCGGAGTGGGCGAGTGGTGAAGTACGAAGTACGAAGGCCGAAGTACGAAGTGGCACGCCGCCACTGACGACTGACGACCGACGACTCCCTACTGGCCCTCTGGCCCACTCCGCCCACTCCGCCCACTATCCGGGGGAACGATGGCGCTGCTAAACGGCTCATCCGGCGGGGGCCTGCGCGAGGTCACGGCGGCGGTCGCCGAGAGTTACGATCGGCTGAGTGCCGGGCAGCGGCGCGTGATCGATCGACTGCTCGATGATCCGCGCCTGGGCGCGGTGATCTCGGCGGCGGAGTTGGCCCGCGAGGCCGGGGTCAGCGAATCGACCGTGACGCGCGCCGCCCAGGCGCTCGGTTTCGCGGGATACCCCGATCTCCAGGGTCGCCTGCGCGAGCCGTTCCTCGAAGCGTCGGGGATGCCCGAACGAGTGGAGCAAGGACTGTCCGACCTGGGCGACACGCCCGAGGCGGTCGCCCTGCGGGTGATGCTCGAAGATGCCGAGAACATCCGCGCCACCGCCGCCAATCTGCAACCGGAGACGCTACGCGCCGCCGTCGATTGCCTGATCGCGGCGCGGCGGGTTTACGTCTTCGGCTCGCGCGGCTCCTACGGCCTCGCCACGATCCTCTCGCTCGGCTTCCGGCTGATCCTGCCCGATATCAGGCTCCTCCAGCAGACGGTTGGCGACCTCGCCGATCAGTTGGTCCCCCTCACGGCGGAGGATGCGGTGGTGGTGGTCAGCTTCCGCCGCGTCGATCGGGTCACGATGGCGGTCCTGCGGCACGCCGCGCGCGTCCACGCGGGGCGGATCGCCCTGACCGATGGCCTCTCGAACCCGATCGCGCGCCTCGCGCAGATCGTCCTGGTGGCGCGTGTCGGGCCGTTGCGCCTCCAGCCGCCGTATGCGCCCGGCGCGAGCCTGGCGAATGCCCTGCTGACCGCCGTCTCGCTCCGCACCCACATCGTGGCGCAGCCGCACCTCCAGACCGCCGAGCGTCTCTGGCAGGACTTCGAGCTACACGCTGAACGCTGATGCGCCGCTGCCTCTTTCCCGCATGGGAGGCGTGACCAGGCGGGGCGGGGACAACCAATGCCGGTCGTCCCCGCCCCGCCTGCGGCTCGTGCTTGTTGGTCTGTGCAGCGGTACCCTGCTCAACCCCCGGCTGGGGCGCGACTCGGCGTGGCGGGAATCCGTGGCGTGGCGGGCAGGGGCGGGCCGATGATCAGTCGCTGCTCGGGGAGTTGCTGGATGATGAAGCGATCGCCCTGCCGATCGAGCGGCCCGATGATGCCGTCGATCACCTCCCCGACGGCGACGCTGTAGCGCGTGCCGCTCGCCGCGCCGATCGTCAGCGCCCCGGTCGCTCGCGGCCCGCCGCCATCCGCGCGCACGACGACGAAACTGCCGTGCTCATCGGTCGCGGCGCTGGCGACCGCGCGCGGCACGCTCACCAGCATCCCTTCGTATTGGATTAAGTAGCGCCGCGCCTCGGATTCGTTTGCGGGCGGGCGCAGTTCTATCGGCGGCGGTAAGGGATTGCCGGACGACGTGACGATCAGGCCGCTGCCGACGCGGCTGATGTCGAGGACCGTGCCGCTGTTGCGCTCGATCACGATGCCCACCGCCGTGATCTCGTCGCCGACCTTGACTTCAGGGGTGGGATGGTCACCCTGCGCGACCTGGATGCCGGTGGAGGCGGCGGTGCGCGGCGATTCTCCTTCCTGGATGTAGAAGCTGCGCGACGGCGTCTCCTGGAAGTTCGCGGTGACGATCCCCTTGACGCGGACCACCTCGCCCAATAGCGGCGAGTTCTGCTCGGTCCCCTGCACCTGATCGATCGTCGCCTCGCGCCCGCTCACGGAGGGGGTGGGGATGGCGGTGGGGGTAATCCGGGGGCGGGCGGGGGTGCCGGGCGGGTTCAGGTCGAGTCGCGGCTCGGTCGGGGCGGGCGTGGGGGCGACCGGCGCGGGCGGGATGGTGCTGGTCGGTATGGGGCGCGGGGGCGCTGTCGCGGCGGTGGTCCGGACGCTTGTGGCGGCGCTCGGCGTCGCGGGATTGCCGCTCGCCGTGACGGCGCGCGGCGGCATGGCCGTTGCCGCGAGCGGCGGTGCCGGAGGGCCGCCCCAGCAGGCGACGCTGCCGAGGGCGACGATGAGGCAGGTAACGAGCAGGGATGAGCGTTGGCGCATCGGCGATTCTTTCTCCTCTGGCTAGTGAACGCCCGATAATGATAGCAGGCTCCGCCGCCGGGCGGGACTCGTGCTCGACTACGGGCGATGCCGGGCGCGGCCCGGCGCTTCAACGTGCAGATCACCCAGCTCGGCGGCGAGCACCCGGCGCGGACCATCTCCGACAGCCCGTTCGTCGATCTGGTCACGGCGACCGCCGCGAGCCTCTACGGGAAGCCCGTGATCGTCGCGCCGATGTCGGGCGGTCCGGGGCCGCTGTATCCCTTCGTGACGTATCTCGGCGTGCCGATACGCCAACGCGGGGATCGGTCGACCGGGGAGCAATGCCCACGCGCCGAACGAGCATGTTTACGTCGAGGAGTTTCTGCGCGGCGCGAAGCACATCGCCCGCATCCTGGCCGGGATGGCCGACCTTCTGCTCCCCCGCTCCCGGCGGAGTTTATACGCTCCCTCGCGCCGCCCGCCGATATCGGGCGGCGGCGCTACGTTTTCTTGGCCGTGTCGGCAGGGTCTATTCAAGTTCACGAATCGGGCGCGGAATCCGGGCTGGATGAGGCCCGCCCTTTGTCTTCGCGTGCGCGATCGGTCCGGTACTGTCGTATGCGGGTTGACCCGCGTCGCAGATCGCGCACGCCAGAACAGCGCTGCGAACCTGCCGAGAACACCGCGATTGACTTTGCATAGAAACCTGGCCGTGCCAGGGTGGCACCCCGCCTTGTGATTCGCTATCATGTACGCTGATCGCCATCTCCACACGATCGCCCTACCCCTGAGGAGCGAGCCTTGCCCCGGCGTTTTTTCTGTGTCACCCTGCTCTGTCTCGGGGTACTGCTCGGCGGCGCTGGCGGGGGCGTGCGGGCGACCCGAGCCGCCGAGATGCCCCCGTTGGACGGGGCCTTCGCGCGCTATTGGGCGGCGAATGGGGGCGTGACACGCTTCGGCCTGCCGCTCAGCACGGCGATCCGCGATCCGCGCAGCGGCGATCTGATCGTGCAGTACTTCGAGCGTGCGCGCTTCGAGGCGCACCCCGAAGCCCCCGCGCGCGCTTTCGTGCAGCTCTCCCTCTTCGGGAGTGCGGCGCTCGGGTCGCGCCCGGAGCGTGCGGCCCCGCCCGTGCCGTGCGGCGCGGACTGCACGCCTTTCCCGGAGACCGATCACACCCTGCGCGGCACATTCCATGCGTATTGGCTCGCCAATGGGGGGCTGCCGATCTTCGGCTACCCGCTCACCGAGGAGTTCCGCGAGACCAGCGCGACCGACGGGCGCGAGTACACCGTGCAGTGGTTCGAGCGCGCCCGTTTCGAGTACCATCCCGAGTACGCTGGCACCGCCTATGTGGTGCTGCTCGGGCAATTGGGCCGCGAAGCCCTGGTCGCACGTCCCGATGTGGCGACCCTCCCGCCTGTCACGCCCCCCATCGGACCCGCCGCCACGCCGGGGGCGGGGCGGACGATTGTCCTCGATCCGGGACACGAGCGCGCGACGGGTGGCGCGCTCGGCGTCGAGTACCGCGACACGCTGGCGCTGGCGCTGGCGATCGCGCCCCTCCTGGAGGCGCGCGGCTACACCGTTCGCCTGACCCGCCCCGACGCCGATACGAGCCTCGTGGGTGACCCGGCGTTGTTGCCCGCCGGACCCGCCCGGTATGATGCGGGGTATCTCGAGGGCTACGCGCACGCCTCGCGAATCCTGGCACTGAAGCCCGATCTCGCGATCGCGATCCATTACAATGCCGTTGCCAGCGGTCCGGGTGGGGGCTCGGAGACGTTCTACTGCGACTTCGGCGGGCCGCAGAGTCTGCGCCTGGCGATGCTGTTGCAAGCCGAGATCGCGCTGGCGCTGAAAGACCGGGGCTATACGCCGCCGTATAGCCGGGTCAGCGAAGATGGCGGGATCGGCAAGACCTATGGGCACCTCGCGACCCTCGGGAATGTGAACGACCCGGCGGGGCGGGCGATCGGGAATCGGCTGGTGGGGCTGCCGATCGTCCTGACCGAGGCGCTTTTCGAGACGAACCCGACCGAGCGGGCGTTGATCGTCGGTGGTACGACGATCGCGCGACTGGCCAAAGGCTACGTGCGTGCGGTCGACGCATATTTCGCGGTCGCGCCCTGAGCGCGTCGCGGTGGTCGAATGATGTAGGGGAGGGACGAGTGACACGATCGATACGACGGGGGCGTTTGCACGCCCTGCTGCTAATACTCCTGGTCGGCCTGCTCGCCGCGTGTGGCACGCCCGCAACGCCGACGCCGGTCGCGGAGGAGCCGACTGCGGTGGTGGCGGGGAAACCGGTGGCATCGACAGCGGCCACGGAAGCGCCGACCCAGGCACCACCCGCGCCGAATTCCACGTCGGCACCGACGAGCGCGCCGGTCGTACCGCCGACGGCGGCGAGCCCTTCCGCTGGCGTGCCGACGGTCGCCCCCAGATCCCCGACCATCGCGCCGACCGTCCGCCCGGTGACGACGAGCGCCCTGGCGACGTATCGGCTCGTCACCTACTACGGGCATCCTTTCGACGACCGGATGGGCATCCTCGGCGAGTACGACCCGTTGGTGATGATCCAGAAGTTGAAGGAGCAGACCG
>JAABUT010004061.1_pt1 | contig 11950 bp, 7 predicted proteins | sample 5559281 | NCBI WGS metagenome assembly JAABUT01 (sample SAMN10711880, study PRJNA513359) | rock metagenome | isolation source: Antarctica rocks | place: Antarctica: Victoria Land, Ricker Hills nord | collected 2016-01-04
TGCAATGCTGATGCTGGGACACAGTTTCCCGCTGCACAAAGTCTTGGAAGGGCACAGGATGGCACAATTTGTGGTGGAGAAGCACAAGGAGGTGCGTGATCAGCTGGTGAATGGGAAAGGCACAGGCGTGGTGGTCTTCAGTGTGAACAACCCTGTTTCAGCTGAGTCAAGCTTCTCTGCCGATGCCAAGCTGACTGATGATGATGAGGCTCCCACTCACAGATGTCAGAGATGTAACAGACCCAAGAAGGAGGTGAGCACACTCTGCACGTTGTTAAAATTGTGCTTGACTGTCAAGCATGCTTGTTGTCACATTGCTGTCAGTCTTGATATTTTGATCAGTTCGCAGCCTCGCTGCAAGAAAGGCAGCATTCATGGCATACATGTGCATGATTTGAATGTTTGCTTGAATGAATGCTGACGAGGTGTGAAACCGCCTTTGCTCAGCCTGATGTATGCTAGTGTGCTGTTTGTGCTTTGCATTGTCAATGGAGACACTCAGCCTGATGTATGCTAGTGTGCGGTTTGTGCTTTGCATTGTCAATGGAGACACTCAGCCTGATGTATGCTAGTGTGCGGTTTGTGCTTTGCATTGTCAATGGAGACACTCAGTATGGTCTTAATGTGTGAGCTATCATGCAACTACTGATCTGCAGCATTCAGAACTCACATTACCTTCTGGTGCTTGCAGCAAGAGATGTTTGTGTGTGAGAAGTGCCATGAAACCTGGTGGTGCAGTCAGGCATGTCAGTCCAGGGATGTCACCATGCACAGGAATTCCTGCAAAGCGATCAAGCTCAAGAAAAAGCTGAAATCAAACCGCAAGAGTCATGCTTCTCCTTAACTACAGTTTTGTCAAGTATGCACAGGGAGCATCCGCTGTCACTTTGTGCTTTGGAATGCTGTGTGGGGTAGTCATCAGTAGTCAGCTCAGGTTTTTTTGTGATCCAGACGGTGTTACAGGTGTTAGGAATGAATGGTTGTTGTTGATTGCTCCAGGGCCGCAAGCATGTTGTCTGCATGAAATGTAGCATTGTAGAGCGCGCTGGTATGTATGTTCTATAGATTGCACACTATAGTTGTATTATTGCACCTTATAGTTCTATAGATTGCACATCATAAAAGCGTGCATTTTAGTCGAGGGCTGTATATTGTAGCCATGGCAACACATGCCAATCACCGACGTGTATGCAGTTCACAACGAAACACAGTTCGCCCACAAAGCTTGCTGTGTGCATGGACTACCACAAACAGTCACAGACTGAGATGCACAAAGTCTACATATGCTACAAGCTAGTAAGCGAATGGGGGCCAAGAACTACGCAATCAACTTGCAACAGCATGCAAGGATTGGCAGCATGCTATGAGGGAGATCTAGCGACAATGCTTAGACAGCATTGCTGCTCTGCCCATGAGCAGCATCATCCATGGCATGCCTTTTCTCCATGACGGCCATCATGGCAGCCTCTATCTGCTGCTTTGCATCCCTAGGTGCCTGCACGATGAGTGTCATGATCATCAGGCTAAAAAGTGCCTAGGACTGACAAGCAGCCATCAGTATAAGCACAGACACCTCCAAGCTCTGTGCAACGCCAAATGAGAAATGCTAAACAAGGTTGCACCACGTAACATACATCAAAGGTCGAAACGCCAATGTTTGTGTGTGATCTTTGTCTCAGAGACTGTGCTGCATCATACATCTCGGGAAATTGCTGGTGTAGCCCAGTAAGCCTTCACACAGCAATGTCCCACAGCATCAGCTTGTCAAGCACTCGGTGTCTCATGTACAGAGTGTTGCATATTGAGTGGTACAGATCTGGTGTCCACATGTGATCTGCCCTTGCCTTAGCTAATGCTCACCGATGGCATATTTGCTATTGCCAGATCTGCAGCTCGAAAAGCAAACCCCAGGGACAGATTAAGTAATCACCCTTACCTGAGAAGTGCCAGCTGTGGCTGCAAGGGCTTCCTGTTGGAACAGTCTGCCCAAGACTTGCAGCGCCTGTGCCCTTGACTTGCGCGTTTGCTTGTCAGCCATTGCTTCATACAGCACCTGTACCCAGCATTGGGGGTCAACAGCAATGCCAGTGCATGCATGCCGAGGATTTCAACACACACACTCATACCGCAGGCCAAGTGTAAGTGTGTCCTTTCAGTAGCCTTGTGATTGAGCGCACTTTTGCCAATGTCTGGAAGAAGAACTATCTTACTATCATTGCAGTGACTCAAACCTGCTACATACCACGCTCTAGAATGAGCATAACACATCTGATGTCTGGTGCAATGATTTGCACACTGTGAAGCACCTCAGCAGCTCAAAGTGGTCAGCCTGCTAAACCTCCATCCCAAGTCAACAGGTCACCCTTTTTGAAGACATGAGCACAATTCTGAAAGGGTCTAGTGAAATGACACTTTTGCCATCAAGCAGAGGAATAGCTCAAGGCGGCCGGCCTGCTGGAAATCACAAGCCTAGTTGACAATTCACCTTTTTACAGACATGCCGCAAGGTCCTCTCTATATCAAGCACATTGGCAGCCCACATGGCGTCCAGCATAAGCGGCAGGGTTGCCTCTTCCAGCTGGGCCCTCAGCTGAGCATGTTCCAGATTCTCTGCCTGCCGCTGAGCTGCCACAGCTGCAGCATCTGCCTCTGCTCTCTGCTGCTCACTCATCTCCTGCTGACCAGAAACACCTGCAGTCACATCTACATATGGTCATCTATGCCAAATTGCGCATATGCTGTGCTTCTTCTGTGCCAATCATCAGGTCTGAATTTGTTGCTGGGGATATGTGCATTTAAAATGTCAGAAATCAGTGCCTGCACCTGCACACATGCCACGCAAAGATGTGCAGCATGTCCCAAACATGCTATGACTGTCGCAGCTGTAGCTTCTGCTTGTTCAATCCTGAGTACCTGCCTGTATGCCACCCTGTCTTGGCAGTCAGTTTAACATGTGTAACAGCAATAAGCTATATCCAGTGCTCAGATGTGTGTGCAATTGATTCAGAGTTGCGAGCAACACCGGTGAGCAAGGGTAGGGACGAGCACAGGGCTGAGGTTTTAGCCTTTATAGTTTGAGAGTTTGAGGTGTAGCGCAAGCCCAGCAGACTGGCCAAGCGAGTGACTGACGTCTACAGGGAAGCTGCAAGCGCTGAGCTGTTTCTTTGCCATAACATGTCAGGCAAGAAACAGCAGCATGCAACAGTAACAGTAGCAGTAACAGTAACAGCAACATGCGACAGTGACCACATACAGAGGTGCGTAAAAGCAGAGGTCCACGGACACAGAGCTGAGCAGATTGGTTGCACAGTTTCACATTGTCAATGACTCTGGCTTTGACTTCGCATCGCCAAATAGCGGCTGCAGGTGAGCAGCTCCTGCACGTGAGCCTGCTGGGCATGCTGTGCCTCAGCTTTCAAATCACCAAAACAAGGACTGGGGACATGTCCAGGGGACTGACCGGGCTGGTGATTGATGCCTGCAGGGATGCTGTTAGGGCTTGGGGACTGCTGGCTCACACGCGCCTGGGCTTCAGAGCGCTGCTTTTGGTCCTTGTCCATCTGCTCCAGCTTCTGCTGAGCATGGAACACCTTGAGCCCCATCATGCCTAACTGCACCTTGGACTTGATGCTCTGGCCCTCCTGTCTGATAGAGGCAAGCCCCCCTTGGATGAAGCCCCCAAGGTAGATGGCAGCCTGCCCTTCGTAGGCCTTCCCAATGGCCAGCAGGATGGTAGGCCCAAAGGAGGCCTTGGCCAGCTCCTGCCCTTCCTGAGCCATGGATTCCTGCAGCGTGCATAATGGAATGGAATGGAATGCAGTAAGAGAAGCAAATCCTGTTAGAGAGACGGAGCCAACACTGGCATCATATCGTAAGTACAAGGTAAAAGTTAACTACACCTCCCACTCTTTGCACAAACACACATCTGCAATGCGCTGAACAGGTCAAGGGAAACATTATGTTGATTGTACTGAATCTCAAGAAAGTGCTGTGTCAGGCAAGCAGTCGAAACTGGCAGAGATGCGGTCAAGCTGATATCAGGTATAAGCCTGGGGCTACTGCACCAAAAAGGGGAGCTGCTATGGCACAAGACAATGGACAGACAATCCCAGTCATGCTTCAAGTGGCAGAATACAGGATGGCGTGTTCAGCGTTGCATAGCAGAGCAGGGTTGGGAAAGCACAGTACAGCAAAGCACAGCACAGCACAGCACAACACAGCCTGCAAAGCATGCCCAATACATCACAACATTGCATGACAGAACAGCACGTCAAGGTTGAAGCCACACAATGCAGCATGGCAAAACCATCACAATACAGAAATTGGCCAAAGCAGGGTATGACAGGTCAACAGCATGGCAGGACCAGCATAGTATAGCTTGTCAGATTGAAGCAAAAGATGACAAAGGCAATGGTTGAAAGCTGGTGCTTACTCGGAAGCCAGTCTGGTCGCCTTCAACCCATCTCCTGAGCAGGGCCTTCAGGTTTGCAGCTAACCTCTCCTCCCTCAGTAACTGCATCTTCTCCTGTTGCCCACTTGTCACATGCTCACCACTCCTGCAGATGTAGTATTATACAATAAGTATACAGTAACAATAACATAAACAATGAACCAATGATCAAAGATTCTACATATGAGACGATGAAACGAGATATGCGCAGGATCTGAATGGGCAGCTGCCTAAGACAATGCTCAGGTCCATTTGTTTGTGAGAGGGCACACTGTCTTGCTGCTCGGTTTTCACATGCTCAGCACCCCTGCATTGAGTGCATGTCTGTGTACTGGCAAACCAACCATGAAGCCTGGCAGATAGCAACCTGTGTTGCTGAATATCAATCATGCCTTCATCACACCTGAATATGCATATGCAATTGCAGCATTTACCAGGACTGGTCAGTCACAAGCAAGACTCCAGCCATAATGAGACACTGTTCTGTAGCGTCAACTAGTTCTTGGACAAACTATACATTGAAACAGCTTTGCTGCTCACAACGCTTGGACTTCTGAAACCAAAGCTGTGTCTACACACTGTGAGCACTGCTGCGTTTTCCATGATATGTCACCGCACTGAGCATTTTTTTAAAGAACCCTATGGGACCAGAAACAAGAGCCATATTGTCTGTCATGCTTCCTGCAGTCATGCATCATGCTGCCTGCTTCAAGTCTGTTGCACTTGGTGTATGTTAAGCTCACAGCAGATGTATCCCACAGTGTGAAGACAAAGCATGCTGTCAACCTTGAATACGACCTTGATTACAAGTGTAGGCATACCTGGTGAGTTGTGCTAGGCTGAGTTCGCCTAGCAAGTGCTCAAAGCGGTCACTGCCAAACAGCATGCTGAAGAACTCGCCGCTGTCCATGAAGTTGACGTCCAGCCCCTCCACACCGTGCTGGTCATACTTTGCGCGCAAGTCTGCATTGCTCAGAACCTGTTGCAAACACAAAACGGTTTAGTGTCGTTACAGTCAGCAAAGCAGAATGCAGTGTTGGAGCAAGCTGAGTGTTGTTCCAAGCTGGATCACATATGCACTCTGCTGTTCAAAACTGATCCAAGCTGGGTAGGGAATGCATTCTGCTGCTCAGTATTGCTGCGAGCTGGATGCTGTTAACATTGTGATGAGCAACCTGGTATCGTCCTCAAAGAAGATAGGAAAATTAGTACTCTGGTAACTCTGATCACATTCAAGGTCTTTTGATTACGCAAGAATTATCAATGTAGAAATGCATGGCACTAGTCCATAGGTGCTGTTGACTTTGTATTTGCACTATAAAACGGACGTTCTTCCCAAAAAGTGACCTGATTGTATCCTAAAGAGCTTGGCCAATCTGACCAATGGTACATGTTAGTCACTCTGACCATTGGTGACATATTGAGAAACAAAAGTATTCCATGCCAGCATGCCACAGCTTGTGTCACCGCCATTGCTAGCTTGTGACTCACAGCTTTGAATGCAGAGGATTCAACCTGTCATGGCTTTGGGTGCTTTCACCAGGGTCATATATTGCCAGCTTACATGGCCAGGTCAGCTGTGGCTACAGTCTTGTGTCATACACTGACGGTACACAAAGCGTGCACAGCAATAGTGTACCACTGTTGATCCTGATGCCGGCGACCACTTGCCTGGTAGGCTTCGCCAAGCTTTTGAAAGCGATCCTTGGCCAAAGGATCGTCAGGGTTCTTGTCAGGATGCAGTTTCCTGGCGAGGATGTAATACTGCTTCTTGATCTGCTCTGTGGGGGCGGTTTTGGGCACCCCCAGGAGGCCATAGTAGTCTATGACCTCGCCGAAGGCTCCAGCATCGCGCCGGTCTTGTTCCCAGCGATCTCGCAGGGGGTCAAAAGATTTGTCATCCATGACCATGGCTAGAGTAGGCCGGTCTATCCATTCACGCTGATCCTGCAAGGCACACATACAAAATATTAATAGTTCCAATAATACTAGTAGTGATAGTAATACTAACAATGACAGCGTGCTTAGTCAACAAGCACTAGGTATATACGTCGCAGTCATCTCCCTCCAGATAGGCTTCTTTTGATGCCGTAATGTGCATGCTATGTTTGCTGACATATGTTGTGCATACGGCATGCATATAATAGCACGGCGTAAAATGTGCACATTGCAGCAAAGGCATGCTGTCACAAAAGGGAAATCCCAAAAGCCTTGTTGCACAAGCAAAACGATTGCTCTGCAGTGGATGGTGAGGAGGACGTGAGAAGCAATTGAACATGCGGCAACACCAATCCTTTGTTCACGTGGGGCTTACAAAGACAGCTGAGAGGCCTGTGACCAGCTAGGCAATCTGTGAATTTTGCTCTGACCAAGCTGCCCAGACTAGACGAACACAGGGTTACCTTGGCTGGCACAGAGTTGTGTGCTGCAAAGGCACCCTATCATGCACATTTTGAAGGCAATTACCAGGTTGTTAGTTTTGCAAACAGTAATGCAGTTGTCTTACTGAGCCTGATCATGTAGCACACACTTACCACTGCAAATGTCAAACTGTCAGTGATGATTCGTCAGACTACCTTGCGGCATTGCAGACAAGGTGAAAGGAGTCACAAAGCTGGCTTCCAGTGGGAGTAGGGCATTTGACTGAGCCCCAAGGGTTTCTCAATGTGCAGTGTCATCCCCTCAGCAGAGATCAACACTATCAAAAGAAAGGAGTCATGCATAATTGTGCAGTGTGACCTGCTCATTTGGAAGAAGTTTTAGCATTATGGTGGACCCCAATTATGTGCATAGCCACCCATATACAGGCAGAAGCTGTTGTCTATGTTTGCACACAGTGTACTGACTTTCTGTGCCAGCCTCTTGTGCATGGTTGAGTGCGAAATGACTGACTAAGCAGGGACAGATGGTAGCTGAGCTTTGGCACAGTGTGGAGTGTTGTTAATGTACCTGATCCCAGTACCGCCCCTTGTTCAGCTCCCTGACAGCCTCAGGAGTGTTGACAGCCCCTCGCACCACTTGAGCGACTCCCACACCTAAGCCCGCAACAGGCAGCAGCACCGCCCCAGCAACGCCTGAGTAACGTTGCAACAATAGGCTGAGGAAGGGCCTTGAGGTGGTTATGTATAGTAGCACAGCATATATGCTGGTGAATGCTTGAGTCGTTGCATATTGCTACACTGTGCAGCAGGTGTAAGCACTCGAAATAGGAGAACTTACACCGGGCATGCTGTGGGGATGATGAAACGGCTGTCAAGCATGCAGCAGAGATTGTGCAGGAGGGCACCTGGCATTCAAGACAAGAGCATCATGATCAATACCTGCGCATACCCCTTGACCAAAACCCTTGAAGCCATCTGTATATGCTCCCACAACTGGTGCCGCAAAAAGCCCAACTGTGCCTGCAGCGATGCCTTTCAGTGCAGACTTGCCTCCGCTGGCCAGGCCAGCTCTGATGTCCCTAGGCCTCTTCAAAGAGAATATGTTATCAATATGCTGTTGATACTCTTCAGGGTCGGCAGGTGCTGCTGCAGGTCCTTGCGTCGTCGCTGCCATAACTGCTCACTTAGACATAGTCATCGACTCTCCAACATGCCCAGGCAGCCTCAGGTCCAGTTTGCCAACAGGCTGTGCAGCGGATGAAGTCAGCAGCAGCAAGGTCAAAGTGACTAGACGGACAGACGTCACGCTGCCGGCTTCGCAGGCGTTACCGGCAATGCCTGCTGCAAGCTCTGGGAGTCAGATGGCAAGCACAGTTTGATCCGAGACGAAGTGAGCGGTGTGGCTTCTGTCGGAGCTTCCAGCAAACACTGATCTGGTGCCTTGCGTCAATGTGTTTTTGCAGGGCTGAAGGCGATACGGGAATTGCCCTGGGAATTGCCGGAAACAGTGAAGGCACACCCCCAATTTGAGATCAGATCGTTGTACACCCGCTTGCCTTTAGTATGTTCAAGTCATCTCACATGCTAAGTTAACAACAGTCTCGAGATAATCTTTGCTTGCGTTGCCTGGCGGTGGGCGTAATGTGCCTTCCTGTCGGTGCGATCAGTCTGTTAACTAACAGTCACCACCTGGCTGCTCGCTCTTGCGGCCGCAATCAATACGGGCCTGTTTGTAAACCTTGGCAGCGCTCGATCAAGGGATTTCTAGCTGGGGCTCGATCTGTTCCAAATGTGCGACGGCAAGCTGGACTCTACATCACTGAGGGTGCGAAGCTACACGCGCGACCGGATTCAACCGGCGCTTTGATCTTGTACTCACACATGCTATGCCCCTTCGCTGAAAGAGCTCTCTTGACACTTCTCTTCAAGGTAAAGTTCGGCTTGTTAAGTTTTGGTTGCACGCAGGCGTAAGTTGACCGGCTGAGATCATTTCGACAATTGTCTCAGAGATGAGGGTGATCATTTGCAGGGAGTGCCTCATCAAGCTGTCCATGTCGATCTTTGCAAGAAACCGTCATGGTTCGCAGATTTCTGCAAGACTGAGAGCCTGCAGGACGAGGTGCCTATTGTCGAACTTCACGGACAAATTCGAGCCAGCGGCAAAGACACTTGTAGGTGAGCAATCAGACTGTTGGCTATACTGCTGAACCTGCTAATGTGACCTAGAGCCTGCTAAATAAAACTGCTGGTTCCTTTCAGGTGGATTTGTGAAAATTTTCGAGGTCAGTGGTACCCTGATCTCAAATACAGCAATCTTCAAGACACACAACAAGTGGACACTCTTGTACAAGCCTGTCTAGGCTTCACACAAGCCGGTCTCAACTTGCTGGCTGGCAATGACAGCAGGTAAGAAAAACGCTGCAAGCAAGGCATTTCAGCAGTGCTGTGCATATGCTGTTCATGTCAACTTGGGCACGCAACAGTATCAGTAGTCAGGCAGGGTGTCATCAGATGGCATGCAATTCATCAATAGGTCAAGCACTGGCAGCAATGTGGCACTGCAGCCTAAAATCTGTCAAGCATATGGCCAATCCCTTTTCAATGTAACTCTTATATGTGTGCTGCTGCTTTGTCCTTCTATACTTTGCTTGCTGACTGCTGAATAGCTCACCAGCTTGAGTATGTGCTGATCTTGCACCAACAAGTCAACCTTCTGCTCACCGAAAGACAGGGTCTCAACTGCCTTACGGATTAAGTCCATGTTGTTTCTCGAGTTGCATCACAGAAGTCTGCAGCACTCTCACCTGCTTAGTGGCATGATTTTGATAAGGGTGTCAAGACTCTCAAAACATTTCGATGTCTATTGGCAACGCTATGCATGTAACAGGTGTCTGTGGCAAATAGGAACTGGGCAGACACAGGCTCAGTGGAAGGCATTTGAGGGAGAGCTGGAAGCATTCCAGGCTGCAATCAGGAAAAGCGGTGGGCCATTCCTGATGGGCTCTGAAGTGTCTTTGGTAAGCTGAGCCGTGTTCTGCCATGCTGGGCTGTGCTGTGCACGTTATGCTTTGCATGCTATGCTGTGCTTTGTCATGCTATGCTCAGCCTGCCTGCTCAGCCGGGCCTTACATGACTGCGACATTGCATTGTCATGCAAAGCTAATATGAACTGGTTGCTACTGTGCATGTCCAAGCAGTGTTAGGCCTGGAGGGTAGCAGTTTCATTCAATCACACCACAGCCTTAGTGTATTTGTTTGCTATGAGCAGCTTGGTCCACGAAGGCCAAAGCTGCATAACACCTAGCGTGTACTCATCAGGCTGACTTGTCCGTGTATGGCATATGTGCGCAGGACGAGATGATACAGCAGCCTTGTCAAATGATATGTCTCTGATATGACTGCACCTGCTTTGTTGTCATGCATGATGCCGTGCCACGCTTGACGCCGTGTTGTGCTCAATGTCATGCCATGGTCCATGCCACACTACACCAGATGCTTGATATGCAGCATGCAGCGCAGCCTGTCTGTATGCTGATCACATCCAAGAGCAATGAAATATTGCACACATGCCAATCTCCTTTGCTTGGGATTGCTTGGGATCCCTGCAGGCCCTGTGTTCAATCCCATGCCTGTGTGCCTCGCATGCAGCTCTTTAGTCACGCTGATTAGCACCAGATCATCAACATCATCATAATCACCAGCTCATGTCTAAATTGCTTTGTCGGTGTATGACAAGTAAACATGCCATGAAGCTGCAGTTTGTGTCCAGGCTGACCTTATGTACATGCCCTTCATGAAGCGCTTTGCCATAGCCATACCGGCCTTCACACCATATGACCCATGTGTAGCATGTGATGGCACCATGGCAGACTGGCTGTATGCAATGGAACAGCTAGAGTGCTGCCAGATTGCTGCTCCAAATCACGACTTGTATCTTCAGGCCGTCAGGTAAACCATATGTGGTCCCAGGCTGATGTCATTCTTTCCATTTCCCCATTGACTACTGTGTGGTCTCATGTTGTCCAATCCTCCTGTGTCCATTGGAGGACGTCGGTTCAGCTCTGAGCCTTGGGTGAATGTACAGAGAGTCTGTACTGCCTGCAATTGCATTGTGGCGCAGCAAGGCATGGTGGTATTTGTCACGAATCAATATCATTGTTGTGCACTAGAGTCTTGTTGAGTAAAATGCAGAGCAACTGCGCTGCTCATGTTTAAACTTGCGATGCATTTGAAACAATGCCTCACAGTATCTTCCTGTAAGCGCAGAGTCTTGCTCCTTCCAATTACTGACGGTTGATCTGCAGGCAATGGCGCAGTTTAGACTTTTTTAAGCATAACACTTTTGAAGCATTTCAATTGCATCCCCATCTACAATGATACGGGCTGCACAATACGGCTTCAAGTCATGCAAGAGTCCCTGCAGAACACAGCTGGAGTTGAGCAGGTAAAATGTAGTACTCGTCACTAGTGAAGAGCGTCAGCACAGTGTGAGGCTCATTGGCTCAGCAAGCTGCTCAGGCTCTGAACTCGCCAACTTGAATTGCTATATGCTGATGACATTGTTCTGATGTCAAGATCCCCGGCTGGTTTGCAGCACTTGCTACATGTACTTCAGCTCTTTTGTGGTGTGAAGCTGCTTTCAGTCAATATGTCAAAGACCCAGGTAGTCATTTTCAATGACTTTCGGCATTCTCATTCAGACTCTTTTCTGTATGGTGGTCAAGCTTTGCGCATTGTCGATCACTACACATATTTGGGGATTGTTTTGCACAAGTCAGGCTGTTTCAAAGCGGCAATTGAGAAGCTTGCAGCTGCAGGCAAGCGCGCTCTTTTTGCAATGCAGTACCGCTGCTCAGAGTTGGGTCTTGATGACACACATCGTCGCTGTTCTTTGTTTTCATCTCTGGTACAGCCAGTCCTTTCATATGGTTGTGAGGTATGGTGTCTCGAAAGGCCCTCCCTGTTTTCGCAAATGAACACTGTGCATAACCATTTTATGAAACGCACATTACATGTGCGCAAGTCTGTTCCGGATGGCATTGTTTTATGCAAACTGGGAAGAGTGCCATTGCAATTACATTGGCAAAAAATGGTACTCAAGTATGTCAGCAGGCTTAGC
>JAABUT010004062.1_pt1 | contig 11946 bp, 10 predicted proteins | sample 5559281 | NCBI WGS metagenome assembly JAABUT01 (sample SAMN10711880, study PRJNA513359) | rock metagenome | isolation source: Antarctica rocks | place: Antarctica: Victoria Land, Ricker Hills nord | collected 2016-01-04
GCCGGCGGAGCCGGTCGGACGGGTGCCCTGGTCAGCCGATCTGGCGGCGCACCTCGTCGATCGTCTTCATGATCTGAACCGTCTCCTCGAGCGGGAGCAGCGGCGATTCGGTGCGGCCATCGGCCACCAGCTGCGCCAGGTGCGCAACCTCGTAGGCAAGGCCGCCGTGGCCGGTGATGGCGCCGCCGTCGACACTGAGCCGGGTGCCGTCCCGGTGAACGTAGGTCAGGCTGGCCGGGGCGTAGAACGGGCCCGAGATCTCTACCCTGGCAACGGATCCCATCACCGAAGCGGTGGTCGGAGTGGCGGCGAACAAGGTGGTGTTCAGCACTGCGTGCGCCGGGCCCTGCAACACCATTGACACCTGCCCGTCGACCCCGGTGAACGCCTTCACGCCGCGGGCGGTGACGGTCGACGGAGCGCCCAGCACCATCGAGGCAAACGAGATCGGGTAGACGCCCAGGTCGAGCAGTGCCCCGCCGGCCAGCTCCGGCGCGAACACCCGGTGCGCCCGGTCCGGGACGAAGTATTGACCATGGTCGGCGATCAGCGTGCTCACATCGCCCAACGAGCCGTCGGACAGCAGTTGCCGGAGCACGTCGATGTGCGGAAGGAAGCGCGTCCACATCGCTTCCATCGCCGTGACGCCGGCCTTCTTCGCTGCCGTGACCACCTCCCGCGCCTGGCCGGCCGTCCGGGTGAACGCCTTCTCCACCAGTACATGCTTGCCGGCGGTGATCGCCGCCAGTGCCTGTCGGTGGTGCTCGGAGTGCGGGGAGGCGACGTACACGACGTCCACGGCATCGTTCGCCAACAGCTCCTCCATCGAGCCGTGGGCCTGGTCGATGCCGAACCTGGCGGCGAAGGCCGCGGCGGCCTCCGAAGTGCGCGACCCGACGGCCACCACGTGTTGGCTGGTGTGGGACTGGATCGCGTCGGTCATCGCCGCGGCGATCCCACCGGTGGACAGGATGCCCCATCGCAACGGCGGCGGGGCTGCCGGATCGGGGGTGCGTGGTGTGGGCAGATGTGCCAGCGGGGCCGAGGTCATAGCCGCACACGCTAGTTGCACTCCGGCCGCCAGGTGCGAGGATGGTGACCGGTATTAGCTCTGCAGTACTGACGCCCTGAAGCAACGGTCGGGCTGACAGGGCAGGGCAGGGCAGGGCACGTCGAGGGAGTCGATCATGACGGATTCCGATGGAGCGAGAACGCCGGGACGGCCGAGAAAGCGGGCGTCGTTGCGTCGCAAAGCGGTGCTCATCACCATCGCCTGCGGACTGGTCACCATGGCGGGATGCCTTGCGGTCAACGCGATCGCCGGCTCACCGATCCAGTGGTTCTGGCTGATCGTCGCACCCCTGTACGTCACGGCGCTGATCGGCGCTTTCCTCTGGGTGCGGCTCACCCCGAGCGCCTAGCGACCCGACGCTGATCGCGATCTGAGCCGTGTCACCCGGCCGCCTCACCTCTCTCGCATTTTCATCGACACGGTCCGCGCGGTAACGAGCCCTCGCGATTGCGAGCACGGGCGCTGCGGGTCAACTGAGCACACCGTTCATGCAGTGGCACGGCACGATGCGATTGTCTTGGGCTCAGTCCGTGTCCGTCCGTGAACGCGGCACGTGAGCACGTCGAAGGCCAGATTAACCTGGGCCAGATACGTGTACCGTCCAGAAGGGCACCGCTCGGCGTCAGCCACGAACGAGAGGCGGAGGCGGTGGTATGTCCGTGCAGGAGTTGGCATTTCAGCTCAAGATGACCGTGGCGAAGCGGAGTACTCGCCGGTTGTACCGCGAGCTGATCGCCAACCAGGCTCTGCCCGTCGATGAGCTGCGCCGGCTGTCGGATGTGCGAGCGGCGGACATCGCTCGCTTTGCCTTCGAAAGTTCACGCTTCTACCGGGAGCTCTACACCGCCGCTGGCCTGCACCACGATGACCTGCGCGACCCGGCTGCGCTGGCGTCGCTGCCCGTCATTGACCGGAGCCTTGTCAAAGAGAACGCCGACCTGATCCGCTCGACGAGCGTCAACCCGGCCCATGCCCGGACCGCCTTGACCGGCGGCAGCACCGGCGAGCCACTGCGGACCTGGAACGACGCCCGGGTGCCGATGATGCCGATGAGCTGGCGGATGTACGGCTGGTGGGGGATCTCTCCCGCGGACGACGTCGTCCACATCGGTCGGTGGGGGACTTCGCGCCGAGCAAAGCTGACCACCATGCTGTCGTGGTGGCCGACGCGGGTGGTCACGGTCGACGCGAGCAAACTGGACCTTCGGACGGTGAAGGACCTCGTCGCGACGGTCAACCGCCACCGGCCGGCGCTGGTCGAGGGGTACGTCGGCGCTCTCTGGGAGATCGCCCACTACGTCAACCGGCACGGTCTGGAGTTCAACCCGCCGCGAGCGCTCGGCGCGACGGCGGCTCCGCTCACCGCCGAGGTCCGCAATTTTGTGGAGGCCACGCTGCATGCGCCGCTGCACGATCAGTACCGGTGCTCTGAGGTGCCCTGGATGGCTGGCGAGTGCGGCCGGCGCGACGGGCTGCACATCTTCTCAGACATGCGGCGCATCGAGGTCGTCGACGAGACAGGGACGCCGCAGCCGCCCGGGGTGGTGGGCGACCTTGTGGTCACCGACCTTGCCAATAGGGTGTTTCCGCTTGTCCGCTACCGGCTCGGTGACCGGGGATCCCTGCGCGAGGGCACCTGCCCGTGCGGGGTCTCGCTGCCGCTCATGGACCCGCCTGACGGACGGACCGTGGACATGATCCGGCTGCCGGACGGTACCGTGGTGGCCGGCGGGCTGTTCAGCATTTTCAGCGGTGTCCCGACGGCGGTCCGCCAGTTCCGGCTCCACCAGAACGCCGACCACTCGATCGACCTGCAGGTGGTCCTCGGTGACAGCGCCACAGCGGTGCAGGACGCGCAAACGGCCGTTGAGGGCCTGCGTGACCGGCTCGGCCGCCAGGTCGAGGTTCGGCTGGCCGTAGTGCCAACGCTTCCGTACACCGGCGGCAAGCTCAAGTACGTCACCAGCGACGTACCGGCACCTGCCTGACCAGGTCGCGGAGTCATCAATGGAACGCCGACATGCCAACGATCTGACCGATCTATATGCGCACACGGTGCCATTGCCGTCCAAGGGGACGGTGGAAGGGGGTGTAGCCCGGTTACCACCCTCAATGTGCGGTCGACGCCGGTGGCGTGATGCCGAGATGCCCTTGGGCGGGCAACAGAGAATCACTGTTCACCAACGGTGCTAACCTGCCAAAGCGACGGATGCCGATGCCATCGATAGGAGACGTTTCCTCCAGGCGTCGGAATGCAAAATTGTGCGGCAGACTCGCGGCCGCTGCCCCACTGTTCGGCGCTCCGGTGAACGCAATTCCTTGGATTACGACCGCGGCGCCCGTTGCATCTGGACGCTGGCCGTGCGCCAGTACTATGGCTGCTTTGGGGGCTACCGATACAGCGATGGGAAAGAACGTAACGCAGTGAAAGCGCGCCGGTTCACCGCGTGGCTCTCGGGATATCGCGGCGCCCGGCCGGGGAAGCAGCTCAGCGAACCTGCCGGCGGTACCGCGCGGCTGAAGATCACCCGACCCTGACCGAGTACAGGGCTGGTGGGCTACGCTAGCCGAATGCGCCTCCCGATACGCCCCCTGCGTGGGAGGTGGCCCGCGTGGTTCGAGCGCAGGGCCGCGAGGTTCGTCTGGAACGATCCGCGGGTGATTCTCGACGAGCACGCGACACCGGATGCCTTCACCACTGCGATGAACGCGTTTCAGGTCGGCCCCACGATCAAAATAACCGCCAAGAACCGCCATCCAGCTGCAGACATGTTGCTCATCGACAACCTAGATCTCACCAATGCGACCATTGTCGATATAGGGGCGTCAGACGGGTCGACCTCGCTGGATCTCATTCGAAAGCTACCTGCGTTCAAGTCCTATATCATAGCCGACTTGTACCTCAACATCACTGTGGTGAGCTTCTTCCGACATGAAGTTTTCTACGATCAGAACGACGAATGCGTGCTGGTTTGCGGGCCACGGTGCGTGGCATGGCCCAGCCGGTCGAGATTGGTTCGGCTACTGTATTCACCGCTCTCAAAGCTTGCCGCCCGCAGGCCGCGGGATCGAAGAACCGTCTTGCTTCTCAACCCGGAAGTCCGCGCCCTGATGGCCACCGATGACCGTGTGACCTATGCTGTGCACGACGTGTTCGAGCCTTGGCCTAAGCCCGCCCCGGACGTGATCAAGGTAGCCAACTTGCTGGGACCCTACTTCAGCGATGAGATGATCGTCCGAGCATTGCAAGCGCTTTTCGAAGGTCTTGAGGAGGGTGGCCATCTGTTGATGGTGGACAATGGACGATTAACCGGGCTCGAGCCAAGGGCCGGACTGTACAAGCGGTCCGGCGGGCGGTTCGCGGTCGTCGCGCGAACTGTCACTGTTCCGGAGATTGACCAGCTCATCCTGCAGGTCCGCTCGAATCAGCCGGCCGCGTCGTTACCCGAGTCGACGGCGCCCTAGTCTCGATCTTCCCGGCCATTCTCGTTCGTGCTGATGCGGTTTCGGCCGCTGGACCTGAGTGCTCCCGCGCCGGGGTGTGATGGTTCACCCGGGGCGGCGCGACGCCGGCCGTGACCTCCTCAGGCCTGGGTCGCATGCCGGCCGGTGGACCACCATCGGAGTTCACCATCTGGGAGTGCCGCCCACGTCTTGGCACAGCGGGCCGTGTTGGTTACACTCGACGCCAGGTCATGAGTTCCAGCGTCAAGCCCCGGCTTGCTGGACGGCAACCCTCCTCCGCGGTGGGGTGCCCCGGGTGATGACCGGGCTGGTCGTCACCCGGCGATCGGCAAGCGCGGGCCCCATCCTCGAAGCGACGGTTCCGTCAGTGGCGAGAGTGGCCCGGTCGAACGCCCCAGAAGGAGCGCGCTGTGTGCCACCAAATGTGTTGTCCCAGCTGAACACCGAACCTGCCGCCTGATCCACCGCACGCCTACGGGCGCTGCCGACTACCCAGAACTGCTGCACCCCACGGACATTCGTCTGTACTCGGGGTCCACCCTGAGTACCCGTCAACAGGAGAACATCGTCATGGCATGGTCGTTCGAGACCCGGCAGATCCACGCCGGGCAGAATCCGGACAGTCAGACCGGAGCCCGCGCGTTACCGATCTACCAGACCACTTCGTTCGTCTTCGAGAACTCCGATCAAGCTGCGTCGCGGTTCGCGCTCAGCGAGTTCGGACCCATCTACACCCGGCTCAACAATCCGACCACCGACGTGGTGGAGAACCGCATCGCCGACCTTGAGGGCGGGGTCGGGGCGCTGCTGGTGAGCTCGGGCCAGTCGGCGGAGACGCTGGCGATCCTGAACATCGCCGAGGTGGGAGACCACCTGGTGAGTTCGCCAAGCCTGTACGGCGGCACGTACAACTTGTTCCACTACACGCTTCCCAAGCTCGGCATCACCGTCGACTTCGTCGAAAACCCTGACGATCCGGAATCCTGGCGAGCGGCGGTGAAGCCGACAACCAAGGCGTTTTTCGCCGAGACCATTTCCAACCCGAAGCAGGACGTTCTGGACATCGAGACAGTGGCCGGTGTCGCCCATTCGGTCGGCGTCCCGTTGATCGTCGACAACACCATCCCCACTCCCTACCTGACCCGTCCCATCCAGTTCGGCGCGGACATCGTGGTGCACTCGGCCACCAAGTACCTGGGCGGCCACGGGAACGCGATCGGCGGTGTGATCGTCGATGGCGGCAACTTCGACTTCGGCGCCGATCCGGCGAAATTCCCGAACTTCAACACTCCGGATGCCAGTTACCACGGCCTGGTCTATGCGCGGGATCTGGGGGTGGGCTCCCCGTTGGGTGCCAACCTCGCATACATCCTCAAGGCGCGGGTGCAACTGCTCCGCGATCTCGGACCGGCCATCTCGCCGTTCAACTCCTTCCTGATCGCGCAGGGTCTGGAGACGCTGTCGCTGCGCATCGAACGTCATGTCGACAACGCGCAGAAGGTCGCCGAGTGGCTGGCGGCGCGGGACGACGTGAAGAGCGTCAACTACGCGGGGCTGAAGTCCAGCCCCTGGCATGGGCTGGCGCAGAAGTACGCGCCCCGCGGCCCCGGCGCGGTGCTGGCGTTCGAGGTGGAAGGTGGCGCGGAGGCCGGCAAGAAGTTCGTCGACGCCCTCCAGTTGCATTCGCTGGTGGCCAACATCGGCGACGTCCGGTCCCTGGTGATCCACCCAGCATCGACCACCCACTCGCAGCTCACCGAGGCCGAGCAGGCGGCCACCGGTGTGACGCCGGGCCTGGTCCGGCTGTCCGTCGGTATCGAGCACATCGACGACATCCTGGCCGACCTGGAGGCCGGCTTCATTGCCGCGAAGGGCAGCGAGCAGTGAGGATCGCAGGCGCGGAGCGAGGGACGAGCGCAGCGCCGAGGACCGGAGCGGCGCTGCCCGAGCAATCGGGCGCCGCGAAGGGCAGCGAGCAGTGAGGATCGCAGGCGCGGAGCGAGGGACGAGCGCAGCGCCGGGGACCGGAGCGGCGCTGCCCGAGCAATCGGGCGCCGCGAAGGGCAGCGAGCAGTGGGGATCGCAGGCGCGGGAATCTGACCACCGGGAACAGCCGGCCTGACAGTGACTATCGCATCGCACCGCCGCGGGACCGGGCATCCGGGTCCCGCGGCGGTCGCGCGCCCGGCGACGACCTCGCCGCGCTCCGGGACGGTCCAGGGCCGCCGGTATGCCGCCATCGGTGATCTGCGAACGGAATCGGGCACCGTCATTCCTGACGTCACCCTGGCCTACCAGACCTGGGGGACGTTGAACGCGGCCCGGGACAATGCGGTGCTCGTGCTCCATGCACTTACCGGGGACGCGCACGTCGTCGGCCCGGTCGGTGCCGACCAGCCCACCCCCGGATGGTGGGACGGCCTGATCGGTGACGGCGCGCCGCTCGACCCGGCTCGGCACTTCGTGCTCGCGGCGAACGTCCTCGGCGGGTGCCGCGGCAGTACCGGCCCGTCGTCCGCCGGGCCGGACGGGCGGCCGTACGGGTCCCGCTTCCCGCGGATCACTCCGCGGGATCAGGTCGCCGCCGAAGCCGCATTGGCCGATCGGCTCCGCATCCGCTCGTTCCAGGCTGTGATCGGCGGTTCGATGGGCGGCATGCGCGCGCTCGAATGGGCGGTCATGTTTCCCGGGCGGGTGCGGCAGGTGGTGGCCATCGCCACCTGCGCCGCCTACTCCGGCGACCAGATCGCTTGGAGCGCACCGCAATTGGCCGCCATCCGCAGCGACTGGAGATTCCGCGGCGGCGATTACTATCCGGCGTCAGGCGGCGACGGGCCGCCGCTGGCCGGGATGGCCATCGCCCGCCAGATCGCCCACGCCACCTATCGGTCGGCGCTGGAGCTGAACACGCGTTTCGGGCGGGAACAGCAGGCCGGCGAAGACGTACTGGCCGGCGGTCGGTTCGCCGTGCAGTCCTACCTTGACCATCACGGGGAGAAGCTGGCCAGCAGGTTCGATCCCAATTCCTACCTGGTGCTCACCGAGTCGATGAACCTGCACGACATCGGCCGGGGTCGGGGCGGGACCGACGCGGCTCTGCGGGCCATCGGCGCCGAGATCACCGTCGCTGTCGTCGACTCCGACCGGCTGTTCCTTCCGGCTCAGGGCGCCGAGATCGCCACCGCACCGACGGCCAGGCCGCTCATCACCCTGCACTCGGACTACGGCCACGACGGATTTCTCATCGAAGCGGAACAGATCGCCGCGGTCGTCCGATCCGCGGTCGGATGACCGGCTCGACCGGCGGCAGCGGAACCCCGAGCATCCAACCGAAGTGACGTCGGTTACCAATCCGCCGGGCCGCGCCTCGGCGTAGTCAACCTCACGTCGGCCGCCCGTGCCCGCGGGGTTACGGTGCGGATTGTGGCCACCAACATGAAAGCGGTTGTGCGCCCCGCCGGTCCGCCGCGGGGCACACGCACCACCGTTGCGCTGAAGATCCTGATGGCCGGCACCGGAGCGATCTTCGTCGGGTATGTCCTGTTGCACATGTACGGAAACCTGATGGCGTTCGGCGGCCGGGAAACCTATGACACCTACGCACACCACCTGCGGACCTTCGGTGAGCCGATGCTGCCCGGCGGCGGGCTGCTATGGGTGCTTCGGCTGGTGCTGATCCTCAGCCTGATCGGCCACGTGTTCGCCGCGGTCATCCTGTGGAACCGCGCGCACAAGGCCCGAAGGACCAAGTATGCGGTGCGCAAGGCCGTCAGCTCCACCCTGTCGTCGAAGTGGATGCGCTGGGGCGGCGTGGCACTGCTGGCTTTCGTGATCTTCCACATCCTGCAGTTCACCACTCGCACCATCACCCCCGGCGGGGACAGCGATAGCCCGTTCGTCCGGCTGTCGAACGGGTTCCACTTGTGGTGGGTGTTCCTGATCTACCTGATCGCGATGTTTGCGCTGGCAATGCACCTACGGCACGGCGTCTGGAGCGCTGCGCAGACCCTGGGCTGGACCAGCTCGGCGTCGTCCCGTCGGGCCGCCAATCTGGTGGGGATCGGGCTGGCGGCCGTTGTGTCGTTCGGCTTCATCGTGCCGCCACTGTTCATCCTGCTCGGCGTTATCAAGTAAGGGCCGATCGACATGACAGATTCCCGCGACCCCGGTGCGCAGGCCTACTCGCAGCCCGCCCAGCCGGCCGAGTTCGAGCAGTCCAACGGTCCGGTGACCCCCTCCGCGACTGTCGTCGGCGCGGCGGCGTCCGATGAGCCACGGCCGGACGCACCGCCCGGCTCGGCTGATCGTTCCGGTGGGTACCTGGCCGGTGGCACCGGAGCGGCGGACGCCGCGATGCCCGCCGGGCGGCCTTCCGCCGCCGGTGCGCTGATCGCAGGCCTGTACCGCGAGGGCGATCCGATTGCCGACACCAAGGCGCCCGGCGGTCCGATCGAGACGGCTTGGAACCGGCGGAAGTTCGACGCGCACCTGGTCAACCCGGCGAATCGTCGCAAACTCAAGGTGATCATCGTCGGCACCGGACTTGCCGGAGCGTCGGCGGCAGCCACTCTGGGCGAGGCCGGATATCACGTGAAGTCCTTCTGCTACCAGGACTCTCCCCGCCGCGCGCACTCCATTGCCGCCCAGGGCGGCATCAACGCGGCGAAAAACTACCAGGAGGACGGGGATTCGGTCTACCGGTTGTTCTACGACACGGTCAAGGGCGGTGACTACCGCTCGCGCGAATCGAACGTCTACCGGCTGGCCGAGGTGAGTAGCAGCATCATCGACCAGTGTGTGGCGCAGGGCGTGCCGTTCGCCCGAGAGTACGGCGGCCTGCTCGACAACCGCTCGTTCGGTGGTGTGCAGGTGTCCAGGACCTTCTACGCCCGCGGGCAAACCGGACAGCAGTTGCTGATCGGTGCCTACCAGGCACTGGAACGTCAGGTGGCAGCGGGCAATGTCGAGGCGTTCAGCCGTCACGAGATGCTGGAACTGATCGTGGTCGACGGCCGAGCCAGGGGCGTGATTGTCCGGGACATGGTCACCGGCGAGATCGAGACCCACCTCGGCGACGCCGTGGTGCTGTGTTCCGGCGGCTACGGCAACGTCTTCTTCCTGTCGACCAACGCCATGGGCTGCAACGTGACCGCTTCCTGGCGCGCCCACCGCAAGGGTGCCTACTTCGGCAATCCGTGCTACACCCAGATCCATCCCACCTGTATCCCGGTTTCGGGTGAGCACCAGTCGAAATTAACCCTGATGTCGGAGTCACTGCGCAACGACGGACGCATCTGGGTGCCCAAGAGGCAAGAGGACTGCCAGAAGGATCCCAGGGAGATCGCCGAATCCGATCGGGACTACTACCTGGAGCGGATCTATCCGTCATTCGGGAATCTGGTGCCTCGGGACATCGCGTCACGTCAAGCGAAGAACGTCTGCGACGAGGGCCGCGGCGTCGGGCCGAAGGTCGGCGACTTCCGCCGCGGGGTGTACCTGGACTTCGCCGACGCGGTCGGCCGGCTCGGCCTGCAGTTTGTGAAAGACCAGTACGGCAACCTGTTCGACATGTACGCAAGAATCACCGGTGAAGATCCCTACCAGGTCCCGATGCGCATCTACCCCGCCGTGCACTACACGATGGGCGGCCTGTGGGTGGACTACGACCTGCAGTCGACGATCCCGGGGCTGTTCGTCGCCGGTGAGGCCAACTTCTCCGACCACGGCGCGAATCGGCTCGGCGCCTCTGCCCTGATGCAGGGCTTGGCGGATGGCTACTTCGTGCTGCCCAACACCATTCGCGACTACCTGGCGGCCGGGCCGTTCGACGATGTTTCGTCGCGGCCGGAGGTCGGCGAGGCTGCGCGCTCGGTCTCCTCGCGCATCGAGCAGTTGCTTGCTGTCGGCGGCGAACGCAGCGTTGACAGCTTCCACAAGGAACTCGGCAGCATCATGTGGGAGTACTGCGGGATGGAGCGCAGCGAGGACGGCCTGCGCAAGGCGGTGGACCTGATCCGCTCGCTGCGCGCGGAGTTCTGGCGCAACGTCAGGGTCCTGGGCTCGGGCGAGGAACTGAACCAGTCGTTGGAGAGGGCGGGCCGGGTGGCCGACTTCTTGGAACTGGGTGAACTGATGTGCATCGACGCGTTGCACCGCAGGGAGTCCTGCGGCGGGCACTTCCGCGCCGAGAGCCAGACGGAGGAGGGTGAGGCGCTCCGCGACGACGACGAGTTCGCCTACGTTGCCGCCTGGCAGTGGACCGGCGAGAACGAGCCGCCGGTGCTGCACAAGGAGGATCTGGTCTACCAGTTCGTCGAACTCAAGCAGCGGAGCTACAAGTGAACCTGACCCTGCGGATCTGGCGGCAGACCTCGCAACGGGACCCGGGCAAGTTCGCCACCTACCGGGTGCGGGACATCTCCGCGGACATGTCGTTCCTGGAGATGCTCGACGTGCTCAACGAGAACCTCACCGCCCAGGGGCAGGATCCGGTCGCCTTCGACTCCGACTGCCGTGAGGGCATCTGCGGCACCTGCGGACTGATGATCTCCGGCATGGCCCACGGTCCCGAGGTGACGACCACCTGCCAGCTGCACATGCGCTCGTTCACCGACGGCGACGTCATCACCATCGAGCCGTGGCGCGCCGACGCCTTTCCTGTGTTGAGGGACCTCGTGGTCGATCGTTCGGCGTTCGACCGCATCATCCAGGCCGGCGGCTACATCTCGGTGAACACCGGTGCCGCTCCGGACGCGCATGCGGTACCGGTACCGAAAGCCAACGCCGACAGGGCATTCGACGCCGCGACCTGCATCAGCTGCGGCGCCTGCGTGGCGGCCTGCCCGAACGCTTCCGGCATGCTGTTCATGGGCGCGAAGGTCACCCACCTGGCGGAACTGCCCCAGGGTCAACCGGAACGCGCGGCCCGGGTGATCAAGATGGTCAGCCAGCACGATCACGAAGGTTTCGGCGGCTGCACCAACATCGGCGAATGCGCCGGAGCCTGTCCCAAGGAGATCCCGCTGGATGTGATCAGCATTCTGAACAAAGATCTGCGCAAGGCCATGCGGCACAAGCCCTCGTGACGTTTGCGGAGGGCGGCTGCGCCCGCCGCCGATGGAGGCGCTCGGCGCTACGCCCTCTCGCTCGGTGGCGCTCGCATTGTTCCGCTATGCGCTTTCGCACCCCCATCGGCGTCGGCTCCGCCTCACCTACGGGTTGCTGAGGGCGGCTGCGGCCGCCGCCGATGGAGGCGCTCGGCGCTACGCCCTCTCGCTCGCTGGCGCTCGCATTGTTCCGCTATGCGCTTTCGCACCCCCATCGGCGTCGGCTCCGCCTCACCACTGGTTGCGCCGTTGTGCCGTTTCGTCTCGGCAGTGCGGGTAGGTGCTGATCGCGTCTCGCTTAGC
>JAABUT010004063.1_pt1 | contig 11946 bp, 8 predicted proteins | sample 5559281 | NCBI WGS metagenome assembly JAABUT01 (sample SAMN10711880, study PRJNA513359) | rock metagenome | isolation source: Antarctica rocks | place: Antarctica: Victoria Land, Ricker Hills nord | collected 2016-01-04
AACCCTAACCCTAACCCTAACCCTAACCCTAACCCTAACCCTAACCCTAACCCTAACCCTAACCCTAACCCTAACCCTAACCCTAACCCTAACCCTAACCCTAAGTGATCGAAACGAGTCATTTGAACATTATAAAAATCTTAGTTTGAGTGATTGAAAAAAGCGAAGTTGATTGCAATTAACTTGAATGCTTTGAATTGAGCAAGATCGAAAAAATCGAAATAGAAGTATTCAATTGATTTGAAAAAACAATGACATCATTTTGCACATTCAGTAATATTTCGTTTTTATTCATTCAAAGCTTACTCAATATGACTTCATGATGATCAATATCAATTATCAACATTGATACAGTTAATTTCTTATGACTTTCAATGATGAGATTGAATAGAATTTTATGAGTGATTATCTTTTTAAATATCTTTTCATCATAATCTTTTATTAACTTCTCTTTTGTCAATGATATAAATTGAATTTTCAGTTTCTTGCATACTTTATCAACTAAATTGAAATGTATGATCATGTAAATGACTGAATCATTGTTTATTAAAAAATGAAGATTGAAAGATTGTTTCTGAGAAATGAAATGAGCATCAATTAAAAATGACTTTTCAAAGTAATTTTCTTTTAATAGAATTTTGTTTAATTTATACAAAGATATAATCTTTATCTTTTTGATGACTTTTGAAGAGATGACTAGTTTTTTAAATCAAAATTCAAATCAAAATCAAAGTAATCATATTCTTTGTTTACTGCACTGATTTTAGTAGATCAATCAAGACACTTTTTAAAGTTATGATCTGATTTATGATATATAAAACAGCTTTCAACTAAAATGTCTGTTTCTTTGACATTAGTTAAAATCACATCATGCAACTTTAAATGATCAGACTTCAAATGATCAACTGATTAAGTGATAATAATTACTTTATGAAAGATAGTTTTTGAAATATCATTAACATGTTTGAGCTTGTTCTTGATCTTTCAAATGACTCGCTGATCATTATTTAAATGAATCAGATAGAAATAAATTTCTTTTAGAAAATCAGATTGAACTAGTTGATCTACTCAAATGAATCAAAGATGAAAGTGTATTTTATCTTTCAGATCAATGATCAGTTACTTTTCATGATAGTTTAGATAAAAAGATAGTTGTTGAAACTGAGTATAAAACTCATTGAATTTCTTTGATTCTTGAATCAAATTGTAGTATTCTTTATGAAAGTTGACTTTCTTATTTGAATCATCAAATAACTGAGTTAACTTTTTCAAAAAATCTTTGATGATTTTATAGAAATTGACACAATTATGTTTGCATTTAGCTTGAATGATTTCTGCTGCATCATTAAATAATCTAGAATGTATATAGTTCAATTTGACTCATTCATTAAAAAAAAAATTGATGTTGATCTTTAGTTTATTCTGAATTTTTTCATATCAATTCTTTCAAGTAAAGTTCTTTTCATCAATAAACAATGAAGAATCAAATATTTTTTGAAATCTAGAACGCTCAGAATAGATGAAATCAGAAGAAGTATTTTTTTTAGTTTGAAATCTTGTTTTCAACTTTTTGATTTCATCTTCTTGTTGTTTATTTAACTTGTAAAGTTGATTTGTTTCTTTATCAAGAACTAGACTTTAAGTCTTTCAAATTTTGTAAAACATGAGAAATATTATTGTTTCAATGAATAATTCATCATTTTCATGAATGAATGATGCAACACTTGATGATTTTATTCGTGATTTCAATGAATCAACATCAGAGTTTTAAAAGAAACAAGTTTGAAATTTCTCAGAATGCTCTTCAATAGATGAACAACTAAACATAATGCTATTTATTTGAAAGAAAGTTGAATGAATGATGATGCTCAACAATTGAAGAAGAAAAATGTATAAAATGAAATTCAATCTTCAATAAAGAAAATGAGATTTATTTGTTGAATGATTTGATTAATTCTCTAGCAAACAACAAAGATTCTTTATCATTGAATTTATTGATCGATTTGATTCTTAAGCAATTCATGAAGATTCTTTATCATGATTCTTATAATCAAGTAAACTTTGCATACTTAATAAGTGATAAGTAATCTAGCAATTCAAACAGTCTTGTCATTAATTTTATTCAACTCTTTAATGTTGTTCTGTCTTTTAATTGTCATTGATCATTAAATAAATAAATTTCTTTAAATTCATTTTGTTTAAATGAGTATGTTGAATGAGTAATGAGATCAGTATCATGTGATTAACAAATTCTTAATATAATGTCAAAATCATGTTTAAATGATACAATCAATGAAGATCAGAATTGATAGTGCTTGATTTTTAAAAATAGCTATAATTGAATATTAAGAATACAGAAAAAGATTAATACAAAAGCTTTTATTTATGTAATGTTCAGAAACTGTGCTAAACTTGAAAGAAATGTATTTGTAACATGAAAAGAAAATGATGTAAATGAACAAGATGTTGATGAAAGAAAAGAATGTTAAGAAAGAAAAAGAATGTTGAGTCATATTTGAATCAAATTTGAGTCAGATTTAGATCAGATTTCAACTAAATCATTGATTAGTTTTAATCAGTCTTGATATGCTTGTAATAAAAAGAAGATGATGTAAATGAACAAAATGTTGATGAAAGAAAAGAATGTTAAGAAAGAAAAAAAGTGTTGAGTCATATTTGAGTCAAATTTGAATCAAATCTAGATCAGATCTCAACTAAATCATTAACTATCTTTAATCATTACATAAAGTACTCGCTAGCGTGCATTACAAATTGATTAAAGCTTCAGTTTTATTAATTTTGATATGCTTGTAACATTTTGAATTAATTGAATACTTCTATTTCAATTTTTTCAATTTCACTCAATTCAAAGCATTCAAATTGATTGCAATCAACTTTGCTCTTTTCAATCACTCAGACTTAGATTTTTACAATGCTCAAACAACTCATTTCAATCACTGCTCAAAAAGAATCATTCTTGATTTAAAGCATAAACATCACTTTGTTTAAAACATTGTTGAACTGTTTAAAAAAGAACAAGATTAAAGTTTTTGCTTTATTCATGATGAACATCAATAAAGAAATCATGTATAATACTCAGTGCAATTTGAACGCTTTAAATGTCTTTTCAATCAATGAAATGACTCAGAATTTAAAAGATAATAAAGTGAAACTATCATCAAAATATCATGAGTTTCTAGATGTTTTTGATCAAGCTCAATTGAATAAACTACTTTCTCATTGCTTTTATGATCATAAAAATTGAACTCATCAATGATTCAATATTTTCTCATTGTTGAGTTTATTAAATATTCTTTGTCAAACTTCTGAAAGTAAAGAAGTACTTAAACAAGAATTTATTGAAGAGATTTATCACTTTCAGTCAGATTTTTTATTTCTTTCTCATTTTATTTGCTTTTAAAGCAAATGAAGATCTTTGATTCTGCATAAACTATTAAAAACTAAATGTCATTTTCAAAAGAAATAAATATTTTCTATTATTAATAAACAAAATTATTAATAAATAGTGAATTGCAAGCATCTGACTAAATTGAACATCATATCAGCATTCAACAAACTTCAAATGCACTTTAATAATAAGAATTACATCATTTTTATCATTGTTTTAAAAGCATATAAATACAAGATGTTATCATTTAAACTGATTAATGAATCAATCTTCTTTCAACAATATATAAATAATGTTTTATGAAACTTTTTGAATGACTTTTGTCAAGTTTATTTAAATGACATTCTCATTTATAACAAAATGAGAAAGAAACATAAAGATCATGTTAAACTAGTATTGAGATAATTACATGAAGCTGAACTGCAGATGAATATTTGAAAGTGCAAATTTAATGTAGAAGAGATTATTTTTCTAAAAATCATTGTATTAAAACTAAATCTTTGTATGAATCTTAACAAGATGACAGTCATAGTCAATTGAATCACTTCGATCAATTTAAAAGAAATTCAAAGCTTCATGAAATTTGTTAACTTCTATCATCATTTCATTAAGAATTTCTTGAAGCTAGTCAAATCATTCACTCAGTTAACTAGAAAAAACACATCTTTTGTATGAAATGAAATTTGTGTTCAAGTCTTTAACAATTTAAAGAAACAAGTCAACTTAATCTCAATATTTCATCATTTTGATTTTAAATGACAAGCTATTCTGAAAATCAATGCTTTGAACTATGTAAAAGATGAAATACTATCTCAATATGATGATGAGAGAGTTTTTCATTCAATGATCTTCTACAGCAAAAGCATGATTCTTGCTGAAATCAATTATCACATTTATGACAAGAAACTGCTAATCATTATTCAATGCTTTAAACATTAATGACTTAAGCTGAAATGCATTGAACTACTTATTCAGATGTTCATCAATCATCAGACTTTGAAAATCTTCATGAAAAATAAACAGTTGAGTTGATAACAAGTCAACTATCTGAACATTTTATCAAAGTTCAACTTTCAAATCATTTTTAAATCAGATAAAATAAACATTAAAATTGATGCTTTAATCAAAATGTTTCTAGTGAACATCTTTGAATCAACTCAATGTCTTGAAGATTGTTTTCAAACTATTCTGACTTTTGATAAAGTCAATGTTTTATTTATTGAATTGAAAGTAAATCTTTATTAATGAGTATGTATGATCAATTAAATAAATGAGTTCTGCAATGAATATAAATAAGCTATGAATGACAACAAGCTCAAATTTCATATCATTAAACTAAAGAATTGCAAAATCATTAACGATGTTTTATTTAAAAAAGATTTACTGTGAATCTTTGAGAATATGCACATGAAATTACTACAGAAAGTGCATGATCAATCTTCAATCTTTCACTTCAACAATAAATGAATCATTGATTTAGTTCAGCATTTCTACTATTGATCAGATCATTAAACTACTATTTGATGATACATTTGAAACTGTCATGCTTATCAGCAAAGCAAAGCTTCTAAAAATAGCATCAATAAACTTTATCATTTTCTTTCAATTTCACAGAAAAATTAAAAAGATATAATTATAAATTTCATCATTGAACTATCTTTGTCAGAAGATTACAACATTATTTGCATAATCATATATTATTTCATCAAAGAACATCATTATGTTTTCTATCATTGAAAAGATGATGACATTTCAGTTGAAGAAACTGTTTGAATCATGCTAAAAAATGTTTATCAACTGCATGATTTATTCAGTTTTATTGTTTCAAACAAAGACTTTCAATTCATATCAACTATGTGAAAAAGTCTTTGCAAGTGATTGAGAATCACAGCTAATTTATTTACAGTTTATCATTTTGAAATCAATGATCAATCAGAATGAGTCAATTAAGACATTAAACATAAACTTAAAATTTACTGCAATTACATGCAGAATAATTGAGTTAAATAAATATTTATGATGAAATTTAATGACAATTTCAATATCTTCTTGATCATTTTAATGATTTTCTTCTACTTCAATAAAGAATTTCACTTTTGAATGAGTTTCAATTCAAATACAACTGATTATGAAATGACTTGTGAATGACTTGAAGTTAGAAAGACAAATGATATTATCATTTGAATGAAAAAGTTATTGAGTTTCAATCATTAATAATTGAAAAAAATGAAACTGATCATTGAAGTTCAAATCAATAAATATAGACGAAACGTCATTTATGAAGTAAATGACTGAGTTTGACTATCTTTCAAAAATGTCAAGACAACAAGACTTTGCAAAGATTTGAAAGATAAACAGCTAAATTTCTATCAAATCACTGTTAAAGTGAGTATTTTCTATCATTTTCATTTATCAGTCAGCATGAAGCATTTGCATTCAATGTTCAGCTCAAAGTTATTATGATTGTATTCAAAAAACTTTTTATCAGAACAACATTCAGAATCACTTAAATCAATCACTATCAAAAATGATGAACATTGAAAGATAAATGATATATTGAACTTCAGATGCTATCAAGATTAAATACAGTACAAAGTTAAATGAAAAGATTTAAATAAAAATGACAAATGATACTATGTTGATAAAGAAAAATTCAATGACTCAGAGAAAGTTTTGAATGAATTTCATAAGTTATATTCAAGCAAACTGTGCTAAATATCAAAATAACTATCAACAAAAGTGAGCAATTGAACTACATTCATGCAAACATGAATTTTTGAAAAAAGAAGTAATGTTACAAGCATATCAAGACTGATTAAAGTTAATTAATGATTTGATCAAGATCTGATCTAAATCTGACTCAGATTTGACTCAGATATGACTCAACATTCTTTTCTTTTCTTAATACTTTTTTCTTTCATCAACATTTTGTTCATTTACATCATTTTCTTTTCATGTCATAAACACATTTCTTTTGAGTCTAGCACAGTCTTTAAACATTATATAAATAAAAGTTTTTATATCAATCTTCTTCTGTATTCTTAATATTCAGTTATAATTATTTCTAAAAATCAAGCATTATCAACTTTGATCTTCATTGATTGTATTATTTAGACATGATTCTGATAAATACTTGATATCAACATTATAATTTAACTTAAATATTTAATTTTAAAATTTTGACTTAAATTTGTTAAAGATCAGCATAGAGTGAGTTATATGAATGTAAAATAATGAGTATATAAATGCTAAGAAAGAAAAGTATTTAGAAGAAAAAAGTCAACTATTTATATAACTCAGAAAAACATAAACTAATTCTGAATAAAGTTGACTTTGAAACAATTTAATAGTTTAGTGATGAGCAATCAACGATAGTCATGAACATAGTCATCAACATAATCATCAACATAGCTATCAACATAAATGCATAACTAGAATTGTAACAGTATTCTCTCTCTTCAATGATTCATGTTTGCATGAATGTATTTTCTTAGTCTTGTATAAAATCGAAATGTCTATTGTAACAGACTCACTATGTAGAGAAGAATTGACTAGCTCAACAAAGAAATCAACTATTGACTGATGTCATTGAAGCAGACTTATTGATTGACTTGCTTATTGAAGAGATTGACTTTGAACTCATCATTGTAGCAGACTCATTAGTTGCATGTGAATATATGATCAGATTCACTGATGAGTAGAATGATGAAAGCAAGTAAATCATTGTATTGAGAATAAATGTCATTGAAGCAGACTCACTGATTAACTTGCTCATTGAAGAGATTGACTTTGAGCTTGTCATTATAACAAACTCACTAGTTGCATATGAATGTATGATCAGATTCACTGATAAGTAGAATGATGAAAGTGAGTAAATCATTGCATTGAGAATAGATGTCATTGAAACAGACTCACTAGTTGCATGTGAACTGATAGATGAATTGATTCATTGATAGATAAAGCAATGTGAATAAATAAATCATTGCATTGATGAAAGATGTCATTATAGCAAACTCACTAGTTGCATGTGAATGTATGATCAGATTCATTGATGAGTAAAGTAATGAAAGTGAGTAAATCATCACTTTGACGATGTCATTGAAACAGATTCACTGAAAGATTTGCTCATTGAAATAAAGACTTCATGCAGTTTTAAACTGATTTCTTTGATTGTTCTTTGAAATAAAGACTTCATGCAGTCATAGACTGATCTCATTAATTATTTAACAAATTCAAAGAATTTCTTATGAATTTGAATGAATAATTAATTCACTGATCTTTGATTTAGTTGAATAATTTCAATCATTTATTTAATCTTGTTAATCAGCGCATAAAAAAAGAAGAGAATGAGTATTATTGATGATTGCAAATCAACTAAATCAAATGTTGATAGTGAGTTAAAGAATTGACAGAAGCATTCAAGAATCAATGCAAATTATTTCACTTCATCTGTAACAAAGAAGCATTTATATAATGTTAAAGATCAGCATAAAGTGAATTATATGAATGTAAAATAACAAGTATATAAATGCTAAGAAAGAAAAGTATTTAAAAGAGAAGAGTCAACTATTTATATGATTCAGAGAAACATAAGCTAACTCTGAATATTGTTGACTTTGAAATAATTCAATAGTTTAGTGATGAGCAATTGATGATAATCATGAACATAGTCATCAATATAATTATCAACATAATCATCAACATAGCTATCAACATAAATGTGTAGCTAGAATTGTAATAAAATTGAGTTTTAATAAACTGAGAATTTAACTTGAACTTAATAATTCAATCTGATGTTATAAGTTTAATTAATTGATCATTGATTGCATTAATTATGTCAAATTTTAAAACTTTTACTAAATGCAAATTGTATTTTTGTTAATGAAGTTTAAGTTATTTAACTCAAATTAACTTAAGTTTTTAATTTAAGTTAAGTTAAGAAAAGTTAATTTAACTTAATTAACTTAATAAGTTAATTTAAACTTAATAGTAAATTTAGAAAAAGAAATTAAAAAACTTTTTAAACATATTAACATTTGTTAAAAGTTAATTTAAAGTGAGTCATAAAAGTATCATTTAACTAATAAATAAATGCTAAGAAAGAAAAGTGTCATGATTTTAATCTTGTTAAACTCAATCTTCTAATCTTATCAGATTTATTCTCACTTCATCATCTTGATTAGTTTTTATTGAGTCTAGCATTGACTGAGAAATACATATATGTAATCAGCTTCTTTTCTGTAGCTATCTTTCTTTCTTAGCATTTATTTTCTAGTTAAATGACATTTATATTGACTCATTCTATGCTGATCTTTAACATTAAATAAATGCTCATCAACTACTCTGCTATCAATGAATAAATGATACAAAACAATCTATTCAGTAAGAAAAATTTGCAAGAAATTCTTCAAATTTGCATCATCATCATTTTAGATCACAAGAAATTCTTTGATTCTACACTCATTTTCATCATTTTATTTGCAAGAAATTCTTTGAACAAAGCATTCAATTATTATTTGAAATTCACAAAAGATTCTTTGAATTTTTACTCATCAAAAAAACATCAATTTAAAACATCAACTTCTCATTTATTTTTATCTCAACAACTTCTATCTTTTCTCATCATGACATGTGATATCAAGTCAGTTAAGTCTTGAATAATTCATCTGCTTAAAAGCATTGTTAATAAAAGAGTTTCACTTCTACTCATCAATGTTTTAGTTGAAGTTGAGAAAGTGATCATTGCATGAAACATAAACATTGAAGAACAACTGTTTCATTGAGTCAGCAATCAACTCAGCGAAGTTATCAATATGCTGAACAAGCTTTGAAGTCAATGAGACTTGATTTTACAACTCAATAAACATTGACTTTTTGTACAAGATGATCACAAAAAAAGAGTGAAACAACTAAAAATCACTTTTGATAAAAACAATAAACTAGAAAAAAAGATCAATTAGTTACAAGATGAGTGATTGAACTTCAGAATGAAACAACGTCAAATTAATCAATCTATGCTTCGTCAAGATACTCAATCAGTTGAGCAATGAGTCAATCAGAAAGTTGAATGAAGTTCGACTTTCAAAACTCACTTTTAATGAAAATCTTCTACTTTATTTGAAAATGAAATTAATCATCACAAGTTCATTAAGCTTTTAAATTCACTCATTTTCATTGAAACAGATGATTCTATCTGAAAAACATGAAACATCAAAATAGCTGACAAGCTCAATGTCAACATAAATCATTATTTTACTGAAAAGATTTGTATTATTTATGTGATTTTCAGACTAAAAGATGATGCTGATCAGCAAATTTATGCAAAGCATCATGTTAATGCTTTCTCACTTTATTAATCATTATCAAAGCTATTGAAACATCTGAAAGAAATTTACAAAGATCAAAATTTAATTTGAAAGTGTTGTTGCAAATATGTTGCTCTGAAGCAGCTCAACAAACTCTTCAGCTCTTTTTATTCAGAATTCACTAAAATATTCAGCTTTTTGAACTACAATGATATCACTTTGATGAACGACATTCAGAATAAAATCAATAATCATTTTCAAAATGTGTTATCAGTTTGTCTCATAAAGTTTAGCTCACTTGATAAGCTCAAAATCTTTCTTCAAGATGTGAATAACAAACAATGAGTCAATTATCAGTTACATGATGAGTAATGAACAGTCAAATCAATAGCAGCTTCAAAAAAACATTTTGTTTCTTCATTGATATCAACTTCAGTTTCAACTATTAATTATGTTCAACTCACTACTTTTTTCACTTTTGAATCTGAATAATCAAGAATGTCAATCATCTGCTTCAACTGCAAAGTATTGAATCATCTTTTAAAAAACTGCTTTCAACTGAAGACTAGTACTTTAATCTTTTGTGCATTCACTTCTTGTCTCAATGAGATCATCATGTCAAAAGAAAAAAAGAAATTATTTACAGAGAAATTGAAGAATGAGACAAAAAATTAGTGACTTTCATTAAAGATGTGATGAAAGATGTGTTAATTTCTTCAACAATGAACAGTTTAAATGATCTCTTTGCTTCAAAATCTTTAACTACTGAATGTATATTATTTAGCAATGAAATTATTTACTTATTAAAATCATTGATTGACATTGAAGCAGCTGATTATTCGTTCATTGATGAATTAATTACGCAGAATGTTTGTGATCATTTGCAAATTGAATTGTTATCTTTAATCAAGCTCAAGTCAATAAGAAAATTCAATGATCATTATGCAAAAAAGCTCATTACTCATGCAATTTATTTGAATCTAACTGTTCAAGATCATATGAAACATTTCATCTTTATGTTGATCACTTGATTAAATCAACATCAGATGATTCTTAAAAAAATATGAATGAACAAGATCAAAATGATTATTGATATGAAAGATGATTGTTTTCAATTTTCTAGTTTCAAAACTCATATTAAAACTTTTATCAAAGCTCATTCAACTGTTCTTTCAAGCAAGAAAATCACGATAAAACAGAAGAGTTCAATCTCTACTTAAATACTAAAGAGATTTATCTCTTCTGTTATCACTTAACTCAGCGAGAAGTCATCTTCATTCAATAAAATCATGAAATCATTTAATTCAATCAACTTCGCTTCATCTTTCAATTCAATGAACATAGCAATGATAAAGACTGCAGCATATAAATCACGAGTCAAATGATTGAATGTAACTACTTTCGTAATTATCATCATGAAAATCAATCAACTTTTAAAAACAGCTAGAAATAAACTTGAAAATGTAAATATACAAAAGCTTTCACATGAAGAAATCTTGAAAGAAGTCAAAGCTAAGCTTTCTTCAAAATATCATGACTATCTAAACATGTTTGATTGAGCAATGACTGATCAACTATCTTCTCATTGTCTCTATGATCATAAAATTGAGTTGATTGACGAGAAAATATCTTTTCAAAATCATCTTTATCATATGTCTGATTACAAGCTTTAAAAGATGAAGAATTATCTGATTGAATATCTGAATAAGAACTTTATATCTTTTAGCTCAATCTCATATGCTTCGCTCATACTATTCATTGAAAAGAAAGACGATAGTTTGCGTTTCTACATTAATTATAAAAAGCTCAATGCTTTGATCAAATGAGATTGCTATCTTCTACTCTTAATAAACGAAACTCTCACTCATATTTAAGATAGCAAGTATCTGACTCAATTGAATATAATAGTCACGTTCAACAAACTACGCATGCACTCAGATAGCGAAGATTTGACTATCTTTATCACTTCTTTTGATTTCTACAAATATCACATGATGTCTTTTGAATTAATCAACGACTTGACTTTTTATTAACACTATATGAACGATGTGCTATTTGATTATCTTCATCAGTTTTGTCAGATTTATCTAGATGACATTATCATCTACAGCAAAATATTGAAGAAACATAAGTAACATATATGATTAATTCTACATAAATTACAAGAGACTGATCTTCAAATGAATATAAACAAGTGCAAGTTTCATGTTCAAAAAATCTTCTTTCTGAAAC
>JAABUT010004064.1_pt1 | contig 11936 bp, 11 predicted proteins | sample 5559281 | NCBI WGS metagenome assembly JAABUT01 (sample SAMN10711880, study PRJNA513359) | rock metagenome | isolation source: Antarctica rocks | place: Antarctica: Victoria Land, Ricker Hills nord | collected 2016-01-04
TCCTGCTCTCCACCGCCAAGGAGGCCTGGGAGCGCACCAACGACCCGCGGGCCGCGCTCACGGCAGGGCTGGCCCAGTCCGGGCGCACGATCCTCGCCGCCGCGGCCGTCATGGTCGCGGTCTTCCTCACCTTCGCTCTGTCCGGGCCGCTGCCCCCCAAGGAGATGGGCGTCGTGCTGGCCACCGCGGTGCTGCTCGACGCCTTCGCGGTGCGGCTGCTGCTCCTGCCCGTGCTCATGCGCCTGACCGGGCGCACCGCATGGGCCAGCCCCCGCTGGCTCACCCACCTGCTACCCACCGTCCGGTTCGGCCACTGACCGCGCCCACCCCACCCCACCCCGCCCTGCCCTGCCCTGCCACAAGGAGACACCCGCATGTACGAGAGCGAGCAGCACGACCTGGTTCCACTCACGCCGCACGACGTCGCTTACGGACTGACCACCACCCTGGCGTGCGGGTACGAGGAGACCGTCACGGCCACGCGCAGCGCGCTCGCCGCCGAAGGCTTCGGGATCCTGACCGAGATCGACGTGCTCGTCACCCTGCAGGAAAAGCTCGGCGCCGAACGCTGCCAGCACCTGGCACCCACCCTGATCCTCGGCGCCTGCCAACCAACGCTGGCAGCAGCAGCGCTCACCGCCGAACCCAGCGTCGCGCTGCTGCTGCCCTGCAACGTCGTCGTCCGCGCCGACGGGGAGCGCACGGTCGTGCAGGCGCTCGACCCCGCCACCATGGTCGAGCTCACCGGCAACCAGGCACTCCACGGTGTCGCGGCCGACGCCGCCGCGCGACTGCGCCGAGCCCTGGCTGCTCTCACCAGACCGGGCGAAGTGACGGGACAGGCGCTCGCCCAGTGAGCGGCGCGACAGCCGGGTGAGGTCGTCGGGCTGTCGACCCCTCCCAGCAGCGCCGCTCCGGGGCCAGCCAGGGCCGTAGGGGGCGGGATGCGCGGCGCGTGAGACACGCGCAGGTCGGTGTCGCTGTCGCCCCGCTCCGCCGCGGAGTCGGTGGCGGCACTCGAGCGCGGCGGGCAGAGTTAGGGCACGTGGAGGGCACGGACGGTCAGGGGGGTTCGTCGCAAGGGCCGCAACAACGCTGTGACCTGCAGTGATAGGTCGTGCCGGCGTGCAGTGACGCCGCCTTTGCAAGGCGGGGGTAGGGGGTTCGAGTCCCCCCGTCTCCACGATGATGGAGCGACACATGCGCACGCCATACCGCCGGGTGACACGGGTGAGAACGTCGCCCGCGGCGGGTGCAACAGGCTCTGGCTCTGCAACCAACGGCAAGCGGTCGGGGTGGCGCGCGGGGGTGGCTCAGCCCTCCAGGGTCAGATCACCGTCCGGGGTAGCGCCGGTCGCGGCGGGCAGGTCGGTGACCTTCGACGGCTCCGGCGCGGGCGCCGGTGCGGGTTGTGCCGGCCCGCTGGCGGCGCCCGCGCCGCCGTCCGCGACCGGATCGACTCCGCCGGACACGGGCTGACCGAGCGGCCGGGGCGCATCGCTTCCCCCGACGGCCGTCGTCGTCGGGGGACGCCCTGGAGCGACCGGCGCACCGGTGGCCGGCACACCGCCCGTCGTCGGGGTGGCCGGGTTGACCCCGCCCGTGTTACCGGTGGCCGCCGGGGTGGCCAGTTCGTCAGCCCTCCTGGCAGCAGCGGCCGCCCGGCGCCGAGCCACCAGCACGCCGGCTGCCAGCCCGAGGCCGAGTCCGGAAGCCAGCAGCGGCCAGCGCGGGTCCCGGCGATCGGGTCGCCCGCCGCCTTTGGCGGTGCGGGCCAGGACACCCAGCGCATGCAGGGGGGAGGCGTCGACGGCGCGGCCCAAAGCCTCCCCGGCGGCCGAACCGAGCGCGGGCAGGACGGTCTCGGTCGCCGTGGCACGTACGGCGCCCCAGGCCTCCTCCGCCGCCGAGCCGAGCGCCGGCAGCACGGTCTGCGTGGCGGTCCCGCGCACCGCCTCCCACGCGGTCCCCGCGGCCGAACCGGCCGCCCCCGGGAGCGCCGTGGCCTTCGCGGCTGCCGTGGCCGCCCCCCGGCTCAGCAGGTCGGTTGCACCGTGGCGGGCGGTGGCGCGCTCGGTCGTCTCGGTCGATTCGGGGGTGCTGGGCAGCTCCATGCCTTGCGGGCTCCCCGCAGCGGCGACGGCCCAAGCCTGTCCTAGGCTCAGTCTGCGGCGCGACGACGCGCCGGCACCGCAACGCCGAGAGGACACCCGTGGCCGAGCAGCTCTACGCAACCCTGCACACCACCAAGGGCGACGTGGAGGTCCGGCTCTTCCCTGACCACGCCCCGAAGACGGTGCGCAACTTCACGGGGCTCGCGACGGGTGACACCAACGCGTCCGGCAGCGCGGAGTGGACGGACCCCCGCACCGGCAAGCGCACCACGGAGGCGCTCTACCCCGGCACGGTGTTCCACCGGGTGATCAAGGGGTTCATGGTCCAGGGCGGCGACCCGCTGGGCACGGGCACCGGCAAGCCCGGCTACGACTTCGCGGACGAGTTCCACCCCGAGCTGTCCTTCGACCGCCCCTACCTGCTGGCGATGGCCAATGCCGGACCCGGCACCAACGGCAGCCAGTTTTTCATCACCGTTGCTCCGACGCCGCATCTGAACCGCAAGCACACGATCTTCGGGGAGGTCACGAAGGGCAGCGACGTGGTCGATGCCATCGCGACCGGGCCCACGGACCGGCGCGACCGTCCGGCCGAGGACGTCGTCATCACCCGCATCGACGTCGAGAAGCGCGATGCCTAGGGGGGCCTGACGTGTCGGCGACGACCGGGCCGCCCGCGGTCACGACCTGCTACCGCCACGCCGACCGGCCGACGGGGATCCGGTGCACCCGCTGCGAGCGACCGATCTGTCCCGACTGCATGCACGACGCGGCGGTGGGGTTCCAGTGCCCCGAGTGCGTCCGCGGGGGTCGGGCCACGCAGCGCCGGAGCGTGGGCCCGTTCGGCGCACGGGCCGGTGGCGGCACGCCGGTGATGACCTACGCGCTGATCGGCCTCAATGTCGCCTTCTTCCTGGCGACACTCGCGACGGGTGCCGGCCTCGGCTTCGGCGGGCGGACCGGACCGCTGTTCGACCGGCTCGCCCTTGCCAGCGGCCCGGTGGGCACGTACGACAGCGCCGGTGACCTGCAGTCGGTCAGCGAGGGTGTCGCCGGCGGCGCCTACTACCGGCTGCTCACCGCCTGCTTCCTGCACTTCGGGGTGTTGCACCTGGCGGTCAACATGTACAGCCTGCTCCTGCTCGGCAGCAGCCTCGAGCCGCTGTTCGGCCGCTGGCGCTTCCTGTCGGTCTATCTTCTCGCGGGCCTCGGCGGGTCGACGCTGACCTACCTGCTATCCGACCGGGGCCTCACCGCCGGGGCCTCGGGGGCGATCTTCGGGCTCTTCTCGGCTTTCTTCCTCGCCGCCCGCCGGGCCGGGGTCGACACGGGCGCCATCCTCACCACGGTGGGCATCAACCTGCTCATCACCTTCGCCGTGCCGCAGATCAGCAAGACAGGCCACGTCGGTGGCCTGCTGGTTGGCGCCGCCGCGGCCGCCGTCGTGATCTACGCGCCGCGAGTGGCTCGCCGTACCGCGCTGCAGGTGGGTGGCCTGGTGGCCGTCGGCGCGGTGCTGGCCGTTCTCGTGATCGTGCGCACAACGGTGCTCACCGCCTGACAACCGGCGTTTATCCACAGGGGTTATCCACACTGGGGACGAATCCCACGGCTGGAACTCACCCCAACGGGCGCTACCGCCAGCGGGTCAGCATGACGACGCCACCGACGGCCAGCACGATCGCCACGACGTAGTTCCAGCTGCCGAGCGCGGTCTGCAGCGGGGCCGGCCCCAGCGTGTAGGCCACGATCCAGGCGACGGCGAGCAGCAGCAGCACCACGATGACCCAGCCCACCCACCGGGGGGACGGCGGCAGGTTGGCCGCCGAACGGGTGGGCGGCGCGGTGTAGGCGGGCTTTCTGTCCTTGCGGACCTTCGAGACGGGCACGCGGTTAGCGTAGGACGGCGGTCCCGCGTCGGGGTCGAGGGCAGACGAGGCGACTCGTCGAGGCGGAGGGGGCCGTGGTGCTGGCACGCGCGCTGCGCGGCACGGGCGAGGTGCTCATCACGGCCGGCGTGATCACTCTGCTCTTCGTCGTCTACCTCCTCTTCTGGACCGACCTGGAGAACAGCCGCACCCAGGACCGGCTCGCCACCCGGCTGGACGAGACCTGGGCGGCGCAGGACGCTGCCGGCCCCGCCGGTGGCCCGGCCGAGGCCGCAGCACGCCCAAGGCCGGGTTCCTCCTCGTCCACCCTCGCCGCCCCGGGCTTCGGTGACGCCCTGGCGCGACTGTGGATCCCGCGGTTGGGGCGGGACTACCACCCCGTGGTGGTGGAGGGAATCTCGACGGCGGACCTGCAGGCCGGGCCGGGCCACTACCCGGGGACCGCCCTGCCCGGTCAGAAGGGCAACCTCGTCATCAGCGGGCACCGCACGACCTGGGGCAAGCCCTTCAACCGGCTCGGGGACGTGCAGGCCGGCGACCGCGTGGTGATCGAGACGCGCACCTCCTGGGCGACCTATCGGGTGACGGGCGAGCAGATCGTGCAGCCGGACGACGGCGCCGTCATCGCCGACACTCCACCGCCCATCGGCGACCAGCCCCGGGCCGCCGACAAGCTGATCACCTTGACGACGTGCAACCCGGAATACTCGGCGGTGCAGCGCCTCATCCTGCGCGGGGTCTTCGAGACCGAGGACGTGAAGGTGCCCGGCACCGTCCCGCTCGCGTTGCGGCAGGGGCAGGTCTAAGCCGTGTACGCCGCCCTCTGGCGCCGCCTCCCGGGGCCACTGGCGGTGCGCCTGCTTCTGGTCGGTCTGCTCGCCGCCGTGATCCTGCTGCTGCTCTTCGTCGTGCTCTTCCCCGCCGTGGGCCCGTACCTGCCGTTTAACGACGTCACCGTGGACCCGTCGTCGCCGCCCCGGCCGTCGCCCTGACCACAGGTCGAGGTGGGCAGACTCGGGGCGTGCCCCACCGCCGCCGCGCCCGGCCGGCCCGGCCCGTGCCCGCACCGGAGGGCTGCCGCCCTTGCGCGCCGCGGCCGCGGGCGACGCGATGACCAACGTCCTCGTCGTGGACAACTACGACTCCTTCGTCTACAACCTGGTCCACTACCTGGGGCAGCTCGGTGCCGACACGGTGGTGGTGCGCAATGACGTGGTCACGCCCACGGAGGTGTCGCGGTTCGACGGGGTGCTGATCTCACCCGGCCCGGGCGCGCCCGAGGACGCGGGTCGCAGCGTCGACGTCGTGCACGCCGCCGAGGCCGCGGGGACACCGCTGCTGGGCGTCTGCCTGGGGCACCAGGCCATTGCGGTCGCCCACGGCGCGGTCGTGGGACGGGCGCCGGAACTCCTGCACGGCAAGACCAGCGCGGTCGTGCACGCCGGTGCGGGCGTGCTCGCGCCGCTGCCGTCACCGTTCACCGCGACGCGCTACCACTCCCTGGCGGTGGCCGAGGCGACGGTCCCGGCGGAGCTGGAGGTGACCGGCCGGACCGCGGGCGGCGTCGTGATGGCCCTGCGGCACCGCGAGCTCGGAGTCGAGGGGGTCCAGTTCCACCCGGAGTCCGTGCTCACGCAGGGTGGGCACCTGCTCCTCGCGGCCTGGCTCGAGCGCTGCGGCGACAGCGGCGCAGCAGCCAGGGCCCCGGCGCTGGCCGAGCACGTCGAGACACTGCGCCGGGCAGCGTTCGCCTGACCCCGTGCCCGGCCGGGAACCCGTCGGTCAGGGGGTGGGAGCCGCCGTCGTCGGGGCCGGCTGGGTGCTCGCCGGGGCCGGCGAGCTGGTTGCGGGCGACGGGGCGGGGGTGGTGGCAGGCACCGTGCTCGCGGGAGGAGTGGCCGGGGCTGTCGGCGAGGGTGGCGCCGTCGGCGAGGGTGGCGCCGTCCGCGAGGGTGGCGCCGTCGGGGACGGCGGCGGCGGCGTGACAGCCACGGAGTAGTTCACCGTCGCACCGCGCGTGGCCGTCGCCCCCTGCGGATCGGTCGCGATGATCGACCCCGGCGCCTGCGAGTCGCTGGAGACGGTTCGGCGTACGCCGATGACGAAGCCGGCGGATTGCAGCCGTGCGACGGCGTCGGCCTCCGCGAGCCCGCGGACGTCCGGCAATCTGGCCTGGTCGCTGGCCACCTTGAGCGTCACGGTCGAGCCGACGACCACGGTGGCCCCCTGCGCGGGGCCCACACCCTGCACGGTGCCGGGCGCCGTCCGCAGGTCGGCGACACTCATGGTCACCATGCCGACCTTGAGTCCGGCTGCCTCGATGTTGCTCTTGGCGTCGGTGAGTTGCTGACCGAGAACGGCCGGCACCTGGACCATCTGCTGGCCGTCGCTGACGGTGAGGGTGACGACCTGCCCACGCTTGATGCTGAAGCCCTCGCCCGGCACCTGCTTGAGGACCTGGTCCCGGGGGATCTTGCCGTCCTTCTGGAATTCGCGGACGACCTGGCCGAGGACCAGACCGTTGTCCGCGAGGACGCGTTGCGCGTCGGAGAGTTGCTGTCCGGTGACAGCGGGCATCTTCAGCGTCGATGAGCCACCCTTGTCGAGCAGCGCCCGGATCCCCAGCGCGGCGCCGACGAAGATCGCGACCACGGCGAGGGCCAGCAGCGAATAGGCCAGCGCGCGCGACGGTCGCCGCTCATCCTCCCGCGGCGCGAGGACGGTGGTCTGCACCGCCGCCGGTGCCGGCGTGAGGACGGTGGTGCTCTCCTCCCGGACGGCGAGCACGGGCGTGGCGAGGACCCGTCGCCCGGCGCTGACCCGCTCGAGGTCGGCGCCCATGTCGGCTGCGGTCTGATAGCGGTTCACCGGGTTCTTCGCCATCGCCTTGAGGACGACCGCGTCGAGGTCAGCCGGGAGGTCGGGGTCGAGCTGGGACGGCGGGGTGGGGTCCTCCCGGACGTGCTGGTAGGCGACCGCGACGGGTGAGTCCCCGAGGAAAGGCGGCCGGCCGGTCAGCAACTCGTAGAGCAGGCAGCCGGTGGAGTAGATGTCGGAACGGGCGTCGACGTGCTCGCCGCGGGCCTGCTCGGGCGAGAGGTACTGCGCCGTACCCATCACGGCCGCGGTCTGCGTGACGGCCGAGGACGAGGCGGTGACCGCCCGGGCGATGCCGAAGTCCATGACCTTGACCATGCCGATGCGCGTGATCATGACGTTGCCCGGCTTGATGTCCCGGTGCACGACGCCGGCCTCGTGGCTGCACGCGAGCGCCGCGCAAACCTCCGCGACGATCTCCACGGCCCGCCGGGGCTGCAGCCGCCCCTCGGCCTGCAGCACCTCGCGCAGCGTGCGGCCCTCGACGTACTCCATGACGATGAACGGCACCGTCGGCGAGCCCGGGGTCTCGTCGAGGACACCTTCGCCGGTGTCGTAGACGCTGACGATGGCCGGGTGGCTCAGGCCGGCGGCGCTCTGCGCCTCCCGCCGGAAGCGGGTCAGAAACGACGGGTCCCGGGCGAGGTCGGCCCGCAGCACCTTGACGGCGACGTCGCGACCGAGACGGACGTCGCGACCCCGGAAGACCTCGGCCATCCCGCCGTAGCCAAGCATCGCGCCCAGCTCGTAGCGGCCGGCCAGCAGCATCGGGCTCGCAGCGTCGACCACGGGATCAGGCCTCTCGGCAGGAGATGGATAGCGCGCGCGGGTCACAGGTGTCGCTATCGACGGTATCGGCGCCTTTCATGAGCAGCCGGCAGGCGCCGGGGCGCGTCCGCACACAGCGGCGTGCAGCACCGCGAAGGCGATGGGCGCGGCGGTGCCTCCCCCGGTGGCATCGCTGCCGGCGTTGCCGCCGTCCTCGACGATCACCGCGACGGCGACGCGAGGGTCGTCCAGGGGGGCGAAGCCGCCGAACCAGGCATGCGGCGGCTTGCCGGTGGCGTGCTGCGCCGTGCCGGTCTTGCCAGCAGCAGGCAGGCCCCGCAGGGCCCCTATCGAGGGGTTCGCGGTCCCACCTGGCTCGGCGACGACGGCAGTCATCATCGTCTTCAGATCCGCGGCGACGCGGGCATCGACGGGCTGGCCGAGGCGTCGGGGCTGCGGCAGCGGGAACGTCGACCCGTCGGGCGCGTGCTCCTCCGCGACGAGGTAGGGGGCGAGCTCGGTCCCGCCGGCGGCGATCGACTGCACGATCATCGCGGCCTGCAGGGGGGTGAGCCGCACGTCGTACTGCCCGATCGCCGACAGCGCCGTCTGCGGCTGGTCCACCTTCGCGGGGAAGCTCGAGGCGTTGCCCGGCAGCGGGAAGCCCGGCACCGTCATGCCGATGCCGAAGGCCTGCGCCTGCGCACGCAGCCTGTCGGCGCCCAGGTCGAGCCCGAGCTGGGCGAAGGCCGTGTTGCAGCTGATCTTCAAGGCCTGCTTGAGCGGCACCTGGTCGGCACCGCAGGTCTCGCCGCCGAAGTTGTTGAGGAACGACGTGGTGAGCGGCAGCTTGAGCCGCTGCGGGCTCTTGATCACCGTGTCAGGGGTGCGCCCGGCGGCGAGCGCCGCGGCGGAGGTGACGACCTTGAAGAACGACCCGGGGGGGTACGTCGCCTGCGTCGCCCGGTCGAGCAGGGGCCCGTCGTCGCGCTTCAGGAGCCCGTCGTAGGCCTTCTGCACGGCGGCTGGGTCGCGGGAGGCGAGGGGTGAGGGGTCGAAGGACGGGGTGCTGACCAGCGCGAGCACGGCGCCGGTCTTCACGTCGAGCGCGACGACGGCGCCCTTCTTGCCGGCAGCGCGCAGCCCTTGCCAGGCCGCGTCCTGCGCCCCCTTGTCGAGAGTGGTCACGATGTAGCCGCCGGCCTGCTGCCGGCCGAGCACGGTGTCCGTGAAGTTGCTGAAGGCCAGCCTGTCGTCGGTGCCCGACAGCAGCGGATCGCTGGCCTTCTCGAGGCCGGAGGTGCTGGCGACGCCGGCCCAGCCGGTGACAGCGGCGTATTCGTTCGGGTCGCCCGAGGGGTAGCCGCGACGGAAGGTGCGGCCGTCGGGCTCCCGCGTCGAGCTGGCGATGACGGTGCCGTCCGCGAGCCGGATGTCGCCGCGGTCGCGGGCGAAGCGCTGGAACAGCGGGCGGGGATTGGTCGCGGCGGCGTTGAGGGTCTTGGCGTGCAGCACCTGGACCCAGTTGGCGTTGGCGAGCAACGCGGCCAACAGCAGCAGCCCCGCGACCGCGAGCCGGCGCAGCGGCCGGTTCACGCCAGCCCGCCGACGGGCAGGCGGACGACCTCGGTGGCGCCGGCCGGTGCCTCGGCGGCCGGCCGCGCCGGAGGTTGCCGGGCGGCGTCGGAGACCCGCAGCAGCAGCGCGACGAGGGCGTAGTTGGCGACCAGCGAGGAGCCGCCGTAGGACAGGAACGGCGTCGTGAGCCCGGTCAGCGGGATGAGCCGCATGACCCCGCCGACGACTACGAACACCTGCAGCGCGAGGCTCACCGCGAGCCCGGCGGCCAGCAGCTTGCCGAAGCCGTCCCGCACGCCGAGCGCAGCCCGGAACCCCCGCGCGACGATCAGCGCGAAGACGACGAGCACGGCGAAGACGCCGACGAGCCCCAGCTCCTCACCGAGGGCGGAGAAGATGAAGTCGGTGCGGCTGAACGGCACGAGGTCAGGGTGGCCGCGGCCGAGCCCCGTGCCGAAGAGGCCGCCGGATGCGAAGCCGTAGAGCGACTGCACGAGCTGGTAGGAGGAGCCGCTGACCTTGTCGGGGTCGAAGGCGTGCAGCCAGATGTCCACGCGCTTCTGCACGGTGGGAAACAGCGTCCACGAGATGAAGGCGCCGCCGGCGAACAGCAGTGCACCGATGGCGAGCCAGCTGGAGCGTTGGGTGGCGACGTAGAGCATCGCGGTGAACACGCCGAAGAACAGCAAAGAGGAGCCGAGGTCGCGCTCGACGACGAGCACGACGAGGCTCGCCAGCCAGACGACCAGCACCGGCCCGAGGTCACGGGCGCGGGGCAGGGGCAGCCCGAGCAGGCTGCGGGTCACCACCGACAGCACGTCACGCTTGGCCACCAGATAGCTGGCGAAGAAGACGATCAGCAGCAGTTTCGCCACCTCGCTGGGCTGGAAGCTGAAGCCAGCCAGCAGGATCCACACCTTGGCGCCGTTCACCTCGCTGAACCGCGCCGGCAGCACCGCGGGAAGCAGCAGCAGGACCAGCCCGACGAAGGCGCAGGTGTAGCCGTAGCGGGCGAGCACCCGGTGGTCGCGGACCACGAGCAGCACCGCGACGAAGGCCGCGAGCCCGACGGCCATCCAGATGAGCTGCTGCGGCGCGACCGGGTCGAAGCGGGGCGAGGCGTCGATGCGCGCGATCAGGGCCAGACCGAGCCCGTTGAGCAGCGCCACGAGCGGCAGCAGCAGGGGGTCCGCGGCGGGGGCGAGCCGGCGCACGGCGATGTGGGCGACGGCGACGAGCCCGAGCAGCGTGCCGCCGTAGGCCCAGACGTCGGACGTGACGGCGTTCGTGCGGCCGATGGTCTGCGCCGCCTGCGCGACCACAGCCAGCACGACGGCGAAGACGAGCAGGGTCAGCTCCGTGCCGCGCCGCACCGCCCGCGCCGGCAGGGCCGCGTCCGCCGTGGCGAGCGTCACGGGCCGGGGCTCCCGGCGGTGCTCACGATGGGGCCGGGGGGCCGGGGCGGGGCGGGCGAGGCTGGGACGGGGGTCACGGGTGTCACGGCGGTGCCGGTGGGCGGCACCGACGGGGCGAGCGGTGTCGCCTTGTGCTTGAGGGCGGCGATGATCGCCACGGCGCCGGACCTGCTGCCCGTGGTGATGCCCTCGGCGAGGCGCATCTGCTCACCGTCGACGTAGTCCTCGACCGGGTCGAGGTGGCTCTGCACCGACGACAGGTGCAGCCCCACGAACGACCCTGGCACCCCCCGGAAGACCGTGACCTTGCCGGCGTCGACGCCGACGTACCACTGGCTGCGCAGGTAGGCGACCGTGCCGAGGCCGACGGCGACGGCGAGCACGAGCACGACGATGGGTACGGCGACGAGCGGCCGCAGGAGCCGGGCGCGCCAGGCCGGGCGGGGCGTCGCGGCCGGGGTGCCGGTGGCGCCAGCGGTGCCGGTGCCACCGGGGGTGTCGGTGTCGGTGGCCGGCGGAACGGCGCGCCGCGCCCGGGTCAGGGCGGCGCGGCCGGCCGCGCTCATCCGCGCTGTCGCCGACGGCCGGGCGCTGCTCTCCGCGGCTGCCCCGGCGAGCTCGGGGGTCGTCTGCTGCCCGTGCTCGACGACGTCGGCGACGACCACGGTGACGTTGTCGGGGCCGCCACCCTTGAGCGCCAGGGCGACGAGGCGCTCCACGGCGTCCCGAACTCCCGGCGTGCCGGCGAGGACCTCCTTGAGGGTGGTGTCGCTGACGACGCCGGTCAGGCCGTCGCTGCACAGCAGGTAGCGGTCGCCGAGGACAGCCTCGCGCACGCGCAGGTCGGGCTCGATCGGCTCGTGGCCTTGGAGCGCGCGCAGGATCAGCGACCGTTGCGGGTGGGTCGCGACCTCGTCCTCGGTGATCTGCCCCGCGTCGACGAGCTCCTGGACGTAGGTGTGGTCCCGCGTGATGCGGTCGAACTTGCCGTCGCGCAGCAGGTAGGCCCGTGAGTCACCGATGTGCACGAGGCCGAGGCGCCGGCCGGAGGACAGCAGAGCGGTCACGGTTGTGCCCATGCCCTCGAGCCGTGCGTCCTTGGCGACCATGTCCCGCAGGTGCGCGTTGGCCTCCTCGAGCGCCTCGCGCAGAGCGCCGAGGATGTCGGCGCCGGCGACGTCCTCGTCGAGCGGCATGAGGTAGTCGATGGCCACCCGGCTCGCGACCTCGCCGGCGGCGTGGCCGCCCATGCCGTCGGCGACCGCGATGAGCCGAGGGCCGACGAAGGCCGAGTC
>JAABUT010004065.1_pt1 | contig 11934 bp, 9 predicted proteins | sample 5559281 | NCBI WGS metagenome assembly JAABUT01 (sample SAMN10711880, study PRJNA513359) | rock metagenome | isolation source: Antarctica rocks | place: Antarctica: Victoria Land, Ricker Hills nord | collected 2016-01-04
CGGGAACCGGCACACTTTCCCCACCAAGAAACCACGCCATCACCAAGAGCTCTACCAGCCCGTCATCAGGCTACAGCCGCCAGGAGCCGCCTAACTAAGCGGCATTGGTTTTGACCGCGTAGAAGCAACCCCCGCGTCGTAAGACCCACACATGGCCACCTGGGGCTTTAATCGAATGGGCACATTCCTGGGTGCCAGAAAATGGGCCGCCGAAAGAGGCGGTGTGAGAAGCATGTTCACCACCGAGGGCCGAAACCATCCGCTGAGCGAGAGGAGTTGGTCTCGTCGCTGGCCCGGTCGGTCGTCCCGACAGCGGCATAGGTCGGGCGACCCCGACAGCGGCATAGTCGGGCGACCCCGACAGCGGCATGATCCGGACGATTCGTCGTCGCCCGCGGTGTCCGTGTGAGCCAGGACCAGAAGCAACCGTTGCATGGCTACCTCACCAAGCCTCGTGAGGCGGTGACCTGGAAGGCCGAGGGATTATCTGAGTACGGCGTCATCGAGGCGCCGGAGAATTGGTACTTGCCGACGACGACATGTTCGCCGCCGCGGAGGCCGACTACGCGAGATCGGACACCCTGCTGCTCGGTCGCCGCACATACGAGACGTTCGCCGCCTCGTGGCCGCAGCGCGGCAGCGAGGTCCCCCACGCGGACTGGCTGAACAACACCCGCAAGTACGTGGTGTCCACGACGCTGAAGTCGCCGGAGTGGACCAACACCACGGTGATCGAGGGTGACCTCGGCGAAGCGGTCGCGCGCCTCAACCTGAATCCACCGATCGGTGAGGCTGTTGGGCGGGTCGTGACGTGCGAATGCCCCTGTGGGGCAGGAGAATTGGGCTTGGGACAGTCCGATCTCACCGGCTCCGAGGGGGCATCCGACAGGTGCAAGCATCCAACAGCATGTCCGCGGTGTTCGATGACCCGAACCTGATCGGGTCGGCGGGTCTGGTCCCGGTGATGCGGCTGGCCGAACGGGGCGGCCTGCATGACCTGCTGGCGGAGCGGTTGAGTGTGCCCTCGCCGAACGCCGGACCGAAGACGACGTGCGTCGTCGCGGGGATGCTGGCCGGGGCCGACTCCATCGACGACCTCGACGTGCTGCGCCACGGCGGAATGGGCAAGGTCTTCACCGGGGTGCGGGCGCCGTCGACGTTGGGCACGTTCCTGCGCTCTTTCACGTTTGGGCACGTCCGCCAGCTCGACGCCATCGCGTCCCGGACGCTCGTAGGGCTGGCTGCGGTGTCGCCGGGGCTGCTCGCCGGCACCGACGCGATGGCTTACGTGGACATCGACGACACCGTCCGGGAGGTCCACGGGTACCAGAAACAGGGCGCCGCGTACGGCTACTCCGGGGTGAAGGGTCTGAACGCGCAGCTCGCGGTCCTGTCGTCCCCGATCTGTGCCCCGGTCATCGCTGCATCCCGCCTGCGAAAGGGCAACGCCGTCTCCGGGCACGGCGCGGCCAAACTCGTCGGCGCGGCCGTCGCCACCGCTCGCGCCGCCGGGGTCACCGGCCAGGTGATGGTGCGGGCCGACTCCGGCTACTACCGGCAGGACCTCATCACTGCAGCGGTTACCACGAAGGCCTGGTTCTCGGTCACGGTCCGGATGAACTCCGCTGTGAAGACAGCGATCGCCGCGATCCCCGATCCGGCATGGGTCACGATCAAGTACCCGAACGCGATCTGGGACGACGAGCAGCGACGGTGGATCTCCGAGGCCGAGGTCGCCGAAACCTCGTTCGTCGCGTTCTCCTCCCACCCCAACAAACGGCAGGTCCCCTGCCGGCTCGTGGTGCGCCGAGTGAAACGACTCGACCCCGCCACCAGGCACGGCCCGCACCAGCAGGGCGAGCTGTTCACCCTGTGGCGCCACCACGGGTTCGTCACCAACTCCACCCTCACCACGATCGCCGCGGACGAGACCCATCGCGACCACGCCATCGTGGAGCAAGTGATCTCCGAGCTGAAGAACGGCCCGCAGGCCCACGCACCGTCGGGGACGTTCACCGCCAACGCCGCCTGGCTGACCCTGGCCTGCCTGGCGTTCAACGTCCTGCGCGCGGCCGGCGCAGCCGCGTCGGTCCGGCACGCCAAAGCGACGTTGGCGACCCTGCGGACCAACCTGATCGCCGCCCCCGCCCGGATCGCCTCCTCGGCCCGGCGACTCGTGCTGCACCTGCCGACCGACTGGCCCTGGGCCCCCGCATGGGAAGACCTCTGGACCACCGCCACCACACCCTGACCACCCCGGCCCAACAGCCCCAAGGAACCACCCCAACGTGGAAGACCCGGACAGACCGGCCCATCCCACACACCCCGGCAACCCCCGACAACGAATCACCCCACAGAATCGTCAACCACGAGCCAAGAAATGCCGGTCGGTGGATTCAGGCTGAGCACCCGTTCGGGAACCGTTCCGACGCCGAGGACGAGGGGGAAGACGAGCACACAGGCTTAGGGGAGGGGCGGCTGTCAGGAGGTTATCGTGGCGGCCCTCGACGGGCGCTCACACAGAATGCCTCGTGCCGGGTCTTTCCGCTTGGCCGGCACCGGCGAGCAGCGTGGAGCTGCTTACGGTCGGATGGGTACACGACACCCGTATGGATGTGCTGGGTCAGGTGTGGTTGGGCCAGTTAAGGCTGAGCAGGTCGTTGGCCTCCCGCCACATTCGGGTGGTGACCTGGCCGGCGGGTTCTACTTGTGCAAGGGCGGCGGCCTGGCCGGCCCAGTGGTTGACTCGATCAAGCTCGACGGCCGGTTCGTCCTTGCTGGGCAGGCCGCGTCGCCACTGGCTGAGCAGGTGCCGCTGGGTGGGGTAACGGGCTGGCGTCGGCGCGTCGGGCGCAGTCCAGGCCAGCACGAATGGGGTAGGTGCGGCGCGGCCGAGTCGACCGGAGTAGGCGCGCGTGGTGACCGTGGCCTCGGGGGCGAGCCCGTCCAGGGCCGTCGACCAGTCCTTGCTGATCCCGACTTCCGGGCAGCGCAGCAGCGCGGTGCCGATCTGCACTGCGCTAGCGCCGAGGGCCAGCGCGGCAGCTACTCCGCGCCCGTCGGCGATCCCGCCGGCGGCGATGACTGTGACCCGTAGGTGGTCGACGAGACGGGGTAGCAGCGTGAACAGCCCCACCGACGTGCGTTCGGCGGCGTCCGGGTCGAACGTGCCGCGGTGCCCGCCGGCTTCCATCCCTTGGGCCACGATCGCGTCGGCGCCGGCCTGTTGGGCGGCCAGCGCCTCGGGCAGGGTAGTAGCGCAGGCGAACCAGGCGATGCCGCGCGCGCGCAGCCGCGCGACGTACTCGGCCGGGTAGAGCCCCATGATTGAGGAGATGACCGGGGGCGTAGCGGCGAGCATCGCCGCACACTGTTCAGCGAACACTGGTCCTGGCGTGACGGCCGGGCCAGGCTCGCCGAAGTGGTACAGGAAACCTCGCGCCACCTCGGCCTGCCGCGCGGCCGCCTGCAGCTCGGCCTGTGGGGTGTCGGGGATCCAGTTGTTCAGCTGGAACGCCGCACCGCTGCCGGCGCGGAATGTGGCCACCCAGTCGGCGATCTGCTGTGGGCTGTCCAGCAGCACTCCGGACGCACCCATCCCGCCGGCGCTGGCCACCGCGATCGCCAGTTCCGGGGGACACGCCCCCGCCATCGGCGCCTGCAAGATCGGCACCCGTAACCCGTACCGTTCACAAAAGGCAGCAACCCGAATCTGCACACTCACGCCTTCGCGCCCGAACTCTGCCGCGCGGGTTGGTCTGTCGTGAGTGGCGACATTGCTGAGCGGACCTCCATGCTGCGGTGCAACGAGTTCGGTCCGCTGGCGTAACGGGCCGTCCCGCAGCCCGATCCCTGAGCGGGCGCCGAGCCGTGGTGTTTTCACCCAGCGTAGTGGCCGGGTCCGGGAGCGACGGGACTGCGCCTCGGTTGCTGACAACGGCCCGGCCGCTCGAGTCGCTCCACTGCGCCTGGAGGAACCGCGTAGCGCTCACGCGGAGCGGTGGTTCTGCAGTCGTGGCCGGCAGGGTTGCTGCGGGTTTGAGCAGGCCAAATTGCCGTTCCCGCGGCCGGGCACCTGACACTGAACCGCACCAGTCGGCCGTGGACCGGTCGGGCGCAGTCAGGCTCGGGGCCAGGCCAGCGACAGCGCCCCGGCCGAGAAGGCTCAGGGTCACCCGCGTCGAGCTCGATCGCGTATCGCGCTGGTCGCCCCAGAAGGCGCAGAGGGGGTTCGCGGTTCAATGGTGTTCATGAGGCTCTCCCGGGGGGGCGCCGACCTCGTGCCGTCCCCCCGTCACCACCTGCACGAACGGCGGATGCACCGACATCGCAGCCCAAGTTCCTTTCGGCAGGTCACCAGGGCTCGTCGCACAGACTTCGCCATCGATGCCGCGCGCCGGCTCCCGGCACGGTACCGACGGTGACCGGCGCGAACGGCCGCCGTGATGAACGGAAAGGGAGGGTGGGCAAGAAGTCCTCGATCGTGCCTCGGCCGGCTGCTGGCGGTGTCGGGCTGCCGTGTGCTGTTGGTCGACCTGCGACCCGCAGGGCAACTTCGGCGCTACAGCCGGCAGCGACGACGGTGCCGGGTGGCGCTGGTCCTGTGCGGGGGCTGCTGAACTGCTGGCAGACCTCCGAGACCGTCTTTGACGTGTGCCAGCAGGGGAGCACCTGGACGAGCTCGCTGCCGCGATGGTCGCACGGCTTCGTCGAGATGGCGACGTGGGGTCGCTCTCGTTGGGTCGAAGCCTTCTGTGGTTGCGGGGGAGATACGACTTGATCCTTGTGGACTGTCCCCCCGGGACGCTGTTATCCACGGGCTGGCGGTAGGTGCTGCCCGGTGGTCCTTGGGCGATGGGTTAGGTGGGGAGGGCGATGAGGCCGATGATGCCGAGGATGTAGAGGGTGAGGACGGCGATGCTGTCGATGCCCAGGCGGGCGTGCTGTTTGGGTGGGCGGAACAGCAGGCCGGCCATGTAGACGACGGTGAGGAGGCCGCCGAGGCCGGTGAGGTAGATGTCGGCGGCGTGCGCGTTGGGCAGGACGGCTTTGCCGGAGACGAGGACAGCGAGTAGGAACAGGACGGGCAGGAAGGCGTTGCCGCCGAAGATGTCGCCGAAGGCGAGCTTGTAGTCGCCCTGCTTGACGGAGTTGAGCCCCGTGCTGAGCTCGGGCAGGGACGTCGCCGCGGCGAGGACGGTGGCACCGAAGAGGACCCCGGAAAGGCCGACGCTGTCGGCTGCTGCGGTGCCGGCTTCCTCAGCCAGGGCGCCGGCGACCAGGGTGGCGAGGGCGGCGCCGGTGAAGGTGAGGACGACCTTGGTGGTGCTGACCCCTTGCCGGGTCGCGTCGGCGGCGCGAGTTTTCTGGGAGTGGCCGCGGGGTTTGGGTTGGCTGTCGGGGGCTTCGCCGCTGCTGGACCAGGGCAGCTTGGTGCCGGCGCGCTGGGTCAGGATGAGCCCGGCGACCCAGACCGCGGCGATGAGCACCACGTCGGGGGAGACCCGGGCGTAGACCAGGTTCTTGGGCAGCTGTGTGCCCATCACCACGACAACCAGGACCGCGAGGACGATGGCGCCCTCGATGACCAGGGTGAGGCTGGCCGCCTGGTAGGTCAAGGGGCGGTGTTCGCGGACACCGAACGCGTCGAGGGCGACCAGGACCACGGTCTGGATGGCGATGCCGCCGAGGATGTTGCTGACGGCGACGTCGAGCTTGCCGCTGGCGGCGGCGCTGTAGGTGATGGCGATCTCGGGCAGGTTCGTGGCGACCGCGAGCAGGATCAACCCGCCGAGGGCCTGACCGAGGTGGAGCCGGTCGGCCAGGATGTCGGTGTAGTTCGACAGCGGGATCCCGGCGCCCCAGATGGTTGCCGCGCTGGCGACGAAGATCAGCAGCTCGGCCCACAACGGCAGCTGAGGTAGCAGGTTCACCCGGTCATCATAGAAACGGTGGCGGCCGACTACCGACCACCAAGCTGACGGGGGGAGTGGTCTGGGGCCGAGGCGGCAGCCGCAGCGCTGCCGACAATGGTCTGACCGAGACGGCGGTCACGCGTCTCGGCCTCCTTTCCACCACCGGACCCAGCGAGCACCAGCCTTTTTCAAGGTTGCTTGGACTCGGACTGGAGGCACGCGGCGTCAGATCGTCAGGGGCGGCCGTCCACCACGCAGTTGTGGCTATCTCTATAACCGGCGACGGTGGGTTACTGCTGTTCTCCGAGCAGGAGCCGGTTGAACGTTGATCCGGTGAGGGTGATGAGCAGTACGGCGCCCACCATGGAGAGCAGCTGTGCGGGGGTGTGGAGGATGCCGAGGGCGACGATCAGCGTGGATGCCCCCGCTGGGGGGTGGGGCAGCTTCAGAAGGCTCAGCACCGCGGTGGTGATCCCCACAGCTACGGCGCCTGCGACGACGTAGGGGACGGTGAGGCCCCCGACCGGCGCGGAGGGGTGCCCGGACAGGCCCAGAGCGGTGTAGCAGGCCAGACCGGCAGCGATACCGGCGAGGTGTCCGACGATGGTGTTCAGGGGCCGGGACGAGGGCTCTTGGGGTGATTCGAAGAACAACATCACTGTGGGGCCCAGGCTGGGGAACAGCCACGGCTGTTGGAGCAGCAGCCCGACGACCCCGGTCATCGCGAGGGTGAGAACCGCGAGCACCGCCGCGTAGACGGCTCCGCCCCCGCGGCGCTGCTGCGCCTCTGCCACACGGCTGTGAGTGGTTGGCTCGCTCATCGGGCGATGATCAACGCTTGGGGTGCGGCTTGTTTCATCCGGGTCGTGAGCCAGCCGAGCTGCACTTTCACCTGCCCCTCGCACTCGGACACGACCTGGATGAGCTGCTCATCACGAAGCCCGAGCGCGGCCTGCTTGACCATCATCCATGTCACATCGACCAGGTTCGCCAGAAGGTAGAGGTCCTGCAGGTCCCGCAGGAGCCCGAGGGGGCCCGATCGTGTCTGCGACAGTTCTTCGGCATGCCACCGTTCCGGCTCGTCGTCGGGCCGTTCCCCGTACCGCTCGATGACGGGGGTGAGGGCCTGCTCGTGCTCATCGCACTGCTTGGCCAGGGTGTGGCACAGATGGTAGACGTCCGGTTCGCCGCCGTGCCCGGCGGCGACCTGCCGGTAGGACGACGCCAACGCCTGCTCCGCCTTCTGCAGCAGCCCTAAGTAGACCGGCAGCATCATGAGGCCACCTCCGCCCGGTCCGCCGTCCACGCATCCCGGTCCACCACACTTGACGCCTCCCCGTCCGGGCCCCCGACGGTCGGACGCACGGTCCCGGGGGCGGCAGGGCGGGACGCCGTTGTCGTGGGGGCCCCGGACGGGCCGGCAGCGTCGGCCACCTTCTCGATCCGCACAGCCGCGTTCTTGAACAACGGCTGCTTCGAGACGGGGTCCCACTCGGTGATGGTGAGCTCGTTCGCCGCAGACAGGTGGCCGTCCGAGACCTCGGTGGAGGCGTCGAAGTAGCCGTAGTGGAACGGCGCGAACACGGTCCCTTCACGGACGTCGCCGACCCGCACCGGGACAACGATCTCCCCGCGCGGCGAGGTAACACGGGCGATGTCGCCCTCGAGAAGTCCCAGCGCCTCGGCGTCGGTTCGGGACACCTCGACCCATGCCGTGGGTGCCGCCCGGTTCAGCTGCCCCGACCGTGCCGTCTTGGTGCGGGTGTGGAAGTGGTACGCGGTGCGGCCGGTGGTGTACCGGTAGGGGTAGTCGTCGCTCGGTTCCTCATGCGGCGGGGCGTACTGGGCGCACTTGAAGACCGCCTTCCCCTGGGTCGCGAGGGCGCGGAACGCCTGTTCTCCGACGGTGGCGCCGGTGAGGAGGTCGTGGCCGAAGCTCTCGCAGTAGTCCGGTTCGGTCGGGAAGACACCCTCGGCGTACAGCCGGGTCACCCCGTCCGGGTTCTCCTCGTTGCAGGGCCACGGGATCCCGCTGCCGCCGCGCAGGCGGTCGTAGCTGATGCCGGTGTAGTCGCACGGCCTGCCCCGGGAGCAGTCCTGCCACGCCCGGTAGGCGTCCTCCGGCCCGTCCCACTCCAGCAGCGGTGAGCCGTCATTTTTCGCAAACCCCATCCGCCTCGCGTAGTCGAGGAAGATGTCCAGGTCGGAGCGTGCTTCACCGGGCGGGTCGACCGCCTGCTCGGACAGGTGCACGATCCGGTTGACGTTCGTGAACGCTCCGGTTTTCTCTCCCCAGCCGGCGGCCGGAAGGACCACGTCCGCATACTGGGCGGTCTCGGTCAGGTACAGGTCCTGCACGACGAGGAAGACGCTGTCCTGGTCGAGGATCGTGCGGATCCGATCCAGCTGCGGCATCGATACCGCCGGGTTCGTCGCCGACACCCAGAGGAACTCGATACTGCCCTGCTCGACGTACCGGAAGATCTGCATCGCATGCGTCGGCGGCGCCCAGTGCGGGATCACGTCGACGTCGACCCCCCACAGCTGCGCGAGCTGCTTCACGTGCTCCGGGTTCTCCCAGTTCCGGAACGCCGGCAAGTCCCCGTCCGCGCCGCACTCCCGGTTGTTCTGCGCGGTCGGCTGCCCGTTCATCTGCAGGATCCCCGCCCCGGGTTTGCCGAGCATCCCCCGCAGCAGGTGCATGTTGTTGACCTGGCACGACGCCGCCGTCGCCTGCGCGGACTGGTAGAAGCCCTGCAGAACCGTCGAGAGGACCCGTTCGGACTCGCCGAAGATCCGGGCCGCCCGGCGGACGTCGTCCGCGTCGACACCGCACGTCTGCGCCACGTTCTCCGGAGTCCAAGGCTCCACCACCGCCCGAAGCTCGTCGACCCCGACCGTGTGCCGCTGCACCCAACCCTGGTCCACCCAGCCGTTGACGAACAGCTCCCGGATGAGCCCGTTCATCAGGGCCTGGTTCGTGCCCGGACGGACCGGCAGGTGCACGTCCGCGACCTTCGCGACCTCGGTCTCCCGCGGGTCCACACAGACGATGAACGGCCGGTCCGGGCCGGCGACCCGGTCCAGGATCCGCGACCACAACACCGTCTGCGTTTCGGCCATGTTGTGCCCGTAAAGGAAGACCGCATCACAGTCGTCGATGTCGAGGTAGCTGCCCGGCTGCCCATCCGAGCCGAAGCTTTCCTTCATCGCCGCCGCCGCCGTCGCCGTACACAGGCGCGTGTTGCCGTCCATGTGCGGGGTCCCGATGCCGGCCTTCCCGATCACCGCGAGAGCGTAATACTCCTCCAGAAACAGCTGCCCGCTGGTATAAAACCCGTGACTCAACGGGCCCTTCTCCTCCAGCAGGGCCCTGCTCCGGTCCGCGATCAACGTCATGGCCGTGTCCCAGTCCGTCTCGACCAGCTCACCCTCAACCCGGACCAGGGGACGGGTCAGGCGTTCCCGGCTCGTCATCCCGGGGACACTGCCGAAGAGGCCCTTCGGGCCGAGCCGGCCGTGGTTGACCCGGTCCACGGCCCGGCCCCGGATCCCGACCATCCGGTCGCCCTTCACCGCGATATCGCACGCACACCCGTTGCTGCACAGCACGCAGGCGGACTGCACCCACCGGTCAACCTCCCCCTCACCGACCCCCTCAGCGAGCTTCTGATCCACCCGGACCGGCCAATGCTCACCACGACCAAACGGGGTCCGTTCCCCCCAGATCTCCGCAATCCTGTCCGTCATCAGACCACCCCGTCCTTTCGGTTGCGCCAGGGCACAGGGCCGTACCCCTAAGCCCAGCACATGTACCCACGGTGAACTCCCCAAACCTCAAACCCCGAGACTGAAGGGTCAAGAGGGCGTTGGGTGAGCATGCTGGCGCGCCTGCCTTTAAGAATCTCGCACGTCCGCGCGCCCCCGAACTAGTCAGGCCGGTTGCGCTACGTCCGGCACGACAACCTCCCTATCGGAGCCGCCGCCAATGGTGAGGATGTCCCGAGTTCCGTGAAACTTGGGTGGCGATCCGAGGTAAATCCTACGCGGCGGCTCCGACGGTTTTGGGGGCGTCGGCCGTGATGACTGGGTGAGCGTTTCGGTGCAAGGCCGTGATGAGATCGGGCATCTGCCTGTAGCCCTTGATCCTGCGGAACGAGCGTTCGGCGTTGAGCATCCCGGCGGCGGTCCAGCGCAGCACCATGTGTCCGTCCCGCCAGCGGGTCACGTTCCGGTTCGTGGTCCTGGCGATGCTGATCATCGACTCGACCGGGTTTGACGTGACGAGTGTCTTGGCGAGGCGCCCGTCGATCCCGAGACGAGATGGCGATGGAGCGTTTCTCGTAGGCGGCGTCGACGAGCCGGTACAGGCCCTCGGCGGCGTCCTGGGCGACCGGCAGGAGGCCGATGTCGTCGACGACCACGAGGTCGGCTCGCAGGACTCGGGCGATGGCTTTGGTGACGGTGTCGTCGGCGCGGTGCCGGCGAAGCAGGACGCCGAGGTCCTCGAGGGTGAACCAGGCGACCTTGAGGCCTTGTTCGACGGCGTGCTGGCCGAGGGCTTCGAGCAGGAACGTCTTGCCGGTCCCGGACGGCCCGCACACCACGAGGTTCTCGCGCCGGTGGACCCATTCGAGGGTCCGCAGCGCCTGCTGGGTCGGGGCCGGGATCGATGACGTCTCCGGGCTCCAGGCGTCGAACGTCTTCCCTGTGGGGAACCCGGCCGCGGCGCGGCGGGTGGCCAGCGCGGAGCGTTCCCGGCCGGCGGCTTCCTCACCGAACAGGGCCCGTAGCACCTCGACCGGTTCCCACCGTTGGGCTTTGGCGGTGGCCACGACGTCGGGGGCGTGCCGGCGGATGTGCGGCAGCCGCAGCCGGCGCAGCAGCGTCTCGAGATCCTCCGGCAGCGGCGGGGCGGTAGGGACGCCGACGGACGGGGCCGAGGACTCACCGGCCGGGGTGGCTCTCATCGGCTCGCCTCCGGCCGGCCGTCGTCGTTGTTGTCCGCCGGCTCGCTGACGGGCGTGCCGAGGGCGGCCCAGGCGGCGGTGCCCTGGGTCAGGGAGCCGTGTTCACCGGCCCGGCTGACCGGGCCGGCCGCGCTGGTAGCGGTGTGGTGGTGGTGGTGGTCGAGGATGGAGGCGAGGTCGGCTTCGGCGAACCGGGCGTGCACGGCGGCGTGCCCGAGCGCCCAGTCCACGTCCTTGGTCTCGAACAGCTTGGCCAGGGTGACCGCTTGGGCCATCTTGACCCGGATCTTCGTGGTGCCGGCGGCCGCGGCTTCGGTCAGCCACAGCCGGGCACCGTCCCCGATCGCGAGGAACGCTACTTCGGAGGCGTTACGGGCCAACGGTTTCCGATCCACCGCCCCGGCGGGGGCGGGCGGGAAGTGGCCGTCGTCGATCCTCGGGCTCCCCGGTGTGGCCCTGCGGTGCCGGGCCACCTCGACCGGCCCAGTCGAGGAGACGTGGACGATGATGACCTGCTCGTCCTGCTGCCGAGGGCCCCGCCCGTGCACCCGCACCCACACGGTTTGACCGAGCAGGCGGGCGGGGACGGAGTACTGCCCGCCTTCGAAGGAGACCATCGGCATGGTCACTGGGACGGTGCGGGTGACCCCGAACGCAACCGTGTAAGAGATGGTCGGGAGCGGGTGCAGGCGGGCGTGTTCCTCGGCGAGCATCTCGATCGGAGCCCGGCGAGTCACCCGGTGCACCCGAGCGTTGACCGCGGAGCAGAACGCCTCGCACGCAACCTCCAAGTCGGCGAACGTCTCGTAGGCGTCAAGGAGGTTGGTGTCCTTGGGGACCAGGTCGGCCTTGGCGACCTTCACCGACGACTCCGACCCGCCCTTGGACGCCGGGTCGGCCGGCACACACGTGTGCAACGTGACCCCGTATTCTCTGAACTACTTCGAGCGTCGAAAACGGTTGCTGCTGGCGAGAGTTCGCCGGGTTGTCGCTTGGGGGACGGTCGCGTGTCGGGGCACGTGTGGGGGGTTAGGGCCTGCTCGATGTGG
>JAABUT010004066.1_pt1 | contig 11933 bp, 12 predicted proteins | sample 5559281 | NCBI WGS metagenome assembly JAABUT01 (sample SAMN10711880, study PRJNA513359) | rock metagenome | isolation source: Antarctica rocks | place: Antarctica: Victoria Land, Ricker Hills nord | collected 2016-01-04
CCGGGGCGGACTGCTTCGCGGGCGAGATCGAATCGTAGTGGGCCGTGACGAGCGTGGTATCTGCCCCGAGCGACCGGTCGGGCGACTGGGCAACGACGTTGAGTTGCTGATGCCCCTGCCCGTCCGTGAAGTCCTCGTAGTGGACCGCCAGGCCAAGGAAGGCGAAGCGACAGTACAAATAGGCGGCGGCCATGACGGTGCCGGGGCCGTCGTACTGTCGGTCGCCCAGCGGCGTGTCTTGCGCGATGCCAAGACCGACGATCTCATTGAGTGTCCGGCTCAGCGAGAAGTCCGGCAGCGCCCCACTTGATGGGCACGACGGTGGCACCTTCTCGACCTGAATACCTGCGGCGGAGAGAGCGCCGATGTGCGGCGGCAACTTGTTCGCCGCCACGAGCCGCACATCGCCGACCCGGTCCTCGATCGTTCCGACCGCGTCGATCAGCGCCTCCCTCCCGGACGGCACGGCGGAGATTGCGTAGAGGGGGGTGGTGTCGCCGCCTGACCGCACGATGGTTACGTCGCCGCCGCTCGCTCGCAGTCTGTTCACCGATGCCCCATCGGCAACCGCGTATGCGAGGTCGCCGCGGCGCCAAAGCAGCGGTATTTGCGCACTCGCGCTCACGCGAACGATGCATCCGCTCGCGCATGCGGGATCGAGCGCCTCTGTCGCATCCGTCTGTTGCGCGCCGCGCGCGAGCGGAGGCGCCGACGGGGCGGGTGGCGGTCGCGGCTCGTCGCGCAGGGCGCGGACCGCGAAGGTCGCGGCGGGCGGGATCACGAGAAGGATCAGTGCCACGCTGAGGAGGACAGCGCGTTGGCTCATCGGGGGGCGGCGCAGCTGGTTCGTCAAGGTTCGCTCCCTGGATTTGCAATGGTTTAAACGACAACGATGACGGCGATCCACGCAAGCGGCCCGCCATAAGACTGCGCTAGCCACCGAGCCGTACCGCTGCGTCCCGGGCCTCTTTCAGATTCTTATTATCGACGAGCGCCATCTGGTATTCGCGCTTCGCGCCTGCAAGGTCGCCGCGCTTCTCGAAGACGCGCCCGCGCTCGTAGCGCATCAAGGCATACACGCCGGCGCTCTTGATGTTCTCCTGCGCCACCTGCAAGGCTTCGTCGTCCAGACCGAGGTTCACCATCGCTGTCACCGGCCACGATTGGTACCAGAGGGCCCAGGGCGTCCGATCGAGCAGTCCCATGCTCTTCGCCTTGCGGTACATCTCGACCGCTTTCGCGTTATCGCCCGCCTTGAAGTACGCGCCGCCGAGTCCGAAGTAGCGTTCGGCATTCGTCGGCTGCTCCTTGGCGCGGCTCTCCGCGTATGTCACGGCGTGAACGGCATTAACGTTCGGGTCCATCTCGGCGCCGATGATTCGCTGAACGGCGGGTGCCAGACGGTCGTTCCAGAGCGGGATGTAGACGTAGTCGTAGAGCGGCCAGAGATCGTCGAACTCCGCATATGTCAGCGGGACGGCGGCGCCAATCATCGAGTCGTTCACCAGGAAAATACCCTTCGCATCGTCATAGCCGCGGACCACCCGCCAATGGCCGACGCCCGCATGGTCGGTGCGGTTCTGCCACTGCCCGACGATCACCGGCACGCCGGCGGCGACCAGGCGTTTGATGCGGTCGTTGGTGCCGCCCTCAAACGCTTGCGCCTGTACCCCCTGGCCGCGCAAGTAGTCTGCGATGTACGGAGACTCAACGTTCTTGGCCGCCTTCCAATCCTTATTCGGGCGGAGAACTGCGGTCACGCTATTCGGTTCCACCTTGTTCCCGAAGTACGAAAGGGCCATCGCGGACGATACCTCGGCGCACTGATTCCATCCCTGGAACCAATGGGCCATCGGTTGGAGGAAGACGGCGGGCGGAATCGGCTCTGGCATGGCAGTCGGCGTCGGTGATGCAACCGCCGGGACAGGCGTTGCGGTCGCGGGAACCGTGGGCAGCACCGATATCGCCGTTGGCGTAGCCGGAGTCGTCGCCGCTGTTGGAATGTAGGTTGATGCTGACGTCGCGGTGGGTGCGATGGTCGGGGCGGTCGTTGCCGCCGGTTCTGTCGCCACGGCGGCGGCAACCACCGGCGCGGTTGCGATACTGACCGGCAGTGCGGCCGGTTGGCCGAGCGACAAGACGACCCCCGCCGGCGTCGGTGTGGGCGGCGGGCGATTGAGATAGGGAATGTGGCTGCGGACACGCCCGGATTGCAGGCCGATGACGGCGGCGATCAAACCGAGCAAAACGGCCGATGTACCGAGGCCAATCCAGCGGTTCATGAAGCGGTGAGGCAAGTGGTCCATACCAAGGTCCCTTCGCATACGCGTACCCGCGACTCCTTCGCGGATACTACATCATTCGTCTCGCATCGGTCGCCGACACGCCAACGAGAACGCGGTGTGGTGGCGCGAGCGAAAGCTGCCTGCGAGCATTCGGACGGTTGCTGCCGCAAGACGTAGTATCCACTCATGCGTAGGGATCCCACGTCGGATAGTTCACGATGACCCGGCCGCCGAAGGTGATGTCCGGCTGATCCCGCAGCGTCGCCCACGCGCGGGGATTGCCAAGGTTCTGCGAGAAAGCGGTTCCTCCCCCCGCGATCCCGAGCGTGAGACGATCCCAGTCGGCGGGGATGAGATCCATCGGGTTTGTCGCCCGGCTAATACTACAGCAGCACTTTGGTGTTCGTACTGCGTTGCGGCTCAAATACGGAGGCGCGACGCCACGTCCGTACTGACGAAGTAGCCAGGCACATTCGCAAGTGCTGCTGTAGTACTAGAACGCGATGGCACCTGCTACGTCTGCGGAGTACGGGACCGAGAGCGATAGTGCGTCGGGAGTGCTGGCGGGGAGTTCGCCTTCAGCGATTAATCCGCTTCCTCCCCCGCCGGGTACTACCCGATGTAAGGATCTGTGTCGGCAACCGGTTGGCGGGCGCTTCACGATCAATCGGTCGCCCCGGCCATCCATCGCCCACATGGCAGAGGACTCACACGACTCTGCCCTCCTACCTTCCCACCTTCCCTCCGCGGCGGCGCTCTCCCGGCCCCGCCGCTTTTTCCGCCCCGTTGGGCATTGGTGAGTGCAGCATGTGTGTCCGATTCGTGTCGATAGAGGAAGGGACCCGATCTATGGCCAGCATCCAGGAAAAAGTCGACGCCGTGACCAATCAGCAGCCCGAGAAGGTCGGCCAGGCCGCATTCATCTGCTATGTCGCCTCGATTATCTCGGTCGCGCTCTCGCTCGTGCTCTGGTTCATCCCGACGGCAGACGAGGCGAAGAAGGCCCGGGGGGAGCGACTGGCGATCTTCGTCGGGCTGTGGCCGCCGACGCTGGCGATCTTCGGCAAGGTGATCGAGGACCGGGCCCGGCGGGGCGACAGCGGTCGGTAGGCTCCCATCCCGCCGCATGGAATGCCGCACCTTCCGTTTCGTACCGGAGGATTGCCGACAGTAAGGTATCCTTTCCCCGCCCTCGGCGTCAAGCCTCGTCACGACTGGGGGTACACATACCGGTCGCATCGATGACGGAAAGACTGCCGCTTCTCGACCGCGTCAGAAGCGATTTACCCAATGAGGCGGACGAATCGGCTGCGGAGACAAGCCGGAAAAAACCGTCAAAAATATGACCGGTATGTGTACCCTATGTTCTGACGGAGTGTGCTCGGCGTTCCCACGCCGGGGGCATCCTTCTCTCCTCAAATAAGCATGCGTAGCCTATCCGGAGCAGATCTGGCCACTGCGCCCCTCCGTCACGACGAGGAATGGGCTGGACAGGCTGATTCGCCGCTGACACATCCCGAGACAGCTTCCTGCCCTGCCTCTCACCTAGCCTCCCCTCATCGGCGTCGCTGTAGTCGCTGCTGCGCATAGGCGATGGTCTCTGCGTCGTCGTCGAAGCGTCCTCTCTTGCAGAGGCGGATGTAGGTCTGGCAGGTCGGGGATGTTCATCGCCGTCAACTCCACTGGCCATGGTCGGGAAGGACTTGCTCGCTTCATCCCTCCCTCATCCGCCGCTAATGTCGTCGGCGTACTATCCCCATGGGGCACCCCGGCGAGGCCGAGCATTGTTCCACCCTCGTCGGTCGATAGTCGGGGCGAGCCCTCATTCTTTTCCTCCCGCACGCCGAGGATGTCCTCCAGCGTGGCGACGAAGTACGCCATCCGGCAGGTCCCATGCTCGTTTCGGTCGCGGATGTTCGCCCGTCTCAGCGTCCGCGTCCGCGCCTCGTAGAGGGCATCCGCGAAGTGGACTGCGTCACATGATGTTGCACGAATACTGTCAATGACGCGTGGCAAGATTCTGGGCCGTCCTGTGATGGCGTCACACGGCCCTCCCCGTCATGGCAATCTGCTGTGACGCACAGGTACCGGATCGCGGCTACCATTCGTTGCCACCCCGAGTGACGGTATCTGTGTAGGGTCATAAGTCCAAGTCCATCTGCACTAACCGCCCGGCCTGCCCGAACTTCGCATGGAACGTGGTGCGCACGAGGATCATGGCGTCTCTCCTTTCGATAATCTGCGAGCGTGCTGGGCGGAGGTGGGGGGCGACAAGACGACGCGGTTCAGCAGCCTCCTCTCGCCCTCACGCCCCGCTCCCGCTACGCCTCGTAGTGCGACAGCAGCTCGCTCAGTGGGCCGGGCGGCGGGTTGTTCAGGTCCACCCCCGTCGCGTTCGCCAGCCGCTCCTTGAACCAGACGTCGAACTCCTCTTTGGATTGCGCGAACATCCCGAGCGCCTTGCCGAAGTCCGCGCTCTCCATGTAGGCGACGATCAGGTCGCCATTCGGCGTCTCCTGGAAGAACCAGAGTTCCTTGGTGATGCCGATCGCCCGCTCCGAGGCGGCATACTGCCCCTTGCGCGGCCCGTCGAGTGCGGACAGGAAGGCGCGGGCATCCGCGCTCTTGCCGGGCTGGACTGGCAGGGCGAAGCCGATGTGGTCCATGGTCATTCCTCCCCATGATATTCCTACGGCGGCGAACCGCGCCGCCACTGCCAGGTATGACGACGCGGCGCGCCTGCGGGTTTCGCGTCCGTCCGAGCGTCATGCTACCACGCGATCACCTTGTGCGTAGCGTCGCTCTCCCGTGTCCAACTGGGGTGTACTCCAAATCTGCGCTAGGTCTCGTATTTCGTCGTTCTTTGCGTCGCGATTGCCTTCTTCATACTTCACTCTAATCCGCGATAGCTCGCGCGTATCGGCACTCAGGATCATGTCTTTCGGTAGCAGGTCAAAGAATGTAACTTTTGACGGAGTGTGCTATTGTGGAATCCAATTGTTACAGAAAGCCGGATAGTCACAAGGGGTGCTAGGGTGCGCAACGGATTCCTTTCAACCGATATGTCACGTCGCGATGCGTTGAAGATTGGCCTGAAAGGAAGCGTCTATGCTGCGCCGATTGTCTTAGGGGCCACGGTGATGGGGCAGGTCGCCCCGCACAGGAATAGGGAAGGATGGGTGCTATGCGACTCCGAAACGGCTTGCTCTCTGTGCTGATGCTGACAATGCTCTTGGCGGTACTGCCCGCCTCCCTTGGCGTCGCGGCGGTGGACGACCCCGCGACCGTGGTCCGCCGCTTCATCGATGCGCGCAACCGGGGGGACGTCACCGGGGCGCTGGCGCTGGTGACCGACGACTTCCGCTTCGTCGGAGGCCCCGACTGTACCCCGGCCAACCCGTGCGTCGGCGTGGCGGCCCAGCGCGCGGAGCTGAGGAACTTCATCGCGGCCCACGTCCAAGTGACCATCGTGGGCGTTCCCCAGGTCTCCGGCACGACGGTGCGCGTGCGGGTCGAAGCGCGCGGTGACCCCTTCCGCGCGGCGGGGGTGGAGCGGATCGTCGAAACCGAGACGGCGGAGGTGCGCAACGGGAAGGTCGCGAGCTTGATCAGCAGCCCGGACACGAGCGACGCGCAGACGGCGCGGTTCCTCGCCAGCCCGCCGCCCGCGCAAGGCCCGCCGAGCGCGCCGCCACGGACGGGCGGGGGCGGGGAGGCCTCCTTCATCCGCCGCCTCGGCGACGGCTAGCGAACGGGCGCGGCAGCGCGCTTTCGCGCGACCTTCCCCGCCGTCCACCGCGCGCCGATTGGGGAGCCGTCCTGCGGGGCGGCTCCCATCGCGTCGATCGGAGCGTTCCCTCGCCTCGCGCCGCCGATTTCCCGCCTACGCTGGCCGATGTATGGGACTGTCAATCTGGGGTCTACCCTATCCTGATGTCAGCCTTCCCTACCCATAAGCGTCAATCTAGGATCACTTCTATGATTCTCTGACACATACTCCGACACGCTAAAGACCCTTTCCTGACAGTTCTCCTTCATTCCCCAGGTTCGTATAAGGTGTGGGAAATCAGGCAGAGGATTTTTGGATAGCGTATTACACATAATTGGTATTATGCGCTGTTTCGCATATCCGCTTGCTCCGAAGGGATTATTTCCGGCCTTATGCTCGTCGCCTTTTCTTTCATCCCCCGACATGGAGGGGCGGCATACCAATTCCGGTATACCGCCGTCTTGCGTCAGATACCTTGTGCTCGTCAGCTACAGCACGACGAATCACAACAGGCGTCATTGACTATCTCGACCGGGATCAGATTGTTCGCCGGTTCGGTTGCCCCAGGCTTCGTCGCCCGCACGAACGCACTGGCGAGTTTCCCGTCGCCTGCTTCCCAGCCAGCCGGGAGCGTGGACGGATCGAGCCCCGTTTCCGCCACGGTATAGCGGCGCGTGATCGTCACGGAGACATCCTCGAAACCGGCATCGGTCAGGAGCCGCTTGTACGTCTCAATCTCCAGCGAACCGGCAAGGCAGCCAACCCACGCTTCCATGTTCTCCCGCAGGCTGTCCGGCACTGCCCCATCGGCAACGACATCGCTGACGGCGAAACGGCCACCCGGCTTGAGGACGCGGAAGGCATCTTTGAGCACCAGCGACTTATCGGCGGCCAGATTGATGACGCAGTTTGAGATCACCACATCCACGGCGTTAGCGGGCAGCGGGATGTCCTCGATGCGCCCCTTCAGGAAGGCGACATTATCGACGCCCGCCTTCACCTTGTTCTCCATGGCGAGCGCCAGCATCTCGTCCGTCATGTCCACACCGTAGACGAAGCCGGATTCCCCGACGCGCCTTGCCGAGAGGAGTACATCAATCCCGCCACCGGAGCCGAGGTCGAGCACCGTCTCCCCTTCCCGCAGGTCGATGAGTGCCGTCGGATTACCACAGCCAAGAGACGCCAGTACCGCCGCTTCCGGCAGATCCTCGGTCTCAGTAGCGGTGTAGAGATTGCCGGTGATTGGGTCTGCTCCCCCACCGCCGCAGCAGGCATCACCACAGCAGCCACGACCACCGGCCTGCACGAGGTTGGCAATATCCGCGTACTTCTCCCGTACCACGTCCACGATCTGCTCACTCGTCTGTGTCGCGCTCATGATTGCTTCCTTTCGCATTGATAAACTTCGATATGTTCGGTCGCAATGATTCCGTATATGCCCTCCTTTCTTCGCTCTCAGATAGCCATGATGCGGCGTGCCGCGTCGGGGAATGCCTCAAGACAGGTGCGGTTGATGGCGTAGTACATGTACTTGCCGCGCCGCTCGGTCGTCACGAAGCAGGTGTCGCGGAGGATCTTCAGGTGATGGGAGATCGTCGGTTGATGGAGCGGGAACTGATCGGTGATGTCGCAGACGCAAACCGGCGCGGGGTTGCGCGCCAGGAGGTTGAGGATGCGGATGCGCGTCGGGTCGGAGATCGCCTTGAACCACTCGGCATATTCGTTCGCCTGCGTGGACTTAGCCACAACTGTCACCCGGGATTTGTGCAGCGATCGGTGGCAAGATTTCTGTCCTATGGGTGCGGCGACATCGCGGCAGTTTCCCTTACAGGGCTGCAACCGCGCCGTTTTAACCTATCGCCGATTCCAGCATTTCTTTGCCACACCCGATTGCACAAATACCGGGTGACTCATACGGCCGAGTCCAGCCTGCGCGTCCGTCAGGCTCGGCGCGACGACCACACCGCAGCAGCCAGTGTCGCAGCATTCCGTTGTTTCCACCCGCTGTAAAACCGCCGTTTGTGCCACCCGTCCACTCCTTTGTAGTAGGCACTCTACCGCATGTATTGAAGTTTGTCAATATGTCCGCAGGCTCACGGTGTCAGGACGCTCGTGAGCCAAGATGCCGCGTCGGGCGCAATCGCGTAATGCGCCCAGATGCCCCGCCGCTCGACGGCGACCAAGCCGACCTCGCGCAGCACCTTGAGGTGGTGTGAGACGGTCGCCTGCCCAACGCCGGCGGCGGGCACGAGGTTGCAGGCGCAGACGGCGGTGTCCGTATTGAGAAGTGTCAAGAGCAAGGTCAGGCGGGTTTCATCCGCGAGTGCCTTGCAGCGGGCAACCTGCTCCGCCGTGGGTTGCACAACGGTTGGCAGCGGCGCACATGTCGGATCATCCACCATCGGCAGGGCAATCAGGGAATCGCTCGTCTGTGTTGGCATATCAGCACTCCTTTATGTCGTCGCCTTGGCTGCCCGACGTCGCGCGTTTCGCTGCGACTCGATAAACAGGGGCAGCCGTCGCCTTAGGTACATGCTCACATTGCGGAACGCATTCAGGCGTTCCGCCTCTGTTCCGTCGACGGCTGACGGGTCAGGGATTGACCAGTGGATACGCTCGGGATCGCCGGGGAAGATTGGGCAAGACTCGTTCGCTTGGTCGCAGACCGTGATAACGAGATCGACGTGCTGGCCGATGAAGTCTTGCAGGCTCTTTGAATACAGGCCATCGGTGCTCACCTGTTGCTCTTCAAGGACGCGAAGCGCCAACGGATGCACGCGGGTTACTTCCGTACCGGCGCTGTACACCGCGAAATCCGTCCCGCCCATCTTTCGCAGCAATGCCTCAGCGATCTGTGAGCGGGCGCTGTTATGCGTGCAGAGGAACAGAACCCGAATCGGTTCAGCCATTGCTCTCTCCTTCCGAGATCAACCGGTACACCCACGCACCGACAATCGCCCCAATAACCGGAGCCAGGATATAGAGCCAGAGGGACGCGAACGTGCCGCCGACCAACGCCGGTGCCAGGGAACGGGCTGGATTCATGGATGCGCCGCTGATCGGGCCAGCAAACATCGCTTCCAAGCCGACCGTGCCGCCGATCGCGAATGCGGCCGCGCGCGTGACCGCCCGGGCATCAGTGGCCACAGAGAAGATCACGAACATAAGGAGAAAGGTCAGCACGGCCTCAAGGACGAATGATTGGCTATCCGAGCCGTTCGGGAGTGTTGCACCGAGATGGGCAATGTTCCCAAACATTCCTCGTAAGAGCAGGCTTGCCAGGAGCGCCCCGATCATTTGACCGGCGATATAGGGGAGCACCCGACGCCAGGGGAAATGTCCCGCCGCAGCGAAGGCGATGGTGACGGCGGGGTTGAAGTGGGCGCCGGAAATGTGGCCGACTGCGGAGATCATCGTGAAGATGATGAGTCCGAAGGTAACGGCGATGCCGACATGGGTCACGCCGCCGTTCGTGACGGCATCGATGATGACCGCCCCCGTACCGGCGAAGACCAGACCGAAGGTACCGATACCCTCAGCTACGCAGGATTGCACGAGCGGATGCACCCGGAACCGACCTCGTGTCTGCGCCGTGCGTTCGTCTACTATCGCCGCCATATTCCCCTTCCCAATACATTGATCGTCATCAGTTTGACTGTCGTCAATATGACGACTAGTTATCCCGTTGTCAATGGCAGTCACAAAGCCCTTACACGAGTGAGAAGGCCGTGGTTTCGGTATGTCAGGTATCATGAGACGATGAAAGCGATCCTGACGAGCACATTCAGTCCCTATGCCAAGATTCTTCAAAGTCGTCGCTATCGCCCGTTGTGGTTTGGTCAGGTCGTCTCAAATCTGGGAGATACGTTCCACTAGATCGCCCTTGTCGTCCTGCTCTTTCAGCTCACCGGTTCAGGGAGCGCACTCGCGGCGCTTGCGCTTGCCCAGATCGCCGTCACCTTAGCGGTAGGGCCAGTGGCAGGCGTGATTATTGATCGGATCGACCGTCGTTTCGTGATGATCGCCGCCGACCTGATGCGTGCGGCACTAGCAACAGGACTTGCTTTCACGACTCATGCGCCGGTTGCGATTCTCCTTGCGGTCGCGATGGCAGCGGCGGGTGTGACATTCAATCCCGCAGCCCGAGCACTGCTCCCCTCGCTTGTCGAAGAAGATGCGCTCCTTGCGGCTAATACTGTTGGCTGGACGACCGAGCAAGCAACGCAGATTCTCGCGGCGGCAGGAGCCGGTGCACTGCTTCTTGCCTATGGCACGACACCGGCCTTCCTCTTCAATGCGGCGACGTTCGTGTTCTCTGCGGTCATGCTCCTTCGTCTTCCCGCGCGACTGCGGGCTGAGGAGGTCGAGGAACATGGTGCAATCGGCGGATTCTGGGCGGAGGCACGGGACGGATTGCGCTATGCCCGCCGCGACCCTTTCGTTCGGCCACTGCTTCTGGTGCAAGGACTTGCATCGTTTGCGACGGGCGGCACGTCGGCGCTCCTGGTCGTCTTATCCAGTCGGCACCTGCATTTGCAGCCCGGGCAGTTCTCGTGGCTCCTCCTGGCGATCGGGTTTGGTGCATTGATTGGGCCGTTTCTCTTGCCACGGCTGATGGGAGCGGATGCCCGGCTGGTCTTCTGGCCGTACGTCTGGCGTGGCATCGGGGATATCCTCTTAGGTATTCTCACCCCCCTCCCCATCGCGCTTGCCATCCTGATCGCCTATGGCATCGGCACGTCTACCGGAGCCGTGACTTACAGCACCGTTGTGCAACGGCGAGTGCCGGACAAGATTCGCGGACGAGTCTTCGCCACGCTTGATGTCGTCTGGGCGACGGGCGAAATCGCGAGCATCGGCGTTGCCGGTTTCCTGGCTGATCGCATCGGGATCGCCGCCGTCTATATCGGTGGCGGCGTCATCCTCACACTTGCGGGCATTATCGGGCTCGTGAAAGTTGTTCCCGCGTCGGGCGTTGCGACTGCTATTGATTCGCTTGTCTGATTCATGTGAGCATCAGTTTGAAAGACGCGATCACCAGTACAGTACTGAGAAGATAGCGAAGCGTTGGGCTCGGTAGTCGTCTTGTCCCCAGTTGTGTGCCGATGAATCCACCGACAACTGCGGCAACTGCTAGGAGCGGTGTATAGGACGGGAGGTTATGCAGGCTCCCGGAAGCGCCCGCGAGTCCTGCAATCGAGTTTGCCAGAATGAAAGCAGAAGCCACGCCTGCGCTTTCCCGCATCTCCGCCCAGCCAGCGAACAGAAGCAGAGGACTCAGGAAGATGCCGCCACCTGTCCCGGTGAGACCGGAAAGCAGGCCGATAACCCCACCCAGAGAATCGCGGGGATGATCGGTATTGCCCGTATCTGTTGTGGGAGGCTGGATTTCCCTCGCCACACTGACCATGCAAGACGACCGGCGGTGAACAGAAGAATCGCCCCGACGAGTGGCTTGTAGATGCGCCCTGGGAGGTGAACGACGACGCCGACATAGGCCAGTGGCACAGACCCGATGAGAAACGGCCAGAGGGTTCGCCACGAGAAACTGCCTGCTCGATAGAACCGCAGCGTTGCGATGGTTGCGACGATGATATTGAGGACGAGCGCGACCGGTTTCATCGTGGAAGCGGCGACACCCAATAGCGCCATTGCAGCCAGGTATCCCGATGCCCCGCCGTGCCCGACCGAGGAATAGAGAGTAGCCGCCCCGAGAATGAGTGCGATGAGTAGGACGACCATCATGCGTCAGCTTCTCCTCAATAAGCACACGGCGAAAGAGCGCTTCCCGCACTGTACGCAAAACCGTTGTAGATCACAATGACTTATAAGGGCCTCCGCGCGCAGTCCACCGCCAGTTTCTTGGTTGCCATAATTGG
>JAABUT010004068.1_pt1 | contig 11931 bp, 9 predicted proteins | sample 5559281 | NCBI WGS metagenome assembly JAABUT01 (sample SAMN10711880, study PRJNA513359) | rock metagenome | isolation source: Antarctica rocks | place: Antarctica: Victoria Land, Ricker Hills nord | collected 2016-01-04
AATATTCAAACAAATCGCGCTAGAAGTGCTTTCAATTATTCAGTTAATCAGAATTTAATGAGTCTGAGTCTGTGAAATCATGATTGAGCAATCAATCGAATCGAGCAGAAAATACATTCATGCAAACATGAATCATTGAAGAAAAAGAAGTAATGTCATGATTCTAGTCTTGTCAGACTCAGTCTTCTAGTCTTGTCAAACTCAGTCTTCTAGTCTTATCAGATTTATTCTCGCTTCGTCATCTTAACTAGTTTCTATTGAGTTTAGCGTCGACTGAGAAACACACATATGTAGTCAGCTTCTTTTCTATAACTATCTTTCTTTCTTAGCATTTATCTTCTAGTTAAATGACATTTATATTGACTCACTTTATGCTGATTTCTAACACATCGCTTCATTCAAAACACTGTTGAATCATTCAAAGAAGAACAAGATTAAAGTCTTTGCTCTATTCATGATGAACATAAATAAAGAAATCGCGTACAATACTCAGTCAATTTGAACGCTTTAAACGTCTCTTTAATCAATGAAATGACTCAGAATTTGAGAAATATTAAAGCGAAGCTGTCATCAAAATATCATGAGTTTCTAGATGTTTTTGATCGAGCTCAATTGAATAAACTACTCTCTCATTGCTTCTATGATCATAAAATCGAGCTCATCAGTGATTCAACGTTTTCTCACTGTTGAGCATATTGAATGTTTTCTGTCAAACTTCTGAAAGTAAAGAAGTACTTAAATGAGAATCTGTTGAAGAAATTCATCACTTTCAGTCAGACTCTTTATTTCTTTCTCGTTTTATTTGTTCTTAAAGCAAATAAAGATCTTTGATTCTGCGTGAATTATCGAAAGCTAAATGTCATTTTCAAAAGAAATAAATATTCTTTATTGTTGATAGACGAGATCATTGATAAAATAGTGAGTTGCAAGCATCTGACTAGATTGAACATCATATCAGCATTCAACAAATTTCAAATGCATTTCAATAACGAGAATTACATCATCTTTATCACTGCTTTAGAAGCATATAAATACAAGATGCTATTATTCAAACTGATTAATGAATCAATCTTCTTTCAGCAATATATGAATGATGTTTTATGAAACTTTCTGAACGACTTTTGTCAAGTCTATTTAAATGACATTCTCATCTATAGCAAAACAAGAAAGAAACATAAAGATCATGTCAAACTAGTATTGAAATGACTATGCAAAGCTGAACTGCAGATAAATATTTGAAAGTGCAAATTCAATGTAAAAGAGACTGTCTTTCTAGAAGTCATTGTATCAAAACTAGATCTTCATATGAATCTCAGCAAGATGACAGTCATAGTCAGCTGAATCACTTTGATCAATCTAAAAGAAATTCAAAGCTTCGTGAGATTTGTTAACTTTTATCGTCATTTCATTAAGAACTTCTTGAAGCTAGTCAAATTATTCACTCAGCTGACTAGAAAAAACACATCTTTTGTATAAAATGAAATCTGTGTTTAAGTCTTTGACAATCTAAAGAAATAAGTCAGCTCAATCTTAATACTTTGTCATTTTAACTTTAAATGACAAGCTATTCTGAAAATCGATGCTTTGAACTATGTAAAAGATGAAATACTATCTCAGTACAATAATGAGAGAGTTCTTCATTCAATGATCTTCTACAGCAAAAGCATAATTCTTGCTGAAATCAATTATCACATTTATGACAAGAAACTATTAGTCATTATTCGATGCTTCAAACATTGAAGATTCAAGCTGAAATGCATTAAACTACTCATTCAGATGTTCATCAATCATCAGACTTTGAAGATCTTCATGAAAAACAAACAGTTAAGTCAACAACAAGTTAATTATCTGAACATTCTATTGAAGTTCAACTTTCAGATCATCTTTAAATCAGATAAAACAAACACTAAAGTTGATGCTTTAATCAAAATGCTTTTAGCGAACGTTTCTGAATCAGCTCAGCGTCTTGAAGATCATTTTCAGACTATTCTGATCTTTGATAGAGTTGATATTCTATCTGTTGAACTTGAAGCAAATCTCTATTAATGAATATGTATGATCAATCAAACAAATGAGTTCTGCAGCGAATATAAACAAGCTATGAACGACAACAAGCTTAAATTTCATATCACTAAACTGAAGAACTGCAAAATCATTGATGACATTCTATTTAGAAAAGATCTACTGTGAATCTCTGAAAACATGCACACAAAATTACTACAAGAAGTGCACAATCAATCTTTAATCTCTCATCTTAACAATAAATGAATCATTGATTTAGTTCAGCGTTTCTACTATTGATCAGATCATTGAGCTACTATTCGATGATACATTTGAAACTGTCATGCTTGTCAGCAAAGCAAAGCTTCTAGAAATAGCATCAATGAACTTCATCATTCTCTTTCAATTTCACAGAAATGCTGAAAAGATATAGCTATGAACTTCATCATTAAACTATTTTTGTCAGAAGACTATAACGTCATTTGCATAATCATATGTCATTTCATCAAAAAACATCACTATGTTTTCTGTCATTGAGAAGACGATGACATCTTAGTTGAAGAAATGATTTGAATCATGCTATGAAACGTTTATCAACTGCATGATCTACTCAGTTCTATTGTTTTAAACAGAGACTTTCAATTCATATTGACTATGTGAAAAAGTCTTTGCAAACGACTGAGAATCACAGCTAGTTTATTCACAGTTTATCATTTTGAAATCAACAATCAATCAAAATGAGTCAATCAAGACATCAAATGCAAACTTAGAATTTACTGCAATTACATGCAAAACGACTGAGCTAAATGAATATCTATGATGAAATTCAACAACAATTTCAATATCTTCTTGATCACTTCAATGATTCTCTTTTACTTCAATAAAGAATTTCACTCTTGAATGAGTTTCAATTCAGATATGACTGACTATGAAATAACTTGTGAATGACTTGAAGTTAGAAAGACAGATGATATTGTCATTCAAATGAAAGAGTTACTGAGCTTTGATCATCAACAATTGAAAAAGATGAAGCTGATCATTGAAGTTCAAATCAATAAACATAGATGAGATGTCACATATGAAGTAAATGACTGAGTTTGACTATCTTTTAAAAATGTCAAGACAACAAGACTTTGCAAAGATTTAAAAGATAAACAGCTAGATCTTTATCAAATCACTGCTAAAGTGAGTACATTTTATCATCTTCATTTATCAATCAGCATGAAGCATTTGCATTTGATGTTCAGCTCGAAGTTACTATGATCATATTCAGAAGATTCTCTATCAGAACAATATTCAGAATCACTCAGATCAATCACTATTGAAAACGATGAACATTGAGAGTGTGAGAATGCATCTCATTGATTATGAATGATGTGTATCTGCAAGACTAGCTCACGAGATTAGATTGAAGAGACTAGCGAGTGAATAAAGATAATGACTTAACAAAAGATAAAAACTCTGCGAGCTTTCACTTTCGTTTCTTAGCAATTAGTTCTATCATTAATAAAGTGTTATCTTATTATCTTCTACTATGCAGTTTCACATAAAGAGATCTTGTTATCTCACAGTTTTAATTGCTTCGTTTGCACGAAGCTGCTCAGTAAAAGATGTCAAATGTGCAGTGACTCATCAGAAGTTGCACAATTAAAAGAAGTGATAACTTCTTTTACATTGAGAATTCATCGTCTCATCAGAACAGATTTGAGAATCATGCATTTGAACATGCAGATGAGAAGTTTGAGTTGCAAGAATTTAATGAACAGGCAGATTTTATTTCTTGATGATCAGCAAGCGAAGTATGTAAGCAGTTAAAGAATCTGAAGACGCAGAATGTACTGCTTGTCTTGCAACTTTGCATATTGAAACTTGAGTGAGAAACTTGATCAATCTCTGATCATCGATGATAACATAGTGATGATCACTATTGAAGTGATGCATGCAAGCATGCTAATTGATCTTGCGAATCTAAAGAGCAAAGCATCATGAACTACAACTTCTTGATGTTCTGACTGCAAAACTGCAAAGACTTCATAGTCGCGACATCATTTGATTTCATCACGAAAGAGAAGAAGCTGCAATGATCTACATCATACTTGTCAGAGAAGTCTTGCAATCAGTGATGAGATCATATGATGAGCATGTGCAATCATGATGAGATACTCGACTGAAAGTACTACATTAAATACTTGCATGCTAAACTTAGCAATTCTGAAATTCGCAACTTTCAAACAGAATGTTGACTTGAGATTGCAAAGCAGCAAGTCAATCAAAGCATCGCGAATTTTGAGCAATATTTTATCAGACTGTATGCAAATCTGAACTATTATATATTCAATGAGACTTGCATGATGTACTTGCAAATGAAGATTAATGAAATCATCATAAATGAGTTTCTTTGCATCTCATACATCTTTATCAATTATGTTGATCTGCTAAAGCATTTTATAAACATTGACTTGCATTTGCAAGACATTGATGCATTGTCGAAGCTACATTTGCAGCAAAGTAAAAATGTAACATTTCAGAAGAGTTCTTGATTCTTGCATAAAAAGACGAAGTCTGTCATTGCAACAAAGAATTCTAAGTTCTTTGCTTCAAGCACGCAGTCTAAAGATGATGTGACACTTAAGTTTAATGAGTTTAAGCAAAATGCTGCTTCATTCAATCTTACATATTGATCATGCAAGAAAATGAGATACAAAATTGATAATTTAATGTGTTTCAACTACACATTCAGACAAGAAACTTGCAATCAGAGTGAAAAAGTGAGAAAAGAGAAAATCTGATGTTCATCATTGAATCATTAAATATAACTACGAAAAGATGATTGTCACGTGCATTAATGATATCAGTACTGACAAATGTCTCTGAGAAAATACGTGAAGCTCACTGTCTTATTGATTCTGAAGTCGAGTGAAATTTTATATTGTAATTATGAGTAAAAGAGCATAAGTTATTAAAGAATCATGCAATTCAGAAACAAATTCAGATGATTGATAATTATTATATTCTCTGCTATGATATGCATCAGATCAATATTAAGTTAATTGATTATAAGAAAGTTTGCAAAAGCTGAAACATTAAGTTTCATGCTGTAAATATGCAAGAATATAATATGATTCTTGATTACTTGTGATTAAATGAAATCAATTTAAATATTTGCTGACGCAAGCATTGTTGATTGTATTGAGAAAACAGCGCTCAGCATGCAAAGCAAATACAAGTTAATCTGTGCAAGACATTGAAATTTGTTAAACTGACAATGCTTGCAGCTAAAAAAAGAAAAGAGACTTATGTAGCTCTGCTTTATCAGCTGCTATCTACAGATAACTTATCACAGAATGCAGATTATCAGACTGCAAGATGCAATGCACTTCAAGTACAAGAATCAAAGATACTCTTTGCTATTCAAGATCTCAAGAAAGTGTTTTCTAAGATTTTTTCTGATAGTTTGAACATGCATAATCAGATGAAACATCTCATTGATTTAATGAAGAGTAAAATGTTTTGCATCAAGTCTATTTATAAGATGACATGAGATGAGCTTGCTGTGATATGAAACTATCTAGACAGCATGCTAGAGAAGAAATGAATTCATTTGTCAAGCAGTTTTGCAAAAGCATCTGTGTTGTTTGTAAAGAAGTTGAACGAAAGTCTTTGTTTATGCATGAACTATTGTGATCTCAATGAAATAACAGTAAAGAACAATTACTCATTGTTTCTACTGTCTGAAACGCTGAATTGCTTTACTTATGCAAAACACTTTATTAAAATTAATATTTGCAACGTTTATCATTGCATTTGAATTCACAAGAACGATGAATGAAAAACGACTTTTTATACATGCTATGATCAGTTTAAATATCAGATGATGCTTTTTGAATTGACAAATGCTTTTGCGATCTTTCAGTTTTATGTAAATCACATGCTTAAGTCATTCATGAATATTTGCTGTGTAATATATCTGAATGATGTTTTAGTATACTTTGAGATGAAAAAGCAGCATTGAAAGCATGTGTGCAAGATTCTTTACATGCTACTGAAATATTAACTGTATATTAAGCTGTCAAAATGCACTTTCAATCATAGCGAAGTTATCTTTTTGAAATTCGTGATAGAATGAAGAAATATTCAAATGAAATGATTTCATATTGATGTAATTACTAGCTGATCTGAGCTCAAGTCTGTAAAGAACATTCTTGTATTCTTAAGATTTGCAAGATTTTATCAACAATTTATAAAAGAATTCTTTCAAATCATCACGCTCTTAACAAATTTAATCAAGAATGCAAAGAAGAGAATGATGCATTTGTTCTTTGCAATGACATTGAAAGCAAGAAAAGCTTTTAAAAGATTGAAAACAATCTTTATTAATGCTTTCATTTTGAAACACTACGATTGAAATGCAAATCTTCACATGAAGATTGATGCATCAAATCACGAAGCTGAAAATGTGCTTAGTCAGAAGAATAAGACTGATCAATGACATTTCATTGCATACTATAGTTATAAGTTCAAAAAAGTTGAAGTACAATGAGACATGCATGACAAAGAGCTGTATGCTATAGATCTTGATTTTAAGAATTGATGACACTATTTTCAGAATAGCAAGCGACTCATATGTATGATAACAGATCACAATAATCTTCGTTACTTTATGATGACAAAGAAGCTCAACGTACAACAGATGCATTGAGCTGAGAAATTAGCTGCGTTTGACTTTCATATAAAATATCGCAGAGACAAATTAAATTCTGCAAATGTGTTGTCAAGAAGATTCAACATCATGAAATCAAATGATAGCAAGAAGAATAATAATTATTTTCTATTTACTCTGCAAAACAAACTTCGCAATCAGAAATGTCAATCTAAGCTGCTAAAGAATGAAGAAGTTTTGACAGCGATCAAACTTGCAGCATTGACGATGCAACTGAATGACATAATCATTGCAAATACTTAAGTCATGTGATCAAATGAGAAAGTACTCATCAGATCTTGCAGAATTCTAAACATTGCATCATCTCAACTTTTAATTCATCAGATTATGAAGTTGAAGAGATTCTATTTGAAGATGAGTGAATCAATGATTGCATGACTGCTGAAGTTACAACAAAGAAACGTCTTTATTATGAATGAGAAGTGATGTCAATAATTTGCATCTAGAAAGAATGAGCTTTCAAAATGAAGTATGAAAGATGATGAACTGTTACGTCGTGATCTTGCAGTTTATGTATTCAATGACTCTGCTACAAGAAATGAGATTCTGTGTATGAATCATGATGATTTCAAAGCAGATCATTTTGCATGCGCTTGTATCAAGACTGCAATAAAAAGAAAATATTACTGATTGAAAATGCTCAAAAAGATGATGAAATATGTTTGCATTTGTTCAAACTGTCAGTAAGTGCAAGTGCATCATCATAAGTTCTATGAGAAGCTGATGTTTATATCATCAGAGAGTGTGAATTCATTTCACATGATGATCATGAATTTCATAATAAACATATTCTCTGCAAAGAATTCATACATTGAAAAAACAAGTGATGCTATATTGATAATGATAAATAAGTTGATCAAGCATGCAATTTATATTTTGATAATCAAAGATTTGAACGTTAAGAGACTTGCAAATCTGCTATGACGAGAATTCATATCTCAGCATGAAATGATGCGAAGCATTATATTGAATCAAGACTCACTGTGTTAGAAGTCAGCATAGAGTGAGTCATATGAGTGTAATGTAATGAGTATATAAATGCTAAGAAAGAAAAGTATTTAGAAGAGAAGAGTCAACTATTTATATGACTCAGAAAAACATAAGCTAACTTTGAATAGAATTGATCTTGAAACAACTCTATAGTCTAGTGACAAGCGATCAACGATAGTCATCAACATAGTCATCAACATAGCTATCAACATAGATGCGTAGCTAGAATCGTAACATTATCTTCTTTCTTCAATGATTCATGTTTGCATGAATGTATTTTCTTAGCCTTATGTAGAATCGAAATGTTTATTGTAGCAGACTCACTATGCAAGATAGAATGATGTTATTGTAGCAGACTCACTAGTTGCACATGAATGTATGATCAGATTCACTGATGAGTAAAGTGATGAAAGTGAGTAGATCATCGCATTGATTATGTCATTGAAGCAGACTCACTAGTTGCATGTGAACTCGATGACGAGTCAGATTCACTGATAGATAGAGTGATGAAAGTGAGTAGATCATTGCATTGAGAGTGTCGTTGAAGCAGACTCACTGAGATTTTGATATAGAAACAAGCTCAAAGATTTGCTTGTTGTTGAAGATATTATCATGTCATTGTAGCAGACTCACTAGTTGCATATGAATGAGTAGACGAATCGATTCACTGATAAATAGAGCGATGAGAATAAATGAGTCATTGCATTGATGATGAGTGTCATTGAAGCAGACTCACTGTTGAGATTTGCTCATCAAGATAGAGACTTCACGCAGTTCTAAACTGATCTCTTTGATTGCTCTTTGAAGTAGAGACTTCACGCAGTCATAGACTGATTTCGTTTGATTGTTCAACAAATTCGAAGAATTTCTTGCAAATCTGAATGAATGATTAATTCGCTGATCTTTGATCTAGTTGAATGATTTCGATCGTTTGTTTATACTCGCTGATCAGCGCATGAGTTCAAATTTTTTGTTTATTCTCATTGAATCAACTTACGAGAAAAGAAAGATGAGTGCTGCTGATGATTGTCAGTTGACTAAATCAAATGTCAATAGTGAATTGAAGAGTCAACAGAAGCACTCGAGAATTGATGCAGATTATTTCACTTCGTCTGTAACGAAGAAGCATTTATATAATGTTAGAAGTTAGCATAGAGCGAGTCATATGAGTATAATGTAATGAGTATATAAATGCTAAGAAAGAAAAGTATCTAGAAGAGAAGAGTCAACTATTTATATGACTCAGAAGAACATAAGCTAACTCTGAATAAAATTGATCTTGAAACAACTTTATAGTCTAGCGACGAGCAATCAATGATAGTCATCAACATAGTCATCAATATAACTATCAACATAAATGCGTAGCTAGAATCATAACACACTGTTTATCAATCATTTTTGAATCACTTTATGTTGACATCTTGAAGCAAAGCAAAAGCTAAGCATTGCATTTCATTTGCAAATCAACGATCAAACAGAAAGACAGAATCAGATGCTTGAGCACTATCTGCAAGTGTATTTCAATTACAAGATGAATAACTGATCAAAGTTTTTATCAATAATGACGTTTGCATATAACAACAGTGTACATGCTAGTATTGAAAAACTTCATATGAGCTTCTAAAGAAATACACTGTGAGCTTTGCAAAGACATCTGAGAATAAAACTTTAAAGAAAAAGACATTCTTGACTATGAAGTGAGCAGAATGACTACAAAGTATCAGAGAATATTTAATGAAACTATGAAAGCAAGTAGCAGAGCAGCAAGCAAAGTATTATAATGCTCATCATAAAGTTGCAAGCTTTCAGATGAAAGACAAAGTGCTTTTGCAAAGTATAAACATTTGTATGCTTTGTTCAAAGAAGAAGATTGATCATAAACAACTGAAATCATTCAGAATATTAAAGAAAATCAATATGCAAGCGTATAAGCTTGAACTATTTGAAAGATATGATGCAATTCACTCAATCTTTCATGTCTTTTTATTGAAACTCTGATATTTATGTGATGAGAATTCAAAGTTGCAGATCATTCTCATAAAAGAGAAAGAGAAATGAAAGATAAAAAAGATACTTGATCAGTGAATTAAGAAAGAAAAAATTGAGTATTTAGTTCAATGAGCTGATTCGTCTTTTTATGAAAACTTCTGAAAATCAATGAAAAATCTTAACAATGCAAAGAAGATCATTGAGAACTACAAGACAGAAAGATAAATACATCAGTCAACTGCAAAGAAGTCAAAGAAGAAAAAGAGAGACAGATCATGTAAGAATCATGATTGAGAAAGTATTAAAAGCGCAAAGATGCAAGTTTAAGAAATTAATACTAAACTACAATTATAAAATTTCATGCAACATATGTTTTTTAAAAAAGATGATGATGAACGTTGCAAAAGAATGAAGAAAAGAAGTGATTAACAATCACAAGTAAAAATGTTGAAGTGAAGAAAAGAGTTATTTATTTGTCAGTAAATCTCGTCACACACTGCTTGTTTCAATCAACATTTACAAGATGAAGATGAAGCAATGTAACAATGATGAGAAGTAACAAGAATGAGAGAAATGAGAATCTTTATTCAACTGTTAAATACAATCTCACATGATTGAGAGAAAAGTCACTCACTTTCTCATTGTTGAAGATGAAGAGCAAGACAAGTCTTGATGCAAGCATTAAGATGATGATTCATCGCTTGCACAGCATGATGCATTGACAGCTGAAGATGACACAAGACTGAGTTCATCATGCAATCATGCTTTCTTATGAATCAATGCTTGCATTTGCGAGCACGCTCGATGAGAACACGACATGTGTGAATCATCGCTGTGCTCAGACGATGAACGCAGCGACAGCATCAGATCATCTGATCACTATGATTTATCATGCATCAGCAATTATCAAAACACGCAGAGATAAATATGCATATCAAGAATCATGAACTCAATCTTCAATGCAAAAGATGCAAAAAGAGCAGAAGAAGCAGATGTTACAGCAATGATGACGTGATGAAGAATGTACATTTCAAGAAAATGAGCAGACTTCACAAGCATGTTAGCATGATTTCAGTGAGTGCAAATGCTGCTACTTATTATGATGATGATGATGATGATGATGTTGATACTGCTATGTCATTCACATTAGTTCATAAGCTGACTTGCATCACAACAATGCTGTGACGAAAGAAACTCATATCATAAGCTGCAAGCTATGCAAGATATGCATAGCAGATCTCATGCTTCGTCAGTTTGAAAGAGCAATACTCACAAAAGAGTATGTTGAAATGAGATAAGAAGAAAAGAAAGAAAGAAAGAAAGCAAAGCTAAAGAATGTTGAGATCATGTCTAAATCATTCAATCAAAGAGACTCGAGACTGATATGTATGTATTGCTCTTTAGAGATGATTATAACAAGACATTAAGAATACAGAAGAGAAAGAGTGCAAGCTCTTCTATAAATAATGGCTTGAGACTGCGCTAGACTCAATACAGATGTGATGTAATATGTCAGATGTGTTTGTCTAAAAGAATGATGAAAGAGATAAATGAAGAAAGTGCTGAACAACGAGAAGAAGTGCTGAGAATGACTTGAAGAATTCAACAGAAGTGCGCTAGATTCAAACTAGACATAGCATCATGACTTGCTTTAATCAAATTGATTAAAGTTAAATCTGAATTCTGATTGATTCAGACATGTTCATAACATTATTCTTCTTTTCAAACATTCATGTTTGCATGAATAGAAAAGAAATAAAAGCAAAAAAATTCATCGTGTTTTCAATTTAGTGCGACTTATTCAAGTATAGCTTGTGAAATTCGTTCAGAACTTTCTTCAAGTCATCGAATTTTTCTTTATCGACATAGTATCATTCATCATCATAATCTACTTCGATTCATTTGATCTTGTATTGTAGTCTTTCTCTATATCATCTGAAGTTCAATATATCATTTACTTCTCAATGCTCTTCATTCTCTTCAATGATCATTGATCTAGAAGACTCAGAATGTTGTTTCAATAAAAAGTCGTTTGATGAAAATCATAAACACTTCAAGCTGAACATTGAATGTATATGCTTTATGCTTCTAGATAGCTGAAGATGATAGAAGATCTCAACTTTGACTGTGATTGAATAGAAGTTGAGCTGCTTGTCTTTCAAATCTTTGCATGATCTAGTGATTTTGATGTTTTCAAAGACTAATCAAACTTGATCATCTACTTCATAGAT
>JAABUT010004069.1_pt1 | contig 11931 bp, 10 predicted proteins | sample 5559281 | NCBI WGS metagenome assembly JAABUT01 (sample SAMN10711880, study PRJNA513359) | rock metagenome | isolation source: Antarctica rocks | place: Antarctica: Victoria Land, Ricker Hills nord | collected 2016-01-04
GCCGGGTCGGCGTTCGGCTTCGCGGTGGGTCGGGTCTAACAAGGACGCAATGAGTTCGGTGGGTGTGACCTCTTGGGTGATTTCGACGGGCTGGGAGTCGGTGGGTTCGGCGTCGATGAGGCCGTAGAGCCTTCGGCGAGGTAGCGGCGTCGGAGACCTGCCACTCGTCGTGGGGCCTCGATCAGGACGCAGTCGGCTAGGCGCAGCAGTGTGGCGGGGTTGGGGAACACACCGACGACCTCGTTGCGGCGCTTGATCAAGAGAACCGGCCACGGCTTCCGCAACTAGGACAACGACCGGTTGCGGCTACTACTCCACCGCGGCGCCGCCTGGCAGACTCCATTATCAACACGAGTCAGAGGCCGGCTACCACGGCGTACCGCGTAGACCCGGTATGCGTTGGCTGCTTCTGATCGATGGTGGTGCGGCTCGACGCGGACGTACTCCAAGCCGGGAGCGGGATCACCGTCACGCTCGTGCAGCGTGCCGAACGTCAGCAGTGTTCTTTGAACGTATGCGTCCTGCCGGGACGGTGGGACGCGTGGGGACTGGTCACGGACCGCGGGAGAGGTCAGATGCCGCCCCTCAGATGCCGCCCCTCAGGTGCCGGACCGTGGGTGCCGCGCAACAAGAGCTCAACGGGAATCCGCCGTTCCACGGGGCCATGTCGGCCGTCCGCCTCACCAGTGTTGATCTGTGTCAGCATCATCTCTACGGCCGTTGCCGCAAGAAGTTCGAGGTCGACCCGCACCGTCGTCAGGTCGACGATCGGCCATGCCGACAAGGCGATGTCATCGAAGCCGACGACGGTGAGGTCAGCGGGGACGTGCAGTCCTCTTTGGCGAGCCGCCGATAAGGCACCGAGCGCGAGAACGTCGTTCGCGCAGACGAGTGCTGTGGGTCGGGGCGACTCATCCAGAAGGCTGTGGGCAGCGGCCATCCCCGCGTCGTGGGCGAAGCTGGCGCGCCTGACCAACTTCCGGGGAAGGACGATTTCCCGTTTCTGCAGGCCGCGGCGCAGCCAGAGCGCGCGTTCGCGGCCGGTCGACGTCGCGACGGGACCGTGGATCGCGGCCACATGGCGATGACGGAGGTCGGCGACCAACGAGCTGACAGCTAGCGCACCGGCGGCGTTGTCCACCGTGCAGCTCGGTGACTCAGGGTGGTCGAGCACGCGGTTGACGAGGACGTGAGGCACGCCTCGTTCGGTCAGGTCCCGCGGAAGCCGTGAGCTACGCAACGTGGTCATGAGTATGACGCCGTCGTAGCTGCCGTCGGCGAGGTCGTCCACTGTCACTCCCGGCTGGCTACGGTTCGCGACGCGCGGGTCGGTGGCCAGCACGGTGCGGAGGCCGGCCAGGGCAAGGTGGCGCTGGATCGGGGCGACCAGCTGCGGATAGTAGGGGTTGGTCAGCTCTTCGGCGACGACGGCGACACGTCGCGTGCTTCGGGTCGCCAGGCTGCGGGCCGGGTCGCTGGGCAGGTAGGACAACTCGGCGGCCGCGTGGAGGATGGCGGCTCGTGTGCGGGGGGCGGTCCCGGGCAGGTTTCGCAGCGCTCGCGAAACGGTGGCCTGCGAGACGCCGGCCGCTCGCGCGACATCGTGTGAGGTGATCGCCTTCGCCATGGGCCCTCATCCTTCCTGAACCGTCCCCCAGCCGACAGTTGACATGTATACGTATACAACGCAGATTGCTTTTACACCAGCGACGCGAAGGAGCCATCGGTGACCGTCTACCTGAAATCTGCGGCCGGCAATGCGGAGGACCAAGCACGTCTCGAGGCGGTGCGCGAGACCGTCACGCAGGTGATTGCGGACGTTCGAGCGAGGGGTGACGTCGCCGTTCGCGAGTACTCGGAACGGTTCGACGGCTGGTCACCTGAGCGCTTTCGCCTCAACGCCGACGAGATCGAGAGGATTGTCGCCGGTGTGCCGGCCCAGGTGATCGAGGACATCACCGCGGTTCAGACGCGTGTCCGCCGCTTTGCCCAGCACCAGAAGGACTCGTTGCGGGACTTCGAGGTCGAGACGGAGCCTGGCGTGTTCCTGGGTCAACGCAACATCCCGGTCGCGGCCGCCGGCGCGTACGTCCCCGGCGGCAAGTACCCACTCGTCGCGTCGGCGCACATGACCGTGGTGACGGCTAAGGTGGCCGGTGTCGAGCGCGTGACCACGTGCACACCACCGATCCACGGTGAGATACCCGCAGCCACCGTCACGGCCATGCACCTTGCGGGCGCCGACGAGATCTTCCTGCTGGGCGGCACGCAGGCGGTTGCCGCCATGGCCATCGGCACCGAGACGATCGAGAAGGTCGACCTCCTTGCCGGTCCCGGCAACGCGTTCGTGGCGGAGGCCAAGCGGCAGCTCTTCGGCGAGGTCGGCATCGACCTCTTCGCCGGTCCCACCGAAACGCTGATCGTGGCCGACGACGACGCGGACCCGTTCGTTGTGGCCGTCGACCTGCTCAGCCAGGCCGAGCACGGACCCGAGTCACCGGCCGTGCTCATCACGACGTCGGAACGCCTCGGTCGCCGGGTGATCGAGCTCGTGGACGAGATCCTCGTCGACATGCCGACCGCCGACTACGCACTTCCGGCTTGGCGCGACCACGGCCAGGTAGCCATCGTCGAGAACCTCGACGCGGCGTATGAGCTGGCCGACCAGTACGCCTCCGAACACGTGCAGATCCTCACCGCCAACCCCCGGGAGGCGCTAGAGAAGATGCGCAACTTCGGGGCGATCTTTCTCGGCGAGGGCACGTGCGTGTCCTACGGAGACAAGGTCATCGGGACGAACCACACGCTGCCGACGCGAGGCGCGGCGCGCTACACCGGTGGTCTCTGGGTCGGCAAGTACCTCAAGACCGTGACCTACCAAGAGGTCACGGACCGTGCCGCCAGCGCCGCCCTGGGTGAGCTGTGCGGTAGAGCCGCCCGGGTGGAGCTCTTTGAGGGGCACGCCCGCTCAGGGGACGTCAGGGCCTGGAAGTACGCGGGTGCCGACCTGCCCTGGAAACCGGCCAACCTGTGACCCTGGCCTCTCCGGGAGACGATCCGATCGCCGGGCGGACGGCGCTCGTCACCGGCGCTGGCAACGGTCTCGGCCGGTCGATCGCGGTGGTCCTCGCCGGTAGCGGAGCGCGCGTCGTGCTCGCCGGACGACAACGCGCCACCTTGGACTCCGTCGCCGAGGAGATCGGGACCGACGTCATCGTGGCTACCGTGGACACGTCCGTGGAGAGCTCGGTCGCCGCCTTGGCCCGGTCCCTCTCCGGCGAGACGGTGTCGATCCTGGTCAACAACGCCGGCATCGCCGGCCCTGTAGCGCCGCTCGTCGACGTCTCCGTCGACGACTGGGACGAGGTTTTCGCTGTCAACGTCCGCGGGGTGTTCCTCATGTGCCGCGCGTTCCTGCCCCCGATGATCACCCGCGGCAGTGGCGACATCATCAACATCGCCTCAGTGAGTGGCAAGCGTCCGTTGGTCCACCGGACTCCCTACACGGCGTCGAAACTGGCGGTCATCGGTCTGACCACGACCCTCGCCCATGAGGTCGGACATCTCGGCATTGCCGTCAACTCGCTCTCGCCCGGCCCCGTCAGTGGCCCACGCATGGACCGAAACTTCGCGCGGGAAGCCGAGCTGACCGGCACGTCGGTCGAGGCGGCCGAGGCGGAGCTCGTCAGCCGGTCGGCGTTCAAACGCATGGTCACGGAGGCCGAGGTGGCCGCCGCGGTCCTGGGGATGCTGGCGATGCCGGGCCTCACCGCGGCTGACATCGATCTCTCGGCCGGGATGGTCGCCCGATAACCGTCACGCCCGAACGGTTCCACAACAATTTCGCCACGCTCTTGTCAGCGCGGCCGACTACTGGGAGTGTATGCGTATGCATTTGACCCCCGAGGACAAGGCTCGCATCGGCGACGGAGTCACCGTCGTCAAGGAGCCGCCCGGTCTCGACCGGCCCGCACAGCGAGATCCTGAGGTGTCTGCGACGGTCTCGCAGATGCTCCTGGACATCGAGCGGCGCGGCCTCGACGCTGTCCGCGACTATGCCGAGCGGCTCGACCACTGGTCCGGCACCTCCTTCGAGGTTAGCGCGGCGCGGCTGCGCGGCGCCGGCGACGGGCTCCCCTCGGATCTGCGCGAGGCGCTCGACGCCGGCGCCGAGAGAACTCATCGCTTCGCGAGCATGCAGCGGGCCAGGCTCGTCGACTTCGAGGAGGAGGTGATCCCCGGAGCGGTCTGCGGTCAGCGATACCTACCGGTCCAAACGGTCGGCGCATACCTCCCGGCTGGACGGTTTCCGCTCCTCGCCAGTGCCTTCATGACCGTCGGTGTGGCGTCGGTGGCGGGAGTGCCCAACGTCATCAGCTGCACCCCACCCAGCCTTCACGGTGAACCGCATCCCGCCATTCTCTATGCCGCGCACGTGTCCGGAGCCGAACGCGTCTTCGCCATTGGCGCCATTGGCGGAGTGCAGGCACTCGCGGCCATGGCCTTCGGTCTGCTCGACGCCCCCGCGGCCGACATGCTCGTCGGGGCGGGAAATGCCTACGTGGCAGAGGCGAAGCGCCAGCTGTTCGGCCGCGTGGGCATCGACGTCCTGGCCGGTCCGTCCGAGGTCGCCGTCATCGCTGACGACACCGCGACGACCCAAATGGTCGCCGCCGACCTCCTCGGACAGGCCGAACACGGCCCGACGTCCCCAGCGTGCCTGGTCACGACCTCGGAACGCCTTGCTCGCGAGGTCGCCCCCGAGATCGAGCGGCAGCTGTCGGCTCTGTCCACGCGCGAGATCGCCGGCGCCGCCTGGCGTGACTACGGCTCGATCTATCTGGTCGAGAGCCGCGAGCTGGCCGTGACGGTGATGGACATTCTGGCTCCGGAGCACCTCGAGGTCCTGGCCGACGACCTCCCGTGGTACCTGGACCACCTGAGCAACTACGGGTCACTCTTCCTCGGACCGTGGTCGACCGTCGCCTTTGCGGACAAAGGCATGTCCGGCACCAACCACGTGCTGCCCACCGGACGCAACGCCCGCTTCACCGGCGGGCTATCGGTCGCCGGGTTCCTCAAGCTGGTGACCTACCAGCGGGCGACCATGGCCTCGACGCAGGCCCAGGCGGCCCCGGTGGTCATCATCTCCGACTTCGAGAAGCTCCAGGCTCACCGCGACAGCGCACAGCTGCGCCTGGAGTTCCAGCACGGCTGAATTCGTATGCATAGTTCGTCCGTTACCCCGATGGACGTCCACATCCCGACAGGTCTGGAGACACTCATGAGAACCTCCCTTCGCACTAACCGGGCTCTGGCCCTGACTGCTGTCGCCGCGCTGGCCCTCGCTGCGTGCGGTGCCGGCTCGAAGACGGCCTCGAGCACAGCCGCGCAGGTGACGTGCGGCGTCGCCAAGCCGAGCAAGGCGACCACGGTCAACGTCCTCGCCTACAACAGCTCGGCGATCGACCCGTTCACCAACACGATGGTGTCGAGCTGTTCGAAGAACGACTACACCCTCAAGCACGAGCCCATCGACTTCCCAGGCCAGGTGCAGAAGACTACGGCAACCCTGGCCGGGGCGAGCGGTACCTACGACGTCGTCGAGATGTACGGCTTCGTCATCCCGCAGTACGGCTCGCAGAACAAGCTCGTCGCCCTCGACGACATGTTCGCCAAGTACGCCGACACCTACAAGCTGAACGACATCAGCAAGGAAATGCGGGCCGCCATGACCTACAACGGCAAGCTTTACGCGCTGCCCATGCAGGCGCAGATGTACATCATGGCCTACCGCAAGGACGTGTTCGACCAGCTGGGGCTGCAGCCGCCCAAGACGTTCGAAGAGATGAAGACCGCCGCCAAGACGATCCAGGAGAAGGGCGGGATCAAGTACCCGATCGCCTTGCCCTGGCTGGCGACCGGCGACATCGTCACCTCCTACGACTGCATTCTCGGCAGCCTCGGCACCAACATGACCAACTTCGACACCAAGACGGCGAACTTCGACAAGCCGCAGGCGAAGCAGGCTCTCGCGGAGATGATCGCCCTCAAGCCCTACATGGACCCGCAGGTGACGACCTTCGCCCAGCCGGCCGTCCAGCAGCAGATGTACAACGGCTCCGCCGCTATGGCCATCATGTTCTCCGGCCGGATGAACGACCTCACCCTCGAGAAGAACAGCAAGTACGCCAAGAACTTCGCGTTCGCGGCGCCGCCGAAGGTGGCGACGGACAGCGCCAAGCTCTACGACACCCTGTCGGTCGACGGCTGGTCCATTCCCACCAACACAGCGCTCGATAAGGACGCCCTCTTCCAAATGATCGCCTCCTCGGTCAGCGATGACGCGTCGAAGGCGTCGCTGCCCGCGGCCTACCCGGCCCGAGCCAACATGGTCAGCGACTCCAGCAGCCCCTACGCGGCAGCCGCCAACGTCTCGATCACGTCGGCGCCGCCGGCCGAGCCCTATCCGTGGACGGCCGACGTGAGCAACAAGATCACGCCGATCATCGCCAACGTCGTTCTCGGGAAGACCACACCCGACGAGGGGGTCGTCCAGATGCAGGCGGCGGCCACCGCAGCCATCGCAGCGGCGAAGTAACCCTGGCCACCCGGCGCCGGCCGCCGTCCCTTCGCGGCGGCCGGCGCATCACCGGAGGTGAGCATGAGAAAACGCGAGTACTGGACGCTGGTCACACCGAGCCTGGTGGTGATGGTTGCCCTGTTGGCCGTGCCGCTCTACCGCACGATCGAGTGGAGCCTGCAAAACGTCAACTATGGAGAACCTGGGACGTTCATCGGGTTGAGCAATTACACCACCGCCCTGACCGATCCGAGGTTCGGCCGTGCCGTGGTGTTCACGGTGGGCCTCACTCTCGTGGTGACGGCGATCCTGCTGGTGTTCGGCTATCTCCTGGCTACGGCCGTCAACCGGCTCCGTCGAATGCGTCCCCTCGTCCTCGGACTGCTGCTGCTGGCGTACGTCATTCCCGGGCTCGTCGGCGCGACGATGTTCTCCTGGCTCTTTGACTCCAACTTCGGCGGCCCGGTCAACTACCTTATCGCTCACCTCACGGGTCAGGACCTTCTCTGGTTCACCGACACGTGGCCCAACCGGGTCGTCCTGGCCCTCAACACCGTGTGGTTCCTGCTGCCGTTCGCCATGCTGGTCATCCTGGCCGGACTGCAGTCGGTCAACCCGGAGGTCATGGAAGCCGCCAAGATCGACGGTGCGGGGCCCTTCCGCCTGCACTGGAACGTCATCATCCCCAGCGTCCGCGGGGTGATCGGGTTCGTCATCCTCATCTCGCTTATGGATGTGCTGCGCGTGTTCGACCCGTTGGTGGCGCTGTCCCCCCAGGCGGCGGCCATCGGCAACGAGTCGATTATGTTCTACATCTACAGCGTCGCGTTTAAGGACGGCGGCCAGCAGCTCGGCTTGGGCAGCGCGATCAACGTGCTGCTGATCCTCCTCATCGGCGTCATGCTCATACCCTCGATCCGGGCCACGGCTCGAGAAGGGAGCCGATGATGAGCGTCTCGGCCACCCAGGACGTGGTAACGCGACACATCCGGGCCACCAACGAGCCGTCCCGGCGGCGGCGGCTCAGCGGCACCTCGGTTCTCGTGGGCGGGTTCCTTTTACTCACCTGTCTGGCGATGTTGAGCCCGATCATCTGGACGGCGGCGTCGGTGAGCAAGCCTACCGATGTAGCGTTCCTCAACCCACCGGTCTTCACCTGGCAGCCACAGTTCGACACGTTCGTCGAGCTGTGGCAGACCACGAACTTCTACCAGTACGTCATCAACACCCTCGTGGTCGCGGTCATCAGCACGGTGTTCGCCCTCGTGCTGGGCCTGCCGGCAGCCTACGCCCTGTCCCGGGCGCCCGGATGGATCTCGACGCTGCTGCTCGTCGTGGCTCTGATCTTTCGCGCGCTGCCCCGCTTCGCGGTGGTCCTTCCCATGTACGACCTGGCGCGGTCGGTGGGCCTTTACGACACCCCGTTCGCACTAGCGCTCGCCCTGGTGGCCATCAACCAACCGTTCACGATCTGGTTGCTGCGCAACTTCTTCGCGGAGATCCCTAACACGCTCGACGAAGCAGCCATGATGGACGGCTGCTCGCGCTTTCAGATCCTGCGACGCGTGATGTTTCCGCTGATGGGGCCGGGCATTCTCACCGCCGGCATCTTCGTCTTCCTGTTCGCCTTCCAGGAGTATCTCACCGCTACGATCCTCACCGACGTCAACGCGCGCACGGTGCCGGTCTTCATCGCCACCCAGCTCGGACAGACGCTGCCGATGCTCCAACAGGCCGGGGCGGCGGCGGTCCTGTTCACCATTCCTGCCATCGCGTTCGCGTTCATCGCCCAGAAGTACATCGTGGCCGGCCTCAACGCTGGATCCGTGAAGGGCTGACCCGATCGCCGAGCTCGTCGGTATGACGGTGCCGCTCGTCCTCCTACCGGGGATGAACTGCTCGCCACGACTGTGGGGCGGCGTGGTCAGGGAGCTGCGCCTCGGGCCCTTCGACGGTCCGGCACGCGAGGTGGTCGTCGTCCCGCTCGACCGACCGAACCTGGACGACCAGGTCGAGGCGCTCCTCGACCGTCTGCCCCAGCGGTTCGCGATCGGGGGCTTGAGTCTCGGAGCGATCGTCGCCATGGCGGTCCGTCGCCGGGCACCCGAGCGGGTGGCTGGACTGATCCTGGCCGCGACCAGCGCGCGCCCTCCCACCGACGCGCAACGTTCGGCGTGGACGACGCAGCTCGCCGCGTTGGCAGCGGGGGTCACGCCGCGCGACTTCCAGGAGGAGCTTCTTCCCCTCCTGATCGGTGCCGACCCGGCGCCGGGACTTCGCGAACAGACTCTGCAGATGGCCGAAGAGGTTGGCTCAGCAGCTCTAACCGCTCACCTCGAGCTGCAACTGACCCGCGTCGACGAACGGCCGGCGCTGGGCGACGTGACGGTCCCCTGCGCTGTGGTCGCCGCGGCGAACGACCTAGTCTGCCCGATTGAGCGCCATACCGAGATCCATCACCTTGTCGGTGGGTCGGATCTCGTCGTCATCGCCGGAGCGCCGCACCTGCTGGCGCTGTCTCATCCGCACCGGGTGGCCGAGGCGATCGCCGCCTGGCTACGGCGGGTGGACCGATGACCAGTCAGCCGGCGGAACCACGGCGGCCGGCAGGCGCGGCCAGCTCCGCGAAGATGCGCATCAGCACTTGGGCGACGTTGTAAACCACCAGACGGCCGCCGGCGGCAAGGATGCGTTCGGCGTCCTCCGGGCTGCCGGCGAGGTCGGCCCGCCAGGAGCCCACCTGGGCGGCTTGTTGGTGGATGGTCGCCAAGGAGTGCGAGACGGATGGGTCGTCTGGCCGCGTCGAGGCCGACAGGTCCGCGGTACCGATCAGGTAGCCGTCGATCCCGGTGGTACCAAGGATGTCCGACGCGACGCTCGCCACCTGCGGCGACTCAAGCATCGCGATGACTAGCGTTTCCCGCGCCTTCTCGCCATGGTCCGCCGCCGAGACCGTCCCGAACCGTCCAGCTCGGGGATAGGTGGCGAATCCGCGTCGGCCGACCGGCGGGTACTGCACCATGTCAACCAACGCACGAGCCTCTTCGACGGTCTCGACGTGCGGTGCGACAATGCCCTGGGCCCCTTGGTCGAGGGCGCGGAGAACTAGACCGGGCTCGCCCTCACCGGGACGGACCAGCACCGGGACCCCGTGCACCTGCGCCAGAGCGATGTGCGTCCGCAGCGCCATCACGTCCGCCGGGCCGTGTTCGCAGTCGATCAACACGAAGTCCATGCCGGCGACCGCCAACATCTCGACGACGTCCTCGCACGGCATTCGCACAAGCGCTCCGACCAACTGCTCGCCGGAGCGAAGCCGGGCCTTCACCGACGTCCCTACCGAGGCGGCACCGTTCACGGAACACTCCTTCGGGCCGTCCGGCCGGCTGCGGCCTCTTGCCGAACCGCATGCGCATGTCGCCTATAGTGCTGTTGTCTGGCTGGCCGCGTCAACGCGGCCGGTTCTGCCTAGGACACAGGGTGGTCCGGTGATCACGAGTTTCGACGTCGCTCGGCTGGCTAGAGTGTCCCAACCCACCGTCTCTCGTGCGCTCCGCGATAGTAACAAGGTCTCCGAAGAGACCAAAGCCAGGGTTCGCCGGGCTGCGGCCGCCCTCGGCTACGCACCCAACGCCATCGGGCGCGCCTTGGCGCTCGGTCATTCAACGCGGGTCGGTCTCGTGGTCACCGATCTGCACAACCACTTCTACGGCCACGTCATCCCCCACCTGCACACGGAGCTGAATCACCGAGGCTACGAGCTCGTCCTCATCACCGAGGCCTCGGAGACTGCCCCTATAGCCGAGCAGATCGTCGCCAACGGACTGTCCGGGGTCATTCTCACGACCACCGCGGTCGACTCTGCGCTTCCCGGGAGACTGCGTGATCGCAACCTCCCCTTCGTCTATTTCAACCGAACCGCCCCGTCCGTAGAGTCCAGCTCCGTCACGGTCGACCCCGAACCGGGGATGACGGCGTTGGTGGAGGAGATCCTGCGGCTTGGCCATCGCCACGTCGGTGCGGTGTTCGGCCCCCGGTCGACGAGTACGGGTGAGATCCGTGAGTCCGTCCTTCGCGGCCTTTTCGACGAGCACGACCTGCACCTAAAACGCCGGGACGTGCGTCACGGACCCTTCGACTTCGCCACCGGCTTTTCCGCCTGCCTTGAGCTCCTCGACCTGGACGAGCCGCCCACGCTCCTCGTCTGCGCGAACGATGTGGTTGCCCTCGGGGCGATGAATGCGGCCGCGGAACGGGGGGTCGACGTGCCAGACTTCCTCTCCATCGTCGGCTTCGACAATCTCCCCACCTCCAGCTGGCCACTCGTGCAGCTGACGTCGGTGGCCTACGACCTCGCCGAGATGTCGCGGGAGGCTGGACGCCTGGTCGTCGACCTGGCCAGCACACCAGACGCCACCTTCGAGCACGTCGTCCTGTCGACCAGCCTGGTACGCCGGCGCAGTCTCGCTCGTCCGCGCCAGTAGCACGCGTCCGACCCGTCGCGGACCCTGGACGGGCGCGGTACATACGTATACACTGGTCCACGTCGCCAAGACCTGCACCCCAAGACGAGAGAGCCCATGACGCTCCATCCACTGGCCTACGAACCCTTTTCGGACCCGGATGACTTCATCCGCGAGGTGACTGACCTCATCTGGGTGCAGCGGGACATCTCCTTCATCGTCGACAACTACGAACCGGACTCGATCGTCCACGGGGCGCTCGGGACCACGGTGGGACGCCAAGGGGTCATCGACGGCAGTCTCGTCCGAATTGCTCAGACCCCACAGCGGGTCGGGCAGGCCGAGGACGTGATCTGGGAAGCGCGAGGTGACGACGCGTTCCTCAGCTCGCACCTGGTCCTGTCGGTCGACCGGAACCAGACCGGTGTCAACAGCCTGACCTTCCCCTTCTTCCGGAGCCGGACCATCGCCAACTGCTTGTACCGCCGTGGCCGCATGGTGGAGGAATGGGTTGTCCGCGACTCTCTCGCGGGCGCGCTGCAACAGGGGATCGACCCGGAGGAGGCGGCCCTGCGGCTGGGGTTCGTCGGCTACCAGGGCTCGTGGTGCGACCCGGCTGCGGCGGACGTGCTGACCGCAGGCGACAGTGGTCCGCGGGCAGACGCACACCGGCCGGAGTGCGAGATGGTCCTCGAGCTCATCGATGAGGTGTGGAACCATCGCCGGCTGAACCGAGTCACCGACTTCATGATCCGCGACCTGGTCCTCCAGACCGTCGGTGACACGACGGTGATCCGGCCCGACGGCTACCAGCGGGACCTGCTGGATTTGGTGGCCCCCTTCCCCGACGCGGCGTTTACCGTCCGCGATGTGCAGACCAATCAC
>JAABUT010004070.1_pt1 | contig 11930 bp, 6 predicted proteins | sample 5559281 | NCBI WGS metagenome assembly JAABUT01 (sample SAMN10711880, study PRJNA513359) | rock metagenome | isolation source: Antarctica rocks | place: Antarctica: Victoria Land, Ricker Hills nord | collected 2016-01-04
TGCAGTACTTGCTGCACTCAGTGCATACTTGCCACCTGCAGAACGCATGATGCATCTGTCATACGCAGGTCTGTGTGCAAAACACACTGCAATCAGCTGGAGACATGCCTCATCTTGCTGGAAAGGTGCAGGTTGCAGCTTGTCCTGCTGACAACATGTTGCAACGCATAGGAGTGTAAGAAAAAACATATTGTATCAATCAATCAGTCAATGCGATGACTTACAGTCACATTGGCTACGTCGTAAGCTATGACGATGCGCAGCTGCAGTATCTGAGCACAGCATGAAAGTTACTGACTGCTTTCATACAAAATTTGGTGTACTGACACATGCCTCACCCTTCTTTGTTGGCAAGGTTTGCATCACAGTCTGAGCACTCCTTAGGACGCCTAATGAATGGAACCAGCGCTAGAAAGCTACTGTTGGAAGCTGCTTCTGTAATGTTGCTGGTCACCAGTGCTGGGTCTTTATGCTTGGAATATCTTCGCCTCTTTAGCACGCAAGCAACCCCAGCAGCACTGCCGCCAACACTACTGGCTCCATCGATGTTGATGGCCTGTGGCACTCTGATGTCCTGAGACCTGTGTGCAGCCAAGCAACAGGTCAAACACAATGCACTGGAAGTGCTTGGCATTCCTCAGACAGATACCACTGCCTGCCAAAGACTGACCTGGACACGTCTTGGTACTGCTGGAGCACCTGCTGGGCCTCTGCCGCAACTTTCTCTGCACCGTGACTGAGGGTCTGCAGGACTGGACCCAGTTGACTGGCCTGCAGCTGGGCCTTGTTGTATTGAAGAGAGTTGAGAACGCGTAGCGTGTCTATTACGGCTTCGTCGTCTGACAACTCGTCCAATAGCCGCTTCAAAACCCGGAGGCAGTCCTCTCGCTTATTGCTAGGGAGCATTCGCTTCAGCTCAACACAACCCCTTGCGTATGCCAGCATGTTCACAGCCGTTGTGTATTCACTAAAGGACTGCTGCTCGTCGGTGAGGGTATTGATGTGAGGCATAAGCAGGTTTTCTATCGCTGTCAAGCTGTCTGGCGACACCTGACAGGCTGTCTTGTCAGAGAAAGACATCTTGACACTCTGGGCACTTCTCAGGGCAATGCGGTGAGGCGCTGCTGCTCCTACAGCGAAATCACCCGCTGCCATGGAGCCTTTTGCCTGGTCAAGGCTGCGCTGTATCTGTAGACAGCAAACTCCTCGCGTCGAATTGCCTTTTATGTTAATTTTCCTAATTTTCTGTAGAAATGAATACGTGGTCTCGGAGCAGCCTTGATGTTGATGTTGATCGACAGTTTTGATGCAGATGCGCCTCTAGGAGAGTCCACAGTAGCTTCACACGCGCTTCGTTGCAGTGAGTGGCTTGACGTCAGCGTTTGCAGGTCAGGCAAAAGATGGCTCGGTCCAATGAAGACACCTGGCTATTTATAAGGTACAGTATATCTGCTGGGACATGCAGACAGGCGATGGTCCAACTTCAGAAAGTCTGTTTGTTTGACTGCGGGATTCCTTACTATTGTACATGCCTGTGTGACGTTGCCCGTGCTCACACTTCAGGTGCCGGGTAAGTGACAGCTCCTTCACTCTTGCTTTCACTTCCTTCATAGCACAGCCTGGGAAGCCTCAGCTTGAGCTCACCATTTGAGGCAAATCTGTTCTCCTGGCATATTTGGTAGTGAATATCGACGAAGATGCAGAGCTTGAATGCTTGAGGCACAGTTCGCTATATTACGTGATCAGCATTGCGCCTCAGCCAGAAATGATGACACAACGGACGTTTGAGCCTGGTTGGTACATCTCAGGCAGTTCCCAAGCAGACTTTATGTCAGCTGCAGATAGCACAGCAAGAGCTTGAGCTTTGCAGTTGCGCAAAGAGGTTGGAACTGGTACTGCATCTCAGATCAGATCAAATAGGCTTGCCAAAGATGCAAAGTACCATTAGCAGCTTGCGACATGCAATTGGTCATCTGGGGTTCAGAGAGAGCTTGCTTGAGTGTGCCAAAATTAGCTTCCCTCTTGCAAACCTGCACACTTCTAGGGTCAACCCTGCCATTCAGGTTTGATTTGCTGTAGAGAAGGAACAGGAAAATGTCTGCTGCAGCTGACTGCTCTGGAGCTGGGGCAACATGTGGCTGTAGACAAGGGGCTTTCAAAGCTTGCGCATTCACCGTAGGTTGTTGTGAGATTGGCAGGCGCCCTTTCATGCATAACCAGCAATTGCGCTTTTGCATCAACTACTGTTTTGATCTCTGTACCTGCAGCAAATCTGTGTCTTGACTTTTCAAAGCTTTGAAAGGTTAGCCTAGAGTTTGTAGTGGCCATCATGCATCACCCCGTCTGCAGTGCCACTACTCAAGTCGGATTCCATGCTGAGCCTGCAATGATCAATGCAAGTGTGAGGCATGTTTGCAATTTACATGCAGCTGTCTCTGCCAGACATAGAGCCAATACATGTAACATCACTATAGTCTTGCTGTACACTCATCATGGCCTTATACTCAAAGTGCATGGCTAGAGTCTGCCTGGCAAGCATGCTGTGCACCCAAGTATGCGGACATGCTGGAAAATTGTGCACAGCTGAGTCTGCACCTGTCCCTATGCTGTCAAGTACAGTGCCTGTAGTGTGTAAGGGTGTTTTGGATGTGCTCTGTTGCCCAGACGTTGATGATCACATACTCCTCAACCACACAATGCATTGTGTTTGAGCGATGCCTCATGCGTTATAGCTATACTAATTAGTGTTGACCTCAGCCACAAGCTTAGTGTGTGCACCTTGTGGCTGCAGACAGATGATTCAGTGAAAGGGTAAGGCAGGCTTCAAGCAAAAGACTTTCCTCTTGTTTGCCAATGGCAAGGCCTTTCAGGATGCCTACAAGCTGACATGGTGCTGCTACCTGAACCAAGCCTTGGCAAGTCTGTGAAGTGATGACAAGGTGAGCATACAGTACTTGGTTTGATTGTACTGCTGCTTGTTGTTCTCCGATCCGTGCCTTGTAGATTATGTGGGCCTCCAATTGCCCTAACACATTTTGCAAACAAGCAGAATGACGGTGATCCAGAACCATGATCAAGCAACACATGCATGATATGCATGCTATACATTTCCAGCAGTTCAACTATCTTGCTTCCGAGCCCCTGCAAAAAGCAGTCTCATCAGCACATCTTTCTTCCACTCTTGTGTATGGCGCCTTTCTCAGATGAGGCATTGATTCTTGCTCAGTATGCTGAGCAACCTGCTGCAACATGGCAATGCAGCAATCATCGCAACAACCTGATTGTTGTATTCACGTCAAGAGTGACTATGGGCTGTCATGCACTGCAGGCTGCACCCACAACAGCATAACACTACAGGACAACCAAACATGCTTTGCAGCAAGTAGCAACCAATTGAGTACATGAGCGCATTGCTGCAAATCAGATACATGATCGCATTGCGGCAAGCTACCTGAAGCACAGTGAGCGGTGCACCAAGACAGCCATGCGAAGGCATTGCAGCACTTGCAGTACGCTACTCGTTGCAATGCAGGATGCAAGGCAGGATGCAAAGCAGCCACAGCAGGGCAAAAGTTCAGGGCCAACAAAAGCGCAGAGGGTAGCAATTGCAAGAGCTGCACAAGCCTGATTGTGCATCATGTAATTGCTATGCATTGCATCTATATGCAACAACATGCATTCTGTGTGTGACCATTTCATTGTTCATCAAATTCTGTTTAAGGTTGCTATTAACAGTCAAAATTGGAAGTAGGGCATGAGCGAGTACTACATCATGTGACAGATAGCTGCTACAAGAAGGTCTAATGTGACAGTAGCTTACCATGGAGTTGTTGCTCAGCCTATAGTAGCTACAATAGGCTAAAAGTTACTGCTGCAACAATTTGCAATTAGTTGTAGGGTCGCATGCACGGCCCACTTAGGTGGTACTTGGTTTCAGGGTTGGGTTGAACAAAATGTTTGCATACGCGTGTGTTGTTATCACACACGCACTCAAGTCAATGATCTGCAAAAGCTTTGATCACATCGTAACATGACGCTGGTAACTCATCAAGTGTAAGTCAAATCGTGCACAATGGCAAGTCATGCCGCGCCTTGCTGAAAGGCCAGCGCCATTCATAAAGCCAAATGCAAAGTGCCAACAGACAGGCGCCTTAAAGAAACACAAAACACCTCAAAAAACTGATTTAAAGGAAAAGCGGCCGGTAACAGCACCGCAACAGTGCTGGGGCCGTACAAAAACATGTTTTCCTGACGAGACAGTATGTTGGCTAAACAGAAGATGCTGGATATTGCGACTTCTCCAGGGGAGCACACGTTTCTGGTTTCGAATCAAGACCTCTAGAGTTGCAATCTATCAAACGGCAGCCACACCCTGACAGGCTCGAGTCACCGCTGCTGGCCGGGGTCTAGCGAGTGTAGTTCAAGTCAGCTCCTTCCTTCACGCGTACTGTGGCACGTTGTGAGACTCACCGACCCGTCGCAGTGGCAGCGTTAGTGCAGACCGTCATGTCGTCCTTCTCGACCAGCACCCGAAGCCCCGTAATCTGACGCCTGATGCAGGAGACCCGCAAATGAAATCACGCATGCGTCAGGCAGGTTCACCAGGTGTCTGAGTGCGCCGAGCGAGTCGGTCATGAAAGCCTTGTCGCTCCCATACTTCGATGCCTGGAATCATCCGGTCAACTCAATAGTTACCTAACCTAATTATGTGTTTCGGAAAATTTGCAGCGTGTCTTACTTGCATGCCAATCTGCATTGTTGCCTGTATTTGTGTTGATGCTTTGTTCACCCTTCCTCCTATGGTTGAGTGCATAAAGTAGCAACCCACATGCAATACCTCCTAGAGAGGTAAAGCTATCTCCACATTACATTGTGTCACTGCCTTTTGACAGCTTCACAGAGTCAAAAGGTGTTCCCATTTGAGCGATGACTAAGTTCTGTTGCGTAGCACCCCATAGGTTGTGACCCGCGACCGGGGGGGTCATACGTAGCATTGAGCATGCGTCGTTTCATCTTGGAACAGCCTTCTGAGGCCTCAGCCCAGGCCTATTTATTACCAACAATCAAACAAATCTAACAATGACTCTATGCAGCAGCAAACACCATGCAATAAGACTATTGTGACTCAAAATGAGAAAAATAAACTTATAGCTGTTATGTGTACATATGTAGCAGAGCCAGGGTCGGGACACTGCCCTTCATTGAATCCAAGGCTGTAACTACTTGGCCAGGCTGGGAATCAAATCACGGGCCAATGTTGTGAGAAGCACGCAACTTATCCCAAAACTTCAGTGATCTCATACGTGCCTGAAAGCCATCTGCTCTTGACCACTACCCATATAAATGCCTTGCGGAGTTGCAAAGGCCACCAGCACTTGGACTGAGCATTTAGCATCAGGCATAGCAAATCACACTTCTGAGAGGAGCTTGCTTTCACTGATTGTTGTTACATCAATCCACTCAGAGATGACCATAGAACCTGGCTTTAGACCTTGCACTTAGACAGATCCCAAATGTAAATACCATGGTGGCTGGGCTGCGGCACCCTTCAGGCTGCTTGACTGTGCAATGCAGACTGCAAGGCACTAGAGGAACATTGCTGTATGCTTGCCAATGCACAGTTGCTCTACGTGAAGCAGACGCAGAGCACGTGGTAATTTGACTGTGACATAGTAGACTGCAGCTGTACAGCTCTGGCAGTGCACGCCTGCACATTTAAACGTCATGCTGCTCACTGCATGCTTCACACAGCAGCGAGCAGAAGACAACACATATGTGCACAGCTTCATGGATGGCAGCAAATGCTTGTCTGCTGGAGTGCTGGCAAAGATGGCATGCTAGCGATATTCGTAACACGTTTGCACTACCTAGTAAATGCTTTTGTGCAAGTCCAGTTATAGCCAGGATTATTCTGTGGCTGCCATTTGATGATGGGGCAGTTTCCTGCTACATGAGCGGTGGATTGTAGATGACGCGCGACGACCCAGACCGCGAGTGCAGGAGCTCTAGCTTAGGGACGGAGCTTATCCCGGAGCACCACTGTGGGCTCACCAGCCTCTACAGAAAATCATCTGCTGCTTTGGTTGTGCCATCACACGAAAATGAGCTTGGCTTCGTGTCTGCACCTCAGCTGCATGCCACAATAGCCCGTTGTTGCCACAAATCAGCTGCAACACAAGTCACATCGCGCCATGCTTGCCAGGGTAGACGCTGAACTGTGCTTTTCCGTACTGTCTCAGAGCAGGCAAGTAGCGGTCCTTAGCTTGATGCTACAGAAGTATGCCGCAACCTGCCTTCTGTGTGTGTAAGTAGATCGGGATCAGCTGCAAGGCTGGGGCACTCACGAGCTTCACACACTCATACAGACCGTTCTAAGGTCAGCACAACCTAGTTGGTTGGCTCAAGATGTGAATTCTCCTCCTCCTCCTCAGTAGCTAGCTAGCAAGTTTTTCAGAAAGAAGCTATCATATCTCTGCTGGCTTGCATACCTTTTGTACGCAGCTGCAGTACTGTGCAATGACTAGCGTTGCCACACTTTTTGGTCCCACAACAACCAACAAGGACAGCCATGGCAGCCACCAGCAGGTTGGTGTGAGGTCGGCAGGCGCCCTTCCAAGCACAATCAGCAATTGCGTTTTTAGCATCAGATACTGCTTTGACTTCTGTCTTGCTGTACACTCATCATGGCCATATACTCAAAGGGTATGGCCAGAATCTGCCTGGCAAGCATGCTGAGCACCTAAGTATGGGCATATGCTGGAAGATTGTGCACAGCTGAGTCTGCACATGTTCCTATGCTGTCAAGTACAGTGCCTGTAGTCTGTAAGGGTATTTACGATGTGCTCTGTTGCCCAGACATTGACAAACACACTCCTCAGCCACACAATGCATTGTGTTTGACCAATGCTTCATGCACTACACTAATTAGTGTTGACCTCAGCCACAAGCTTGGTGTGTGCACCTTGTGGCTGCAGACAAATGATTCAGTGAAAGGGTGGAGCATGCCTGCGCAGGCATCAAGCAGAAGACTTTCCTTTTGTTTGCCAATGGCGAGGCCTTTCAGGATGCCTACAAGCTGACATGGTGCCGCTACCTGAACCAAGCTTAAGCCTTGGCAAGTCTGTAAAGTGATAAGGTGAGCATACAGTGCTTGCAACCAATTGGTTTGATTTACTGTTGTTCTCTGACCCGTGTCTTGTAGATTGTGTAGGCCTCCCCATTGCCCTGTTCTCCCAGCACAGTTTGCAAACAAGCAGAGTGACGGTGACCCAGAACCATGACCAAGCAACGTTGACACATGCATGATATGCATGCTGTACATTTCCAGCAGTGTTACTATCTTGCTTGCAAGCCCCTGCAAGCCCCTGCATAACGCCGCAAGGCGTTTATGGAAAGTGGTCAAGAGCAAATGGCTTCCAGGCACCCAGGAATTCAGTGACGTTTTGAGGTAAGTGGAATGCTTGTCACGACACTGACCCGTGATTTGATTCCCAGCCTGGTTGAGTCGTTACAGCCTTGGAGTCAATGAAGGGGCAGTGCCTCAACCTCAGCTCTGTTACACAAGTACACATGATGGCTCTAAGTTTATTTTCCACTTTGAGTCACAGCAGTTTTGTTGCGTGGTAACTGCTGCCACAAAGATTCATTGTTAGATTTGATTGATTGTTGGTAATAAATAGATCTGAGCAGAGGTCTATGACGACTGTTCCAAGATGAGACGACGCATGCTCAATGCTACGCACAACCCCCCCGGTCGCGGGTCACAACCTATGAGATGCTGCGCACCAGAACTTAGTCATCGCTCAAATTGCAACACCTTTTGACTTTATGAAGCTGTCAAAAGGCAGTGACACAATGTAAATGTGAAGATAGCTTCACCTCTCTAGCAGGTATTGCATGTGGGTTGCTACTTTATGCACTCAGCCAGAGGAGGAAGAGTGAACAAAGCATCAACACAAATGCAGGCAACATTGCAGAGTGGCATGCAAGTGCAAACTTTCCGAAGCACATAATTAGGTTATGTAATTATGAGATCGAACGGATGATTCCAGGCATCGAAGTATGGGAGCGACAAGGCTTTCATGACCGACTCGCTCGGCGCACTCAGGCACTTGGCAAACCTGCCTGAATGCGTGATTTGATTTACGGGTCTCCTGCATCAGGCGTCAGATTACGGGGCATCGGGTGCTCGTCGAGAAGGACATGACGGTCTGCACTAACGCTGCCACTGCGACGGTCGGTGAGTCAACTTGAGCCATGCTCACAACGTGCCACATTACGCGTGAGGGAAGAAGCTGACTTGAATTTCAATCGCTAGACCCCGGCCAGCAGCGGTAACTCGAGCCGCTCAGGGGGTGGCTGCTGTTTGCTAGAGGTCTTGATTCGAAAACCAGAAACGTGTGCTCCCAAGGAAATCTTGCAATATCCAGTAATTTTGTTTAGCCAACATAGTGTAGTTTATATCCTGCTCTAGTCAATACCTGCCAGCACCAGCCACACATTTTGGCTCTTGTATGCTCTTACACGCACCGTTCCAAAAGAGGCCTGGTATGCTCTTGGCCTTGGTGAACATGCAAGCGCACCAGGTCAAATACACTTGAGCCAATGTTCTCTGTCTCAAAGGTATTGTCTGGATTGCCAGCTCATGCAAGCATGCTGTGAGGTGTGCAGATGTCAAGAAGGTGTAGGCTATTGCTGGTTGCATGCATCACCATCCACACCGATGATAAAACTGAACAACCACATAAATACCACTAGCAAATCAACAGAACACATGTGCATTACAGCGTGTTACGCAAGGCCGCTCGGCAGGAGCAGTCAGTGTATGTAACAGTGAGGGAAAATCAAAGTTAAAACTTGGCAATCTATCCACTTGTGCTTAGCAGACTGCACTGAGTGTCCAATGGTGCCTCTTTGCTAGCGCTACAGGGCCTTGACTACAGAGTTCAGGAGCTTGCCCTAGTGCAAGTGAGCACGCAAAGGGCTATGCGACTTTAAATGCTTGCACAAAGCCGTACAACGGCTTCAGTGGATGCAACTGCATGCATGTCACAATATTGGCATTACTATCTTGCAACCTACATTAATGTAGGGTGCAAGATAGTAATGCCAGCCTAGAGTTGCTGCCTTTTTTTAATTTTGGCATGTACAGGCTAGGCATAACTGTCTATCCACATCACAGGATGGCCATGTGGTGCACTTGTAAGCAATTGCAATTCCTGCAGCAATATCGGTTAAGGAAATTGATTTGCCTGAGGTGTTGGCTGTGCAGGAAGACTTTGCAACAAGCAACTTTACAGCATAGAATGACTCTACCACTACTAGCTTGGTCCAATTCAAGTTGGAGGTAGACATGGCATTGACTCACCTGTACAGCCCTGCCAAGTAGCAGGCTGAGCAGGCAAGGCGGCTTAGAGCAGAAGCCAGTCAATTCTGGTGTCCTCAATTGTCCCAGATCAGACCTCAGGTGGCAGTACCCTTGCATGCCTTTGCAAAGCAACGGACATGGTGACGAGCAAAATGGTTTCATCCAAGCATGTGATAGCTCATGCCTGCTCTGGGAATGCCGATTATGGCACAGGTCTGCGCAGGTGATGCAAATTGAGAATTGGCAGACTCTGCAAGTGTGTAGGCTTCAATTTCTGAACTGAGCATTGGTGGCCTTCTATGCAGCAACCTGTTTGGGCAGGTGCTTGCATTGTCAGGCAAACACCTGCTACAAGGCTAGCACACCAGGCATGTGAATCAACAGCATTGGATGTGCAAAAAAGCAGCACTCACACCGTGCAAAGGCTCAACAATGACACCATCCAGATCCAGCAACACTGGTGAATGACAGCTTGGACATGGCCAGCGGATTGATGCTCAGACATCAGCTGATCATGAGACATCAAGTCAGTAACACCTGTATTATTGCTCATCCCTGTTGCATGGCTGTTCCTGCCAATTTGCCAAGTTTATAATTGCTCAATGGTGCAGGCTTGTGCTCAGCACAGCACCATTCTGGACAAAATAAGAGGAGCAGTCTCAGAATCTTGAGTGTCTGTGCAGCGTTCATGTCTATGCCACCCAATATTGCTACATGCAGCAGTAACTCAACATTGCTACAGTAACTCAGACACACAACAAGCTGGTGACGGCGCCCAAGATGCAGCTTTTATAGAGGTCAGAGTGGAAGATGCCCCAAAAACCTGTACAGCTGTCAAACACACAGATGAGTGTATCTTGTAAGCTTACTGCTGATTTTTTGGATTGAAGTTGAAGTATTGGCTGTAGTTGCAAGCCGTCACCTGAACCTGAGAATTGTGTGTGCTGTCAGCTGATACTTCTCTTTGGTGAAGTTCAGTGCTTGAGGCACTATGTGACTGCATTCCCAGCGCTGCGCAGTCCCTTGGCGCAGAGCCCTTGATTTGCTGCTCAAATCATCCAAATATGCTTCTGTTCCTGCGCAGCCTCTTCTATTTGTAACGGATCGAGGTAGGTAAGCTAGTGCAAGCGTAGCGCAAGTAGCAAGTAAGAGCTTAGCGCGCCAAAGTAGGAGGTGTAGAGAGTACACGAGTGGTGGTAGGGTGTGGTACAAAGTAGCCAGAATGGCGGCTACGCCTTAGTCATACGTAATACAGTTAGTTACGGTCTCATTGTAACGGAACCGTTACACTATTTCACTTGAGGCCTTTTCTTCTGATGACATGATGCCTTGTCTGCCTCATCATGCATAGCAGGTGATGTCTGGTCTGCACCTTTTTCACCAGCTGGAAGCTCCTGTTCTTCATCTGTATCAGCAACTGACCTTGTTCATCACCTCCCTTATGCAGGTCCCCACGCAAGCATGCTTCCTTTTTCATGTCTGAATGCAAGAGTGGCTCCCAGAGGCTTCTGCATTGTCACCAGCTGCTCAGGGCTGGGGCAGCCTGAGGCCGACAGATTTCTTGCAACAGATGCTGTGGACAATTCTGCCTGCTGGTTGCTGTTTGGGGAGTGTGCCTAGCATACTTTGCAGACCTGTACATCGCCTCTCATCGGACACTCACTGATGGACTCCATGCTTGCTTGGTGCCATGGGCATGTGATGCATCATCATCAGGTGGCTGCACATTTTGCTTGAGAGGTTGTGCTGTCACAAAAACACAAGCATCACTTGGTCTGCTCCATGAAGCACTGGACCGGCCCAACTGGTGCGTGAAGTAAGGCTGGCTCTTGGGCCAAAGACTTCATGACAAGAGACCCTCACATATGCAGACAGGCTGCAAGGGCATCTCAACTGCAGAATGTAACTCACCATGTCAGTGTAATGAGTGCTTGCAATGGCACCTTGCAAGGGACTCCCTTGGCAAGAAACCTCACCGCTGGGAGTAAGCCGGTGAGCATGTTGTTGAAAAGTGTGAGCACTTAGGATTATTCAGCCAAGCCATTCATGAACAGGTTACTAATGATGACATACATGCTGAGATTTAGTAAGGGTTGTGCCAGCGTTCTAAGCCCAACGGCCGTGCTGATGCAATGAAGCAGTCTCTCGAAATGATACACTAAGCTAATTGGAGAAGAGCTGCTGATAAGAGTGCTGGTCAGTCCAAATGTAAATATTAAGTGCGCTTGTTCTTGCTCCTGCCGACGACCGGATTTCAAGATATGTGGGCAAGTGAGCTGGTGCTTGTACAGATGCTCTGGGTTACTTGCCATACGACAGATGTCATGAGCATACACCAGCTCCCGCAGGTACAGCTGCTGGACCTGGCTGCCTGCATGGGCCTCGATATCGATGATCTCCAAGTAGCTGTGCAGCCCATCAATAATTTCATTGATGGGCTGCACAGCTCTAGAGGCCAAACAGGGTGGCACCAAGAGGCACCCCTGCCGTACGCCCACGGCCGGCGTCCGGCCCTCGCCAGAAGTGCCACTGATTCTTACAGACACTGTCTGACAGCAGGCAT
>JAABUT010004071.1_pt1 | contig 11924 bp, 11 predicted proteins | sample 5559281 | NCBI WGS metagenome assembly JAABUT01 (sample SAMN10711880, study PRJNA513359) | rock metagenome | isolation source: Antarctica rocks | place: Antarctica: Victoria Land, Ricker Hills nord | collected 2016-01-04
GAACCGGACCCCGCCACCCCGGAGCGTCACCCGGGACAATCACCCACGCCCAACACCAGAAAACCACCGCCACGCACCACCACACCCAAGATCAACACAAAGATCCACTACTCGCGGATTCAGGTCTGACAGTCGTGCGCGTCCAACCACCAAACACCGGGCGCCGACGGTGCGCGGGTTGCGTTCGGATCTCCGGTGTTCCGCTCTTCGACCGCACCCAGTCCGCCGCGCGCATGCACGCTGCCCGCGGGCGCACCCGTCTTCGCAAGAGTTCGCGGCCGCACCGCACGCACGGGTGCCGGGTGTCCTCCCTCATGAGGCCATACAGGAGAAGAGTCAGCAAGAGGCAGCTCCTTGACGAGAGCAGCGCGAACCGGCCGTAAGCGCGAACCGGCCGTAAGCTTGCCCGGGCACGTGTACCTGGTGCTCGACGACCGACACCGACAACGGCCTGTTCACCACGATGACGATGAACCCGCAGCCGCTGCACCTGGACCACGAGTTCGCCGCGGGCACCGAGTTCGGCAAGCCGCGGGGCAGATCAGGACACGCCCTAGGTGTGGGCCGGGTTGTGGCGATTGAGGTGAGCGGCTTACGTCAACGACCCCGCTGGCGCGTGGCCATTGATACGCATAGAAGCGTCCCCAGAGCCGCGACGGTGGTTATCACCCCGAGGGCAAGCACCGACGTTTCCGCCCCGATGCTCGCTACCGGGGCTGTGGCGCCCCCGAGCACGTACTGCACGGCCCCGAACAGTGCGGCAGCGGCACCGGCGGGACCGGCGTCGGTGGTCATGGCCAGCCCGGACACTCCCGGGATCACTAACCCGAAGCCGATGGAAACGATCAGGAAACCGAGGAGCACCGCGGCCGGAAGCGCGACGCCAAACAGGATCAGCAGCGCACCGCTTAACAGCACCACAGCTCCGCTGGGCAGCGGAACTCGGGCGGCGAACCGGGTAGCGACGAGCAGACCGACGGCGTTGAGCGCAAAGACGAGGCTGAACGCCAACGGGGAGACCCCCAGCCCCTCTTGGAGCACGAACGGTGACGCGGTGATATAGGAGAATAGCGTTGCGAACGCCAGCGCACCGGCGATCATCATGATGACGAACCGCGGGTCGGCGAGCAGTCCGCGGTAGGCGCGGGCCGCTGCCCGGACTCCGCCGGGGTGGCGGTCCCGCGGGGTCAGGGTCTCGGGGACCCAGGCCGCGGCCGCGGCGAAGAGGAGCCCACCGGCCACTGCAAGCACCACGAACACGCCATGCCAGCTGGTGAACCGGACCAGCTGGGCGCCGATTACCGGGGCCACGACTGGCGCCAGGCTGCTGATGCCGACCAACACCGCGAACAGGCGGATCAATGAGGCACCTGAGCGTAGGTCCCGGGCAACCGCCCGGCTCAACACGATTCCGGCCGACCCACCCAAGGCCTGGAGCAGCCGGGCGGCCACCAACAACCCCAACGTGGGGGCCAACGCGCACAGTACCGACGCCACGGCGAACACGGCTAGCCCCACCAGCAGCGGTCGCCGCCGGCCGAAGCGGTCTGAGAGCGGACCGACGAGCAGCTGACCCGCTCCAAGGCCCACGATCGAGCCGGTGAGGGTCAGGGCGGTGGCGCTCGGCGATGCACCCAGATCCCTGCCAACATCAGGTAGGGCGGGTAGATAGACGTCGGTAGCCAGGGGGCCAAACGCTGCGAGTGCCCCTAGGGTCGCGACAAGGCGACGGGGTAGTGGGTTGCGAAATCGCTCCTCGCTGGGCTTCATGGGAGTCGCCAGGCATCGACTGTCACAGTGCTGCTTTGACTCGGGTGATCGCCTCTGCGCTGGTGGTGGCGTGCACGGCCAGGCGTATCCGGTCGCCGTGGCGGGTGCATGTCACCCCTTCCCGGGTCAGCGCGGTGTGTAGGTCCTGCCCGCTCACGCCCGGTACGGAGAACGAGACGATGCCGGCTCGTTGCTCCGTTCGCCGCGGAGAGGTCAGGACCGCCCCGCTGGTGTCGATCACGTCGATGAACGCGTCGACCTGGTTGCTGATGCGGGTCTGCACCCAGCGCACTCCGACGGAGTCCAACAGGTTCAGACCGGCTGTAAGCGCGGCCTGGGCGATGGGGGAGGTGTTGGTTTCGGACAGCCTGGCCGCTCCGGGGGCCAAGGGGTGCTCGACGTGGTCGTACGCCGCTGGGTCCACGACTGCGGTCCATCCGGCCAGCAGCGGCTCCAGACGGTCCAGGGCCCGGTCTGAGCACCCGATGACTCCGGTGCTCCATCCGCTGCGCAGCCACTTCTGTCCGCCGGCGACGATCACGTCGGCCGCTGTCCAGTCCTGGTCGACAGCCCCCAGGCCTTGGATGGCGTCGACGATGAGGAGCGCGTCGCCGGCCACCTCCCGCAGGGCGGCCAGGTCCGCGCGGTAGCCGGTGGTGTAGTCCACCGCGCTGACCACGATCGCGGCGGTGTCCGCGGACATCATTGGGCGCACCACGTCGGCGGTGGTCGGTGAGGGTGCGAGCTCATCGACGGTGATCAGCCCGGCCTGCGCCGCGCGCCACCATGGGTAGAGGTTGGCGGGGAACTCACCGCCGCTGACCACGACCCGGGGCAGCCCTGAGCCGGGGGACCGGCGCGGCAGGCCGAACGCGGCCTGGAACAGCCCCGCCGACGTCGACGGGCTGAACACCACCTGGTCGCGCCGCAGCCCTATCAGCCCGGCGGCGGCGACGAGCGCTTCATCCTCGGCGACCATCAGCGTGTCTATCGTTCCGTCGCCGGCGGTGGCTAACGCCGTATACACCCGTGTCCCGGCGTCGGCCACGGTGGTGGACACCGGGCCGACGCGGGCGTGGTCGAGGTAGCCGGCGTCCTCGTGGAACTGGCCCAGGTAGGCGCGCTGGGCGGCGGTGAGGTCGTCGGTGACGGTGGTGTTGAGGGTGCTCACCCCGTCACCCTGGCCAAGAAGGTGCGGGTGCGCTCGTGCTGGGGGTGGTTGATCACTGCGTCGGCGCTGCCCTGCTCGACGATGACGCCGCCGTCCATGAACACCACGTGGTCGGCGACCTCCCGGGCGAAGGCGATCTCGTGGGTGACGACGATCATCGTCATCCCCTCGCCGGCGAGCTCGGTCATGACGCTGAGCACTTCCCCCACCAGCTCAGGGTCCAGCGCCGAGGTCGGCTCGTCGAACAGGATCAGCTTCGGTGTCATCGCCAAGGCCCGGGCGATGGCCACGCGTTGCTGCTGCCCGCCGGAGAGTCGGTCGGGGTAGACGTCGACCTTGTCGGCCAGACCGACCCGCGTGAGCAGCTCGCGGGCCTGCGCTACTGCCTCCCGGCGCGGCACGCCCTTGACCCGGACGGGTCCTTCGATGACGTTGTCCAGCACGGTGCGGTGCGGAAACAGGTTGAACCGTTGGAAGACCATGCCGACATCGGCCCGCTGACGGGCCAGGTGCTTCTCGGTCAGCTGGTGCAGCCGACCACCCGCCTCGCGGAACCCGATCGGGACGCCGTCGACCCAGATCTCCCCGCCGTCGGCGGCCTCAAGGTGGTTGATGCAGCGTAGCAAGGTCGACTTGCCCGCCCCGGAGGCGCCGAGCATCACCACCACCTCCCCGCGTCGGACCTCGAGGTCCACCCCGCAGGACCTCGAGCGACCCGTCGTGCTTGCGCACGCTTTTGGCGCGGACGAGGACGTCGCCGCCCCGGCCGTCGTCGGGCGTGCGCCCCGGTGTTGGCGCGCTCATCCCTCGCTCCGAACGGTCGGCGGGGTTCGCAGCGAGCCCATGATCCGTCTCCGGAGCGGCGGTGCGGTGCTGGTGGGCGGGTGGAGGCGTTGTAGTGGCGTTCGAGGTAGTACTGGCCGACGTTGGCGATGGAGACGACGACCATGTACCAGACCGCTACCGCCAGCAGGGTTTCCATCACGGCGAGCGATCGTGAGGAGAGGTTGTTGGCGGCGTGGATCAGTTCGGTGAACCCGATGACCGAGGCGATCGAGGTGCCCTTGAGCATGTTGATGAAGTCGTTGCCGGTCGGGGGGATGATCACCCTCATCGCCTGGGGGAGCACCACCCGCCCCAGCACCAGCCGCGGTGACATCCCGATCGACTTTCGCCGCCTCGGTCTGTCCGCGGTCGACGCTGGTCAGCCCGGCCCGGATGATCTCTGCCATGTAGGCGCTCTCGTTCAGCCCGAGCCCCAGCAGGGCCGCGGCGAAGGTGGTCATGAGGGCGTTCGCGGGCTGGTCCAGCAGGTCCGTCCCGGTGAACGGGATGGGGATGACGAACCGGGGGAAGACGAGCGCGATGTTGTACCAGAGCAGGATCTGCAGCAGCACCGGCAGCCCACGAAAGATCCAGATGTAGGCCCAGGACACCCACCGGGTCACGGGGTTCGCCGAGGTGCGCATCAGGGCGACGATCACCCCGATGACGATGGCACCGCCTTGGGCGAACACGGCCAGGACGAGGGTGTTGCGCAGCCCGGTGAGGATGACGGGTTCGTTGAGCAGCGGGGGGATATGAGCCCGTAGTCGATCTGCCCGCCCGCCACCGCGACGCCGAGGGCCACCAGCACCGCGATGACGACCAGCGCAGCCACCCACCGGCCCCAGTGCCGGATGGGGACCTTGGGGAGCAGCTCCTGCGGCGGGGGTGGGGCGGCTGCGGTCCGGTCGGTGAGCCCGGTGCGGTCAGCCACCGTTGATCGTCGCCTGAGAGACAGCGCCCGAGGTCACGTCCCACGCCTGAAGGATCTTGGTGTAGGTGCCGTCGTCGATGATCGACTGCAGACCCTTGTCGATGGCGTCGGTCACCGCCTTGTTGTCCTTGTTCGCCCCGATCCCGTAGGGCGCACCGTTGATCGGTGCCTGGTCCACCACCTGGAAGTACTTGCCATCACCGGCGGTCTTGGAGATGTACAGCGCCGAGGGCAGGTCCTTGAGGATGGCGTCGACGCGCCCGGTGCGCAGCTGGGTCTGGTTCTGCGCGTCGGACGGTGTGGCGGTGACCGCCAGCTCCTGCTTGCCGGCACCGGTGCACGTGCTCGACTGCTGCTTGGCGAAGTCCTCCTGTGTGGTTCCCTGCACCACGGCGATCTTCTTGCCGCACAGGTCGTCGCTGATCTTGATGCCCGCCGGGTCGCCCTTCTGGATCATGATGGTGATGCCGGAGTTGAAGTAGTCCACGAAGTTGATCTTCTGCTGGCGCGTCTTGTTGTCGTTCATGCCCGCGATCGTGGCGTCGACGCGGCCGCTCTGCAGCGAGGTGATGAGGGAGTCGAAGGCCATGTCGGAGTAGGCGACCTTGACGCCCATCTTCCTGCCGATCGCGGTGATGATGTCGACCTCGAAACCAACGGTGTGGTGCCGTCGGCGGCGTAGAAGTTGTTCGGCGGTGACTGCACGTTGGAGCCGACCTTGCGGGTTCCGGCGCTCGTGATGGCCGCCGGCACCGTCGAGACGATCGTGTCGTCGGTCGTGACCGCACCGACGATGGCGGAGGTGTCGGGTATGGCGCTGGCCGTGCCGGCCCCGGCGGCGCTGGAACTACCCGAGGACGGCGAGCTGGCACCGCTGGAGGTAGTGGAGGAACCGCACCCGGCGAGGACGAGGCTGAGCAGGACCGTCGGCAGCGTCGCGGCCAGAAGGCCCGTGGTGGTGGGGCGTCGTGACATGGCTTCTCCATCGGTGTTGGTGGTGCAGGGTGGTTCTCTGGTCAGGGGACGGGCACATGCGAGGGGGGCGGGGGTGAGGAACCGCGGACGGCGAGGGACGTCGGCACCACGACGGTGCGCGCCGGCGCATCGGGGTCGGCAATCCGATCGAAGAGCAGGCCGACCGCACGGGCGGCGATGGCAGTGGCGTCCTGCACCACCGCGGTCAACGACGGCGTCAGCAGATCGGCCAGCTCCAGGTCGTCGAAGCCGACGTGCGCGGGACGGTCGCCGTCCAGCGCGAAGGTCCGGAGATGACGCAGCAGGGCCGCCGTCGCCCGGCTGTTACCGGTGACGATCGCCGTCACCGGGTCGGGCGCCGTAAGCCAGCGTCCGACGACGTCGGCCACGGTCCTCGGGTCGAGCGGCCCGAGGTGCACTGGACCATCGCCATCCAGCCCGAGGCTCTGGCAGGCATGCAGGTGCCCGTCACGCCGCTCGCGCACGGTCCAGTGGTTGGGGTCGTCACCAAGGTGAGCGATGCGCCGGTGCCCGCGCTCGACGAGATGGCCCACCGCCGACTCTGCTCCGCCCCGGTTGTCGGTGAGCACGGCGTCAATGAGGCCGTCGGCGCTGGGCCGGTCCAGCAGCACCGCCGGAACCCGGGTGGGCAGGTCACCGGTGAGGACCTCTCCGCCGGCGGAGGTAGGAGCGATGAGCAGCCCATCGACCCGCCGCGCCGCGAAGGCCTCCACCAGACGACGGGCCCTCACCGGGTCCCCCTCGGCGGAGCCGGTGAGTAGCAGGTGCCCACGCTCGCGGGCCGCGCGCTCCACCCCGACGGTGACCGCCGCGTAGAACGGACCGCCGAGGTCCTCCAGGACCAGACCGATGCTCGCGGTGCCCGCACCGCGACGAAGCAGGGATGCGGAGTCGTTGCGGGTGAAGCCGAGCTCGGCGATGACCTCACGGACCCGCTCCTGGGTGGCCGCGGCGACCCGGGGCTCCCCGTTGACGACCCGGCTCACCGTCTTCAGCGACACCCCAGAGACCCGGGCGACGTCGACCATGGTTGGAGCACGACCGGGCTCGCGGGCCGGTGACACCGGCGATGACAAGGTTGTCATGCCGCGTAACTATCGTAGTCTACACAAAATCTGTCAAGTCCGCGCGACCGGCTTATGACCGTGCCCGTGAACCACCTCGTGGGTGAGGGTCGCCCAGGTGTGTTTCCAGTTCAGTGTCAGCACCGTCTCCCGGCTGGTGGGTGAGCGCGGCGCGACTTTGAACAGTCGCAGCCGCAGCCCACCCCGCGTGGCGCCCGTGACGAGGGAGGTGGTCATGGTTTATCACTGCGACCCCGTCCGTGGGAGCGGCTTTCGGTGCGGGTGCCCACGCACTGGCGGTAACCGTCGGCTGGCGCCGGGTTGGGGCCAGAGGTTGCGGGGGCTGTTGGGTGAGCCGCCGACGGAAAGGGGGACGAGGTGATCGAATTCGTATTGGCTCGCCGAGCCGGGGTCACCGTAGGAGGTCATGGACAGGCGTTTCTCGGGGTCGGTCACTGATTGTGGGGGGCGGACGGTGCTGGTGTAACCCACGGCAGATGGTGGTGTCGAGGGTGTCGGCGGTGACGTGGGGGTCGGTGGCCCCGGGGGTGCAAACCGGGTCGGGCAGTGTCCCCGCGGGCAGGGGGCGGGCGTGGCACGACCCCCCGGGGGGGAAGGGCTGGATCACGGTGCGGGGCGCTGGCTGTCCCGGTTTCGGCGCCGGCCGCTGTGTTCGTCGCCGCACCCGACGAGCAGCCGGCACTCGTCACGACGATCACGCACAGGGCGACGATCGCGGAGCGGTGCAGCATGCGAGGTCTCGTGGTGTCGGCGTTGGTGGAGGTTTGGACCGGCGGTGCCGTTAGGCGGGTGGGCAGGTGTCGTCGACGATGGTGGCGAGGTAGGCGGCGGCCCGGCGGGTGAGGGCTCCGGGCAGCTCGTGCTCGAGGTAGCGGCGCAGGACTACGCCGGCGTCGTGGTAGCCGACGCGGTGTTCGTCGACGGGAGGCACCCACCGGTCGGGGGGTCGGTGCAGCAGGGCGAGGTGAGCGAAGCACGACCTGCGCGCGAGGCCGATCTACCACCACAAGCGCGACTCGATCGATGCCCATCTGGCGATCGTGTTCGCCGCCCTCGCGATCACCCACCACGTCGAAAGCCGGACCGGCTGGTCGATCAAGCGCTTCGTCCGCACCACCCGCCGCTACCGCACCGTTCAGATCCGCGCCGGCAACCAGCTCCTCACCGCCCAAGACCCGCTCCCCGACGACCTGCGAGCTGCCCTCGTCGCGATCTCAACGGCCAGAGGTGCGCACTAATTTGAGCGAAGTCAGGTTCACCGGCAGGTGGTGGAAGGGATGGTCCACGGTATGGCACCAGTGTGGCGCGGCGCGACCTGCCCGAGAAGTTCGGGCCGTAAAAGACGATGCGGAAGCGGTACCGCCGGTTCAGCCTGGACGGCACCTGGGACACGCTGCTGAGCAGGCTTCTGGCCGATCCCGACGCCGCCGCGGACATCGACTGGACGGCCGTTTACAGCAGGCCAACCGGGTGGGGAACGTCTTCCCGGATGGCGTGCACGCCAGTCAAGGGCCCGTCTACCTGCATGAGCCGACCCATCGTTAGCGGTCCCAGGTCCACCGGCGCGAAGCCGAACTCTTCGGCGACGGCACGAAATTTGCTTTTGGAGGTTGCATTGTCACCGGCGTAGAACAGGATTCGTCGGCCGGCCGGAGTGACGGGGTCGGTTGCGATGCATGTGCCATACATGTTGTCGAACGCCTTGATGACATGAGCGTCGGGGAGCAGGGAGGCGACGAGCTCGCTGCCGCCGATATCCAGGACGTCCAAGACGGCAGCCGGCGGCGGATCCGCCCACTGGTTGGTCGCGTCGATCAGGATCCGCCCAGGTCGGGGGGGCAGCATCTTCAGGGCGTCGGGCACCCGGAGCCAGGTCATCGCCAGGACGACGAAATCGGCCTCGGCTGCCTGGGCGACGGTGCCGGCCGAGGCTCCCCGGCCGAGTTGGGCGACCAGATCCACGAGCGTGTCCGGTCCGCGACTGTTGCTGAAGATCACCTCGTGACCGGCCTTCAGGGGGTGGCTCGCGACGGATTGCGACAAAGTTCCGGCGCCGATCATACCGAAAATCATTGGGTCCCTCCTATTGTCGACTGCGGTGGTTCGGCCAAGTGCTGCTGTATGTGAGCGTCTATGGCGGTCACGGCGTCAGTCTCGTCATTCCGGTGCGAACACCGTCCTCACACCCCGACTCCGGCCGTGAGCCCGGGCACCTCCAACGTGGCCCGGCTACGGGCTGCACCGCATTGATTCGACGACCGGGGTGACCACGGCTGATTCACAACCGACCGAGCCGCAGAATCCCACCGGGCATCGTGGAATACTCGACCGGATTCACCGGCCAGCGGCGACGGTCACCTAACGAGGCCCACGGCCCAGCTGCGCGCGCGAGAAGCGCTGACAGTGTCGAGAACTTCGTAAGCGCTGCGGCCCACGCCTCCTCGGTTAGTAGGCTTCTGGCAGAAGAACGTCGGCGGGGGGGTTGTCGGGGGCGTATTTGCCCGCCCGAGCATTGTCGTGGATCTCATCTGCGGACAGGCCCGACTCGCGGGCCTCCACTACCTTGTCCGGATCGAAGAACGTACCGATGGGATTCGCGGCGAACTCGCGCGAGGCCCACATCCACTCCGAGGACTTGCCCCAGTCTCCGAATGCGTCGAATTGGATCTCCACACCGTTGCCCTCGGGGTCGGCATAGTAGGTCGACATAGTCACGCCGTGATCAAGGGACATGAACGGGAGGATGCCCGCCTCCTTGAGTCGGATGTAATTGTCGATCCATTGGTCGAAATCAGAATATTCGAACGCGGTGTGGTGCAGCCCGGCGCTGATCGGCTTGTCCACGGCCTTCTTGATCTTCGGGTGCGCTATGAGCGCAATGCGGTGGTTGGCCTCGTCGTTGGTCAGCCAGGCCGCGCCTTTGCTGTAGTGCACCGGGGTCAGTCCGCAGGCCGTTTCGTACCAGGCCACCATCTCATCGAGCTTGACGGTCATGAACGTGGCGTGATGCAACTTCGGTGCGATGATCGGGCGCGCCTTGTGAGTGTGTGCCATGACGTCTCCTTGGGTGGATGGGACTCTGGGTGGGGATAGCGGGGTGAGGCGAGGCGGCGCGGATGCCGGGCAAGCAAGCGGTGTTGTCGACGAGTCGGGACTGCCGGACGTTCAGCCAGATGTCACCGATCCGCTGGACGGGCCGGCCGCTGCACGAAGGCCGTCATCAGCTCACCGATGCCATCGATGGCGCTCCGCACCACATCCCCCGCGGCGAGGAACCGGGGTGGACGACGGGTGGCCCCGACCCCGGACGGTGTGCCGGTGAAGATGAGGTCTCCGGGGAGGAGCGTGACCACGTTGGACAGGTACTCCACCAGCGCCGGGATGCTGAACACGAGATCGTCGGTCCGTCCGTCCTGCATCAGCTCGCCGTTGACCCAGCACCGCAAGCCGAGGTCGTGCGGATCCCCCACCTCGTCTCGGCTGACCACGACCGGCCCGATAGGTGAGAAACCCCGGAAGGATTTGCCCAACCCGAATTGCGGATTGGACTGCGGCCGCAATTGAACCTCACGGTCGGAGATGTCCTGCCCTACCGTGAATCCCGCGATCGCTGCCCACGCGTCGGTAGCGGCGATCCGGTAGCCGCCCGTACCGATGACGACGACGAGTTCGACTTCCCAGTCCACTTGCGGCCCGGTGATCTCGACCTGCGCATCAGGTCCGGTGATCGAGCTCGGGAACTTGGTGAACACCATGGGGGTGTCCGGGATCGGCCAACCGATCTCCTCCGCATGAGCGCGATAGTTGGTGCCGATCGCGAACACCTGCCGCGGTGCCGGGCTGGGTGCCCCGAGCGCCGCGACATCGAGCAACTCGGTGAACAACTCTTGCTGCTGTTCGTCGGCCCATGCCGTGAGCTCCCGCCAGCAGGCATACGCCTCACTGGGCTCAGAGGGGAGCCGGCCACCGCTTGCCTTCCCGACATCGAGCACCCGCTCGCCCCGCACTACATGCAGTCGTCCGGAGATGTTGGCGATTCTCATGTTGCCTCCTGTTCCTAACGCCCCGCGGCCAAGTACTGAGCGGGCCGCAGTCTTCATTGGTCCGACCCGCGCGCAGTGGCGGGACTATCGGCTGGATCGAGTGACAGCGATCACGGCCTTGCGCCAACGTTAGCACGGCTGCGCGCGGGGCACTAGCACGGAAATCGCCGTGGCCACATCGCCAAGTTCTCAACGTTCGTGCTGGTCCAGACGCCGGTTGCGTGCGGCGGTGCTAGTTCCTCCAGCTTGCACAACACCCAGGCACCAGCCGGATTCATGCTATCGTCAGCATCGAGAAGGGAGCGTGGATGACGACCGCGAAGGATGTAGCTGCCAGCCTGGGCCTGTCGACCTCAACGGTCGGTCGCGCTCTGTCCGACGATCCACGGATCAGCGCCGCGACCAAAAAGCGCGTGGCTCGAGCCGCTGAGTCGATGGGTTATGTGGCCAACCGCGCCGCGCAGATGATGCGCGGCGCCTCCAGCGACATCGTCGGCGTGGTGGTGCCAGACATCAGCAACAGCTTCTACGCCACAATCGCTCACGCTCTGTCGGAAGTGCTTGCACGCAACGGCTATCACATGATGTTGGGCGAGACCGCGGACGATCCCGGTTCCGAGCTCCGCCAGGTCCGTGGTTTCGCGGCCGCCCAGGCGGCAGGTGCCATCGTGGTCCCCACGGCCCGGCCCACACCCGAAACCGTGCGATTGTTGAGCGCGTTGCGCCATGTCCAGTTGCTGCGCAGCGTCGCTACGTTGAGTCCGCAATGGTTCGGCATCGATGACGAGGGGTCGCTGCGTCAAGCGACGAAACACTTGATCGAACTGGGCCATCGGCGGATCGCGTTCATCGGTGGCACTCCGGACCTGCCGACAGGTGCCGGGCGGTGGCGCGGTTACGCGGAGACACTTCGAGGCGCAGGCCTGAACGTGGAGCCGTCGCTGAGCGCACTCGGTCCACCGTCGTCGGTGGCGCACGGGCATGAGGCCGTCGACCGACTGCTGGCCCTGCCCGCCCCACCCACTGCCCTCGTCACCGGATCGGTACAAGCGACCCGCGGTGTGCTCGAGGAACTGCTCGCACGCGGGACGGTTGTGCCT
>JAABUT010004072.1_pt1 | contig 11923 bp, 12 predicted proteins | sample 5559281 | NCBI WGS metagenome assembly JAABUT01 (sample SAMN10711880, study PRJNA513359) | rock metagenome | isolation source: Antarctica rocks | place: Antarctica: Victoria Land, Ricker Hills nord | collected 2016-01-04
CGCTATCCTTGATGCCTGCTGCAACGCCTGGAACAGCCTGATGAAGGATGCTGAACGCATCGCCTCCATCACAACCCGTGACTGGGCACAGGTCAATGTCTAGGGCGGTTGGTATTAGAACTGCTGATGCAGAAGTTTCCCAACCATAAAGCAACGGTGTTCAAGCCAGCATGGAACAGCCGCACAGCCCGTAAGTTTAGCCGGCATGGATGACACATCAGGACCCAAGCCCCGCATCCTCTATTGGCACCTTTGGACCGATGCGTCCGGGGTCAGCCGCCAGCAGCAGTGCTGGCTGACCGAATTTGAGCTGAACGGCGTGGGCGACGCCGCCCCGCAGTGGAACAACAAGCACCCGCGCAGCGAGGCGACGGTCGTCGTTACCGTCCAGCCCGTTGGCTGGATTGGCGAATGGCACGAGAACCCGGCGCCGCAATGGATCGTCGTCCTGTCCGGGCGCTGGTGGATTGAAAGCATGGACGGCACCCGCATCGAGCAGGGGCCGGGCGAGTTCTCGCTGGGTGAGGACCAAGGCTGCACGGAAACGGACGGCAAGAAGGGACACCGTTCCGGCACGGTCGGCGACCAGCCCGCGGTGCTGATGACCGTGCAGCTCCATGTGCCGCCGCAGCGCACGCCCTGCCACGTGTCCTGACCGGCATGGACGGCTTCAACATCCACGACCCGGAGTTCCGCAGCTTGGTGCTGCCGAACGCGCCGCTGGTGCAGCTGGGCGAAGGTTTCGCCTGGCTGGAGGGGCCGGCCTGGTTCGCCGACCAGGATTGCCTGCTGGTCAGCGACTTGCCGAACGACCGCATCCTGCGTTGGACAGAAAGCGGCGGCGTCTCCGTCTTCCGCCAGCCCTCGGGCTTCGCAAACGGGCACACGCGGGACCGGCAGGGGCGGCTTCTTGGCTGCTCGCACCAGCATCGCTGCGTCACCCGCACCGAGGTGGACGGCGCCGTGACCGTGCTGGCCAGCCATCACGAGGGGCGGCCCCTGAACGGTCCGAACGACATCGTCTGCCGGTCGGACGGTACAATCTGGTTCACCGACCCGCACTACGGCGGCAACACGGATTACGAGGGTGGCAAGCACACGTGCGAGCTGCCGCCGGCGCTGTATCGCCTGGACCCGCGCAGCGGCGCCTTGCAGGTGATGGCGGATGACTTCGAAGGCCCGAACGGCCTGTGCTTCTCCCCCGGTGAGGAGCTGCTTTACGTCGCCGAAACCGGGCAGCAGTTCGCGGAACGCCCGGTCCAGCACATCCGGGTCTTCGACGTGCTGGATGGGGGCACCCGGCTGTCTGGCGGGCGGGTGTTCCACACGGTGTCGCCGGGCTACGCGGACGGGTTCCGCTGCGACGGGGACGGGAGGATCTGGAGCAGTGCCGCGGACGGCGTCCACTGCATCGCCCCGGACGGGCGGCTGCTGGGCCGCATCAAAGTGCCGTTCCGTGTTTCCAATCTGGAGTTCGGCGGGCGCAACCTATCACGGCTGTTCATCTGCGCGTCGCACACGCTGTATGCGATCATCACCAACACCCGCGGCACACGCCGCTTGCCCGCTCCGGGGCGGACGTAAGGAAGTGCCCATGGCCCACCCTGCCGCCAAAGTCGCGTTGTTGACCCTGGGCGCCGCGGCACTCATGGCCTTGTCGGAGCCGTGTCCGGCCGTTCCGCGTGCCGGGCGCCGGGTTACGCGGCGGAGCGGGCAGCCCCCTTGCAAGGTAGTCGTGGTCGGCGCGGGGTTCGGCGGGCTGGCGGCGGCGTCACGGCTGGCTGGCCGGTCCGGGATAGACCTCACCGTCATCGATGCCCACAACCACCACCTGTTCCAGCCCTTGCTGTACCAGGTCGCAACCGCGGCGCTGTCGCCCGGCGACATTGCCTCGCCGGTGCGCGCTATCCTGCCCGCGTCGCTCGGCGTGCACGTCCTAATGGATAGCGTCACCGGCGTCGACCTAGTGGGTCGGCGCGTGCTGTGCGGCGCGATCGCGGTGCCCTACGACGAGCTAATCCTCGCCACGGGGTCGCGTCCCAGCTACTTCGGCCACCCGTCCTGGGCGGATGCCGCCCCGGGTCTGAAGACGCTTGACGACGCCCTGGCGCTCCGCCACCGCATTCTGGACGCCTTTGAGCAGGCTGCGTCCGCTGGCGAGGAGGACCGGGCGCGGCTGCTGACTTTCGTGCTGATCGGCGGCGGGCCAACCGGGGTCGAGATGGCCGGCTCCATCGCCGAACTGGCGCGGGACACCCTGGGGCGCGACTATGGCCTACCCGACGTGAGGGCGCGTATCGTGCTCGTCGAGGCCGGCAAACGCGTGCTGGCCGAGTTCACGCCCGACCTGTCGGACTATGCCGCGGCAAAGCTGAAGGGCATGGGCGTCGAGATACATACCGGCACCCGCGTGACCGGGATTGAGCCTGGCCGTGTCCACCTGGGCGATGCGGCGGTAACAGCTGGCACCGTGATCTGGGCCGCCGGCACGGAAGCCACCCCGGTTGCCGCGTGGCTGGGCCTGCATCCCGGGCACGGCGGCCGCGTCGCCGTGGGTCCAGACCTCACCATCCCCGGGCATCCCGAGGTCAGGGTGATCGGCGATGCCGCCCTGCTACCGGGCAAGAACGGCAAGCCCCTCCCGGGTTTGGCGCCGGTGGCCAAGCAGCAAGGGGAGTTCGCGGCCCGGTCGGTCCTGCGCCGGTTGCACGGACGGCGGGCGCCGGCGCGGTTCGGCTACCGCGACTACGGTACGCTGGCTACTATCGGGCGCAACAAGGCCGTGGCGGAGTTCGGCACCGTCCACCTTACGGGCTTCACGGCCTGGATTACCTGGGCGGTGGCGCACATCTTCTTCCTGATCGGCTTCCGCAACCGGGTCCTGGTCAGTGCGCAATGGGCCTTCTCCTACTTGACGCATGAGCGCGCCGCGCGCCTGTTGATCGGGGATGGAACGCGGCGCTCGCAGCCGTGATGCTGCCGGACACGTGCGGCGGCGACGCGCAGCCAAGGGTTTGGGGACACTGATGGCCTGCCGCATCGAGGACTACGCGGTGATCGGGAACTGCGAAACGGTGGCCCTGGTCGGCCGTGATGGGTCAGTAGACTGGCTGGGGCTGCCGCGGTTTGATAGTCCCGCTTGCTTCGCGGCCTTGCTGGGGTCACCGGACCATGGGCGTTGGCTTGTCGCCCCTGCCGAAGACGGCGCCCAGGCTACGCGGCATTACCGGGGCGACACTCTGGTGCTTGAAACCACGTTTGAAACGACGGCGGGCGCCGTGTGCGTGGTGGATTTCATGACGCGACGGGACGGCGCTACCGACATCGTTCGGCTGGTGCGGGGTGTCCGTGGAAGCGTCATGATGCATACGGAGCTGGTCGTCAGGTTCGACTACGGTTCGGTCGTGCCGTGGGTGTCGCGCCAGCCCGTGGGCAGGCTAGAGATGGTTGCGGGACCGGACCGGCTAACCCTCGACACCGCGGTGCCGCTACGGGGCGAGGACATGCGGACGGCGGGGAACTTTGAGGTCCGGCAAGGGGAGGAGGTCAGTTTCACGCTGACCTGGACGCCGTCGTTCCGGCCGTATCCTCCAAAGCTTGACCCGCACGCCGCCCTGGCCGAGGCCGAGGCGTTCTGGCAAGGCTGGGCGCAGCAGTACCAGCCCAGGGGCGAGTGGGACGGCACCGTCCTGCGCTCGCTGCTGACGCTCAAGGCGCTGGCGCACTTCGAGACTGGCGGGATCGTGGCAGCGGCCACCACGTCGCTTCCGGAGCAGATCGGCGGCCCACGCAACTGGGATTACCGATACTGCTGGCTGCGCGACGCGACGCTGACCCTGTATGCGCTGATGCAGTCGGGCTTTCTGAATGAGGCCCGGGCCTGGCGCGAATGGCTGTTGCGCGCGGTTGCGGGCAGCCCGGACGGGTTGCAGATCATGTACGGGGTCGCCGGCGAGCGGCGGCTAACCGAGTATGAGGTTCCTTGGCTGCCGGGCTACGAAGGCTCAGCGCCCGTGCGCGTCGGCAATGCGGCACACGGGCAGCTGCAGCTCGACGTGTACGGCGAGGTGCTTGACGCCCTGTACGTGGGCCGGTGCCTGGGTTTGGCGGAGAACTCGTCGAGCTGGAGCCTGGAATGCCAGTTGGTTGCTCACCTGGAAACCATCTGGGATCAGCCCGACGACGGGATCTGGGAAGTGCGGGGTGGCCGCAAGAACTTCACCCACTCCAAGGTCATGGCTTGGGTCGCCTTCGACCGGGTAGTCCGGTCGGCACAGGAATTCGGGTTGGACGGGCCAGTGGAGCATTGGGCGCAGGTGCGGGACCACATCCACCAGAACGTGTGCGCTCAGGGTTTTGACGCCCGGCTGAATTCGTTCGTACAGTCCTACGGCTCCGACCAGCTCGATGCCAGCCTGCTGATGATCCCAATCGTGGGCTTCCTGCCGGCCTCGGACCCGCGGGTGGCGGGCACCGTTGCGGCGGTCGAGCGGACGCTGCTGCGGGACGGCTTCGTATCCCGCTACGACACCGGATCCGGCACCGATGGGCTGCCGCCGGGCGAGGGCGCCTTCCTGGCGTGCAGCTTCTGGCTGGCCGACAACTACGTGCTGCAAGGGAGACTGAAGGAGGCACGGACGCTGTTCGCGCGCCTGGCCGGCCTGTGCAACGACGTCGGTTTGCTGGCCGAGGAGTATGACCCCCGGCGCAGGCGCCAAGTCGGCAACTTCCCGCAGGCGTTCTCACACCTCGCGCTGATCGGCACCGCGCGGAACCTGCATGGCACCTCCGGCCCGGCGCACCAACGCTCGGGGAAGGCCGCCACGTCTTAAGTCAACGAGCGACAGGAACAACCAGGATGACCGACCAGGCCCCCGGCCCCCAGGACCCCACGGCTCCTGCCCTGCCCGACAGCACCCGCCTGCCACGCGCACCTTACCATCCCGTGCTCACCGGCCAGCCAGCGCTGGTGACGGGGGCCAACTCCGGCATCGGCAAGGCCGTGGCGCTCGGCCTGGCCCGGGCCGGCGCCGACGTGGTTGTGAACTACGTGGTGCAGCCCGAGGCCGCCGAGGAGGTGGTGCGCGAGATCGAGGCGATGGGCCGGCGGGCGGTCGCCCTGCAGGCGGACGTCAGCAAGGAGGACGAGGTCGAGCGCATGTTCGCCGCGGCCGTCCAGCAGTTCGGCACCTTGCACATCGTGGTCAGCAATGCCGGGCTGCAACGGGACGCGGCGTTCGACGAGATGACGCTGGCGCAGTGGGAGACGGTGATCGGGGTGAACCTCACAGGCCAGTTCCTGTGTACCCGCGCCGCCGCACGCGAGTTCAAGCGGCGGGGCGTCGTGCCGTCCGTGTCGCAGGCCGCGGGCAAGATCATCTGCATGAGCTCGGTTCACCAGGTAATCCCCTGGGCCGGGCACGCCAACTACGCGGCATCCAAGGGCGGGGTGGACATGCTGATGCGGAGCATCGCACAAGAGCTGGCGCCGCACTTCATCCGGGTGAACAGCATCGCCCCAGGCGCCATCCGCACGCCGATCAACACCGCGGCCTGGAACACGCCGACGGCTTATGCCGACCTGATGACGCTCGTGCCCTACAAGCGCATCGGCGAGCCGGACGACATCGCCCAGGCTGCCGTGTGGCTGGCCTCCGACGCCGCCGACTACGTCACCGGCACGACCCTGTTCGTGGACGGAGGCATGACCCTCTATCCAGGGTTTGCCACCGGCGGGTAAACTGGGAGCCAGGCAGGTTAAGCATCGCAGGTCCGCCAGCAGGTACGTTGCAAAAGGGCAGCCAGCCTGCATGACAAGGGCGTGTCCGTCAGCCGTATCTCCGCCCTGCTCGGTGCCGATCACTGTATAGTCCGGAGCTGGCTTTGGCTGAAACGCGCTGTCATGAGCAAAGCAAAAACGCGGCGGTCAACTCGATCTGTTCGTGCCCACGCTGGAGCGGCGCTGGTCAGAGGGGTGCCACAATGCCACCAGGCAATGGCGCGAGGTGGCCGGTGAGGGTCAGACAATGCGCGACCCGACCGAAGTAGCTGATGTTGGCAGCAATTGGGATGCGCGCTCGCCGGAACGCGCATACCTGCCGCCGTGCTGCTTACGTCTTACGCTTGGCGGCCGGCTTCTTGACCGTCTTCGGCTTGCCCTCGTCGTCAGGCTCGCCCGGCTCCTCGTCCTCCTCAGGCTCCGCCTTCTCGTCGTCCTCGCCCTGCTTCTGCGACGCTTCGACGTTGCTGCTGCTTTCGGCGATTTTGCTGAGCGCCTGGTCGTCGTTGCGCGCCGCGTCGCGTAGGGTTTCCAGGTCCTTGATGGCGTCGTTCAGCCCCATCTGCCGCGCGAACGCCAACAACGAGCCGTATCGGGTGACCTCGTAGGTCTTCACACCCTGGATGCTCGCGATCAGGGCGGCGTCCAGCACCGGGCCAGGCTCGCCCTCCTCGATGGCTTCCTGGCATTCGGCGAGCAGGCCGTTCATCGCCTCGCAGGTCTTGCCGCGGGGGCGCTTACCGACCGCCTCGAACACCCGGTCCATTACCTCGATCGGCTCGTGCGCATTGTCCTTGGCCTTCTTCAGGATCTCGCGGACCTCCTCGTTCTGGACAGCCTTCATGATCTTCGAGGACGTCTTCGCGAACGCCTTCTCGGCGTAGTAAATGTCCTGCAGGAAGTGCAAGAACAGATCGTTCATCGTCTTCATGGCGGTGCTCCGATGCCGGGCAAGATGCCCGTCAGCGCCTGGCAACGTCAGGAGCATGGACTGGTTCAAACCAGATTGACGCTGGCCTGGTCTGGGCACAGCAGGGAGCAACAAGACTGCCCAGCCACACACAGCGCCTGCCAGCATTACATTCCGCAAAGGCAGCAATGCAGAATTCGCACCAATGTCCGTGTTTTCAAATCCAGCGTTGTTTGTTCTCGGGCGCATCCTGGAAGCTGCCCCTCCTGAACATCGAACTGTGTAGCGCAGCCCTGCCACTGGCCGGTGCGGCTGTCAGGTTCACATGTTAGGGCGGCAGCCGTCACCAACTCTGAATGAGGTTACGATGGACGAAACCAATTGGCTCTGGCTTGGCACGCTCGGGATGCTCGGCGGCTCGATCCTGCTGTTCTTCATGGGTGGCAAGCGCACGCAGGACGAAGAAGGGCACAGCATCGCGCACGGTCTGGTGCCACTGTTCGCCGCGATCTCCTACTTCGCGATGGCGCGGCACCAGGGCCAGGTTACGCTGCCCAGTGGGCGCGTGTTCCTGTATGCGCGCTACCTCGACTGGTCCATCACCACGCCGGTGTTGCTGCTGGGCGTGTCCATGACGGCGCTGCACGGGGCGCACCGTCGGGCCGGGCTGATCGCTGGGCTGCTGGCATCCGATGTGGTGATGATCGTGACGGGGCTGTTCTTCGGCATGTCCGAGGACCCGTTCAACAAGTGGGTCTGGTACCTCACGAGCTGCGCGGCGTTCCTGGCGGTCTATTACGTCCTGTTCGGCCCGCTGCGCGACGAGGCACAGGCGCGCGACGAGGAGCGGCGGAGCGCCTACAACCGCAACGTCGCTATCCTGGCGGTCTTGTGGCTGCTGTATCCTGTCATCGTCATACTGGGGCCGGACGGGTTGCAGTACTGGACGGCGACGTTTGCGACGGCGTGCATCACCTTGATCGACCTGACGGCTAAGGTCGTTTACGGCTTCATCTCGATGGGCGGCAGCAAGAACATCAGCTCCGCGGACCTGGCCCGCGGCGAGGTGTCGGCGGCTGAGATCTCCACTCACTCGGTGCCGAGCGGCACAGGCAACACGAGCAGCATCCGGCATACCGTCCGCGTCTCGTAATAGGCGGCGCCCGTGGACGACGCCGTTTTCGTCTTGGCCCAGCACGGGCGCAGCGGCGGAGCTGTCTGCTTTTTGCCGGGTGGTGGACGACTTTGCAGACGAACACGGCGACCCTGCAGCAGCCCGGACGTCGCTGTTGAAGCTGCGGGCAGCACCCGGTCTTCGCCCGCATGCTGCAGCAGGCCATTGGCGGCGTCGAAGGTGAGATACGCGTCTGCATGCAGTAGATGTTCCAGTCCTGGGGCTCGCGCGGGCCGACCACAAAATACCGCGACATGCTGATGCACACCGCGACGGAGAGGATCGGCCACATCGAGATGCTCGCGACCGCGGTGGCCATGAACCTGGAGAAGGCTCCGACGGAGCGGCAGGAGGAAGGCGCGGCGGACGGCATCGTCGGCGCGGTGATGGGGGGCGGCAGCGCCAGGCACACAGTGGAGGGCATGCTGCACCGTCACCTGCTTTCGACCGGCATGGCGGCCTACCCAGCCAACTCGGACGGCGTGCCGTCCGACATGTCGCACATCTACGCTAGCGGCAACCTTGCCGCCGACATGTACTGCAACGTCGCCGCAGAAAGCACCGGCCGCGTGCTGGCCGTGCGCTTGTTCAATGCGACGCAAGACCAGGGCATGAAGGACATGCTGCACTTCCTGATCGCGCGCGACACCATGCACCAGCAGCAGTGGCTCGCGGTGATCGAGGAGTTGGGCGGCTACGAGGACGCGCTGCCGATGCCCCAATGCTTCCCGCAAAGCAAGGAAGACCAGAGGCACAACTACGACTTCTTCGACACCGGCCTGCCAGGGTCGGAGGCGCCGGAAGGACTCTGGACGCAGGGGCCGTCGCTGGACGGCAAGGGCACCTACAGCGTCTTCAAGAACGTGCCCATGGGCGACGCCCCCAACCTTGGCGCGGCACTGCCCGACAGCGGCGCGGAAACGCAGCAGATCGCCTGACAACGGGCGGCTTTTGGGTCGTCTCGCCAACTCTGATCACAGAGGCTGCTTCCCACCGACCTCGGACGAAGCTGGACCCTCCCACGTCCATGGGCGGTCGTGGTATTTTCACCTTCGTCGAGCATGTGCCCGCCTTGGGCGACACGCCGGTGCTAGGCACCATCGACCCGCGCGTGCATGGGACGGGCCCCAGGCCCGTGCCGCCGGTGTCCCAGGTTGCGGAGTAGCGCTGCCGCAGTCCCTGGCATCTGCCTTTGGGCCGGAGCCAGGGACATTGCCGTATCGAGGGCAAGACACGTCGCAGCATCCGGTTGCGATTTGAGATGCCCGGCGTTACCCCTTTTGGCAGAAAGAGAAGGCCTGGTTTCGGCAACGCGGGCAACGAAGGATCGACAGATGTTCGGATGGGGCGGGTCAAGGCGGCCAAGGGTCATTGCGTTCGACGTAATCGGCACGGTCTTCCCGCTTGAGGCGCTGCGACCGGCCATCGTCGGGCTTGGCCTGCCCCCTGCCGGATTGGAGGGCTGGTTTGCCGCCGCTCTGCGCGATGCCTTTGCCCTATCCGCAGCGGGGGACTTCGAGCCGTTCACGACCGTGTTGAGGGGCGCCCTCGACCAGGTGCTGGCCGAGCAGCGGCTATCCCCGTCCGCATCCGCACGGGCCAAGCTCATGGCGCAGTTCACGCACCTGCCGGCGCGGCCCGATGCCCGGCAGGCATTCGAAACTGCGCGGCGGGCGGGACTGCGGGTCATGGCGCTGAGCAACGGCGCGAGTGCCGCGACCTGGTCGTTGCTGAAAGGGTCGTACCTCGACGGATTGGTCGAGCATGTCGTCTCTGTCGAGGACGTGCAGGTGTTCAAGCCCCGGCGCGAGGTTTACGAACACGCTGCCCGTGTGGCAGGCGTCAAGGCACGGAGGCTTGCGCTGGTTGCGGCACACCCCTGGGACGTCAACGGTGCCAAGGCGGCAGGCTTGACGGCCGCCTACGTGTCGGCGGAGCGGCCGCTCTCATCCGGCATGCGGCTGCCCGACGTGGAAGCCCCGTCCCTGGCCGCAGCAGTTCGCGCCTTGGTGGCGCTGTAAGCTACGTTTCCCGCACAGGGGCGGTCAGTCACTAAGCAGGCTTACGCGGCCGGTCACATACATGGACCTCAGCGAAGTCAGGCCGCGCAAGCCTGCTCAGCTTTTCATCTGCGCGCAAACCTCCAAAGGTTTGCTCAGTGACTTCACGGGGATGTGCCAGCAATCCCGTGCCGCGTCCGCGTTGCTGCCCAGTAGGCAGAGGGATGGCGATGCTGGACGGGATCAAGCAACTGACGCTGGTGCTGGCGCAGGGGGTGGAGGGAGCAGCGGCCGTGCTGATCGGGCTGGCTGCGGTGCAGGCCGTGATCGGCTCGGTGCGCTTGTTCCTCCCCGGCGCCCCGGTGCGTACCGGCGGCGGGCAGGACGCGAAGGAGGTCGTGCGCCTGACACTCGGCCGCTGGCTGGCAGTTGCGCTTGAGTTCGAGCTGGCTGCGGACATCCTGCGCACGGCCATCACGCCAAGCTGGAACGACATTGGCCAGCTTGCCGCTATCGTCGTGCTGCGGACGGCGCTGAACTTCTTCCTACAGCAGGAGATTGACAAGGCAGAGAACCGCCGCGCCCCGGTCGCCCCGGCATGACGGAAACGGTCATCGTCCACCTTGCATCGCTGATTGAGCTGGCAGGCGCGCTAGGCATTGCCGGCTGCTGCGCGGCGGCGGTGGCGTCCCTAGTGATGCACAGGTCGCCAGGCCGGGCGCAGGCGCTGGTGATTGAGGGATCGTTGTGGGGCCTGGGGCTGAAGACGGCGGCGTCGCTGCTGAAGACCCTGGTGGTCCACGACTGGAACGGCATCCTGGCTTTCGCCGCCGTCCTGGCGCTGCGAACGGTGCTGAAGCGGCTGTTCACCTGGGAACGGCAGCGCATCGGCGACGGGGCGGAACGTATGGCAGCAGCAGCGGCCCGCCGCTAAAAAAAGCCTGGATACGGCGGAGCACCTGGACATGCCCGCGACCGCGCGCGACTTCGGCTGGGCGGACCTGCAGATGTTCCCGGAGCGCATGGGCGAGCGCTGCTGATTCTCGCCGAGCGCGGCGTGGAGTAGCCATCCCGCAGCCCGCGCGCACCGTAGCGTCAGGCACGCCCCGCCGAGCAGCCGTTCGGCGGTACCCCCTACCACGGCCTACGCGCCCGCCAGGCGCAGCAGGACGTCCCGCCAGCCGCTCGGCCCCCTGATCCCGCCAACTCGGCGCAATCGGGCGTGCAGGCCGGCGATGCCCGTGGCCTCGTCGAGCAGCCCGCGTCGGTTCTCCGGGCGGGCCTGGACGAGGGCGCCCACCTGGCCCTGGCCCACAGTGGCGAACGAGCGGGCGCCGCCGGCATGGTCGGCGAACAGCGCCTGCCCGTTCCGCGCCCGGGCCTTCCTGCCATTCACCTGGTAGGCGCTGCCGGTTCCGCGCTCAATGTGACGCGTCACCTGCACTACCGAAAGACCGGCAAAGGGGGCGGGGAAGCTGCCGCCGTCCAGCGTGAGCGCAACCTCCGCATGGTGCAGGCCGGGCCGGGTGGCGGTGCCGGCAAAGGTCACGTCCTCCATCTCCGCGCCGCGGAGCATGCGGGCATTGGCCTCGCCCATGACTCAGCGCGGCGCGTCGACGAAGTTGCTCTTGCCGCAGCCGTTCGGGCCGACGGGCCGGGCAGGATGTCCAGCGCCACCGGGTCGGCGAAGGTCTTAAAGCCGCGGATGCGGAGCCGGCTGATGCGGGCCGGCGGCACCGGTGCGGGAATGGAGTCGGGGCGGGCCAGGGTCATACCGGAGACCATCGCCGGAGCGCTTGCTGGTGGCAACCAATCTAAATGCGCTACGCGCGATAACCATCTTATCGGATTTCTGGATATACACGCATTCAGTCAATATTTTTGGGATGATCCCTGCCCCGTAGCCAACTCCCAAATCATGCTTGATAATTACACTTATCAGGCGTAAAATGGATTTCAGGGCGGGCGAGGGCGCATGGCGGACGAACTAACGATGACGGTCGCCACCACGACGACGGACCCGGCACACGCCAACCTGGCCCGCTACGCCAAGGACGCCC
>JAABUT010004073.1_pt1 | contig 11921 bp, 13 predicted proteins | sample 5559281 | NCBI WGS metagenome assembly JAABUT01 (sample SAMN10711880, study PRJNA513359) | rock metagenome | isolation source: Antarctica rocks | place: Antarctica: Victoria Land, Ricker Hills nord | collected 2016-01-04
CGTTGCAGTTCGGCCAATTGCGGGGCACCGCTCTCGGGTAGCGGCACGCCGGAGCCCCGCTCCGGTGCGGGCGCGTCCAGTAAGCACACCAGCAGCAACTCTTGGCCTCCCTCCACCACCGGGTGCACGGCCAGGCTGAACGGCTGGCTTGCGCCATCATCGGCGATCCAGCCGGACGCCAGCACCTTTCCGCGGCCCTCCCGCGCTGCCTGGAGAGCGAAGCGCAGCTTGGCGCGCAGGCCTGGCCGGGCCATCGCCAGCAGGTCCTGGGTGGCGTGCCCTGGGGGCAGGCGGAGGTAACGGTCGGTCGGGCCGATGGAGAACAGCACGGCATTGGCCGCATCGACCAGGACGGACGCCGGGGCATAGGCCTCCATCACCAGGCGCCGGCCGAGTTCGGCGATCGCCGCCGGGCGCACGGACGCAGCGGGCAGCGCCGGAGTACGCGGCCGCGCGTCCTCGCCGGGCCGGACCAGAGCTATGCGGGGCGGCGGCCCCCGTTCCGCCGCTGGGTTGCGGCCGATGCGGCGGTAGATGCGCTCGGCCTTGGCGACGGCCTCGAACCGGCCTTCGGGTGCAATGGCGTTCTCGGCGCTGCCGAGCAGCAGGATGCCGCCGTCGCGCAGCGCGAAGTTGAACGCCTCGATCACCCGGGCTTGGGCACCCGGTCGCAGGTAGATGAGCAGGTTGCGGCAGGACACCATATCCAGGCGGGAGAACGGCGGGTCGGCCAGCACGTCCTGCACCGTGAACACGATGGCGGCACGCAGGTCCGGGGTCGCGCGCCAGTCGGACTCCTCCCGCACGAAGAACCGCGCCAGGCGCGCCGGCGTCACGCTGTGCTCGATGCTCGGGGGGTAAGTGCCGTCCCGTGCCGCGGCAATGGCCTCGGGATCCACGTCGGACGCGAAGACCTGCAGCTTCACCGGGCGATCTGCGGCCTCAATCTGTTCCAGGAACAGCATGGCAAGCGAGTACGTTTCCTCGCCCGTGCTGCACCCGGCGACCCAAACGCGCAGCGGCCGCCCGGCCGGGTGGGACGCGACCAACTCGGGGATGATCGTCGCTGCCAAGGTGTCGAACACGGCGGGATCGCGGAAAAAGCTGGTGACGTGAATGAGCACGTCGCGCGCCAACGCTTGCAGCTCGGGCGGATCGGTCCGCAGCATGGCGAGGTAGCCCGCCATCTCGTCCGGCTTCAGCCCGGCCAACGCCATGCGCCGGCCGATGCGGCGCTGCAGGGTGCCCGGTTTGTAAAGTGTGAAGTCGTTCGCCGTCTCGGTCCGCAGCAGATCGATGATGTCCGGCAGGGCTGTGTCAGCCGGGTCGGCGCTGACCGCATTCGTCTCGTCCGGCTTCTTTCCTGTCGCCTTGCTGCCGGACGAGCCTGTGGCGGTCCAGCGCGCGGACAGTGCGGCCGGGATTTCGGCGAGCGGCAACACAAAATCGGGCAGCCCCGTCCCGATGGCGCTGTTGGGCATGCCGTCATAGCCTGCTTCCGCCGGGTCCTGCACGACCACCACGCCTCCGGCTGCCTTAATGGACGCCAGGCCCGCAGTGCCGTCCGTCCCGGTGCCGGACAGCACCACACAGGCCGCCCGCTCGCCATATTGCTCCGCCAGCGAGTACAGCAGGAAGTCGAACGGCAGGCGGGCGCCGTGGCGCGTAGGCGGCGGGGACAGGTGCAGCCGGCCCTCGCCGACGGACAAATAGCGCCCGGGCGGGATGATGTAGAGATGCCCTGGCTCGACCGGCATGCCCTCGGCCGCTTCGAGGACGGTGAGCGGCGTATGCGGCGCCAGCAAGGCTGCCATCATGCTCTCGCCGCTCGGGTCGGAATGCTGGACGAGGATGAATGCCGTGCCGCTATCCAGCGGCCATGCCCGTATCAGTTGAGTTGCCGCCTCCAATCCGCCGGCCGACGCGCCGATGCCGACGACGGCGAGCCCCGACGGCTGCGGCACGCGGCCAGCAAAGGGATGCGGCGGTTGGGATGGCGCGAACAGCGGCTGAGACATGGCAGTCCTACCCTGCATTTGGGCCGTCCGGAAATCATAACATAGGTTGCGGAGAGGTGATGCACGACGTCCAACGCCAAGACCGCGTTCTCAGCAGCTCAGCACTTGTCCGTGAGTAGTTTCCGACGCTGCCGAGGCACTTCGGCGCATTGTATCCAAACGGTATGGCATCGTTCCATCTCGCCTCTTCAGAGACGTCGGCTGCTTGGAAATACGGGGCTGACGTCACTTGTGGCGGGCGATCGTCGCAGCTTGCGTCACGCGCGATGGCGAGTTCGATGAAACCGCCGGCGGCCGTGCTCTGGAAAGCGAGTTCGGCACTTGGTTGAAAGGAAACTCCTGCCGAGACGAGAGGGACGCCCGGCCGGTCTTCGCATCGTCCTGGTCGAGGACAACGTGCAAATCAGCGCGCTGCTCGCTGAACTCCTGGCGGCACTCGGGCACGAGGTTTGCGCCACCGCCACGACGGAAGTGGAGGCCGTTGCTGCCGCCGCGCGGCATGGCCCCGACCTGATGATCGTCGATGCGCATTTGCAGGCGGGCAGCGGTATATCCGCCATGGACACCATCCTTCGGCTCACCGCCATGCCGCACTTCTTCATAACAGGCGGCGCACGTCGGATTTTTCCAACCGGTGCGACCGTGCTGCTCAAGCCATTCGGCAAGGTAAGCCTCATGGCGGCGCTGGATAGCGTAATGCGGCAGTCTACGGCACTCGCGCCCGGCGAAACCTCGGCCGAGCCGCATCCTATTGCAGGTTTCGTAAACCGGCCTGAGTAGTTTCCGATCCTGCCTCCGACGGCCAACCTCACCCAGGAACAGGTCTGTCGCGGAGTGATGGCAATGCAAAAACCGAAGGCACGATCTCGCGCCGGCGCTGTCGTGGCAGCCTGAGGCGTGTCGCTCGACCCGCTCCTGTAATCCCGCTTGCAGTGGGTCTGGGTGATTTCCTGGCACGTCCTTCTGCCGGCCTTCACCGTCGGGCTGGCCTCCTACATCGCCGTGCTGGAGGGCCTCGCCTTCTTCACGGGAAATACGGTATGGGGGCGCATCTCCGCATTCTGGACCCGGATCTTCGCTGTCTCGTTCGGTATGGGCGTCGTATCGGGCATCGTCATGCCGTTCCAGATCAGCACCAATTGGAGCCGCTTCTCCGACAGCACGGCCAACGTGCTGGCGCCGCGGCTGGCGTATGAAGGACTGACGGCGTTCTTCCTGGAGGCCTCGTTCCTCGGCATCCTGCTGTTCGGCCGCAAGCTGGTGCCGGCATCGCGTTCATGGCGGGCATCGTGCGCCGCTGCGTTGGCCCGGCGATAGCCCCGCCGCCGCCTATCCAGGCTGGCCGGCCGATTCCGCCGTAGGTCGTGCCGGCGGAGCCGCAGGCCGTACCGGCAGGAGAGTAGGCGATGTGGCACAGTCTGGTCCCGATCTGGACCTTCATCCTCGGCCTCGGAACATTCATCTATGTGGCGCTGGACGGGTTCGACCTCGGCATCGGCATGTTGCACGAGCTTGTGCCGCCGGCCGATCGGGACACCGTGATGAGTTCCATCGGCCCGTTCTGGGATAGCAACGAGACCTGGCTCTTCCTGGGTGACGTCAGCTTGCTCGCCGCGTTCCCTCTGGCTTTCGCCATGGCGTGGTTCAGAATCTGCCCTTTTGGGGTTACACAGGTCGCGTGGAAACCGCCCGCTTGTGAGGGCTGGATTTGGATACACGGTTGTTCGTTGCGGGAGGCGGCTAGCCTCTCCCGGTCAAGCTCGCTGGGGCTGAAGCAATCCCAGGCCCAACAGGGTGAGCCAGTGCGGATGGCCTTGGCCGGTCATCAACTCCCGTGGGCTCCTGCCCTGGCGCTAGGCATGTCGGCTGCGCATGAAGCGTCGGTGGTTCAGGAAGAACCGCAGCAAGTCGAGATACGAATTGCCCAGGTGGCGGCGTAGCGTGAAGTAGGTACGCAGCCGCGAGTTGAGGTTTTCCACGAGCGAACTGCTGCGCGGGGTGTGCGCCATGGCCCGGCTCACGGCGTCGAAGAGCACGTGGAACTTGCCGCCCATCGTCGCGCGAAGCCGGTTCCATCCTTGCCAATTTGCGGACGAGGTGCTGGGCAAGCGGTGTAGCAGGCATGCCTCACGCACGAGGGGTTCGGCGATGGCGTGGGCTTGCGCGATGTCGGCCAATTTCTGATCGAGCACACCGGCGAAGGCGAGCAAGGTGTCGCGCTGGTTCTGCAGCGCGACAAGCACCGGGCGGATGCGTCATGTATCCCCAAGTTCGCGGCGCGCCAGCTCCTCGACGATGAAGTCGAACAGCACTTGCCGGGTGGCCAGGACTGGTCCGGCCAACGCCAGAACGTCATGGCGTAGCCACTGGGTGAGCGTTCGGATGTCGCGGGCCAGCTCATGCGCTTTGGTCTCGGTCTACCGCGCGAGCACCAGCTGGGTGGCAAGCTCGTGGTCTGGACCTCGCTGGTCGGCGCGGCCGATCCTGGTCTGCAGTGTCTTGCGCCGCGACGTGGCGTCCGTGGCAAGGTGCTGCAGCGTGTTGGCCAGGCCCTCGCACTGGCGCTGGATGTGGAACACGTCGCCATGGCACGGCGTATCGCCCCAGGCGGCCCTCTGCCCGGCGCGCAAGCCCTGCCCGGCATCGGCGATCGTGTAATCGGGCCGCAGCCCCTGCTCGGCGGCGTCGAGCAGGTGCACGCCCCAAGTGTCGGCGTCACGATGCTGCTTCGCCGCCAGGAGATAGCAGTACGTCGACTGGGCATCGACGCCGGCCAGCACGGGCGTGGCGCCCTGGAAGATCTCATCGTGCAGGCCCACACGAATGCCTGACAGGTCCTGGTCGTGGTTGATCGCGCTCGCCTGCCGCGTGGCCGCCTCGAGCACGTCGTGGACGCAACCCAGGCTGACGGGCACACCCAGCACCTCGCGCAGGAACTCGACGACGCCGCGATACGAGCTGTGGCAGATCAGCGTCAGCCCGACGATCACCTGACGCAACCAGGCCTTGGTGACCGCCAACTCGAATAGCACCTCCTGTTCCGACTCTTGCGGCGCGGCAGACAAGAAGGCGTCGTCCAACGCTGCATGGGCTATGTGCGTCTGCTGGTAGACGAACTTGCGACTCACGCCATGCCGGGCCGCCAGATCGCTGACCGTCGCTGATTGCGCCAATGCCTGAATGGCCAGGTCCTTACGGTCGCTCTCCGGCAGCCTCGCCGCTGCGCCAACACATCGATCCATCTCGCACCGCACCTGAAAACGTCAGGGTGCCGTCACCCCACCCGGCAACGTCAACTCGGCTCCAGCTGTAACCCGTCTTTGAACCACGCCCGTTTATCCTACCTGGCCAGCGCCCGCTGAGTTTCCAACGACTCATCCGGGAGGTCGGAGCTCGCGCGCGACATACGGTCATCTCTACCTATGCAATTGGATCAGCTCGAAATGTTGCATGCGAGGCTGTAGCAGGTGCTGCCTTACTGGCCGCAGGACTGTGGGCGCCGCCTCCGGCAAGCTCAGCGGCCACACGGACGATGTCCGGGATCGAGAGATGCACGTAGGCCAGTAAATCATCCGGTGTCCGACCGCTCTTCGGGATGTTGCGAACGAACAGCGACTGCACCCGTGGCGGTCCGCCAGCTGCGGACGCAGCCTCGGACAACTCGCTGCCGATGCCGCCGGCGTAATTGTCCTCGACGGTCAGGATCGCCCCGCCGGCCCGGCGAGCAAGCGTCAGCACGGCTTGCGTATCCATCGGCAATGCGTAGGCATCGACAACTGTCGTGGCCACGCCCGCTTCCTCGAGGATCGGCGCTGACGCGAGACAGGTGTGGACGAGATAGCCCGCGGCGACCAGTAGAACGGCTTTGCCGCGCGCACTGGCGTCACGCAGCACCTTGTAACCGCCGAACGGGAAACTCTCCGCCTCCTTATAGAGAAGTGGCAGGTCGGCGCGGACTGCCCGCAGGTAGCAGGCGCTGGGATAGGCAGCCATCTCGACCACCATCTTGTAGGTGCTGATCGCGTCGCTCGGAGTTAGCACGGTCATCGCCGGATTGTTTCGGGAGTCCTTGACGTGAGCAATCGCGCGCATGAACGCGACATCGGCAAGGGCCATCTGGCTTGGCCCATCGGCCGCGAGCGTCACCCCTACATGAGTGCCGACGAGCTTGATGTTGGCGCCCCCAAACACCGCCATCTCGATTTGATCGAAGGCGCGCTCCATGAACCTGCCAAAGGTGCTAACGAAGGGAATCTTGCCGGCCGCTGCCAATCCGGATGCGGCGGAGACCATGTTCTGCTCGGCGATCCGCCCTTCGAAATAGTGGTGTGGATGTGCGCTGGCGAAGTATTCGGCGTAGGTCGAATTCTTGACATCGCCGTCCAGAGCCACGACACGCGGGTCCGAATCGCCCAGTGCCTTGAGCGCCATGCCGTAGGCACGCCGCGGCGACAGTTTTTTCTTCTCGTTGACTGCTTCCATCAGCTTGGGATCGGCGTGGACCGCCTCGGCAAAACTTGCGACCTTGCCGGCTGGCTTGGTCGGGGGCGCCGACAGCGGTTCTGGAATCGCCAGTGCTTCCGTCATCTCCCGAGGCGAGATGTCCTTGACACCCAGCTCCGCCGCGCGCTGGTCGAGTTCCCCCAGCACGGCTTTGAGCTGATCCGGCGCGACGGGGACGCCATGATGGCCCATGCCCTGGAGCTGCGGCACGCCCCAGCCCTTCACCGTCCGCGCGATGAGGCAGAGCGGCCCACGAGCGCCGTTGCCTCGCTGCCGGAGTGCCTGCTCGATGGCCGGCGGGTCATTCCCGTCGATCGCCGTCGTCCGCCAGCCAAACGCTTCTGCTTTCTGCTGGAGGTGCTGCCAGTCCTCCGGTGTCGCCACAAAGTCGCTCTGCCCGAGCGTGTTGCAATTGAAGATTGCGACCACGTTGGTCAGCTGCTGGTCGGCGATGAAATCCATCGCTTCCCAAATTTGGCCCTCTCGGGATTCGCCGTCACCGATGATGCAGTAAATCGCCTTGTCCACACCATCGAGGCGGGCCGCGCAGCCCAGACCCGCCGCTACCGACAGACCCTGCCCCAAAGAGCCGGTCGCGGCGTCGAAGAACGGAAAGCCGAGTGCGGGGTTGGGGTGGCCGTCGATCACGCTGTCGATGTCGCGTAGCGTCAGCAGATCGTCCACGTCCATCGCCTTCGCACGGCCATGAGGATAAAAGGTGACACCAAGATCGGCGCAGGCGGCATAGACGATCGGCACCGCATGGCCTTCAGAAAGCACGAGCCGGTCGGCACCGCCATACTCCGGCCGCTTCGGATCCCAGCGCATGACGCGATACATCAGCACGGCGGTGAGGTGGGCCAACGAGAGGGCGGTTGTCGGATGCCCGCTCTTCGCGGCCGTCGTGGCCCGCACGGCGAGCCGGCCCAGTTCAATGGCTTTCGCCTGCACGGCCTTATCAACTTCAACCATGTCACACTCCAGATCAGGGGAGCACGAACTCTTCTCTCGGGTTGAAGCGCCCGCAAGCGATTTTCGGTTAGACTTGCCCTTGGCGTTTACCGTGCGGCGTCCGCCACGCTGCCCGACTCTGGCGGGGTCGTAGCGGCAAGAATTCGCCAGCCACCGGCTGTGGTTTGCTCAGCGCTAAATGAGAGGCCAGGTTCGGCTTCCCACTGGTGACATTGGTCACACCGAAACCAAGCCGCATGACGCAGGCTAGGCCCGTTTTGGCGAACCAGCCAGTACCAGCCGCTCAGGTCCGGATTGGCAGGTCGCCCATCCCATGCCTGGCTGGCCATCGAGGACACCTCGCCAGCGCAGGCCGGCGACGCGTCCTTCGCTCCGTTGTGACCCTGCGATTCTGCTGTATAGCACTTATGTCTGACTTCCTGTTTGCTGAGTGGGCTGCTGCTCCTCGGGCTCAGACGAACGAGCCGCGGAGCAGAGACCGAGGTTCGCATTGAGCTGCGCGCAGCTTGCGATGCTGAGTTTCTTCATGTCGAAGCCGCCCTCGGACAGCTGTCTCACCGCCGCTTCCGCTCGGGCATGGTCAGCGAAGACATCACGATCGTGCGGAGGCATGGGCTGGGTCCTTTGGTGGAATTGCTTGGCTCTCGCGTCCAGTGCCTCCGCACCCGTCAGTTCGTGGCGCCAGTGGGTCGGACGTGCGAACTCCAATAGCCGTTCACATTCTTGCTTTCCGCATCGAACTGACCCGCCGTCGTGAACTGCTCTCCGCGGGCCTGCGGCGCGGCGTCTACGATCGCCTTTGTGCTGTCGAGCACCAGCAGGCTCGCGTCCGGGGTGGCCTTGAAGTCTTCCCAGGGAACCGGCGTGTAGGACTGGTCGATACCGAAGAGACCTCCGCGCGCGATGATGAGGTAGGCGATCTTGCCCGTCTGCGGGCTCATAACGAGATCGTGCACACTGCCCAAAGTCTCGTTGCCTGGACTGACCACGTCAGCGTCGAGCAACTGGTCCGACCGGAAGGCGACCCCCTTGCCTGTGACCGGCTGCGCGGCGGCGATCTGCCGCTGCTGCCATCCGGGCTGATCCGCCAACGGAACGCCCCTGTCGTGAAGATCGGCTGCATAGCGCGTGTAGACCGTGCGGGCAGCGGCGAGAACGCTTTGACACGGCTGCTCTTGGCCTGCCTGGGCAAGGATGTTAGCCGACGCGATCAGGGTCCTTACCTCATAACCCGGCCGCGCGGTCGCATAGCCAGCAGTATTTCCGGGCGGCAGGTTGCCCAGCGTCCCATAGCCGTAGCCATAGCCGCCCATGGGGTAACCGTACCCGTAGCCGGATTCCCCGAGCCAGTAACCCTGCTTGGACATCTGTTCAGAGAGGCCTCGCACGTCTCCCAGGCACTTTTCTGCAGGCTTTGCCGCAACTGCCTGGCCGCCGCTGGAGTTCGTTGCGTTCGCCTGCGAGGCGGCGGGGGGCCCGGCTGCGAGCAGCGGCGCGCTCAGCCCGACAAAGGAAAAGATCGCAGCCGCGTTGATGAGTGCTGAGCGTTTCATATGGCTCTCTCCTGCTTGATCATAAGCGAGTGAAAGGCAGGGTAGCATCCAGTGCCCGACCGGGAGAGGTTCGGATTGTACGCACTCGTCGTTCGAGGAAGGCCCATCTCGGGATGCGATGATGCCTGTCCCGAACCAAGCCCTAAGTATTTGCCGAATCTCCGCGACCAAGCTGACACCAGCTCTGATCTCTGCAGAGGCTCACCGTCATCGGGGCCGGACGGTCTTTTCGAGGGGAGCACATGCTATCCTCAGAGTCTGGGTGCAAGTCCGTTCGTGGCGATTACCTTGGTCACCCTCGGTCGGTTCCTGCCAGCAGCCTGCGGCTTAGCAGTGAACCAGCCACGACCGCCATTCTCGGCAAAGCACCGGTACTCTCAGAAGCGGCTGCGAGGGCGAGCCGGGTAAAGGCGGGGAGCGCAGCTTAGAATAGGTAGTTTCCGAGGCTGGCCGAGAAGTAACCCTTTCCGATTAACTACGGCGCGGTGCAGTCCTGCCGACGGCCGAGGGACTGGGCCCAGAAACGCACCGAAAGGATAAGCAATGCTGCTCGCCGGGTCATCTCTCAAAGGATTCACGATCGAGGCCGACGACGGCAAGATCGGCACGGTCAGCGATTTCCTGTTCGACGACCGGACTTGGAAGTTGCGATGGATGGTTGTGGAAGCCGGCACATGGCTGACCGGGCGCCAGGTCCTCGTGCATCCATCGGCGATCGGCGCGCCTGATTACGACCGTGAGCAGCTTCCGGTGCATCTGACCAAGCAGCAAGTCAAGGACAGCCCCGACATTCGAACGGACCAGCCGGTGTCACGCCAGTTCCAGGACACCTTGTACGGCTATTATGGTTGGGATCCGCTGTGGGGTGGCGGCAACTACCTCGGAGGCTACTCATACGGGCTTGGCCAGCTTGCACCGCTCCCGTCGTATAATGAGAGCGCCCTGCTGGAGGCGGACCGGGCCGCCTCGGGGCTCGATGCGGCCGATCCGCACCTGCGCAGCATGTCCGCCGTCACCGGCTACCACATCCAGGCAACCGACGGACCGATCGGGCACGTCGAGAACGTCATGCTGGACACAAGCAACTGGGGGATCCGTTACTTTATCGTCGAGACGAGGAACTGGTGGCCGGGAAAGCATGTGGTGCTGTCACTCTACGCCGTGAAATCCATCAGTTGGGCCGATCGGGACGTGCGGATCGAGGCTACCCGCGATCAGGTCAAGGCGAGTCCCGCGTGGGACCCCGCGGAACTGATCGACCAGTCCTATGAGCAGCGGCTGTACGCGCATTACGGCTGGCCCGGCTACGGCTGGTAGCCCCGGTGATCCGGACCATGGGCGGCGCACATCGAGACCTAATCCACTCATGCACTTCTCGAGCTCTGTAAGGAGCGGACCATGCTGTCGAACGCCGTCAGCTCGTTTCCGGCCTACCTCTATGTCGTCCCGCTGGTCTTACTGGTTGTGCTCTTTTTTTCCGATCCTCAATCAAGATCCTCCGCGAGTCCGTGCTCGCGTCCTCCACACCGCATGACAGCGTAACGACAGCACGGGAAGTGCGGGAGAACCCGTTTTGAGCGGCCGGCCATTGACTACACCGCCTTGGAGGCCGCCATGGCCCATTGTGACCAGGTCATCCGATCGACCAGGCGCAGCTTGGAAGAGTTGCGGAGCGATAAGGTCACAGCGGCTTAGTGGTAATGGGGGGGTGGCGGCTGGCGCGGATGATGCTCATTGAAGCCAATCGTGCGCAGGTGCATATTGCAGACATGACCCGCAAAGCCGCCACCCCAAAGACCGCTTTGTCGCCCGCTTCGCAGCGGGCTGGCTGGTATCGCGGCATCAAACTGCAACCTCCGGCGGCCTCCCCCAAGACGCCCCTGCCCCAGCTTCGTGAAGCGGTTAAACACGCGGTTGCCAAGAACGCCGATGCCCTCGCAGGGGTCAAGTAGCCCGCTGCGGCGGCGCTCCGTCTTCATAAACTGCCCATTTGACAGCGAGTACAGGCCGCTTTTTCGGGCGATGTGCTTCGCGATCGTGGCCTGCGGTTTCGTGCCGCGGTGTGCACTCGATGAGTCTGACAGCGCTGTCGTTCGTTTTGAGAAGATCCTCGATCTGATCACGGCCTGCGAATTCTCTGTTCATGACGTTTCGCGGGTCGAACTCGACTCAGGATCAGGGCTGCCGCGGTTCAACATGCCGCTCGAACTGGGCGCTGATCTCGGCCTGAGGTTGAAGGGGCCGGCCGCGCAGCGACGTCGTCGCATTCTTGTGCTCGACGCAGTTGCCCACCGCTACGATCAAACCCTCTCCGACATTTCCGGCATGGATGTGGAAGCCCACGGCAATGATCCAGGCCGTCTTATCAAGGCAGCCCGGGACTGGTTGAACGCCGGCCGCGGCGGCGGAAACCCGCTTCCAGGCTCAGGGGCGATCGCGGAAGACTACGCAGCTTTCCAGCTTCTCGTGCCGGACATCATCGCGGAGTTGCGGCTGGACGGCTTCGACGCGTTGTCGCACGTCGACTACATGCACCTGGTCGAGACGGCACTCCCGCAGATCGAGGCGGCTCGGGGCTCCGGCGGTCGCTCCATCTGACGCCTTGGCGTGTATCGCTGCGATCGACCAGCGGCCATCCTGCGCAAAGCCCCAGCGCGCACCATCCCGAGCCTTTGGGAGGCGATCCGCGACGCCTTGCCTCAGTTTACCCCGGAGCGCCGGATATGAGCCAGAGTGATCGGATTCTGCTCTAGCAGCCTGTCGGACTTAACGCGACGCGGAAGCTTCCGATAGGATCGGGACACAGGTTCGCACGCCTTCCCGCCCCGGACATCCCGCGCATGAGCAACTTCCGCCTGATCGACCGCGACACTGG
>JAABUT010004074.1_pt1 | contig 11919 bp, 15 predicted proteins | sample 5559281 | NCBI WGS metagenome assembly JAABUT01 (sample SAMN10711880, study PRJNA513359) | rock metagenome | isolation source: Antarctica rocks | place: Antarctica: Victoria Land, Ricker Hills nord | collected 2016-01-04
TCGCCGACGACGACACCGTCGCCTCCATCACGACTGCTGCCCACCGGGCGGCTTGCGCGACAGCCCGGGCGGCGGTCGCCGACCTGCCGCTCGACGCCGTCGTGACCGGCCACCGGGCGGGACCGCGCACGCTTCGCTGGGTGTACTTGCAAGTCCTGCGCGAACTCGCCCACCACTGCGGGCATGCTGACATCCTGCGCGAACAGGTACGGGCCGGCTGAGTAGCGACGGGTGCACGGTCGCGTGCCGCTGTTTCAACTGGCGAAGGATCAGCGGAACCTGCGTCACCCCTCCCAGGCCGGGCTTGTGAGGACCGAACCCCGACTTTGGTCCCTAGGTGGTCGCCCGACATGCCAGGCGGAGGATTGGACTCGTTAGTGAGACGGTCTCTACGGCGAGGCATGTGTGCAAGTTCCCAGCCTTGGCTCTGGCGCCCACTCATCGGCTTCGAGCGCGCGTGTGCCGCGAGGGGAAACGAAGCGGGCCGGCCGTCCCACAAGACGATCCCTTACCGGCTGCTTGACCCCGCCGACGTCTTGAAGCGGACAGTGGCGGGCAGCGGCTGTTTAAACTGGCGGTGTGAGCGACTGGGAACCCGTGAAGCAGGCCGTCTCGTTCGGCGCAGTCGCGGATGTCTACGAGCGGGCACGTCCCACATACCCCGGAGCTGCCCTCGACTGGCTGCTCCCGGACGGTGCGCGCCGCGTACTGGACCTCGGCGCCGGCACCGGCAAGTTCACCCGACTGCTCGCGGAACGCGGCCTCGACGTGGTCGCCGTCGAACCGTCCGAGGGGATGCGCGGCGTGTTCGCGCGGGCGTTACCCGGCGTCGAGGTCCTGGCCGGCTCTGGGGAGCGGATTCCGCTCGGTGACGGGGTCGGCTGAGTAACGGCAGGATTTCCGTTGTTAGCGCGGATCGCTAGCGACGCGACGCTGCACACAAATCCGCGTTAGGACGGATCGTGGAGCGGGCGGAGGCTGGTGCGGCTGAGTTCCTGGTCGACGTTGAAGGTGTAGCTGCCGTAGGGGTTGATGTGCTGGTGCAGGGCGGGTGAGAGATGCGCCGCGGCTTGGTCATCGAGGTCGTGGCCGCGACGGCGGAGGGCATCGAGGGCGCCTTGGAGGTAGACGGTGTTGAACAGGACGACGGCGTTGGTGACCAGGGTCAGGCACAGTGCCTGCTCGGTCTGCTCGGTGTGATGTCGACGGCGAATGTGGCCTTCGTGGGCGAAGAACAGCCTGCGGCGTAGCGCGTGCAGGCTCTCGCCTTTGTTCAGCTGCTGATGCACCCGGCGTTGCAGCGCCTCGTCGGCCAGGTAGCGCAGGACGAAGGTCGTGCGCACCAGGCGGCCGTATTCGATGAGCGCCCGGGTCAACTGGTTGTGCCGTTCGGCGGCTTGGAGTTTGCCGATGAGCAGGGAGGGCGGTGGCGTGGCCGAATTTCAGCGAGCCGGCGAGGCGGAGCAGCTCATCCCATTGGCTGGTGATGAGGCCGGTCTGGATGGGTCGGGTGAGCAGCGGCCCGGCGTGCGGAAACGCGGCGAGTTCCCGGGCGGGGCCGAGCCGGTAGAGCTGCAGACTGGCCAGGTCACGGATCCGCGGTGATAGGCGTAGACCCAGCAAGTCGAAGGCGGCGAACGCGGCGAAGGTCTGTCCATGGGTGTCGACTGCGTGCTCGGCGATCGGCAGGTCGGTGGGGTTGCCGAGGATCTCGTCCAGGACGTACGTCGCTTCCCGCACGGTGGAGGGGATGACCTTGGTGCCGTAAGTGGAGTGCTGGTCGGCGACGTGGGTGTAGGTGGTGGTGCCCTCGTCGAGGAAGTACCGCGACAATGCCCGCGCGGTGAGACTCTTCCCGCGCTGGGGGAACCGCTGCCCGTCGGAGGAGGACAGGGTTCCCCCGCCCCACAGGGCGGCCAGCGGCTCGCGGTGGTGGCGGTTGACGAGCAGCGTGTTGGCGTCGGTCAGGGTGTCCTCGCGCAGGTACCACTGGGTCGTCCAGGCCAAGGTGTCCTCGCTGATGCCGGAAGCATCAGCCATCCCGGCGACGCCGATGTTGCAGGCGTGCGCCAGGATCGCCGCGTAGAGGTTGCGGCGCAGCTCCGGGGAGCGGGGGTTGGCGCCCCCGGCGTGGGTGAGGGTGTCGGTGAACCTGGTCCAGCCGTCGACCTCGATGAGCAGGCTGGCCAAATCAACGTGCGGCAGCAGTCCGGCTGCGGCGTCGCGCAACGCGGCGGCACCGGCGGGGAGTTGCTCAGCGGGCAGCGGGGTGAGGATGAGGTGCCCGTCCTCGCCGAGTCGGGCGGGGCCGTCACTACCGGCCAAGATCGGCTCAAGGTCGGCCAGGGCGGTGGTCAACTCGGCGCCGAGGCGGGTGAGTGCCCGCGCGAGCAGGAAGTCCTCGAGGACCTTCAACGCCCCCGCCGAGGCCGTCGACCAGCCCAGCCGGGCCAGCACCTCCCGCAGGTGCTCGGTGCGGGTGCGGTCACCCCAGCCGCCGTAACCGGTCAGCGCGGCCGGGTCGAGATTCAGCTGGTCGGCGAGGCGGCCGACCGCGCCGGGTGGGGCGGTGCTCAGGTCGTCGGGGACGAAGCCGAGCCAAGGCAGGGTGGCCAGCGCCAGCGCCAGCCCCAGCTGGTTGGGCGCCCCACGGTGGCTGGTGAGTACCCACCGGCGGGCGTCGTCGTCGAGGCGGAAGAAGGTGGTCAGGTCCTGCGCCCCGACCTCGCGGGGGTAGCCGCTCAGCTGCGCGAGCTCGGCGTCGGTCAGCACTCTGGTGGGCATGGGCGTCCTCGTCCCGAGTCGTGTTTCGCGGGCGTCGGGTACGACGCCGGCACGCCACGTCCTGTCGCGGCAGTGAATATGCTATTTGCTGCCATAGCCGTGGAATGCTGGGCGACAGATACCCCCTGGGGGAAACCCCCAGGTGTCCGCATTTGTTGCCACGAAGGTCCGGAGGTCGAGATGGGCGAGGTCACCCGGCTGCCGCACCGCCCGCCCACGTTGGGTGCGTCGGTGGATGGTTTCCTCGACGGGGTGGAGCTGGCCGTGACGACCCGGCGGGTCTACACCGCGTCGTTCACCAGCCTGATCGGCGGCTTCGGCGCGGACACCCCGCTCGGCGACATCAACGCCGCCACCGTGCAGGACTGGTTCCGCCGCCGTTACGACGGCGTCGCCCCGGCGACCTGGAACCGGGAGTTGGCGACGTTGCGATCAGCGACCCGGTGGTGGCAGGACCAGGGCTGGCTCGCCGAGGACCCCACGCGCGGGCTGCTCCGGCGGCGGGAGATTCCCGACCGGACCCGGGCCTTGACCACCCGACAGGTCGAGACCCTGTGGCGACGCGACGTCGGACTACGGGAGAAGACGCTGTGGCGGCTGCTGTATGAGACCGCGGCCCGCGACAGCGAGATCCTCTCCCTCGACATCACCGACCTCGACATGGCGAACAAACGGGCCCGGAGTGCGCTCCAAGGGCGGCGCCACCGAATGGGTGTTCTGGCAGACCGGCACCGCCCAGCTGCTACCCCGGCTGCTCACCGGCCGGCGAGCCGGCCCAGTGTTTCTGGCCGGCCGCGCCCCCACCCGCGCGGTCGCCACCGTCGACGCCGACCCGGCCACCGGCCGGTCCCGACTGTCCTACCGCCGCGCCGCCGCGGTCTTCACCGACACAACCGGGTGGACCCTGCACCAACTGCGGCATTCTGCCCTCACCCACGCCGCCGAGGACGGCGACAGCCTCATCATGCTGCTGGCCCGCTCCCGACACACCTCGGTACGCGGCCGCGGGAGCGGTCGAGGCGGGAGTCGTGCTCCCCGGCCGCTACCTCGACGACGCGGATCCCTCGGCCGGTCGCGTACGTAACCAGGACGCGCTGGTCGAGCACGCCCGGCGCCTCGCCGGCCGCGTCGGGCAGGTGCTCGAGGCGGGACAGGCACCGCTGGTCCTCGGCGGGGACTGCAGCCTGCTCGTCGGTGCCGGACTGGCGCTGGCCCGTCGGGGCCGCTACGGGTTGGTGCACCTGGACGGGCACACCGACTTCCGGCACCCCGGCAACAGCGACGCCTGCGCGAGCCTGGCCGGTGAGGACCTCGCCGCCGCCGTCGGGCGGCACTGGCCGGCCGTCGCCAACCTCGACGGCTACGGCCCGTACTTCGCGCCGCGCGACGTCGTCCATGCCGGCTGCCGCGAGGACGACGAGCACCTGAACGAGACACGGCAAGTCCTGGGCGCGGTGCTGCCCGCGCTGCGGATCCGCCAGGACGGAGTCGAGGCGGCCGCCCACGCCATCGAAGAAGTGGCCGGCAAGCGGCACCTGAACGGGTACTGGCTGCACCTGGACGTCGACGTCCTCGACCCACAGCACCTCCCAGCCGTCGACAGCCCCGACCCCGGCGGGCTCAACCCCGACGAACTGACCGCACTACTCGCCGCACTGGCGCCCGCAGCGGCCGGCGCGCAGGTCACCGTGTTCGACCCAGACCTCGACCCCGACGGCCGCTACGCCCGGCTCCTGACCGACATCCTCACCACCGGCCTCCGCGACCTCGGAACCAAGCACCGCCCACGCTGACTGAAGCGCCCCAGGTTCCGTGCCGCATCTTTCTGAGTTGAAAGGATGCGAACCATGCCGAAGAAGATCGATCCGAAGGTCAAGGAGCGGTGCGTGCGTCTGGTGCTCGAGCACCTGCAGGAGTACCCGACCGTGACCGCGGCCGCCGAGGCGGTGGCCCGCCGTGAGGGCGTGGGGAAGGAGTCGGTGCGGCGCTGGGTCGTCCAGGCCCAGGTGGATGGCGGGCAGCGGAAGGGCGCGACGAGTGAGGAGCTGGCCGAGATCAGGGAGCTCAAGGTGAAGGTCCGCCGGTTGGAGGAGGACAACGAGATCCTTCGACGGGCCTCGATTTTCTTCGCGGGGGAACTCGACCCCCGCAGCCGCTGATCGTCGCGTTCGTGGATAAGCTGCGCGCCGAGGGCCACGCGGTCGAGTCGATCTGTCGAGTCCTGCGTGAGCAGGGCTGCCAGGTCGCCGCGCGGACCTACCGAGACCCCGACCCCGTGTTGAGCGACACCGTGGCTGACCACGTGTAGGTAGGTCAGCGTCGTTGAGCATGACGATGTGACTTTCCGGTTTTCCTCTACTGTTCGCGTCACGAGCATGACCATGCTCTGGAATGCGCGACGACCCTCCCAAGCTTGCCGAGCGGGAGGGCCGTCACTTGGTGCTTGGAGTGCACCCAGTGTTGATGGTAGATACCCATGCGTCCGTGGTCGAACGTTTGCTGCTGGCTGGCGGGCTGGTCTGTCCGTCGTGTGGGGGTGTGCTGCGTCCCTGGGGCCACGGCCGTTGGCGGGTTTCACGCCGCGAGCAAGAAGCTGTGCGGCATCGGCCTCGCCGCGCGAGCTGCGCGGGTTGCGCCAGGACCCACGTCCTGCTGAGCACTGCGTGGTTGTCTCGGCGTGCTGATGCGGTGTCGGTGATCGGGGTGGCGTTGCTGGCCAGGGCGGGCGGGGCGGGCCATCGCTCGATCGCGGCCGCACTGGGACGTCCGGCCTGCACGGTGCGGGGGTGGCTGCGCCGGTTCAGCAGGCGCGCCGAGGACGTGCGCGTGTTCTTCACCCGGCTGCTGCACCGCCTTGACCCGCAGGCTGGCCCGCTGCTGCCGCGGGACTGCGTGTTCGCCGACGCGGTGGAGGCCCTGGGCCGGGCCGGTGCTGCCAGCGTCCGCCGGCTGTCGCCGCGCCCGCCGTGGGAGTTCGCCTCGTGGGCCAGTGCCGGTTTACTGCTCGCCCCGGTGGCGAGCAACACGAGTTGACTCTGGGCGGGCGTCGTGGGCCCCGACAGGCTTCGACCCGATGGGTTTCCGGTCGAGGTGGAGGGTGGGCGATGAGCCACAAACGGACAAGGCGCGCCGATGATGAGGGCGGTCGCGCTGATCGGGCACAGGAGATTGGGCTGTTCCGGTATGGGTTGATCCGCGGCGTAGCCGACGCCTCGTTGACGACCCGTCAACGAGGCCCCCTGGTGCGTGAGCTATCCGAGCAGGAGCATCTGGGCCCGTTCGGGGACCGGGTCCGGGTTTCGCGGGTCACCCTGGACCGGTGGATCCGCACCTGGCGGGCCGGGGGGTTCGACGCCCTGGTACCCAGCGGTCGCAACAGCCAGCCCCACACGCCCGCGTCGGCGCTGGAGCTGGCGGCGGCCTTGAAGCGGGAGGTCCCCGGACGGACCGCCGCCCAGGTCGCGGTGATCCTGGGTGAGCATGCGGGCTGGGCGCCCTCGGCGCGGACCCTGCAAAGGCACTTCGCCCGCCTGGAGCTGAACACCCGCCCCGACGGCACGGCGCCGAAGGCGTTCGGCCGGTTCGAGGCTGCCGCCCCCAACGACCGCTGGACCGGGGATGCGTTGCACGGCCCGGTCGTGGCCGGCCGCAAGACGTACCTGTTCGCGTTCATCGACGACCACTCCAGGGCCCTGACCGGTTACCGGTGGGGCCACAGCGAGGACACCATCCGGCTCGAGGCCGCGCTACGCGCGGGCCTTGCTTCACGTGGGATCCCTCGCGTCTGCTACCTCGACAACGGTTCGGCCATGGTCTCTAAACAGCTGTTGCGGGCGCTGGCGGTGTTGGGGATCGCGCTGACCCATTCCAAACCGGGCCAGCCCGCGGGCCGGGGCAAGATCGAGCGGGTCTTCCGCACCGTGCGGGAGCAGTTCCTCATCGAGCTCGCAGCCCTGGCGCCCTGGCCAAGATCGGGGACCTGGCCCAGCTGAACGAGCTGTTCACCGCCTGGGTCGAAACCGTGTACCACCAACGCATCCACTCCGAAACAGGTCAGAGCCCACTGGACCGGTTCACCACCACCGACCCGCCCGTGCTCCCATCGCCGGCCGCGCTGCGTGAGGCGTTCTTGTGGTCGGAGTCTCGCCTGGTCGCTAAGACCGCGACGGTATCCATGTATGGCAACACCTACGAAGTCGACGCCGCCCTGGTCGGACGCCGCGTCGAGCTCGTCTTCGACCCCTTCGACCTGACCAGGATCCAGGTCCGCTACCAAGGCCGCGGCATGGGCGCCGCGATCGGCCACCAGATCGGGCGCCACGTCCACCCGGGCGCCAAACCCGAGGCCAGCCCCGACCCGGCCCCACCGACGGGGATCGACTACCTCGCTCTGGTCCGCGACCGACACACCGCCGCGCTACGCGTTCCACCCGTGAGCTACGCCGCGACCGGGCACGCCACCGCAGCCGGTGGCCTCGAAGCCGCGTTGGAGGCCGAGCTCGCCTCCTTCGCGACCCTGCTCCCTGCCAGCCAACAAACCGGTGTGCCAGCCGAGGTCGGCATTCCCGGCCAGCTCGACCTCCTGCAGCAACTCAACCCCAACGACGACGATGATTCTCAGGAGCACTCATGAGCCTTGACCACCTCCAGTCCCACTACGGCTTCACCCGCATGCCCTTCGGGCGGGCCCTGGCCCCACAGATGCTGCACCGCCACGCCAGCCACGCCGAAGCTGCCGCCCGGATCAGCTGGTGCATCAGCGAACGCGCCCTCGGGGTGGTCACTGGCGAGGTCGGCGCCGGCAAAACCGTCGCGATCCGCGCAGCCCTGGCAGGACTGGACGCGTCCCGGCACACCACCATCTACCTCGGCAACCCCGCCGTCGGCGGCCGCGGCCTGTACTTCGGGATCGTCACCGCCCTCGGTGGGGTCCCACGCTTCAACAAGGCCGCCCTCATCCCACAAACCGCCGAGCTACTCGCGGCCGAGGACCACGAACGCGGCCGCACCGTCGTGCTGGTCCTGGACGAAGCCCACCTCCTGGGCATCGACCAGCTCGAAGAGCTCCGGCTACTGACCAACGCCGACATGGACTCCCACTCACCCTTCGCGTGCCTACTCGTCGGCCAGCCCACCCTGCGCCGCCGGATCAAGCTCGGCACGTTCGCCGCCCTCGACCAACGGATCGCGTTGCGGTACGCGATGACCGGGATGAGCCACACCGAAACCAGAAGCTACCTGAGCCACCACCTCAAGCTCGCCGGCCGCTCCGACACCCTGTTTTCCGACGACGCCGCCGCCCTCATCCACCAAGTCAGCCGGGGAATCCCCCGAGCAGTCAACAACCTCGCCGTCCAAGCCCTCGTCGCCGCATTCGCCACCAACAAAGCCATCGTTGACGAGTCCTCAGCAAGGGCAGCCGTCACAGAAGTCACGACAGAATGACCACCAGCGCGACCCCATGACCACCAAGGCCCCGCCGGAACCCACCGGCGGGGCTCTTTTTCAGCTCAACACGTCCTCACCCACGGCGACGCCGCCATCATCAAAAGACGCGACCGACAACACCCCGACGCGCGGTTTACCCACTCCCTCAGGGGTTGAACTGGTAAGCAAACGGTAAAAACTTCTCCAAATTCGGTGCCGGCAGGCTGGCGCTGGGCCGAAAACCATAGACAGAAAATCAAACCGGGTGTCCACTGGGCTGCCGCCGTCCTGTGACGATCGTCACAGGACGGCAGAGAGAGGACAAAGATGAGGACCAAGTTCTACCGACGCCTTCTCGCCCCGTCCGTGGCGGTTGCCACTGCATTGGGGGCGAGCCTCGCCGGGTACTCCGCGGCGAGCGCTAGCACGCCATCGGTTGACGGCGGATGGGTCAAGTCCGACAAGGTGGTGACTGCCAAGGGCAACCACGTGACAACTTTCACCAAGGGCAATGACAAGGTCAAGTGGGCGCAGAACAGCGACCAAGACCTCGCCATCGAAGCAACTTTCACGCCGGCGACGGCAACCACTCCCGGGACGGCGCATACGGTGATTAAGCCCGCGGGGAAGACGCCGACTAACGCCGAGGTCGAGGCCAAGGGTGGCCCGGCTAAGAAGACGGCCGAGGAGGCCGCGGAGCAGATGATCGAACAGCTCCAGACCGTCTCGGGCATGTCGCGCGACGACGCCAAGGCGTGGCTGGGGGACATGCTCCCAAAAGCTAACGCCACCAGCGGTGGCCGGAAGGGTATGACGGTTGGGCCCACGCTAGTCACCGGCTATCCCCGGCGACAACGTCCCTGACTACTCAGCCTGCGGCAGCCGTGACATCGGGGATTACGTACGCCAGTACGGGTGCTGGAATAGCTTTATGGAGTCGGGCTCCAGCGGCGCGGACTGGTGGATGGCCGAGCAGATTAAGACGAGCGGGTCAGTCAGCGGGTGGTGGCGCTACCCGACTCTGTTCCGGAACGCCCTGGTGAACGGGCCAGGGAACACGATCAACGACTACTCACCCTATTACACCCGCCAAGACACGGATTCGGGATGTCGGACGGAGACTGTGGGCCTTACTGTTGGCATCGGCTCTTGGTCTCAGCAGTACAACGTCTGCAAGGGCAAACTGGCGCCCCACGGCCCCTTCAACAACGCCGACGGTGTGTGGTTCGGACCCGAGTGGCAGGGCAATGCATGGGCGGTTTCGGGCGAAACCTATGGGGTGGTTGGGGACAAGCTTGTCCACTCGCCGCCATCCGCGTCCTACAGTGGGACGTATCAAGTAATGGACAGCTCTTGGAGGGGTTGACATGGCGAGGCGGAAGGCTTTGGTCGGATTTGTTTTCCGCTCTCTTCTAGGAAAGCTGCCCTTAGGGGGTGGCCCATCGACCCCCGCCGGAGTGTTCCCCGCGCGTCCGGACGATTCCGTCACCCTTGTCAGCCCTACGCAAGACGAAATTATCGACCACACCGCGAGAACGTTCGGATGGCCGCGGTCGCGGGCCAAGGAATGGCTGGACGACATGCCGTCGGATGGTCCCGCCGCTCGCACTCCTCCACAGGACAAGTAGGCAATACAGGAGCCCCCTCCGATTCGGTCGGAGGGGGCGCCATCCTCGGGAGCCGCGCCGCGGGTGCCCCTCGGGGCGGTCAAACGGCGGCCCAGCGGCGGCGCGGCGGCGCTACCCCGTGGCGGCCCAGCGCGCCGGCGTCCTGTGTTGCCGCGTCCAGCAAGGCGCGCCGCCACGCGCCAACCGCGCCCTGGCTGGGCCCTCTTTGACACCTCAGCGTCAAGCGTTGTCGGGTGCCGACGTCAGAGGCGCTCGGTGAGGGGCGGAGCGGGCCGCGACCGGCAGCTGACCCGCGACCCGTACGTCCTAGACTTCCGCGACCGAGACCCGATCCGGGCGGCACAACACCCCCAACGACACCATTGCAGTCGACGAGCCCCCACCTCACCGGGGCTGGAGCGGGCACCTCGTCATCTCAGCCGCTGAATCGCCACGCGGTCGCCTTGCCGGGCAGGTCAGTGGCAGTTTTCGGCCTCGGCGACAGCTGCCTCGCCGAAGGCACTCCCTACCGGGCCGTGCGCTCTGTCGTGGTTCTGGCGTACCGATGTGCCAGCGCTGCCGCGACGAGTCGGGAGCGGTTGGTGTGGTGGCGCTTGGCGAGGTCGTCCAGGATCCGTAGGTCTGCAGGGTTAAGCCGCATGCCAAGTTGGACGTTCGGGGTGGTGGGCCGGGTGTCGCGGTGGCTGAACAGTCCCGGGTTCGGCTCTGGCGGCGGGTCGATAAGTAGCCGCTCGAGGGTCGGTAGCGCTGCCTCGACGGCGGCCAGGACGATCCCGGTGGTGGTCTTGGGCTCGCGGCGGGCGCGGGAGGTGTCGCGTTCGGCGACGAGGAGGTCGCGGGTTTCCAGCGGGACATAGACGGTGATCTGGCGCGGTGGTTCTTCTGCGGCAGGCGTGGCCGGCCCCTGGTGGCGGCTCTTCACGCGGGGGGCAGGACCTGAGTCCCCCGGGCCCGCAGGCGCCGTGTCGGGAGATGCACTCGGACGTGGTGACGCGGGAGGTCGGCGCCGGGACAGTCCGGCGAGTCCGGCGGCGCGTGATCCGGCGGCGAAGGCGCTGGCGAGGTCGGCCGGTGGCAGCGCCGATGTGTGGGTACTCACGAGCCCACCCCGGCAGCTGTCGCCTCAATGGGCGAAGGGGCGTCAAGGGCCCCCGAGGCGGCGGCCTGGTCGTCGTTCTCGGCCGCCGTCAAGGTGGCGACCAGTTCCTGCGCCAGCAACTGGTAGTCGCCGGCGAGGCTGGTGGCGCTGGCGGCCACTACGGGCCCAGCCTTGGCGCCGCGGCGGCGTTGCCACCACGTGGGACCGGCGGCCGCGGTCTGCTCGAGCTCGTGGGCGAGCTCGCCTCGTTCCCGGCCGTCGGTTGCGGCGGCTTCGACGTGCCGGATGGTGGCGGTGAGGATGGGCGCCACTCCCCCAAGGTCCGCTGCGACGAGCTCTCGGGCACGTTCTCGGATACGCGTCGCTCCGGTCGCGACACCGAAGAGGACCACCCCAAGGAGTTGAAGCTGGGGGTTGATGTTCTTCCAGCTCGACGCGGTCGCCTCCCGCACCCTGACCGGGCTCGCCGCCGCGGTGCCGCGGCTGCTGGTCGGAACGGAGGCGATGGCGTTCATCGACATCGACGACACCATCCGCGAAGTCCACGGCTACGCCAAACAGGGCGCCGCGTACGGCTACTCCGGCGTCAAGGGCGTCAACGCCCAACTCGCGGCCCTGTCCTCGCCGACCTGCCCGCCGGTGATCGCCGCGGCCCGCCTCCGCAAGGGCAACACCGTTTCCGGGCACGGCGCGCCCCGCCTGATCGGGGACGCGATCAGTGCAGCCCGCGCCGCCAGCGCGGCCGGCCAGATGATGGTTCGGGCCGACTCGGGGTACTACCGGCGCGACGTCATCGCCGCCGCCCTCGCCGCCAAGGCGTGGTTCTCGGTGACCGTGCGGATGAACCCTTCGGCGCGTCAAGCGATCGCGGCCATCGCCGAGGATGCGTGGACCACGATCAAGTACCCGCGCGCGATCTGGGACGAGCAGGAACAACGCTGGATCTCCGAGGCGCAGGTCGCCGAGACCTCGTTCACCGCG
>JAABUT010004076.1_pt1 | contig 11918 bp, 9 predicted proteins | sample 5559281 | NCBI WGS metagenome assembly JAABUT01 (sample SAMN10711880, study PRJNA513359) | rock metagenome | isolation source: Antarctica rocks | place: Antarctica: Victoria Land, Ricker Hills nord | collected 2016-01-04
CGAGATCGGCGGGGCCGCCGAGCGGCGACGGACCTGACAGCGCGACCGCCGACGCCACCGCCCCGCTGCGCTCGTCGCCGGCCCAGCCGACTCCCGTCAGGCACCAGCCGCGCGGTGGTGGCAGGGGAAGCCAGACGGGTACGCCGGCCCGCGCCGCCACGTGGGTCAGGGCCGCGACAGCAGGCGGCAGCAGGTGCAGCGGCGCCACGGCACCGTGGCGAGCGCACTCCCAGTCGGACGACCACAGCCCCGGCGGCCGGACCGGCGACCGACACCGAGGGCACGTCGGCGGGTGCTGGCTCACGCCCGCCGACGCTCCGCCGTAGCCGTCTCGGCGTCAAGCGGCCGAAGCGAGCCGGGCGCCCCGGTGAGGCGTCAGAGCGTGGGCTCCGGGCGGCCCGGGAAGTCGCCACCGTTGCGCTCGGCGTAGACGCGCTTGGGGACCAGCACCTTGCGCCGGAAGGTGCAGACCACGGTGCCGTCCTGGTTGAAGCCGATCGTCTCCACCGCGACGATGCCGCGGTCGTCCTTGCTGCGGCTCTCGGTGACGTCGAGCACCGTGGTCTGGCCATAGATCGTGTCGCCGTGGAAGGTCGGGGCGACGTGCCGCAGGGACTCGATCTCCAGGTTGGCGATCGCGCGGCCGCTGACGTCCTCGACGCTCATCCCCAGCAGCAGCGAGTAGATGTAGTTGCCCACCACCACGTTGCGGCCCTGCTGCGTCGTGGCGGCGTAGGCGGCGTCGAGGTGCAGGGGGTGGTGGTTCATCGTCAGCAGGCAGAAGAGGTGGTCGTCGTACTCGGTCACCGTCTTGCCCGGCCAGTGCTTGTAGACCGCGCCGACCTCGAACTCCTCGAAATACCTGCCGAACTGCACTGCGACTCCCTCAGGGGTACGACGTCGGGCTGCCGGCAGTGTGCCAGCGCAACCGTGGCAGCCGTCAGCACCGAGCCAGGAGCCGTCGCGCCAAGCGGTCGTGGCGCTTGTCCACCGCCAGGGCCTCGGCGAGCCGCATCCGGGCCTCGGTGGGCGGGTCGACGCGACCCGTCGCTGGCAGCAGCGCGAGGCGCTGGAACCCCGCTGTCGCGGCGGCCGTCGCGGGCCCGAAGATGCCGTCGCGGCGAAGCAACGGCAACCCCTTCGCCTCCGCATAGTGGGCGGCGTACCAGTCCAGCTCGCTCTGCCAACACCGCACCCCCGCCGGTTGGGAACCCTCGTCGAGGCTGCTCGGAGCCGCGGCAGCGGACAGCGCGGGCAGGCCGCCCAGGGCGGCGCTTGCGGTGGCGACGAGCAGCAGGCGAGCGGCAGTGCGTCTCACCGTGCCCACACTGCACCCAGCCAGGCCTGCACGTGCGGCCATTCCGACATTGCCCAGTGCCAGGAATGGTCGCCGCTGGTGATCTCGCTCTGCACCGGCAGGTGGGCCGCCTGCAGTTGGCGCGCGAAGGCCTGTGTCTCGCCCTGCACGACTGGCTCGTCCTCGCCGTCGGCGTCGGCCAGGAAGAAGCGCATCCCGGTGCCGGCCGCGACCATGGAGGCTGGCTCGTGCGCGGTCTCGACGGCCGGCCGGCCGGCGAACATGCCGTCGGGGTCGTCGACGTGCATATAGCCGGCGAGGCTCACCACGGAGGAGAACGTGCCCGGGTGCCGCAGGCTGATGTCCACCGCGCCGTAACCCCCCATGCTGAAGCCGGCGACGGCTCGCTGCGCCGCCGCACGCGGGTGCGTCCCCTCCACGGCAGGCAGGACGGTCTGCAGCAGGAAGGTCTCGACCTGGTCGCTGCCGTCCGCGGCGTCGGCCCACTCGGTGTCGTCGTGGCCGTCGCCTCCGCCGTCGGGCACGGCGACGACGAAGGGCGCCCCGCCCTCGGAGACCCAGGCGTTCATCAGCTGCGACAGGCCTTCATCGAAGGGGTCGTCGGGGGTCCCGGGAACGCCGTGCAGCAGGTAGACCACCGGCAGGGCCGCGCTGTCCGGGACCGCCGGGCGCCACATCCGCACCCGCCTCGGGGTGTCCGAACCCGGCCGGTGCAGCACGAGCAGGCTCTCTGTCCCCTGGCCCCGAGTCGCCGGGCCGGGTGGCGCCGGGCCGGGTGGCGCCGGGCCGGGTGGCGCCGGGCCGGGTGGCGCCGGGCCGGGTGGCGCCGGGCCGGGTGGCGCCGGGCCGGGTGGCGGGCCGGGTGGCATCGGGCCGGGTGGCATCGGGCCGGGTGGCATCGGGCCGGGTGGCGCGGCCGACGCTGCGGGTGCGGCAGTCGTTGCCGATTGCCGGGCTACGGTGCCCGCCGGCGCCACGATCTGGCCCGGCGCTGCCGCATGCAGGATCGCGATGCCGTTGCCGTGCGCCCGTAGCGCTAACGCGCCGCCAGCGAGGGAGGCCGCGAGCAACCCCGCGACCGCCGCCGCGCGCATCGACGTGGCTCCGCGGGCGCGCCCGCGAACGCGCTGGCTCTCCTGCACGCGCGCCTCGCGTCTCCTCGCGGCAGGCGCGCGATCGAGGGAGGGCTACCCGCCGCCACCCGCCAGGACGCCTCGCCAACCTGACTGTCGCCTGAGAGTCCCGCCATGCCGCTGCCCCCACGGGGTGATCCGTGGACACGATGAGCCTCCAGAGACCCATCACGTCCACGGATCACGGGCCGGGGCCGGGGAGCCGGGGAGCGGGGCCGGGGAGCCGGAAGCGGAGCCGTGGGCCGTGGGCCGGGGCCGCTTCTGCGGGTGACCGCGATGGTGCGCAGGGCGCAGCTGAACTGGCCGCCACCGACGCGGTTGAGCCCCTCCCTGCCGATCCCGAACCTTCTGCGGGTGCAGCCCTGAACGGCTTGCAGTCGTGGGGGGAGTCTCCTGCTGCCGGTACCAGCACCCACAGCAACCAGGGTGGTCAGGAGATGGCGTTGCGCCGTCCGCTCCCGGCCGGCTGATCCCCTTGGTCGAGCGCCCCCCACGGGGGTGATCCGTGGACACGATGAGCCTCCAGAGACCCATCACGTCCACGGATCACGGGGCGGGGCCGGGGGGCGGGGGCGGGGCAGCGCTGGGTGACGGCGGGGCGAGGGTGCGCACGGGTGGCCCGTGGGGGCCGGCGGCGGCGATGCGGGCACCGCCCACGGTGACCGGGAACGCCTCGTGCGGCTCAGGTTCCATCGCCAGGTGCTCGACGGACGGGCCGGCGGCGGCGAGCTGGGCCTCGACATCGGCCCACTCGGCAGCCTCGACGTACTGGCGCACGATGCTGTGCCACACGACGGTGACGACACCTGCCGGCTGCGGCTCCGCGAGCCGCCCGCGCAGCCACGCGGCGGCGCCGGCCCGATCCACCACCGCGGGCACGCTCGCCGCCACCGCGAGCGCGCCCCGCAGGCGCTCGAAGCGCGCCGGCTGGTCGGCCCACACGCTGCTCGTCAGGGCGAGCCGGCCCTCGGCCGAGGTGGCGTCCACCGGAGCGGGATCACAGCCGCGACGCTCGACGAGCTGGTACGCCGTCGCCGCCGGTGCCGGTCCCTCCCACGGGTCGACGATGCGGCAGGGACTGTCGGGCGGACCCAGCGCACCGATCCGGTAGGCGTCGACCCGCAGGTTGAGCCCCGCGCTGGCCCCGATCTCGAGCAGGCGCAGCCGCTGTCGTCCCCGGATGCGGGCAACGTGCAGCAGGCCCAGCAGCAGGGCGGCGGCGCGACCGGGTTCGTTGGTCTGGCAGGGCCGATCCAGGTCGGCGCGCACCTGCTCGGGTTGCTCGGCGAGCAGGTCGCGCACGGCCGGCCAGGCGAGGTCGGCGTCACCGTCGCCGCCCACGCTGGGGTAGTGCAGGGCCAGCCGCGGCGCCCGCCGCTCGAGCACAGCCCGGTGCAGGGCCGCCATCAGCCGGAGCCCGAGGGCACTGCCGCGGGAGTCGTCGTCGTGTCCTTCGAGGACCGCCGCCGTCGGCCCACCCGCGTCGGCGTCGTCCGCGAGACGGGCCAGCAGCGCGCCGTAGAGCGGGCTCGAGCCCGCGCAGCTGCGCGCCTGCCAGCGCAGCGCCGCCACCGCGGTCACCGCGTGCGGGACGGCGCTGCTGCCGGCGTGACCGCTCACAGCTGCCCGGGGGTGAGCGTCTCGACCAGGCGTGCGGCGCCGCGCCGCAGCCGGCCGTCCCCGCTCACCAACGGCAGCCCGGACCGCTGCGCCAGCGCGACGAAGAGGGCGTCGTAGGTGCGCGCCCAGCCCAGGGTCCTGGCTACCTCGAGCGCGGGGATCTGCAGCTCCCGGTCGTCGACGAGCACGACGCGCAGCACCTGCAGGTGGGCGAGCGCCTCATCCGTCTGTGCGTGCGTGGCGGCTCCACCGTGCTCGATGCGGCGCAGCACGGCTGTCACCTCGCTGACCAGGAACGCCGGCGCGTGCAGCAGGGCAGGGGCCACAGCGCCGATGATGCACAGCTCGACCGCGGTGCTGGCGTCGCACACGACGCCGCGGGGCCGGCTCAGCGGTCGTCGCGCACGGCGTGCATGGCTCGGATGATGGTGCTCATCATGATCGAGGTGCCGTCCGGGCGCGTCACCGGGCGGTCGCCGCCCACGACCAGCTCGTCGTTGTCGTCGGGCAGCGGCAGGTCGTCCTCGGCCACCAGGTGCTGCAACCCCACCTTGGTGGCAGGCAGCTTGCCGCTGCGGATCCAGCGGCGCACCGTCTCGGGGTCGCGGCCCACCCGCTCGGCCACCTGCAGCACCGTCAGCACGCGCAGTAGCGCACTACTACACGGTGAGGTCGACCTCGGACCTCCCCGGGTCGCGCAGATCCAGTCCGCTCGTCAGCCAGCGCTCCTCCAGCGCGGGGCCACCGTGGACCCGTTTCCACGCCGCCTCGTTGGGCGTCATCGGGTGCAGCGGCAGGACTCGCACCGGCAGCTCCTCCCCCGGGAGTGCGAGGTCCGGTACGTCGGCACCCGGTTCGCCCAGGAGCACCGCGGTGAACCGCGCGCCCTCCCACAGCGGCTCCTGCAGGTCGACGCCCGCTCCCGGCGCGAGCACGAGTCCCTCGGCGGCCGGTGCCGAGGCGAGGACGGCGAGCCGACGCGACACCGAGTCGACGAGGCCACCCACCGTCAACAGCAGCTCGGCGCGCGGTCCGGTGGCTGCCACGTCGTACCCGGTCTCGCTGCTCATCGGTGCCCGGGACAGCCCCAGCGTCACGTAGCGCACGAGTCCGCGGGGGTCGGGTCCGAAGCGCAACACCTCGACGCGCTCGGCGCCGACGAAGTCGACCGCGGCCCGCCCGCTGTCGGCGCCGAGGTGGGTGCGCAGGTGCGCCTCGACCAGCGCGAGCACCGTCTCCGCGTGCACGAGGACATGGTGCCCGCCAGCCGGTCCTCAGCACGCCGCTGACCACGACTGGCTCGCACGGCCAGACAGCGTGCGCATCGAGCCGACTACCCACCATGCTCGCGTCCTCAGAGCGCTGCTTCCCTGGCGTCAGTTGGCGCCGGCCCGGCGATGCTCAGCCTCGGAGTTTGTAGTCCTTGAGCAGGCCGCGACTGATGATGGTCTTCTGGATCTCGCTGGTGCCCTCGCCGATGAGCAGGAACGGCGCCTCGCGCATGAGCCGCTCGATCTCGTATTCCTCGGAGTAGCCGTAGCCGCCGTGGATGCGAAAGGACTCCTGGGTGACCTCGGCGCAATATTCGCTGGCGAGCAGCTTGGCCATGCCGGCCTCGACGTCGTTGCGCTTGCCCTGGTCCTTCAGACGCGCGGCGTTGACCATCATCAGGTGCGCGGCCTCGACCTTGGTCGCCATCTCGGCGAGCTTGAAGGCGATCGCCTGGTGGTCGGCGATCTGCTTGCCGAACGTCTGGCGCTGCTGGGCATAGGAGATGCCCAGCTCGAAGGCGCGGGTCATGATGCCGCAGGCCCGCGCGGCGACGTTCACGCGCCCGACCTCGACGCCGTCCATCATCTGGTAGAAGCCCTGGCCGGGCTTCTCACCGAGGACCGACGACGCGGGCACGCGGGCGCCCTCGAGCACCATCTCCGTGGTCTCGACGCCCTTGTAGCCCATCTTTTGGATCTTGCCGGGGATGGTGACGCCGGGCGCCGTCTCCCCGAAGCCCGGTTCCTTCTCGATGAGGAACGTCGTCATGTTCTTGTAGACCGATTCCGCACCCTCGTCGGTCTTGACCAGCGTCGCGACGATCGCGCTGCGGGCACCGTTGGTGAGCCACATCTTCTGGCCGTCGAGGACGTAGTCATCCCCGTCCCGAACCGCCCGCGCCTTGATGGCGGCGACGTCGGACCCGCAGCCCGGCTCGCTCATCGAGAACGCGCCGCGCTTTTCCCCCGTCGCCATCAGCGGGAGCAAGCGCTCCTTCTGCTCCTGCGTGCCGTGCTGGCGCAGCATGTAGGCGACAATGAAGTGCGTGTTGATGACGCCGCTGATGCTCATCCAGCCGCGGGCGATCTCCTCGACCACCAGCGCGTAGGTCAGCAGCGACTCGCCGAGCCCGCCGTAGGACTCAGGGATCATGAGGCCGAACAGCCCCATGTCCTTCATGCCGTCGACGATCGCCTCGGGGAACTCGTCCTTGTGCTCGAGGTCGGTCGCGTAGGGCAGGATCTCCTTGTCCACGAAGCTGCGGACCGTGGACAGGATCTCGGTCTGGGTCTCGGTGAGACCGTCTGTCTGCGCGAGGCGGCCCACGGGTGGCCCCTTCTGTGAGGTGCCGACGGCGGGGACGACGACGGCGATGCGACGGGTACGACGGAACGACTGCCGGTCAGTATCCGCTGCCGGCCCGCCACGTCGCGCGGAGCCGCTGCCGATTGGCCGTCCCGGGCCACGTGGCTGCGTAGCGTTCCCTGGCCGGACCGGATCCCCCCCGTGCGAAGGTCCTGCCGCCGATGACCCCGGCGACGTCTGACCCGGGGTACGTCGAGCGCGGGGTCAGGCCGGGCCGACCAGGCCGGCGGTCAGTCGGCGGGCCGCCCCGGGCGCCGCCGCCTGGCCAGCAGCGCGGCCCCGAGCAGGAGCAGGGCTGCCTCGGCGAGCAGGGGGCCCGAGCCGGTGAAGGCCAGCGCGCGCTTCGGCTGCCTAGCCGGGGGACGCGCCCGGTGTGCCGGCCGGGCGTGCTTGGCGGGGCGACGAGCCACGGCCGGTTGGTGCGCGGGCGCCGTCGTCGTCCCCACCGGTGCCGTGGTCGTGGCCACCGGCTGGAAGGCGACCTGGTGGACCCACGAGCCGCGGTCCTCGAAGGGCATGTCCGCCGTGGGACCGATGACGCCGGTCAGCGAGCGGAGCTTCGACACCGCGTGCGGGCGGCGCCACGACGCTGGGTCGGCGCCGTACGTCGCCGTGAGCCCGTCGAGAGCCTGCTCGAGCGCGGTCCGGACGACCTCGGCTGGGCTGCGCCCCCCGCTCCAGTCCCGCGCCGCGGGCACCCCGGAGAACCCTGGCCGCAGCACCCGCAACGCCAGGTTGTCCAGGGGCACGACGTCGTACTGGTGTGCCTGCTTCGGCAGCGCCGACAGGCGTGCGAGCAGATCGGCCGGCACCCCGGCGAAGAGCTGCCCACGCACCTGCGCGGCCAGCGCGGCGAACAGCGTCGCGGCGGGCCCGTCGGTCACGGAGCCCGCCGGCGTGCCGAGCGGGGAGGAGCCCCCTGGGGCGCCGGGGGCGTAGGCGCGGCCGTCCCAGCCGGCGAGCAGGTCGAGCGCGGCCCGGTCGCGGGCCGACAGCGTGGGGTCGGACCGGATGGACAGCAGCAGCGGCAGGTACGACGGCGCGCGCATGTCGGAGCTGCCGATGGCCTCGTCCTGCGGCAGCAGAGCGTCCGGGGTCAGGTCATGGCGCGCGGCGAGCCGGCCGGTCACCTGCGTCAGGCGGTTGCCGGGGCCGGCGGGACGGGTGGTCGACCCGGTGAGGTCGCCGTCGACCCAGCCGTGCGCCGGCTTGGTGTTCCAGTTGGCGACGTAGCCCTCCGGTGGGTCGACGACGTGCGGCAGCTCGTCGAAGCTCAAGAGCCCCTGCGGATCCATCGAGCCGTCACCCGGGGTGGGGAACCGCTGGTCGGTGCCGGCGGCGCGCCGCAGGTAGCGCCCCGGATGCCAATAGCCGATGTGGCCGTCGGCATCGGCGGCCACGATGTTCTCGTTCCAGGCGACGCGGCGCACCCCGGCCTCGATGTCGCCCAGCGTCTTCGCGCGGTCCCAGGCGAGGATGCCGTCGACCGTGTCGACGTCGTGCAGGAACTGCGCGTAGGTGACGCTGCGCGCCCGGGCGCCGTCGGCGGTCGCGGCCACGACCGGGCCGTGCACCGTGCGGCAGACCTGCGACGACTGGGAAAGCGCCGCGGGACCGGTCGGCACGCCCATGACCGACGCGCGGTAGCGCACCGTCTCGGTGCGGCACGACTCGTCGGTCCAGACCCCGCCGTGCAGATATTGCGGCGGCCCACCGGCCACCGGGTTTGCCCGGGTCGTCTCGATGAAGCTGTCGATGGTCTTGGAGTAGCCGGTGGTGAGCGCCCAGGCGGTGCTGCCGGTCCAGCCGATCCCCACCGTGGGGATGCCGGGCACGCTGACGCCGCGGGCGTCGTACCCGCCGCCGTGCACCTGCAGTTCGTAGAGCAGACCGGGGTAGCTGTAGTCGAGTTGCGGGCTGGACTGCAGCATCGCCTGGCCGTCGCGGGTGCGCGACGGCGCGACCGCGAAGCCGTAGCTCCCGCCGTGCAGCGAGGCGGCCCAGGCCTGGAGTCCCGCCGCGGCCCGCAGCAGGCTCGCCGCGACCGGCGCGGGCAGCCCGGGCTGCGCGGCGGCGCCGGTCAGCCCCGCGAGCGGCAGCGGCGCCGGCGAGTTGCCCGTGCCCGGGCCGGTCGCGAGCTCCAGCGGCAGGGTGTCGGCGTAGTCGGCCATCCGCTGGAAGGCCGCCTCGCGCGCGGCCGGCGAGCGGTCCGCCGCCGGCACGTTGGAGAAGTCCCGGCCGGTGATGGTGACGGTGGCCTTCGGGTCCTCGTCGCCGAACAGGTCCTGGAAGACCCGGCGTCCCTCGGCGGTGCCGTAGGTCGACTCCAGCTCCCGCAGCGCCTTGACGTTGTCCATCTCCAGACCACCCTGCGTCGCGACGAAGCGGGTGATATAGACGCCGCTGGCCAGGGTGTCGGTGACGCTCCAGTCCTCGGGGATCGCCTGCAAGAGAACGTATTCGGCCGGCAGCAGCCGCGGGTCGGCGCGCACCTCGGCGATGCGCTGCTGCACCCCCGCGGCATAGCCCTCGATCGCGTCGCGGCCCTCGGGCGACAGGCCGGCGAGGATCGCGGCATATTCGGCTGTCGAATAGCCGGTCACGCGCTGGGCCAGATCAGCGGGTACGCCGCCCTGGCCCGTCAGCTCCGCGAGGCGCCCTTCGGCGGTACGACGGACGCCGTCGAGCTCGAACAGCCGGTCGGTCGCGGCGGCGTACCCGGCCCCGAACCACACGTCGCGCCCGGTGTCACCGAAGACGCTCGGGACCCCGGCGGCGTCGCGGTGGATGCGCACCCCCGCCTTCGGTGTCTGCGCCGGGCCGTCGGCCGAGAAGGGGGCGTCCTTCAGGCGGAACGACCAGTAGAGGTCGCGCTGGTCGTCGGTGTGGGTGCCATAGGCCGCCGGATCACCGCTCGCCTTGCCGGCGGCCTCCCCGGCGACGGAGTAGAAGCCGCTCTCCCCCGGTGGCAGCGCCGAACGGGCGGACGCCAGCCGGGTGGGCGGGGGGGCGTCCGGGCCGTCGGCGGCCGCCGCCGGAGCCCCCGCGGCTGCGGCTGCGGCTGCTGGCGCCGCTGCTGCGGCCGCAGCCGCTGGCGTGGCGGCCGCAGCTGCCGCCGCCGGCACCGTGGCTGGCACGAGGACGGCGGCGCAGAGCACCGCAGCGGACAGCGAGGTCAGGGTGCGCGATGGTGAGAGCACGGCTGCTGTCTACGCCCCCCGGCCTGCCCGCGCAGGCGCCTGTCCGCCCAGCCCCGGTGTGTCGAGTGTGGGGCCGCGGGGGTTCGGCGGGCCGCGGCGGCGGCGGGAGCTCGCGGCGGCGGCGGCGAGCAGCACCAGCGCCAGGCCGACCAGCGGGACGGTGGCACCGGCGCCAGTGAAGGCGAGGGTGCGGGACGGCTGCACTGTCGGGGGCAGTGCGGCAGGGTGCCTGGCCCGGGCCGCCCCCGGGTGCGCGGCGGGCCGGGCTGACTTCCCGGGCTGGGCGACCTTCCCGGGCTGCGTGACCTTCCCGGGCTGCGTGACGCCCGACCGGGCGCCGCTCGGGCCCACGCCGCCCGAGGCGCCGGCGGCCGGGCTCACGACGTAGCTGTGGGCGCCGGCGGCGAGCGGGATGACGAGCGCGTCACCGCTGCGGGTGGCGGCGATGACGGCGCCGTCACGGGTGACGGTCACGTCGGCCGGCAGGGCACCGGCCAGCGTCAGCGCGGCGGCCCGGTCGCTCGTCACCGCCAGCGTCAGCGCAGCCGCGGCGGACAGCCGAGCGCGGTCGAGCTGCAGCCGCGCGCCCCGCAGGTTGACCAGGGTCACGGTGGCGCGGTTGGCGATCGGCGTACGCGGCGCCGGCCCCCAGGTGCGGCCGACCTCGGTGTAGGGCAGGCCCATCACGCCCGCCGTCTGCTCGGGCGCGCTCGGCGGGTCGCCGACGCCGAAGCCCTCGCTGCGCGCGTCGATCACCCCCTTCGCGCCCGGCCCTGCGGAGGCGTCGTCCATGGTCACGTCCGACACCCACGCGGCGTGGTCGTGCACCAGGCCGCGGGCCGGGTCGTCGCTGCCCGGCACGCGGGCGAACGTGACGTGCGCGGGGTCCCGCTCGACCGTGGTGTCGGCGAGGAAGTCCTGCGCGACGGGGAAGTCATAGCCCAGCGCGGCAAGCGTGTAGTGCTCGCCCCCGGCGAAGAGCAGGAACCGGTAGCGGTAGCCGAGCTGCTCGAAGCTCGTCGTGGGCAGCGCGGGATTGCCGACGTTCTGCGTCACCGGGCCGGCGACCGGCACGAGCTCGTCGCTCGTCTGGGCGAAGTTGAGGAAGGGCAGGTTGCGCGTGTTCTCGAGCCAGAGGTTCGACAGGGTCTGGATGCCGTCGCTCGGCGGCATCGGCGGCACCCAGATCTTCTTGCCGGGCGGACCGACGACGGAAAAGGCCTTCCCGAAAAGGTCGGGATAAAGACCCCCGAGCCGGTACGTCGCGTAGCCGCCCATCGAATAGCCGCTGATGGCGGTGCGGGCCGGGTCCAGCAGCACGTGCCGGGCGGCGTCGGCCCAGGCCTCGAAGACGTCGTACTCGCTGGAGCCGACGTACCACCCGTCCCGTCCCCGGCCGAGCGGGGAGAGCACCACGGTGTCGTGCGCCTCGCCGAGCCTGGTGAGGATCTGGGTGCCGTCGTATTGCCAGTAGTGCTGGCCGTTGCTGTGCACCGACAGCAGCAGGGGGTGCGGGTGGCTCGCCGCGCCGGAGGCGGGGATGTAGATCGCGTAGGGCTGCAACTGCCCCTTGAACTCGGGGTACGCCGCCGGGTCCGCGCCGCCACCGAGGTCCTGCCGGCTGGGGAACATGCGGATCTGCAGCCCGGTCGCCGGCACGGTCGAGCGGGTCACGCCAGCGGCGAGGGCGTCGAAGTCCAGGTCGCGGGCGAAGCGGGTCGGCGCGTGGGCGCGCAGTGCGGTGGCCTGGGCCTCGTCGGGCGGGGTGTTCTGGCGCAGCACCCGCTCGTCGAATCGGAAGCCGAGGTTGAAGATCCCGCTCGGGTTGGGGTCGTTCGGCCCCGCCCCCCCTGGCGTCGTCGCGGTCGCGCCGCTGCCCGGGCGCAGCCAGCCACCGGTCGCGCGGTCGTAGAGGCCGGTGGCCAACGTCGCCCGCACGGTGCCCCGCGGGTCGAGCACGGCGTGCGAAACCGTGACGGTGAGCTGATCGGCCTCGAGGTCGGCGCGGAC
>JAABUT010004077.1_pt1 | contig 11912 bp, 17 predicted proteins | sample 5559281 | NCBI WGS metagenome assembly JAABUT01 (sample SAMN10711880, study PRJNA513359) | rock metagenome | isolation source: Antarctica rocks | place: Antarctica: Victoria Land, Ricker Hills nord | collected 2016-01-04
GGGCTTCTTTTAGGGTGAGCTTGGGGGTGTGGAAGAATTTCTCGTCGTCTGTTAACATTATGACTAGAGGTACATTAAAAACGTCTTGTAGATACCTGTTATAATCAGTATATGCATATTTTCAGCCACATAGTATATGAAAATTTGAAAGAAACTTTCGTCTGTATATACGCAACAGCAAGAAGAAAATATCCGACGAACGACTTTAATTTGGCATGGCAAACAATGAAAGGATAGAAATATTAATATAACCAACTTAAGAGCGGGAGTTTGGGTTTTTCATTGCATACAGTTGGACCTAACATCTCCCATCTATCTAGCAAAACTTACTTGGTAAACTCGAATGGTATCGAATGCCCTACATGCATACTATCACTACTCGGCCCCCGACCCGTATACAAGAAAAACGGTATCCCCTTTTCATACTTGTCCAGAATAATGTTCAAATCCCGATGGCTGAACACCATGCCCCGGCGCATCAAGCGGTGAGATCGATGTCCAGTGACTCGTTCAAACCGCTCGAGAAGCGCCTTGTCGATTCTTTGAGAGCCGAATGTGTCGATGAGTTTGTCATAGTCTATGGCTTTCGCTTTGCCGTGCTCGTCTACACCGCCAGATACGTCGAATGGAGTGATGATTTGCTCTTTTGATGCTGCTTCTTGGGATTTTTCTGCCAGGGATAGCGCTGTTAGTGCTGGAGGTTGACCGGGCTCGTCTGGGACTGCGGATACTGCTGCCATGTTGGAAACGCTCTTTCAGCGCTGGCTTGATACTCCCACTTAATCTTGTGCGAAACAGCTTCTGAATAATGGGCAGTACTGGTAAACATTTATAAACTGGTAGTATTCCTGTCTGTGGGGATGTAAGGTTTAATTCTACTACCCAGGTATTATAATACAACATTTTTTTTCGATGGCGCGATTGCCTCAGAACCTCAGAAGTGCGGGGCTAAGCCTCTTCGGTTTAGCTCTGCTTACTTCGATTACCTTAACTTTGATACAAATTTTTGAATTGACTTTGCAATCACATCAACATTCAATTTCACATCATGATCGTCACTGACACAACAACATATTTAATTGAAAGTAGAAAGTCATGAACGAAGCCATGAACGAAGTCATGAAGAGAGCCATGGAGGGTGTTTGGTAGGGATCTGTTAGGGGCCAGCATAGAGCGAGTCATATGGGTGTAATGTAACGAGTATATAAATGCTAAGGAAGGAAAGTATCTAGAAGGGAAGGGCCGACTATCTATATGACTCAGGAGAACATAAGCTAACCCTGAATAGGGTTGGCTTCGGAACAAGCCTATGCCCTAGCGACGAGCGATCGGCGATAGCCCTCAGGATAGCCATCAACATAGCCACCAACATAGCTACCAACATAGCTACCAACGAAGGTGCGTAGCTAGGATCGTAACAGGATCCATGGAGAGAATCATGAAGGGAATCATGAAGGGTGTTCGGTAGGGAACTATGGAGGGAGCCATGAAGGGAGAGAGCCATGAAGGGAACCATGAAGGGTGTTTGGTAGGGAATCATGGAGGGAACCATGGAGGGAGCCATGGAGGGAGGAAGCCATGAAGGATGTCATGAAGAGAGTCATGAAGAGAGTCATGAAGAGAGTCATGAAGAATGTTCGGTAGAAATCATGAAGGGAACCATGAAGGGTGTTTGATAGGAAATCATGTAGAAAGCATTGTTTGAAGCACTGTTTGACGCGTGTTATGCGTTCGACCGAAGCGTGTTTTGAGGCATGTAGCGAGCTTGGTAGGGAGCCATGGAGAGAGCCATGAAGGGAGCCATGAAGGGAGCCATGAAGGGAGCCATAGAGGGGTGTTTGATAGGAAGCTCGGTAGGAAGTTTGATAGGGAGTTTGGACTTGGTTGGAGTTTGGTAGGGAGTTCGATACCGAGCCATGAAGGGTGCTTTCTATTGAGCTAGTTAGCATGTGCTATGAAGCATGTATGAAGCATACTATGAAGTAGGCCATGAAGTAGGCCAGAAGTAGAACATGGAGCGAATGACGAGTGTTCGAACACATAGCTGTTAGGAGATATGGAAGGCATGTTGCAGAAGGTAAAAGCACGCTGCTAACGGTGAAGAACGAAGTGAAGCAGTGTAAACACTACCTAAGCCGAATAGAAAAACCGACAAGTTCATTGAAAATTGAATGGTTAATTGTAATAGGTTTAGCTTTCGCGACTTCGGTAAAAGAGCCAACCCATTTACAAAGAATTAAAATAATTGACGCAAAAGGGGTCAAAATCGATCACTAAAAGCAACTGCGTTGCTAATTAGTCAGCGAAGGAGGGGTCAAATACTCGCCAGTAGTTTAGAAAATAGAAAAATAGACTCCCCTTTAGGATTTTCATCTACCCAACTTTAATACCACTTTAAGCCGAGAAGCGCTGAACAGGCTGCTGCGCAAGCGTAGGCGTCTCGACAACGACAACAACATTCGGGCTTTGCAAGCTACTTTAAAGACAAGGAGCAAGAAAGCACACTTCCGCCGGGCTCTAGGCGGCTCATACTCATATCCGACCATTTCTACCCCACAGTCGGGTTCTTTTGGTACTTAATACTTAGCTACATCCATCGTCTTCTCAGCTCACAATAATAGGGCCTCCCGGAGTGTGCATCCGCTGTGGGAGCGATCCTTTCCTTCGCAGCGCTTTGCCCACTGTTCAAACTACATCCGCACCATGGCCGGGGAGAATACGGTGTCTTCGCAAGACAGTTTGTTGCCTCCAATCTTACGTTTGCCACCAGAACTTCGGCTTAAGATTTATCGGCTTCTACTACTTTCCGACCAAACTATACGCATGGTGTGGCGTGAAGATAGTGACTCATTCCCTCGCCCGAATTGTCTTTTCCCAGCAATCTTACGCACCTGTCGTGTTTTCTACAACGAAGCCGCGGATGTTCTTTATGGAGAAAACGTGTTTCGCGCTCATCGCATTGACGACACGAATGACAACGCTGCTTCAATCTTGCGCGCGAAATTCGTGATTGGCATAGACGATCCTGAGGATGGAGAAGTTGATGCTTCTAAGCTACTAAGCTTTCTTGAAAATCATCCAAAATTGGAGCATCTTGTGCTTCAATTCGGGTTTAACTTGTTAGAGGACAGCAAGCTTCGAGCCATAATATCACACGCGCTCTACAGGTGTAGCTACTCATCCAGACTGACGGTCCGTTCGACGTTCCAATCCAAAAGAAGTTCTTATAATGCGACGCAGCTGAAAGAAAGGGTCGATTATATGGCTTCAATACGGAACAAATCACCGAGGTTGTTCAAGATAATTGATCATGACGGCAAGGGCCTGATTCTTTTCAGACTCCGGTCCTATTAGCCCTTATAAGTTAACAGTTCTCATTCAAACAGTAGAATAAATATCTGCACGCGAAAGCTACATCAGAGAGCGGACAAAAACAAATTAACGTTGATTCAAATGCGGATGTCAGCAGCACAAGCATCTCCCACTCAATGTACCGTTCAGAGCCATTGTGACCAGACGCAAGCAGAGCGTTGAACTCGCCTTGTGTTGCATTCTTCCTGATTCGAATAGGCCACGGTTGGATGATCGTAATCCTGGATTTCATTTTCAGTCCGGTGGCCTTGCTGATCTCGTCCAAGCGACTTTCGCATGTGAAACGGCTGAACAACTCATCAAAACCTCGAAAAAGAACTTGCGCACTCCTGAATCTTATGAATTCTGGATTAGACCTGCTGCGTTCTTGCACCATATCTCGAATGATTGGTGTGTATGAGCGCAAACGTTCCATCTCGGGACATATTGAGCTTAGACAGTCTAGCGACTGCTTGTAAGAGAGCATGTCTCCTGAGAAACCATGACTCTTTGAAGATCAGGCCTAGGAGAACGCGGTTCTCGGGAGACTGCGCGTCCTCGCCATCTCCGACCCTTCATTTGTACCGACCTTGCATCTCAGGAGATTTTTCCTATGATAAAGTTTCCAGAAGACTCGTTAAACTTCTCGGCGTATTGATGGTCCGAGAACACATGAGTGGCTCCTGGGAGATTTTTCTTGAGAGCAATTCTCTCAAGAGAAAGTTCCTCAGAACGCACCTTTACGAGGATTCTAGGTCGATTCTGGGTCTGCCGAGTACAATCCCCTATGAAACCCATTCCTTGGAGAATCCCGGAGGTACTTTCTGTTGAAATACGAGGTCATATGGGCGCATATTGATATTGTGGTTGTTGCTGTTAGGAGTCTATCTAGTTCCGTAGGAGCCAGCCCTATCTATCAGCCCTATGAAAGCGGAGATTCCCATCTCCCCTACCTCCAAGTATGCGCAGCATATATGCTTCCGAGGGGCTAATCCTATTTTGGTTAATACCATACCCATACCTAACCAACGGTCGCGTAGTCTGTGTGCAGGTGAATTACTTCCTCCGGTAAAGCGTGCCGCATCCGGCTAGCCTTGACCTCGCCGCCCTCCGCTCTCTGCTGCCCTCCCCTCGGTTTCTGGCTGCCGTCGCAACTCTTGGATGCTCCCACCCCGTCAGTGTGAATACGCCTCCGTATCCTGCTCTTCTTGTAATGTGGTCAATGTTTCCATGCTTACCGGATCTCAATCAGGCTCCCACGGAGCGAGGCGGTGATGGCACCCGGCCTGTTGAAGGGCTCCTGGCCTTTTCCACTCCCTCTCCTTCCTTCTTCTTTACCCTCTGCCTATCTCTCCGACTCTGGGCTTCCTCTCTCACCTCGCGTTCCTATCTCCTTCACCCTCGCCCCATTTTCAGTCTCGATCTTCCATCACCACGATGGGCGTCTTTGCATTTCAGAGCGCGTACCCTGAGGCAGGTGACTGCTCAGTGGTTGAAAGCGACGACGAACAGGCGGACTTTGACATCGACTCAGACGCTTCTGATGTGGATCTTCTGGAACTGAAGCAGGAGCTGATCAAACTGGGACCGGAAAAGGCACAACGAGATCTGGCAGATGCCACTGTTGCTGCTCAAGAAATGACCCGGCAAAGATGGAAACGGTATGTCTCGAATCATTCGCTGTCCCAGCTGCGCCTTTGTATATCGATCGCTGAGGCTGACTTCATCTGCTTTTCCTCTATACTAGGTACTGCGACTTTGTGCGCAAGGATCACGTGAAATTGCTCAAGTCCTGTTCAGTCATGTCCTTCAAGGGCTACCTCATCTGGTACCACAAGACACATCCTCGCGCCCAAAGGCTGAACACCTACGAAAGCGTGTGGAAGACTTTGCGTCAATTATACTACGATATGTGTCACAAGGTGGTGGTCGATGATGTTGGCAAGGAGATCACCAATGTAAGTCGTCATTAGTGCTTTCGAACAGGCGGACCTGGTCTGACCGTGTATACAGTACCTTCACGGGCAATTCTGCAGCGAGCGTGGCCTGATCAAGGGCATGAGACAAAAACACGTCGTCGGTCACAACGGCCTTCATGGCGCGCTTTACTATCATTGGAAGTTCGATACCGAAATCTTTGCTCTTGAGCTAGAACGTGTGCAGCTTGCTGCGGGGCTTCTCTTCCTGGCCTTCACCGGCGCCCGACCTGGTGCTATCTTCGAGAGTGGCTGCAAGGGGATTGCTGGAACGAATGCCGCTTTACTCTACCGAGATGTAAAGTTGAGACTCTTGCAGCCGCCGAAAGAAGCGTCGTTACTGGTCCTGGAGGTCACCATCATGTTGGATAAGGGTAAACGCAAGCGAAATGCCCCGTAAGTACTCCTGCGCAACGAGGCCTGTGTTCACTGCTGAATGCGTTGGAAGGAAAACCATCACCCTTTACGAGAACCATACATGCCCTGCGATGTGTCCAATCCTTCATTTCGTGGCCATCGCCTTCGCCCACAACGCTTTCCACCCCAGGCTCGTCTCCGCCGGGCTGACCCCGTATACCTTGCACAACTTCTCCAGCCCAGATGGCCGCATTACCATTGACTTCGCCTTCAGGGACGACATCCTTGATATCCCCATATTCCGCCGCTCGACACGGTCAATGGAGGGTGTACATGTTGATCCTCTCAGGGCTCTATCCGCAAACTCAATTTCGTACTGGACCAAGAGATTAGGCCAAAGAGCGGGCTTTGATCACCCCTTCCAGCCTTATGCTCTTCGGCGTGAGGTGGGAACGGAACTGACAGGTTAGTTTGAAAACTGAAGCACCTCGCACATGATCACCACTGACGTTGTATTAGACCGTGGGGTAAGTGATCAGCAACGTAATCAAATCCTCGGCCACGCCCGATCGGATACGTTTCTCAAGCATTACATCTCATCGAATGTGGTTGTCGACGTTCAGGCCACCTTCCTCGGTACTGCTTCCAGGTCAGATTTGATCAAGGAGATCGGGAAACTTTGCTTGCGCCGCGACCCTAATCTCCCCAAGCGGCTTTCGGACGATCAGCGCATGCAGGCTCACCAGCACTCTGATGTCATCCGTGCTCAGAAACAAAAGGACGCCATTGCACAAAGACTCCAGAACGACTTTGGTTCTATCAAGAACGGTTCGAAGTCGCCCGACGGCATTCGGCATACAAGGGTCCAAAGTAAGCTAAGAGCTCTGAAGTTACGAGTGGAACGCGATGCGTTCGCACAGATTCTTCGTGAATTTCACAGCGCCGCGGACCTGGATCACATGGTGACACAACTCAATGGAGAAGAGCTCACTTCCAAGATGCTCACTTCAGCGCCACACATCCTAGAAGAACGCAGGCAGCTCGCTTACGATCTGTTTCAACCGGCGACTGAGTCCTCCTTCGCCAAGATGGTTGACGTCATGGCGCGCCTTTGTTCACTCTATGAAGGCAAAGACCGAAGATGTAACAGCCACGAAGGAGACATTGCAGACCAGATCAACAAGCCGTCTGCTTGCGCACAACGTTGTTCACCGGCGGTCGACAAACCTCTACACAGCACCGACTCCATCGAACCTAGTATGGATCTTGATACCATCAAGCCTCTCAAAGAAGCTAAATCCACAAAAGCCGCTAGTCGTAGCAAGTCGATAAAGCCGGTTGCATCTTCCAAGGTTTCCAAAGCAAAAAGGTCACCTACTTCCCTGACATGTCTTTTTTGCTATGGCAACCCAAAGCGTGGGCGGACGCAGAGTCTTGCACGTAGCGATAGTTTGCGGAGGCACTATCGTCAAGTGCACTTTCAATACCAGGTCGGCCCTTTTCCATGTCCTCTACCAGATTGTATGAAGATCATCCAGGATTCAGACCACTTCGCCAATCACGCAGTCACTATGCATAAATCGGACCTTGGAGTTCGGGCTGTCATTATGGAAGCTCTGGAGCGGACTGTCAAGCCCGGTCAACTTGCCTTGTTTACTTTATAAGGATATCAACTTTAGATCTCATTTGAAATCATATTATGTATCTCTTGCATACGTGTCTGATGTTAGATTGTGGGTCGATTTTATTCTGATTATTAAAATGACCGAGAGGAGTTTATGTCGCTGCTTTTATTTGCATTACGCTACATGAATCTTGGCGGTGATCCTTTGATTGAGAGAGAAAAGGTGTCAGAAGGCCGCAGTCGTTTCTCCGCTACACTTGCTGTTCTTCTAGTCGGCATTTTTTCTATGTCGATATGCCGCTGGCCTTGTATGATACTTCCCTTTAAGATAGAGAAAAAGAGCACTGTTCGTTACGTAGCATAGTGTATTCCAGTTTATTCAACTTTCAGCCTGTCTTTGAACGTCCGATATTCGAAATGATCATGTTTCAGTTGAAAGTATTGTACAAAGAGATTCAACACGAAAGCAAAGACGCCACTTCATCGCAGTCCCCGTGAAATGCAAGGTCCAAAGGAAATTTCAGACCAGATGGTGGTGCGTTCCTGTTGATCCATACGGTTAATCCGCCCTGAGCCTTCGCGGCGCGACAGAGCTCCGTCACCAATCTCCTCGCTCCAGGCACTTTTAGAGCTGTTCCCACGACGAACACAACCTCTGGACCCGTCCACAGATCTTGCTCCGTCAATTCTCCAATCGTATCGCCTTTGGGGTTCTCTTCTCCGTAGAGAACGACGTTCGGACGGAGTCTGCCGATGCCAAGTCGTCGTTTTCCCATCCGTTCCCGCTCCAGTGCAATCTCTTGGCACCGATTACAGTCCGGAAGTTCTGACCCACAGAACCAGTCAGACACGAGTGGTCCATTCCAGCCGCAATACTGACACATCGCCTCATCAATTCGGCCGTGGAGCTGCACCGTTTTTTCCCAGAGATCGGGAAGACGATGCTCGATGCAGTCAATGTTCTGTGTGTAATGTCGAAGGAGACGACCGTTGTGAGCGAGTTCGTCCAAGAAGTGATGAAAAGAGGTGGGCTCCGCCCGGACAGAAAGCCTCGACATGTCACGGATCATCGCGTGAAAGCGATCAGTGTCGACCGACGAGTTGTAGACAGATATATCAAGAGAAGTTCGCGCCGACATTCGTATGGTTTGAAAATCAGGAACTTTGAGATCATCATTAGACTCGCTGGGACCGAAGCAATAATAAGAAACTCACTGCCTGCATTCACGGAGATCTCAGCGCCGCTGATGACCACGACTTTCTTTGTCTTCTGCAAATGTGATCTCAAGGCAGATATCGTCGTTACTTCATTGCTGCTCAACGGCTGCGTAATTTCGATACTCTGGAAGACGTTTGAAGGTGCAGGCCGGGTAGACTTCTTCGATTTCACAACTCGCGGAGATTTCTTTGAGGGATCTTGTCTTCCGCTCCGTAGCTTGTCCTTGGCCGTCCTACGTTTTGACATGGTCGAGATTTCGCTACAAGGCTGGCAGGGTCCAGTGTGAAGTGGGTTCAGGTTGACTCGTAGAGGGGAACGAAGGGGGCAGACCTTCCTTTTATACCCAATGACCACGCTAGTGTTGACCAGAACTCGGCCGTCTCACCTTAGGCAGCGTCAGGCTGTGCTGATGGAGACCGGACCGGCTGTCAAAGGCCAATCATGGCTCGTGATATGGTCGGGTTCCCTTGCATCACAGACCGACGCGTCTTTGGAGATGCTTGATGATGTCTTCGCATTGAAAGAGATACAAGATCTGTTGCAAGTCGTCAAGTTCTCTTTGGCTTGAAGCTCATATCCTTTGCTTGTGATCTCTACCGATGACCTCCACTTCACGTGTGAACAGAGATAGCTTTGTGGCTGTGATGAAGTTGTAAATCCCAGGACCTGTTAAGGGTCACAACGCACCATCGGCCCGTCTTTCATACTTCGACTGCTGGCCCAAGTATATATCGCGTCCAATTTACAGCTGATTAGAACGGAGTTACGCCTTTCGACGTGCAGTACATGCTGACGGCGGGAATTGAGCCTGCATTTGATGTAGGTCAAAATTTGAGGTGGAGAGCGGCCAAATCTGAAGCAAGGCATCGTATTCAGGAATTCGTGGGGAAGGCCACCCATTATTGAAGGGCGTAGGTATCTATTAAAACACAGCCGAATCCCTGAAGCTTAGTTAGTCTCAGCAGTCAGCAGATCGTTCTAAAAATCAATATAGCAAGTCACTTACCGTACATCATGGACCGTCCAGACATGACAAACATGCCAATTCAATATCTTCAAATTCCATCTGGCTTGTCCCAGCAGCACTCGCATGATAACGAAAATTTCACAAACTCTTCCTCTCTCCCTCCTTACCCACTCACTCCTTACCCTACGGTCCCAGAGACAGAGGATTGGTCACCTTTCACGCTTGAGACATGGAATAATCTGGTCCACACGACGGAATCTGAAGCCGAGCGAAGAGCAAGGACTCCCTTTTACGCCCCTTCATCCGCTGATCCATGCCATTCTTCGTCGACTTCGTCTTGAAATATTTCGTCGACAGAACTTCAGAGGGTGTTAGACTCCTTCCTGGATCAAGTTGATTGGTTGGAGATGGCAGTAAGAGTGGCTGAAAACCGAGCGCCGTCAATTTACTGCAACGCCGTCGAGAAGATATTGCTGGCACATATTTATCGGCTTGTAAACGCCGAGGGCGGGGATGCAGCTACTTTAAAAAACGGCAATGACGACAAAGAGTACGTGTATGTGTACGAGAGGGATGACGAGGATGAGGTTAGGAGTGAAGGTTCAAGGGAGAGTGAAGACGGGGATAAAGATGATAATGAAGATGACGATGAAGACATGGAAGGAGATGAGAACGAACAAGGTGATGAAGACAACGATGATGATATGAATGATGATGAGTATGATGAAGAAAACGTATACAATAGTGTATGAAAAGTAAGCGAAGAGGAACAAAGCAAGAGAACGCATTTGATGCGGTTGTTTGAGAATGATAGTCTCGAATCTGGGTCTGCGAGATGTGAAACTATTATATAGTCTAAAATATTATCCGAGCGTTGATTGAAGAAGCATGAGTCTAGCGCTCGACAATGACAATAATTTATGGGGGAGTTTTCAACAATGTTGTTGATGGCGTGAACAACGCCTTGCAGAGGTAGGTAATCCCAATAAAATATGGGGAAGTAGACGCTGGGAGGGCACTCCATTAACTGAGTGGAGCTGGTAGAGCGCTAACGTCCCCCCCTGGGTGGCGGAAAGCCCCCCGTGCCGGAATGAATCCATTGTTCAGACATCTCAAATCTCTTCCCCGCATTTCTATCAAATTATGATTAAAATGGTTATTTTCTTGAGACATTTTTCTCTAGATAATAGTCTGTAGCCAAAAAAATACAGCGGTCTTTATCACGTAGTCGCTCGTTCCTTGTCAAGCATGCAGAATGTCACGATCTTAGCCTTGCCAGGCTCAGCCTTCTAGCCTTGCCAGGCCTATTCCCGCTTCGTCACCTTGACTAGTCCCTTTCGGGCCTAGCGTAGGCTAAGGAACACACATATGTAGCCAGCTTCCTTCCTGTAGCTATCTTTCTTCCTTAGCATTTATCTTCTAGTTAAATGACACCCATATTGACTCGCTCTATGCTGGCCCCTAACACAGAACTGCATTGGCTTTACATCCCTGCTGTACTACAATTATCCTTAGAATTTCAAATTTCGGAGTATTGAACTGAAAGCATACACTCCGAATTTATCCGTGCAGATGAGTCTGTAGCGTATCTAGACATTTGGGTTTAGCGCACTTACGCAGTAGCGTATTAAATAGCTAGCTACTTGTATTTTACTCAACGATACACCTAGCTGACTCATCGTGTGGCGCTCTTCTAGAAACATTTATATGCGGTCACGTGTTGGAAACCCCGACGTGCGCACGCATTCACTTGAATGAACTGAGCTAGTCCCAATGCTAACAGTAAGTTGACCTATCGTAAACGAAGCTTTTGTTTAAACGAAGCAAAAAGGCCCCTCTTTCTTGGCTTCGAGGATACAGCATGATATGATGCTTCATCTAGTCAGCCTCGCTCTCCTTTGATAGTTGCCGGATCATTTGCTGCAGAGCAACTAGTCCTGGGTTCCTGTATCTGCCATTCCGTAAATGCCGTGGCAGAAGACAATGTATAGGGATGATTAGCACCTAAGATTCGGGTTTGCAGATGTATACATTCATTCATTAAATCGATAGCCTCCTTCCAGCGTCCTTGATTCCTGTATGTCGAGGCCAGATTGGCTATGCTGGTCAGCGTGTCGGGATGCTCCTCGCCCAGCACCCTCTTCCTTATCTCCATCACTTGCACCTCCAGCTCTTCGGCCTCCTTCCAGCGTCCTTGATTCCAGTATGTCGAGGCCAGATTGGCTATGCTGGTCAGCGTGTCGGGATGCTCCTCGCCCAGCACCCTCTTCGTTATCTCCATCACTTGCATCTCCAGCTCTTCGGCCTCCTTCCAGCGTCCTTGATTCCAGTATGTCGAGGCCAGATTGGCTATGCTGGTCAGCGTGTCGGGATGCTCCTCGCCCAGCACCCTCTTCCTTATCTCCATCACTTGCACGT
>JAABUT010004079.1_pt1 | contig 11906 bp, 10 predicted proteins | sample 5559281 | NCBI WGS metagenome assembly JAABUT01 (sample SAMN10711880, study PRJNA513359) | rock metagenome | isolation source: Antarctica rocks | place: Antarctica: Victoria Land, Ricker Hills nord | collected 2016-01-04
GGACGAGCAAATCCGCAGGACAGCGTTGCGGGCCGCCGCCGACATACACGTCCAGCGGGCGAAACAGTGTCAGGCGGGACAGACGCCTGAGCAGCACCTGTGGGAGCTCCAGCTGCTGCAGCAGCGCCGCGGGACGGAGTTGTGCGCGACCGAGCCGCTCGCCCTGTACGAGTCACCGGGCTGGCTGATCATGCGCCGGGACTACCTCAGCACCAGTGCCGTGCCTTCCCCGCACGTGCGGTACTGGGGCTTCGGGTCGACCGGCGCAACCTGCATCGGCATTGGTTACGCGTTGCTCCCCGACCGTTTCGACCTCTTCCTCAGCGCCCCGCGCGCGATCTCCGAGCAGCTGTCCGCGTTCGCCGAAGCGCTCCCGTCGGCGGTTCGTGAGCTGCACGATCTGCTCGCCGCCGAACCGGAAGCTCCGCGCTGAGGTAGAACGCCGGCTCGCCCTGCTCGGGCCCGCGACGGGTCGCCACCGCGCCGAGTAGCTCAGTGCAGAACCGCACCAGGCGGTCCAGATCGCGATGCCGTACCTGCACAGTCTGGTCTACGGCACTCCGATGGCGCACGGTTGACGCGGGCGATGCGGGGCCGTGGCTAGTCCTTGACCACTTCGATCTCCGGGGGCGGACGGCGGAACAACCGCGTCAGATAGGCGAGGTAGACGACCCCGACGGCCAGCCAGATGAGACCGAGCAGCTTGGCCTTGCCGTCCAGGTGAAAGAGCAGGTAGACGTCAATGACGGCGCCGATGGCCGGGAAGAGGACGTGAGTCACGACATTTTGCCGTTCTTCGCTCCCGCGGGCCCGGATGAACATCGCAATGACACACACGTTGACCATGGTGAAGGCGCTGAACGCCCCGAAGTTGATGAACGACGTCGAGGTGGCGACGGTCAACTTCAACGCAATCAACCCGACCGCGCCGGACAGCACGATGTTGATCACCGGGGTGTGGAACCGGGGGTGGATGTAGCCGAAGACCCGCTTGGGGAACACCGAGTCGCGGCCCATCGCGTAGACCAGCCGCGCCACGCTGGCCTGAGCGGCCAGTCCCGAGGCGAACTGGGTCACGATCAGGCCGGCCAGAAACAGCGATGAGAACAGGTCGCCGCCGATGGTCTTGGCGATGGAGAACGCCGCGGAGTCGACGTCGTCGAAGCTGCCACCCGGGTGCACCAGCTGGGTGGAATAGGTGACGACGAGGAAGATCCCACCTCCGATCAGCAGCACCAGCAGAATGGCCCGCGGAATGGTCTTGCGGGGCTCCACCGTCTCCTCGGTCAGCGTGGTGATCGCATCGAAACCAAGGAACGAGTACGCGGCCAGCGCCGCGCCCGCCGACACCGCAGAGATGGTGGTCTGCCCGTTGACGAACGGGGTGCCGCTCACCAAGCCACCCGCGCCGGCGTCGTGGAACACGTGCCGCAGGGACAGTGCTACGAAGGCGGCCAGTACGAGGACCTGAAATACCATCAGGAGCAGGTTGGCGTTGGCGGCCGCCTTGATCCCGATGATGTTCAGCACCGAGGTGATGACGATGAAGCTGACAATCCAGATCCAGGACGGGACGCCGGGGAACTTCGCGGACAAGAAGTCGGCCCCGATGAGCCAGATGACCATGGGTAGGAAGAAGTAGTCCAGCAGTACGGCCCACCCGACGAGGAAACCGAGCCGGCCGTCGATGGCGCGCCGCGTGTAGCTGTACGCCGATCCCGCGACCGGGAACCGGGCCGACATCTTGCCGTAGCTCAGCGCGGTGAACAGCAACGCGACCAGGGCCAGCAGGTAGCCGGTGGGGGCGGAGCCATGGGTGGTCTCGGCCAGCACCCCGAAGGTGCCGAGCACGATCATGGGTGCGAGGTAGGCGAGTCCAAACAGGACTACGGGCCGCAGCGTCAGTGAGCGGGTGAGACCCGGGGCGTCGATGACCATCTTTCGTCCTACTCCTGGTAGCTACGGGACGCGGCCGGGCGCCACGTCGTGGGGTTCATGCGGCCGTCGTAGAGGGGGAGCTCCAGCGCGGCGTCGCCGTCGCGGAACTGCTCCCACATCCGGTTCAGCCCGGCGGTGCCAAAGGTGCGCACCCGGGTGACGTCGTCCAGATCGAGGACGTCGGTGAGCGTCTCGGGTGCCTGCGCCGCCTGCACCCGGACCCGTCCTTCCGGGTCGACGACGAGGCTCTGGCCTGTACCGAGCGGTGCGGCGGCGTTGACGCTGACCACGAACACTTGGTTGGCGATGGCGTTGGCGCGGGTCAACACCACTTCCTGCGGACGGTCGCAGGTGGTGGTTTGCGTCGGGTTGATGATCACCTCGGCACCCATCCACGCCAGGTGGCGGGCCACCTCGGGGAACCACGCGTCGTAGCAGATGGACAGCCCCACCCGGCCGACGTCGGCGAGGTCGAACACCACAAACCGGTTGCCCGGTTGGTAGGGCTCGTAGGGCCGCCACGGAAAGCACTTGCGGTAAGACGCGACCAGCTTTCCCTGCGGCGATAGCACAACCGCGGTGTTGTAGACGTCCCCGTCCTCGCCGAGTTCGCAGACGGTGCCCGGGATCAGCCACACCCCGAGGTCACCGGCCAATTCCCCCAAGCGGGCAACCCTCGGCCCCTCCAACGGCTCGGCAGCGGCGAGCAGTTCCTCGTTGCGTTCCGCCAGCCGACCCTCGACGCCGAACAGGTGCAGCTCGGGGAAGACCGCCAGACGAGTGTTCGGGAAATCGTCCACCAGCGCCGAGACCTGCTCGGCGAACACCGCGGGGTCCGCGGCAAGGGAAATCGGGAGGGATTGGGCCAGCACCAGCGGCAATACGCGCGACATCGGCTTCACCCACTCTCCCAGGACTTCTTGATGTGTACACCCGCACTGTCCGATGTGGCCAGTGCGGCGCCGCGGGAGGATTTGGCGACTACTGTCAGATCTGGCCCAGCGGCGCCGTCACGCCGCTTCCGTGTCGTCTATCGCGAGAGGGGCGAACATGACCGAGCCCAGCACGCAACCGCACGATGGCGCGGGCGGTCCACACCTGCCGCAGGAGCGACGGCTGATCACCAGCCTGCCCGGCCCGCGGTCCCGAGAGCTCGACGGGCGTCGCTCCGCCACCGTGGCCCGCGGCGTGAGTTCCACGCTGCCCGTCTACATCGCCCGCGCAGGCGGTGGGGTGCTCGTTGACGTCGACGACAACTCGCTCATCGACTTCGGCGCCGGCATCGCGGTGGTCAGTGTCGGCAATGCAGCCCCTGCGGTGGTGGACAACGTCCGCCAGCAAGTCGGCGAGTTCACCCACAGCTGCTTCATGATCGCGCCGTATGAGGGCTACGTCGCGGTCTGCGAGCAACTGGCGCGGCTCACTCCGGGTACGCACGAGAAGCGATCGGCGCTGTTCAACTCCGGAGCCGAGGCGGTGGAGAACGCCGTGAAGATCGCGCGCGCCCACACCGGCCGGCAGGCGATTGTCGCCTTCGACCACGCCTACCACGGCCGGACGAACCTGACGATGGCGCTGACCGCCAAGAACATGCCCTACAAGCAGTCATTCGGGCCGTTCGCGTCCGAGGTGTACCGGATGCCGATGTGCTACCCGTATCGGTGGCCGACGGGCCCGGAAAACTGCGGCGAGGAAGCCGCGGATGCCGTTATCAGCGCGATGGACAAACAGATCGGGGGCGCCAATATCGCGGCGGTGCTTATTGAGCCCATCCAAGGTGAGGGCGGGTTCATCGTTCCCGGTGCAGGATTCCTGCCGCGGATCGTCGAGTACTGCCGGTCCAACGGCATCGTCTTCGTCGCGGACGAGGTGCAGACCGGCTTCGGCCGCACCGGGGCCTGGTTCGCCTGCGAGCACGAAGGCATCGTCCCGGACCTCATCGCGACGGCAAAGGCCATCGCCGGCGGATTACCGCTCTCCGCAGTAACCGGGCGGGCCGAGATCATGAACAGCGCGCACGTCGGTGGACTCGGGGGCACCTACGGCGGCAACCCCGTGGTGTGCGCCGCCGCGCTCGGCGCCATCACGACCATCGAGGAGTTAGACCTCGTCGCCGCCGCCGGTCGGATCGGCGACGTCATGCTCCCCCGGTTGCGGGACATGCAGAGCCGCTTCCCCACCATCGGCGATGTGCGTGGGCGGGGCGCGATGGTGGCGATCGAGCTGGTCCGCCCCGGGACGTCGACGCCGGCCCCGGAGGTGACCGCCGCCGTGGCAAAGGCGTGTCTCGCGGAGGGACTGGTGGTGCTCACCTGCGGGACGTACGGCAATGTGCTGCGGTTCCTGCCGCCGCTGGTGATGCCGGAGCATCTGTTGGCGGAGGGGCTGGCGATCCTGGAGCAGGCGTTCGCCGGCCTCGATACCGTCCCGCAGGCGCCGAGCACCATCGTCAGCACCCCGGCCTGAGCGTGAGCCAGCCGTCACAGCGCGGTCGGCTGCGCGTGATCGGGCAGCACCGCTTGGTTCAGCTACTCCGTAACGGGGCGTGGGCAAACTCGCCGATGCCCTGCTCGGGCGCCACTGCGGCCCGAAAACCCAGCACCTCCGCCGCCCGCGCCGGATCGGCCACCACATGGCGGACGTCACCGGAGCGGTATTGCCCGGTGGTCACCGGGTCCGGACCGCCGTGTGCCCGGGCCAAGGTCGCGGCCACCTCGCCGATGGTCACCGGGATGCCGGAGCAGACGTTGAACGCCTGGAACCCCTGCAGCCCGGCTTCCACCGCCAGGCGGTTTGCCTGCGCGACATCGCGGACGTGCACGAAGTCGCGGGCCTGGCCACCGTCCTCGAACACCCGTGGGGCCTGGCCGGCCTCCAGCGAGGAACGGAAGATCGCGGCCACGCCGGAGTACGGGGTGTCCCGCGGCATGTGCTCGCCGTACACGTTGTGGTAGCGCAAGGCGGTCACCGAGCCGCCGGTGGCCAGGGTCCAGGCCAGCGCGTAGTTCTCCTGCGCCAGCTTGCTGGCCGCATAGGTGCTGCGCGGGCGCAAGGGCGCGTCCTCGTCCACCAAAGCCCAGTCCACCCGCCGGGCACAGTGCGGGCACGCGCTGTCGAAGATTCCTGCGTCGAGATCTTCTCGCCGCCGGGGCTCCGGTTCGACGTCGCCATGCTGCGGGCACACGTAGCGGCCGGACCCGTAGACCACCATCGAGGAGGCGAGCACGAGCCGTGTGCACCGCGCCCCGGCCATCGCCGCCAGCAGTACCGCCGTACCGAAGTCGTTGTGCGTGGCAAACTTCGGCGCATCGGCAGCGTCGACTCCGGCGCCGACCATGGCCGCTTGGTGGCACACCACGTCGACGTCCTGCAGTGCTTCGGCAAGCGCATCGGCGTCCCGAACGTCCAGGCGACGCACACCCGCTGGGGTCCCTGCCCCCTGCCCGTGCGCCAGCGGCAACATCGCGTCCACCGGCACCACGTCATGACCAGCGTCGTTCAGGGCTGTCCAGATGTGGCCGCCGATGAATCCAGCTGCGCCGGTGAGCAGTATCCGCATGTAGCAGAGGTTAGCCGGAGCTACCCAGTCCAGCCCCGCTGCCGACGAGATCGCCCCAATCGGGCCGACGGGCGTCGCGATCGCCCTCATTTGGGCAATCGCGGTCTCCTGGTCAGGCCGGCGACGAGCAAAAGGTCCGCCGGTAGTCGCTGGGACTGACGCCGAGGGCGCGGCGAAAGTGGTGGCGCAACAGGGCGGCGGTGGCAAACCCGCAGCGGCGGGCGACCTGCTCGACGTCCAGGGCGGTGTCCTCGAGCAGACGCTGGGCATGCAGGACGCGCTGGGAGGCGAGCCATTGCACCGGTGTTGTGCCGGTCTCCGCGGCGAAACGTCTGGCGAAGCTCCGGGTCGACATGTGGGCGCGTGCGGCCAGCTCGGCAACGGTGTGCGCCGCGTCGAGGTTGGCCACCAGGTAGGCGAGGACATCACCGAGCCCGTCGCTGCTGCACTGCGGTATCGGCCGCTCGATGTACTGACGCTGGCCGCCGTCGCGCTGCGGGGGCACCACCATTCGCCGCGCGATCGTGTTGGCTGCCGCACTACCCAGCTCCCGACGGACCAGGTGCAAGCACGCATCGATGCCCGCCGCCGTACCCGCACTGGTGATCAGCGCGCCGTCGTCGACGAAGAGCACATCCGGGTCGATGACGGCCGCCGGGAAGCGCTGCTGCAGCTCGTCCACGTGCCGCCAGTGGGTGGTGCACTTGCGTCCGTCGAGCAGGCCTGCCGCGCCCAGGATGAACGCTCCCGAGCAGACACTGAGCAGAATCGCGCCGCGCTCGGCCGCACGCCGCAGCGCGTGGATGACCTCCGGTGGGTACTCCGCACGGGTGCGCGCCGCGGGCACCGCAACCAGGTCGGCATGATCGAGACCGTCCAAGCCGTACGGCGGGATCACCTGCGCGCCAACACTGCTCGACAACGCTACGCCTGCCTCGGCCCCACAGACCCGGAACTCGAACGGCGGTACGCCCTCCTCGGTGCGGTCGATGCCGAAGACCTCGCACACCACACCGAACTCGAACATGGCGAGGTCATCGATCAACAGCGCGGCCACCGTACGAAGCATCCCTCCAGCATACTGGCGGAATATGGTCGATGCCCGTCAGAACAGCCACTGTTGTCTGCAATTAGACGAGCCGAAAGTTACTGCCATGACTCCACTCATCGTCGCCCTCGTCGTCATCCTCACCCTCGCCGCGCTGCTACGGCTCGTACACCGCCGCGGTGTCGCGCCCTTCCGGCTCGAACAGTTCCGCCCCGCGGCGCCGCTGGCCGGCGTGCTGCCCGGCGATCGGGACGCGCAACGTCAGTACAGCGACCTGCGCGCCATGTACGACCACGCCGGGCGCTGACTGCAGGCTCCGGCGGCGCATACTCGTTGTGAGGACCGTGCTAGGTCGACAGCTACTGCGCCGGGTGCCCGCGCTGAACAGCGCCTCGGCCGGGCCTCCTTGCGGAGGCCCGGCCGATGCGGGTGCGAACTGGCTGTGGCTCAGCTGATGCCGGCAACTTCCTTCGCGATACCGGCCAGCCTGGTCTGCGTCGCCGAGACCACACCGGTGCGGTTCTTGGTGGCCTCCTCGTAACTGATGATCGTCCGGAGGTCCGCCGGCTGGTCCAGCTTCTTCACCGCGGTCACCGCGTCACCGATGCTCAGCTTGTCGTAGTTCTTGATCGGCAGCTCCGAGGAGTCGACCGAGCCGGTGGCCACCCGGACCTCATGCACACCCTTAGCGGTGTCCTCGGCGCCATCACGACGGGCGGCCTGCTCGGCCTGGGCCAGTCCGGCCTTGCCGCCTGCGGCGATGGTCTGCTTGGTCGCGTCCATGAGCTGGCCGGCCTTCTCGGCCACCTCATCGGCGGCGTCCTCGGCCCGGCCGCGGCTCTGCTTCACGGTGGCCACCGCGCGGTTCACCCCGTCTGCGGACCAGCGCGCAGGCGCGTTCACGATGCGGCTGGCGGTGCCGGCAACGGCCTGGAACGGGGTGGCGCGCAACGCCGTGGGACCGCCGAGCGCCTCCTCGGCCAGTACCGTGCTGAGCCAGTCGATGGTGGCCTCGTGGGCCGTCTCCAGCCGTTCCGCGAGGCGGCGCACCTTGGTGTTGTCTGCGGTGGTCGCAAGCACCTTCAGGTAGCGCGCCCGGTCGAAGAGCTGGTGCTCCAGGGCCAGATCCTCCAGCAGCGCCCCGTCCAGGGGCTCGGCCTGCTCGATGACCGTCTTCACCAACGCGGTAAGGCGGCCGATCAGGGGAGAGACGACGTCGGGCACACCGCCGAGGTCCCGCAGCGTGGTGGCGATACGCTTGCTGCGGTCGCGCGCGTTGCGCTCGTTTTGGGCGAGTTCGCGGCGCACGGCGTCGGTGCGGGCCTGGGCCTGGCGGGCCTGGGCGATCTGCGCCTCGGTCTGAGTGAGCTGCAACAGGGTGCGCAGCTGGGTGATGAGCTTGCTGGTGTCGTGGTTGGACACGGGATCGGTTCCTTTCGGTAGGAAAGTGGCTCGTTCGCCGTTGGTCTCGACTGTTTCCCCTACGCTAGGTGCTGCGCCGGCGCGGATGCACGGCTCAGTGGGAAACGCCACTGTTGGCACGGTGGCGGGAATAGGACCGAAACCGGGGCGTAACGCCCGGTCAGGGCAGGGTGATCGGCAGTTGGACACCGTCGTGCACCTGCGCGCAGGCGCAGTCCCGCTCGGTCGGCGCTGCTGCGATAGCTACGCGTACCAGGTCCTTCAACGGCCCGATGTTGCGGGCAAACTCGGCGAACACGTCGACCGCGCGCACCCCCGAACCCGCGTCGATGCCCGCGTCCAAGTCGGTCACCAATGCTATTGCTGCGTAACAGACCTCCAACTCGCGGGCCAGCACCGCCTCGGGGTGCCCGGTCATGTTCACCAGGCTCCAACCCTGCGCGGCGAACCACTGACTCTCCGCACGGGTGGAGAATCGCGGGCCTTCCACCACCACCATGACGCCGCCGTCCTCGGTGCCAGGCTGCAGCGCGGCCCGGCGCAGCGCGGGACAGTAGGGGTCCGCGAACTCCACGTGTACCCCGCCGGTGTCGAAGAAGGTCTGCGGACGTCCCGAGGTGCGATCGACCAGCTGATCGGGGATCACCACCGTGCCCGGGCCGAGCGTCGGCCGCAGGCTGCCGACCGCGCACGGCGCGAACACCTGGCGGACGCCCACGCTGCGCAGCGCCCACAGGTTCGCCCGGTGGTTGACCTTGTGCGGCGGATACTCGTGGTGCACCCCGTGCCTCGGCAGAAACGCCACCTCGCGTCCGGCCACCTCGCCGATGGTGATCGGGCCGCTGGGCGCGCCGTAGGGGGTGTCGGGTGTGACGGTGCGCGGGTCGTCGAAGAACTCGTAGAACCCGCTGCCGCCGATCACGCCGATCAGCTCGTCCACTGCACTCCTACCTGTCGCGTTGTGGTCAGACCGCAGAATAGCGGTTGCCCCGGGGAAGTTGCCGTACAGCGACTCGCCCGCCCCGCCCTCGGTCACGGCGTGCAGCAACAGCTCGCCGCCGACGAACGCGCCCCACCGACCCTCGTGCAAGTTGCGCAACCGGGAGCCGTCGAAGGCCGAAGGCGCCAGCGCGGCACACGCGGCTAGCCGGACATGAGGCTGCCCACGCCACTGCGTACGCCCCCAGCTGCGCGAAGATCGCTACCCTCCATGGGTGTCCGGCAGTGGTGAGCTCTCCCGCGAGGAGACCCACCGTCGCCACGTGCAGGTGTTCCGGTGGGTCGCAGGCACCATCCTGGTCGCCGTGCTCGTCGTGGAGGTGGTGCTCCTCGCGCCGTCCCTGCGCAGCGCCATGCAGCGCCTCGGCGACGTCAGCTGGTGGTGGGTCGGCGCCGCCATCGCCGCGCAGGTCGTGTCGATGAGCGCCTTCGGCCGCCTGCAACGCACCCTGCTCACAGCGGCTGCCGTCCCCGTGCGCCAAATCGACTCCACCGCCGTGGTCTACGCCGCCAACGCGATGAGCGTCAGCCTGCCCGGCGGTCCGCTGTTCTCCACCACCTTCACCTTCCGCCAGACCCGCAGATGGGGCGCGAGCAGAGTCGTCGCCTCGTGGCAGCTGGCCATGAGCGGCGTGCTGGCCACCGGCGGGCTGGCCCTGATGGGCGTCGTGGGGGGCATCCTCGTTGGCTCCCGAACCAACTACGCCGGTCTGGCCATCGCCATCGGTGCCACCGCGGCCCTGCTCGTCGGAGTGCGTTTCGTCCTCACCCATCCCGGGGTGTTGCTCACCAGTGCCGGGCACGTGCTCCGCTGGGTCAATGCCGCACGTGGGCACCCGGCCGAAACAGGGATGGAGCGGATCAGGGAGATTTTCGAGCAACTGGAGGCGGTGCAGCTGCGCAAGCGGGACCTTGCGCTGGCCAGCTGGTGGGCCTCGTTCAACTGGATCGCCGATGTCGCCTGCCTGGGGTTTGCCTGCCTGGCCGCGGGCGCGCACCCCAGCATCGGCGGTCTGCTCATTGCCTTCACCGCAGGCAAGGTGGTCGCCACGGTGCCGTTGCTGCCCGGCGGACTCGGCGTCGTCGACGGCACCCTGACGGCGACTCTGGTGGCCTCCGGTCTGGCTGCTGGGGCGGCGTTGCCCGCCGTCATCATCTTTCGGCTGATCACCTTTCCGCTGCTGGCGGCGGCGGGATGGCTGGTGTTCGCGGTGCTGTTCCGGTCGACCAACTTTGATGTGGACGACGACCCCGATAACCCGGACGCGGCCGGTCACGCCGGGCATCGACGACCGGTTTAGCCGAGCTATCGCGGTCAGTTCGGGACGACGACGGCCGCTGGGCCCGTAGGCGACGATCGCCGACAAGCCGTTTCCCAGCTCTACGACGAATGATCGTTGTTGCACATCTGTTGCACCTGCCCGTCTGGCGCGCGTAGCGTCTTGCCGCACGGCGCGCAGGACAGCGAGGAGATCGATGTGGCAACTCAGACGGCAGTGAGTCTCGGCCAGGCAACACCCGGACGGATCCGTCGCGCGCTAGCCGGGCTGAGCCCGCAAGAGCGACGGAGCGCGGCAGGCATGCTCGCCGTCGTCGTCGGCCTGCACGTGCTCGGCTGGGGGTTGCTGATCGCCGTGATCGCGCCGGAGAACTACCAGGTGGGTGGAGAGATCTTCGGCATCGGCCTCGGCGTCACCGCGTACACCCTCGGCCTGCGGCACGCCTTTGACGCCGACCACATCGCAGCCATCGACAACACCACCCGCAAGCTGATGAACGACGGCAAACGACCGATGTCGGTCGGCTTCTGGTTCTCGCTCGGCCACTCCAGCGTGGTGTTCATCATGGTGGCGCTGCTGGCGTTCGGCGTTCGCGCACTTGCCGGGGCGCTCACCGACGACCAGTCGGCGCTACAAAAAACGACCGGACTGTTCGGCACCGCGATCTCCGGCACGTTCCTGCTGCTGATCGGGCTGCTGAACCTCGTGGTGCTCGTCGGCATCGTGGGGGTGTTCCGGAAGATGCGCGCCGGAGAGTACGACGAGGCCACCCTGGAGGCGCACCTGGACAACCGCGGTCTGATGAACCGATTGCTGCGCCCGGTGATGAAGCTGGTGCGCAAGCCCGTGCACATGTACCCGGTGGGGTTGCTGTTCGGGCTGGGCTTCGACACGGTCACCGAGGTGGGCCTACTGGTCATCGCCGGCGGCGCCGCCGCATCCGGGCTGCCCTGGTACGCCGTGCTCGTGCTGCCCATCCTGTTCGCGGCGGGGATGTCGCTGCTGGACTCCATCGACGGCTCGTTCATGAACTTCGCCTACGGCTGGGCCTTCTCCAAACCGGTCCGCAAGGTGTACTACAACCTGGTCATCACCGGACTGTCCGTGGCGGTGGCGCTGCTCATCGGCGGTCAGGAGCTCATCTCCATCCTGGTGGACAAGCTGGAGATCACCTCGGGCCCGTTGGCCACCATCGGCGGACTCAACCTGAACCTGATGGGCTACGTGGTGGTGGCGCTGTTCATCGTCACCTGGGTGGTTGCCCTGCTGGTCTGGCGCTTTGGGAAGGTCGAGCAGCGCTGGGATCGTCGGCTCGCGACCGCCTGAGTCGCATCAGAGCGGCCGTACGCTGCTCGCGATTTGTCGCACGACGGCGGCGCTGACCTCATCCGGGACGCCATGCCCGACGTAGATCATGAGCCCGACCGTGCCGCCGCCGGAGCTGGGCAAGGCAAAGGAGTACATGGACGCCGACGGCGTAGAGCAGCCCTGCGGCTTTTCCAGCGGCGCAGTCACTTCCACCAGCATGCCGCTCTTGCCCGCCATCGCAGGCAGCGGCTGGGGTGGCCCGATCTGCAGCGGCGGAACCGCCCCCGTCCGGTCGCTGGAGAACGCCGCGGTGGCCCACTTGGTGGCCAGCTCCCGCGCGCCCACTGCGGGG
>JAABUT010004080.1_pt1 | contig 11903 bp, 17 predicted proteins | sample 5559281 | NCBI WGS metagenome assembly JAABUT01 (sample SAMN10711880, study PRJNA513359) | rock metagenome | isolation source: Antarctica rocks | place: Antarctica: Victoria Land, Ricker Hills nord | collected 2016-01-04
CTGGACCCGGCGCCCACCCGAGACGACACCGGGCAAACAGTCACACCCAGATGCCAAGATCACCACCGAGAACGACCCCAACCCGAGCCGGCGGCCACTCAGCCAGGCGGTGAAAGATCCGGGTTAGGTTTGCGCCATGCAGCGGATTGACCTTTCTATCGAGAAGTCCGGGGCACCACCCCCCTGGCCGTTGTCGCAGACACCACCCCGGCGTCGTCGGCACGCGGCCGCGTTGCACCGGTGGGTGACCCTCGCGGTGGGGCTGCTCCTCGCCACCACCGTGTCGGTCGGTCCCGCGTGGGCGGACGGCGGGGCGGGTGGTGCGCAGGAGGGCTACGTCTTCGTCCAGCAGGCGCTGGGGCACCTGGCGCAGAACCCGGGCCCGACGGGGGTCGCCGAGGCCGAGGCCAAGATCGAGGAAACCCTCAGCGCCACCGACCAGGACGGGGTGGACGTCGCCATGGTGCGTCAGGCCCAGGCTGAGCTGACCGCCGGCCGGACGGCGGTGGCGCAGCAGACCCTGCAACTGTCGATCGCCGCCGCGGTGGGTCAGCTCAAGCCGGCATCCGGGGAGGAGACGGGCACCGCCGTGGTCGGTGCGCCGTTACCCGGGCGGGGCCCGCTGACCGGTACCGACTGGACGCTCGGCGGGGTGTCGCTGCTGCTGCTCGCCGCGGGCGTCGGCCTCGCACTGTGGTTCCGCCCGGCGGAGAACCTGGCCCAGCTTCGCCGCCGACTCACTACCCCGGTGACCGGGACGGACCCCGACACGGAAACACCCCCGTCGCCGCGCAACTCCCCGGAAGGACACCAGCCGTGACCCGCACCGAGGAACGGCCTGCCGTCGCGCGGCCGAGCAGGACCCGGCGAGCCCTCGACGTGGTCGACGAACGACTCGGCATCAGGGCCCTGGAGTACCCGGTGCCCGAGCACGCCAACAAGCTGGCGTGGAGCCTGGGCGGGGTGACCGCGGCGGCACTCGCCATCCTGATCGTCACCGGAATCTTCCTGGTGCAGTTCTACAACCCCGTCCCCGAGGCCGCGAACCAGTCGGTGCGCTACCTGGTGACCCAGGTGTGGGGTGGTCGCTTCGTCCGCGGGGTGCATTTCTGGTCCGCGCAGGCGATGTACGTCACCGCGGCGCTGCACATGCTCCGGGTGTTCCTCACCGGGTCCTACAAGCGGCCCCGCGAAGCCAACTGGTTGGTCGGGGTGGCCATGTTCGGCTTGGTGACCCTGGCAATTTTCACCGGCACCGTGCTCAAGTGGGACCAGGAGGGGTTCGAGGCGCTCGGGCACAACCTGGAGATCGGCAAGCTGCTCGGTGGGGTCGGGTTCTGGTTCTCCCCGACGTTCGCCGGCAACGTGCCCATCCTGATCCGGCTCTACAGCGCCCACGTCGTCTTCATCCCCGGCCTGATCGTCGTCCTGGCCACGCTGCATGCGTTGCTGGTCAAGCGGCACAAGATCTCCCCGCACCCGGCCCTGCCCAGCGAGGGCCCCGGTGATCAAGCCCCCGCGGCCGAGCCGACCGAGCCGTTCACCCATCACCTGCGCCGCATCAGCTCCTTCGGCCTCGCGCTGCTCGGCGGCATCGGGGTACTGGCCGTGCTGTTCCCGCCCGGTCTCGGAGCCCGCCCGGTGCAGGGGATCGAGGTCACCGAGCCCCCGGTGACCTTCTGGTGGCTCTACAGCCTGGAGAACTTCTTCAGCCTGCCCGCCATCGTCTACGCCGAGCTGATCTTCTTCGGCCTGCTGGTCATCGTCCCGTTCGTCGACCGCAGCCCGGAGCGCTTCTGGCGGCGCCGCCCGGTCGCCATGACGATGCTGACGCTGTTCCTGGTGGCCATCATCGTCCTGACGATCCTGTTGAAGTTCCTGCCCGCCAAACAACACCTATGAGCGCCAGCAGTCGCACGGTGGCCAAGCCCGCCGCAGCCAAGGCGCGCCGGGCGTTCTGGGTACTGGTCACCATCGCGGTCCTCGCGATGGGTTCGCTGACCAGCGCCCTGGCCAGGCCACCGGGCGCGTGGACCGGGCTGACCGTCGCCGCGTCAGGTGTGGTGCTGCTGTTCGCTGCAGCCCTGGCGGGCCGGGTGATGGCGGCGCTCGCGTGTCGACGACGCAGCCGGTGAGCGCGGCCCGGGTTGAAGGCGACCGATAGCTGGCCGCGGATGACCTGGTAGCGTTGACCGGGGTAATCACGATGCAATTTGCCGGGTCGGCGTCGTGGAGGTTCGCCGAGGGCATCGAGCAGTTGCCGCTGATAGCGTTGTTCGTCCGCGATGCGGCCGGGCTGGATGTGCCGGCCAGTCCAGTGAACCCGCCGCCTGGATGGGGACCTGCCCGACCACTCCGCGCAGCGCGACTCCGAGCGGCGCGCCGCGGCGGGGGGGTCTGGACCGGCTGGTGGCAGGGCGGTGTTGGCGCAGGACGTTCGCCAGCATCAGGGCACCCCTGACGGCCGGGATCAGCGTGCCTGGTTTCGGCAGCGGGCCAACCTCCAACGGCACCGATCGGCGGGGCGCTCCCGACACACGGCGGTCGCCGCAAAGTGTCAGATGACGATCGATGAAGGGGACCCGCTGCTAGTCGGCGGGCTCCCACAGCTCAAGTCGGGTTCCGGCGGGGTCCCGGATGTGAGCGAAGCGCCCGACCCCGGCCGCCTCGACGACCTCGTCATCAGGGTCGATACCTGAGTCGTGCAACTGGGCAAGCATCGCGTCAAGATCGCGGACGCGGAAGTTGACCATGACCTGCTGCTCAGGCCGGCCGAAGTAGTCGCTGTCCTGCGGGAACGGCGCCCACACCGTGGGGCCGGCTTCCTGCTGCCACGTCATGTCCCCCTGAAGCCCGGAGTTGACGCCAAGATGCTGCTCGTACCAAGCCGCGAGCTGCGCAGGGTCACCTGCCCGGAAAAAGACGCCTCCGATACCCATCACCCGCTCCACCGAACCTCCCTCGTGCAGCGACGTCCTCTGACCGTCATCGCGCGGCCCACGGCTCACGCGACCATCCTCACCCAAATTCCCCGCGGCTGACCAGCCTCCAGCACACCGGACCGGCGCCAGCCCGTCCCGCGAGCCCACCGGTTGCGACGCCACCGGGTGCGGTGGCGGACCCGCGCGCCGTTGCCCGTCAGGGGATCCGCTGTCGGACGGCACGCTACGCTCACCGCGACGGTGGCAAGGCACGATTGCACGGTGCGCGTCTTTCCCGAGCCTACGGCCGCGTCTACCGCGCCCGCGGGCAGCGCGGAGCCAGCGGCCACTTGGCTGTCCCGATCGACGACGCCCCTGGCCGTGTCCTCACGTCTTCTACTTAGCAGCTGGGCGTCGCTGCCTGGTGCTGTGGACGACGACGTCATCGCCAGGCTTCGTCAGCACGACGATGGTCAGTTCCGCGGCGCGTTGCTTGAGCTGTACATGTTCGCCGCGTTCTCGCGGGCGAACTGGACCTGCGAACGACTGACAGGTGCCGACAGGACACCCGACTTCAGGGTTGTCGGACCGGACGGGCCCATGTGCGTCGAAGCGACGACCGCCGGGCCGCCGCGGGAGCAGACCGAAGCCGAACGCAGGAAGGACCTGCTCCTCGACGCTGTCGACACGCTCAACTGTGAAGGATTCACCCTCGGAGTGGCCGTGGCGGCAGTCGGGAGAACGTCACTCGCGGCCGGTCCCGTCAGGAGGGAGCTCGCGGACTGGTTCGCCGGCCTCGACCCGAACGCCGTGCGCGCGGCGGTCGCCGGGGCCCCGGCCGACGCGGAGTCTGACGAGGAGGCCGGCTACCCGGTGCACGTGACCGCACGCGAAGGTTGGACGTCGCATGGACCGCCTACCCGCGGAATCGCGAACTGGCCGGGCCGCAGCGCCGCCTGATCGACTCCGAGCGCATGACCGAGGCCGTTGTGGTCGAGGACGAAAAGCCACTTCGGAACGCACTGCGGCACAAGGCCACCCGGTACGGACGGCTGGACGCGCCGTACCTCGTCGTGGTCGGTGAGGAGCCGTTTTCGCCCCTGGACCTGCAGGACCACAGAACGGCCGCGCTGTGCGGCAGCACCGCCGTCGTGGTCGACGGCCCGCAGGCAGGCCGGCCCGTTCGGCTCCCCGACGGGTCCTGGAGGCGGGGCCGCACCTGGCGGTACACCCGGGTCGCGGGGGTCTTGTTCTTGGCCGGTCTGCGCCCGTGGACGGCGCTGGAAGCGAAGCCCGAGCTGTGGCTCAACCCAGCCGCCCAGCTGCCCATCCCAAGCGTTTGCCCTACTGGGGCGTCGAACGCGTCGAAGAGTCTGCGGGGCAGGGCCGGCTCAGAGCTGAGGCACCGGCAGTCTCTCCGGTCGTGCGGATCGCAGCGGGTGAGGATGTCGGGTCGCGCACTACGCGGTCTGCGCGATCCCCATCAGGTGGTTGGTCATGTCCCGGACGCCAGGTAGGTGACCCACCGTGCGCACGATGAGCAGCGCGGCCTGGCACCGAAATCCGCTCGACCCCGGGACGCGCGGCAGCCAGGATCGGCCGGGTGACCGAACACCCTGACCCCTGGCCCTTGCGGCACCTCGTGCTGCGTACCCCCCGGCTTGAGTTGCGGCCTGAGGACGACGCGGGGTTGCTCGAGCTCGTCGACCTCGCTCACGGGGGGATCCACGATCCTTCCTGGACCCCGTTCCTGCACCCGTGGACAGACGCACCGCCCGACGAGCTCGGGCCCAACACGGTGCGGTTCTTCTGGTCGCAGCGGGCGTCGCTCACCCCCGAGCGGTGGAGCGTGAACTTCCTCGTCCGTGTCGACGGTCGGGTGGTGGGGACGCAGGGGTTCACCGCCGGGCACTTCGCCATCACGCGCGAGGTCGGGTCCGGGTCGTGGCTCGGGCGGGCGCATCAGGGGCGCGGGTACGGGTGGAGATGCGGGCCGCGGTGCTCCTGCTCGCCTTCGACCACCTCGGCGCCCGCACCGCGCGGTCGGAGGCGTTCGCGGACAACCCGGCCTCGCTGCGGGTGAGTGAGAAACTCGGCTACGCCCCGGACGGCCGGGCTGGGAGCTGGAGGTCGACGGGCTCGACGGCTGCCGCCACCAGCTCGGGGTGTGAGGGGACACGTGTGCACCGCGGCCGGGAGAGCCCGCGCCGGGTCCTGCACCGCAGAGGCCGGCAGCCGGTGTAGTGGTGGCCGGTCAAGCTTAAGCAGCTTTTTCGAGGCCGGTGATGACCCCGTCGATGTCGGCGGGCGGCCGGTTCTGTGCGCCGACCATCGGCTGGCGCCTAACGGACCACCCGCCGTGTGCATGCTGTCGGCCAGCCACATTCCTCGGACGTGGTCAGTCCCGGGTCGCTGCGAAGAGCAGCATGTCGCGACGTCGACCGCCGATCTCCTGGTGGCTGCGCAGCAACCCCTCCCGCTGGAATCCCGAGGCCTCGGCGACCCGGAGGGAGCTGGTGTTCCACGGCTCGATGTACAGCTCCACCCGGTGCAGGGCCGGGATGGTCCAGGCGAAGGAAAGCAGCGCCGTCGTTGCACTGCCGGCCACACCACGGCCACGGTGCCGGGGAGCCACCGAGAACCCCGCCGTCGCACGCCCCTCGGACAGCTCCCGCAGCCACAGCCCGATCGTGCCCACGGCGGTGCCGGAGTCCCGGTCGGCGACCACGAAGGACAGGCCGCGTCCCTCGGCGAGCCGGCCCTGCTGACGACGGATCCACTCCAGGGCCTGCTCCGGCGTGGGCCGGGCGACCAGTGTGCCGATGAGCCCGACGTACGGATCGGCGCCGAGCTCGACCGCGAGCGGCACGTCGTCGTCGGTGAACGCGCGCAGCACCACCGACCCGTGCGACGGCGGGGTGCTCGGCCAGGACGGCAGGGGCGCGCTCACGCCGCCAGTGTTGCCGAGGCCGCGTCGGTCCAGGTCGTCGGCCAGGGCGACGACGGGAGGTCGGCGGGGTACCGAGCTGCACAGCCATCGGGGGCTGAGACCCACGACGTGCCAATTCCCGGTTGACGATCGGTCAATGCGACGACTTCGATGCCCGATGAAGGCCGTCGACGAGATCGGCTAGCAGCCGGAGCAGGGTGGCGTAGTTCTCTCCGGGCAATGCGGCGCTGACATCGCTCCGAACAGTCGCGACGCCGGCAGCCGCACTGCCGTGCGCGACTTGGCCCGCGTCAGTCAATGTCAGAACTCCGTCTGCGCCGTCGGCCAGCAAACCGCGTCGGCGCAGCTCATCGACGGCATCCTGAGCACCAGCGAACGCTTCAAGCTTCTGCAACAGCTCCGGCTCGGGCACGGGGGCACGGGACACTGGCTCGAGCACCTGCCATTCCCGCCTAGTGATCGATTGACTCTCGAAGACATCCTCGAAGGCTTGCTCGATCCGGGCGTCGGCTGTCTTGAGCCACCAGCCGATTGGTCGACGCTCGGCGGATCGTTCGGTCACGCTTGCCTCCTCGGGCTCGCGCGCAAGGCTATGCCCGATCGCCGACAACCCGGGCCGCACCCGTGACCGTCGACTGATCCGATAGTGGATGGCGCTATGGAAGCGGAGATCGCGGAATCCAGCACAGATCCAACTTGCCGCAACGGCCTTGGCCGGCCTTGGCGCACGCGAGTGAGCGCCGAACCGGCGCCCAGCGTTATGTCGGGCTGCAACGACCGGGTAATGCACGAGCAACCACTACGGTTGCGCGCTCAGGTGTCGAGAGCGAGCGGCGCGGAACTGGGCGACGAGGAGATCGATGCGATCGGTGCCGTGGTGCGGGCGTAGCCGGTCGTTGCGGCTGAGCGTGGTCAGTCCGTGTAGCGCGGCCCACAAAACCTCGGTGAGGGTGTCGACGTCTTGCTCACCGGCGATAGTGGCCGCGGCCGCACGCATCTCGGCGTACGCGGTGGACAGCGGCGCCGCAGAGTCCTGGGGACCGAAGCGCAGTCGCGTGGCGCGGGTGAACATCGCGTCATACAACGCCGGGTTCTCCGTGCCGTAGGTGCTGTATGCGCGGGCAACCGCGCCGAGTGCCTCGTCCGGTGCTGCACGGCGCCGAGCCTCGCCGAGCGCTTCGGCGAGCTCACCGAAGCCCTCCAGCGCGATGGCCTCGACCAGGTCCTCCATCGACACGAAGTGTTGGTAGATCACCGGCTGGCTGTACTCGATCTCGGTCGACAACCGGCGGGTGGTCACCGCATCCCAGCCCTCCCGCTCAGCCAGGACGCGGGCTGTGGCACTGATGAGCTGGCGACGGGCCGCGCGGTCGCGGAGTCGACGATCTTCGATAGCCACACCTGATCGTAGCACTGATATTGGAACGAGCACTGCTATTGACACCCGCTCTCAAGGTCACTAGCGTTGCTAGAGCTAGCAGCGCTAACCACCACGACGAGGACACGACATGAGGACACACGAGCAGCACCTGGCCGAGATCTACGTCGAGATGCTCAACACGCATGCGCCCGACATGGTCGAGGAGTTCGTGGCCGAGGACTACGTGAACCACAACGCGTTCGTCGCCGACGGACGCGAGGCGAACCGGCAGTTCTGGACCGGGTTCTTCGCCGCCCTGCCCGACCTGTCCGCCACGATGGAGGATCTGGTGATCTCCGGTGACCGTGTCGTGGGCCGCTTCGTCTACCGCGGCACCCACACCGGAGAGTTGATGGGCATCCCCGCCAGCGGGAACCCGGTGGAGATGCGCTCGATCGACATCTGGCGCGTCCAGGACGGCCTGTTCGTCGAGCACTGGGACGAGCTGAACCTCCTGCAGGTGTTCCAGCAGGTCGGCGCGTTGCCCCCGCTCGGCGCCGGCCCGCAGGCCCAGTCGTGACACTGCTCGCCCAGCTCGCCGCGCTTGTCGCGATCGTGAGCACCGGCGTGGTCTACGGCACGGATGCGTTCTGCGCCCTCGTCCAACGACCCGCCCTGGCCCGCGTCGATGACGCCACCCTCACCGCGATCATGGGCAACGTGCACCGCTACGGCGACCGGCGGATGCCCGCCCCCGGGATCCTCGGCCTCATCGCCGCCGCCGCATCAATAATCGCGGCGGCGGCCGGCCATCCTGCCCAGTCCGTGACCGCAGGGGTCGCGTTCCTCCTGCTAGCGGGCTGGGTGGTGCTCTACCTGCGCATCAGCGCGCCGATCAACCGCACCCTCACCGCGGCCGCGGACGCCCACGAGACACCGGGCAACGCCCGCGCACTGCAACGCGACTGGGATCGCATCATCGTCCCCCGCGCCGTCCTGCAAGGCCTGGCTGTCACCGCGCTGGGCGTCAGTCTCATCAGCTGACCGGGCTCGGTCGGCACGTCCACCCTCGCCAACGCTTCCCGAAAGGTTCACCAGGATCATGTACCAACTCCGGATCTACACCCTGCGCACAGCCGAAGCACTCGAGGACTACGCGAGCACGCACTGGCCCCGCCACATCCCCAGCCTGCGGGCATTCGGGGTTACCACCCACGGCATCTGGACCGACCACGACGCCGACGCACACCGACTGCTCGCCGTGATCTCCTACCCCGAAGGAGCAGACCCCACCGAAGTCACCACCGCGTACATGGCCAGCCCCGAGTTCGCCGCAGACATGGACGGGTTCGACTCCAGCACCATCATCAACGTCGAGGAAATCTTGCTCGACCCGGCCGCCGCGTCACCGCTCGCCTGAATCTCCTTCGACCAGGCCCCGACGATACCTACGCGTGTCCGCAGAACGGGCGGATGCGCGGATGATCGCCGGCCCAGCTTCTCGCGCGGGTCCCACTCGACGGTGGTGGAGGAGCCGGCTATCCGACCCCCCGCTCGGTCGCAGGGGCACAGCCCGACTACGCCCGCGAGACCCAGCAGAAACCAACCCAGATAACCGGCAAGCTACCGTTGTCCTCGGCGTGGTCGTGCTGCTCGGCGCCTTGCTGCTGATGCTCGCGTTCCGGAGCATCGTCATCCCGCTCACCGCTGCCGTGATGAACCTGCTCTCGGCCGGCGCAGCGTTCGGTGTCGTGGTCGTGGTCGCGGCCTTCACAGTACGGGTGGGCACGAACCTGCTAGGGCTGGGCAGCTCAGGACCGGTAGAGGCCTTCCTGCCGGTCATGATGCTGGGCATCCTGTTCGGCCTGTCGATGGACTACCAGGACTTCCTGGTGAGCCGGATGCACGAGGAGTGGGCCCGCACCGGCGACAACCACAAGCAGTGCGAGCCGGACAGGCTGCAACCGGGCGGGTCATCAGGGCCGCCGCCGCGATCATGATCTTCATGTTCCTCGCCTTCGTGTTCGGCGGGCAGCGCATCATCGCGGAATTCGGACTCGGCCTAGCCTCGGCTGTCCTCCTCGACGCCCTGATCCTGCGCACAGTCCTCGTCCCCGCCGTCATGCATCTGTTCGGCGACGCCAACTGGTGGCTGCCCCGGCGGCTAGACCGGGCGCTGCCGCACCTTTCCGTCGAGTCGTACGACGCACAGCGAAACATCGAGTCTCCCCGCGAGCCGCTGTCGGTCGGCTGATTCGAGCGCTGGCGGCGGTAGAGATGTCGATGACAGCGGGCGATCAAGGTGAGGGGGCCCGCACAACTCATGATGGTCAAGTCCGTCATCCGCGCGTATCGCCAACATTTGAAGGTCGAGCCTGGCCATGTCGCTATAGGAGCAGTGCATGTTTGACAACGTGGAGGTAACTGAAACCGAACAGACCGAGAGTCGGCGCGGTGACGATCTGGTGGTATCGGCCGATGTCGTGATGGACCGAGGTTTCAGCGTCACCGGCACGCCCGAGGATGTGTGGCCGTGGATCGTGCAACTGGGTAAGTGGCGTGCAGGCTGGTACCTGAGCCGACGCATCGAACGAATTATCCCATCCAGACGTGCGACTCGTCGGATCGATGCGCGGTACCAGAAGCTCAGCGTCGGCGATGTCATCCCCGACTACGGCGGCCGGCGTGCGACGTTCACCGTGGCAGAGATCCAAGCCCCGCACATACTTGTGTACCGATCCATACGCCACGCGATGGCCGTGACATGGTCCATCACCCTTCAGGCCGTCGACAGTCCGTCCGGCGGAAACGGTCCACCGCAGACCCGCGTCCTGCTTCGACTGCGGATGGGACCGATCAAGCGGGTATGGCTTGCCAAGAGCGCTGGGGAACTGATCGACCTGCTCACGATCGCCGCACTGGCAGTCGGCCTACGCGAACGCCTCGCGGCCGCGACGGAGTACACGCCGAGTTGACCATCGCCAAGGGTTCCAGAGGACGAAGTCCGGGAGCCCGACCTGGATGAGGACGTTCGCGCGAGGTCGATTTGTCGCCCGTGGCTTAACGTCGCCCAAGGCATCGGCCGCGTGGCCAGGTCGATGAGAACTGATGCTGGATGTCGGCGATCTGGAACGCCATTTGGTCGTCGGCCTGGCCGTCGGTCACGAACCCGTCATCTGCGGCGACTCGCTGCCGCCGTCGCGTCGTCCCGAGCGCCATCATTGCCTCCAGGGCCTGCGTCGCTCGTGGCCACGATGGATGCGCCCGCTTACGCTCGGCTCACCCCAGCGCCAGAACGAGGCCTGCCGCGACGAGCAGTCCAGCTGTGATCCCGTGGATGCCCAGCGCGGTAGAGAGCTTCCCGCCGTTGGTGCGCACGATCAGCGCGTCTGCGGTTGGTGTGATCGCCGCGGCGATCAGCGCCCAGCCGAGTGCCGTGCGACCGGCGGCGGCCCAGACCACGAGCAGCACCGCCCCGGAGGTGATGTCGCGGACGCCCTTGATCTCTGTCAGGGCGCGGAGATTGTCCGCGGCGACACCGAAGGTGAGCGTCGCCTGCGGAGGTGTCAGGAGGAAGCGGATGCCGATGGCCATAATGGCGACACAACCGATGAGTGCGACCAGTAGCGCGGCGAGATTCCGACAGTCCCGGTTGGTCGTACCGCTGAGCCACTCAACGGCAGCCTCCGACCCCCACGCGACCCAGGCGCGCCCGAGACCTGACCGAGGACCCGCGTGCTTAGCGCACGATCCTGCGCGGTTGCTACTCATACCCCGACTTTGCCGAGGCTATGGGGTGGAGGGGGGACCAGCGTGACTGTCCGTGGGGGAGAACACTTGGCCTCGTCGTCCGGGGCGCTCTACCTAGCGTTCGAAGCCAACTAACCCCGGATCCACCGTTGGACTTTGATGCGCGACGGCCTGCCGGAAGAGCAAATGCCCTCCTACCTGGGACGATGACCTTGTCGAGGGGTCAGAGTCCACCGGGTAGAGGGGCACCTGCTGAGTGCGAGCAAACCACGATCTGAGCCGGGTTTCCACGACCTTTGATGAGACGAATCTGGTGCCGAACGCTGGGCTGCTGCCGGCGGCGGTGCTGGTGCAGCGGCTGGACCTGGCGGGGCTGGTCGACCGGCGGCTGCTGCTGGCCGAGCACGGCGCGAACAGCGGGACGAAGGCGTTGACGGTGATCGGTTCGATGCTCGCTGGAGGGGACAGCATCGACGACACGGCGGTGCTGCGGGCCGGCGCCGCCGGCTCGTTGTTCGACGGAACTCGGGCGCCCTCGACGGTCGGGTCGTGGTTGCGAGCGCACAAGTGGTCCAACGTCCGCCAGCACGACGCGATCGGCCGTGAACTGCTGGCCCGTCTGTGGGCCTGCGGCACGGGACCGGCGGACCTCACGGCGCCGCTGACGATCGACATCGACTCCACGATCGTGCAGGTGCACGGCCGGGCCAAGCAGGGCGCCGCGTTCGGCTACACCAAGGTCCGCGGCTATCACCCGTAGCTCGCGACGTGCGCGCAGACCGGGCAGGTGCTGAGGAGCCGGCTGCGGGGAGGCGCTGCCGGCGCGGCCCGCGGCGCGAAGAGCTTCCTGACCGAGACCGTCAGCCGGGTCCGTGATGCCGGCGCGACCGGCCAGCTGACCGTCCGGGCGGACAGCGCGTTC
>JAABUT010004082.1_pt1 | contig 11901 bp, 8 predicted proteins | sample 5559281 | NCBI WGS metagenome assembly JAABUT01 (sample SAMN10711880, study PRJNA513359) | rock metagenome | isolation source: Antarctica rocks | place: Antarctica: Victoria Land, Ricker Hills nord | collected 2016-01-04
CCTTCCTGCCCACCGGCTCAATGGGTGGCACCGCCGAAGACGCCCTCGACACCGCCTGCGGCCTCTACCTCACCGACCCCACCGCCTGGACCTGAACCCCCGACGAACTTACGGGCGTGACCACTAGGCGGCGGGGGACCCGGTGCCGACTAGGCGGACGCCGGAGCCGGTCGCGCCCTTGGAGACGCTGATCTGCACCGGGATCCGCGTGCGCAGGTCGCTGACGTGGCTGACCACGCCCACCGCCCGCCCACCATCGCGCAGCCCGTCGAGGACGGAGAGCACTTGTTCGAGGCTCTCGTCGTCGAGGGTGCCAAAACCCTCGTCGATGAACAGGGTCTGCAGGTCGAAGCCGCCGGACTCCTCGCGGACGGCGTCGGCCAGCCCCAGGGCCAGGGCCAGGGAGGCCATGAACGACTCGCCTCCGGACAGGGACGAGGTGTCCCGGACCTGCCCGGTCCACAGGTCCTGGACGACAAGGCCGAGACCGCTGCGTCGGCCGCCGCCGGCGAGGGAGTCGGAGTGCTGCAGCTGGTAGCGGCCCTCGCCCAAGATGGCGAGCCGCTCGTTGGCCAGCACCGCGACCTTCTCCAGGCGGGCGGCGAGCACGAACGACGACAGCCGCATTCGCAACGAGTTGTTGCCGCCGAGACCCGCCACGGTGTCGGCAAGGTCGGAGAGCTGGTCGGTGGCGGTGACCGCTGGCCCGAGGGCACCCACCCGTTCGGTGAGGAGCACCGCGAGCTGACCGAAGGCCCGGGCCGACGTCTCGGCGCGGGTCTGCGCCTGCTGGACGGCCTTCAGCCGGGATCGGCACCGGGCCGCGACGTCCTCGAAGATGCCCAGATCGACGGGCGGGCGCGCCATCGCCGCCACGACGTGCTCGTCGGCCAGCGTCGCCGCCGCGGCCGCGCGTCGGTCGTCCACGGACCGGACCGACCGGCGCAGCTCCCGGATGACGTCCCCCTGCAGAGCTGCGGACGTCGCCGCCTCGGCCCGGTCGAAGCCGTTAGTGGACAACGCCTGTCGAGCCGCCTGTTCCGCCGCGAGGACCTCCTCGGCGAGGTCGGCGTGCGCCGACAACAGGCTGAGAACCCGCTGCGCCTCCTCGAGCACCCCGGCGTGCCGGGACCGGGTCCGGTCGAGCGACGACAGGAGGGCGTCGACGCCATCCGCGTCCCGGTCCGCCTGCAGCCGCGAAGACCCGCGTGGGGGAGGCTTGGGCGACAGCCCGTCGGTCGCACAGGGGCAGGTCGCGCCGTGCTTGGCCACCAGGTCGGTGAGCTCCTCACCACGTCTGGCTTCGCGCGCCTGGGAATCAGCGAGGTTGGCCTCTCGAGCCGCGGCACGCAGCGTGGTTGCCTCCACCTCGGCATTCAGTCGTTCGTGCTCGCGCTCGGCGTGCTCGGCCGCGGTCGTGGCCGCGGCGAGCCGCGCAACCCGGTCCTGTGCCGCGGCGCATCGGGCGACCGCCCGGGCCAGCGCCGCGGCGAGCTCGGGGCCATCGGTCGAGGCGGGTCGGCTCTCCCCGCCTTCCGCCGAAGGATGGGAGGCGGCGGACCGGTCGTCGGGGCCGGAGGCGGCCCGGGCCAGGTCGGCGGACCGGGAGGCGACAGCCAGGTCGGCGGTGCGCGTCGTAACCACCTGCTGCTGGGCGACCCGGGCTTCGGCGTGGGCCGTCGTCACAGACCGCCGCTGCTGCCAGTGCCGCTCGGCGGCGGTGACGTCTTCCGCTGTGACGTCGTCGCCACCAGATGCTGGACGGGGGTGCTCCAGCGACCCACAGACCGCGCACGCTTCTCCGTCGACCAGGGTGCGGGCCAGCTCGCTCGCCATGCCGTTGAGCCGGGCCTGCTGCAGCCGCTGGTAGGCATCGCGCGCGTCCTGTTCCTGGTCGCGGGACGCCCCGACGAGGGCGTCGATCCGCCTCGCGTCGGCCGACGCCGCGTCGAGCTCGAGCCGCAACCGCTGCAGCTCGTGGAGGCGGGCCACCTCTCGTTGCTCCAGCGCAACGTCGCCGTGCGCCGCCTGCGCCGTCGCCAGTGCCGCACGGACTGCGGTCAGCCGGGCCTGCTCGATCCCGCGCAGCGTGACCTGATATTCGCGCGTCGCGTGAGCTGCCTCCACCTGGCCGAGCAGCTCGGTCGATCGCCGGCGCGCCGAGGCAAGCTCCCGCGCCGCCCTGACGGCATCGGTCAAGTGCACACCGCGCTCGGTCAACGAGCTGACCCAAGCCGAAGCCGTCGCCACACTGCAGTCCGCGATCCAGAGGTGGGCCAGCGCAGTTCGGGCCGTCGCGAGCTCGGCGGCGACGAGCTCGGCCCGCGTGCGGACCCGCGCCAGCACCCTGAGGTCACCGGCAACCGTCTCCGCGCGGGTCGCCGCGTCGAGCCGGTCGGTCAGCTGCCGGTGGGCTTCGGCCTCGCCGTCGAGTCTCGCGAGCGCGAGGCGGGCAGCCTCGCCGCGTCGCTGGCGGTCGGCGGCGCCCTCTGCCTCGCTGCGTGCCCGCTCGGCAGCTCCTCGAGCCACCTCCGCGGCATCCAGAGCGGCGAGCGTCTCCGTGGCGTGCGTGCCGAGGCGCCGGCCCAGCCCCTCCAGAACGCCGCGGAGTGCGTCGATGGGCACCGCCGTCCACTCGGGCCGCAGCCCGAGCACCTCTGGATCCACCTCCGCGAGGACGTCCTCGAGGCGGGCCAGGTCAGTCGTGAGGAGGGCGCGCGACTCCGCGACGTTCCCCGCCAGGAGGCGCCGTTGCTCGACGAGCCAAGCCTCGACACCGGTGTAGGGGGAGATGTCGAAGAGTCGCTCGAGCAGGGCCCGCCGCTCGTCCGCGGTGGCGCGAAGGAAGGCGGCGAACTCGCCCTGCGGAAGGAGGACGACCTTGCTGAACTGCTCGAGGCCCATGCCGAGCACCTCGGTGATGATCTCGCCGACCTCGTCGGCCCGCGTGCTTCGAGGGATCCACCGGCCGCCGAGGTGCTCCTCGAGCACGACCATCGCCTGGGTGCGGGTTTCACCGTCGCCGCGCTTCTTCGGCCGCAGGAACTCCGGCGAGCGGGTCACCCGGAAGCGGCGGGTGCCGGTGGTGAAGTCGAGGCTGACCGACGGTACGGCGTCGCGGGCCGCGTGGTCGCTGCGCAGCGCACGCCCGGCCGGCCGCGCGCCCGGCACCCCGGCATACAGGGCGAAGCAGACGGCGTCGAGCAGGCTCGTCTTGCCGGACCCGGTCGGCCCCTGGATGAGGAAGAGCCCGGCCAGACCCACCGCGTCGAAGTCCACCTCGACGGTGTCGGCGAACGGTCCGAACGCCGTGACCGTGAGGCGGTGGAGCTTCACGCCGCCCCCTCGGCGCCTGAGCCAAGGTGCTCCAGGGCGGGAAGCATCGCTCCGAGCTCGTCCGCTCTGCGGGCCCGCTCGACGCGCGAGGCGTCCAGGGCGGTGTGCAGGAGGGACTGCTCGTCCAGCGAGGCCCCGTGGCCGCCGCGGACGTGGGCGAGAAAGTCGCAGCAGACGTCGAAGTCGTCGTGGCGCGTCCCGAGCCGGGCGGCATACGTGCCCATCGGGACGACGGCGCCCTCCGGCTCGAACTGCAGCGCGAGGGTGTGTGGGAAGCGCCGCTTGAGCCGGTCCATCGCCCCCAGCGCCCGGACCGCGTCGGTCAGGGTGACCTGGCAGTATGCCGTCTCGGCGGCGCGGAGGCCCGGGTCGCCGAGCAGGTCGTCGAGCCTTCCGCGCAGCAACCGCAACGGTCGGTCGACCGGCGCCTCGGCGAATGTCGTTGACACACCGCGCCCATCCAGCTCGACGAGCCAGCTGCCCTTGGTGTGCCGGTGCTCGCTGAACGACATGGCCACGGGCGAGCCGGAGTAGTGCACCCGCTCGGAGAGCCGCTGAGCGCCGTGGAGGTGGCCCAGGGCGACGTAGTCGGCTGCGGCGAAGACGTCCGGTCGGACGGCGCTGACCCCACCGACGGAGATGTCACGCTCGGACTCGCTCGTCGCCCCGCCGGTCACGAAGGCGTGCGCCATGACCACCGACGACGCGGGGCGGGCGGCGATGTCGGCCTCCACCCGCTTCATGGCCGCCCGCAGGACCCCTGCGTGGGTGCGTTCGTCGGACCCGAGCGGACCCGCGCTGATGGCCGGCTCGAGGTAGGGCAGGGCATGGACGGCGACACCGCCGATGAGGACCGGGTCACCAATCGACGCGACCGAGGAGCGGATGTGCAGCCCGGCGCGCGCGAGCAGCTGCGAGGCGAACCCGAGCCGGATCGCGGAGTCGTGGTTGCCGCTCGACAGCACGACCTGGGCGCCTGCGTCGATGATCCGGGTCACTGCCTCGGACAACAGGGTCACCGTGTCGGGGGCGGGCAGCGCCCGGTCGTAGACATCACCGGAGACGAGCACCGCCTCCACGCGCTCACTGCGCACCGTCTCGACGAGGTGGTCGAGGAACCGGGCCTGGGCGCCCAGCAGACCCACCTGGTGGAACGAGCGTCCCAGGTGCCAGTCGGAGGTGTGGATCAGTCGCACGGGTCGAGGCTAGGACGACCGGCCGACAGAGCCCGGGATCTCGCCGGGTGCGCCCGACGCCATTCGCTCCCGGCGTCGTGCCTGGCGTCGTGCCTGGCGTCGTGCCTGGCGTCGTGCTTGGCGTTGCGCATCGCGCCTGGCGTCGTGCTTGGCGTTGCGCATTGCGCCTGGCGTTACGCATCGCGCCTGGCGAGCACGGCATACGCTCCCCTCATGGGCACCGAGGTGAACGCGTCGAGCTTCACGAGGGAAGAGCGCCAGCGCTACCGCGAGAAGGTTCGCGTCGGCCTGGACGTCTTCGAGCAGATGCTCGCCCACAGCCAGTTCGAGTTCGACCGGCCGATGACCGGCATGGAGATCGAGCTCAACCTCGTCGACACGGACTACCGCCCCCGGATGGACAACGCCGAGGTCCTCAAGGCGATCGAGAACCCCGACTACCAGACCGAGCTGGCCCGCTACAACATCGAGTTCAACGTCAGCCCCCGCCCGTTGCGGGGTAATGCGGCCATGGAGCTCGAGGCCGACCTGCGCGAGTCGCTCAACCAGGCCGAAAAGAAGTGCAACGAGGTCGGCTCCCACATCGTCATGATCGGGATTCTCCCCACGGTCATGCCGGAGCACTTCGATGGCGACTGGATGAGCGCCAACACCCGTTACCGGGCCCTCAACGACGCCGTGCTCGCGGCGCGGGGCGAGGACATCTACCTCGACATCGAAGGCCCGTCGGGCGAGCGGCTCAACCGGTTCGCCGACTCCCTGGCTCCAGAGTCGGCCTGCACCTCGATGCAGCTGCACCTGCAGGTCGAGCCGGCTCAGTTCGCCGCGCACTGGAACGCCGCGCAGGTCCTCGCCGGAGCTCAGCTCGCCCTCGGTGCCAACAGCCCGTTCTTCTTGGGCAGGCAGCTGTGGCACGAGACCCGGATCGAGCTCTTCAGCCAGGCAGCCGACACCCGCTCCATCGAGCTGAAGAACCAGGGCGTCCGGCCACGCGTCTTCTTCGGCGAACGGTGGATCACGTCGATCTTCGACCTCTTCGAGGAGAACGTGCGTTACTTCCCGGCGCTCCTGCCGGAGATATCTGACGAGGACCCGGTGGCGGTGCTGGCGGCCGGGGGAGTGCCCGAGCTGCCCGAGCTGCGGCTGCACAACGGCACGGTCTACCGCTGGAACCGGCCGATCTACGACATCCTCAAGGGTCGTCCGCACCTACGGGTCGAGAACCGGGTGTTGCCCGCCGGCCCGAGCATCATCGACTCGATGGCGAACTCGGCGTTCTACTACGGGGTCCTGTGCATGCTCGCCCAGGACGACCGGCCGGTCTGGACGCGGATGAGCTTCGTGGCGGCCGAGGAGAACTTCTTCGCCGGCGCCCGGGACGGCATCGACTCGCGGCTCTACTGGCCGGGGCGCGGCGAGGTCCCCGCGACGGAGCTCGTGCTGCGCCACCTCCTACCGCTGGCCCACGAGGGGCTGAGCCAGTGGGGCGTCGCCCCCGAGGTGCGCGACCGCTATCTGTCGGTCATCGAGGGCCGCTGCCTGACCGGGACGAACGGGGCCTCCTGGCAGATCGAGGCGGTCCGGCGCCTGGAGGACGGCGGCGTCGATCGCGTCGAGGCGCTGCGCCGGATGCTCGCCCTCTACACCGAGCAGATGCACGCGAACGCCCCGGTACACACGTGGGAGCTGCCCTGACCGGCCGGGGAGCCGGGCCCTGAGGAACATTGCCCACGTCCTGACGTGATCGATGTTCCCCAGGAGGAGTTGGCCGACCAGCCCGGCTCCGCGCGCCTGTGGACAGGCGCTCCGGGCGGCCCGCGATCCACGAGGCTCGTCCCATGGACCGTGACGCGTTGAACGTCCAGGCGCTCAGCCAGTTCGGGCTGCTCACTCGCCAGCAGCTGTTGTCGCACGGCGTCTCCGCACGCTTCGTCGAGTGGCGGCTGTCGAGCAAGGGGTGGGTTACCGTCTTTCCTGGCGTCTACCTCACGAGGGTCGGAACGACTGGTCGGTCCGGTCGATGGCCGCCGTGCTCCACGTCGGCGAGGACGCGGTCCTGTCGCATGCCAGCGCCGCCTTCTCGTACGGGCTCCGGAGGTCACCACCCGACCGGGTGGAGATTCTCATCCCGCACGAGCGGCGGGTCCGGGAGCCTGAGGGCATCCGGATTCAGCGCTGCAGGGGGTTGGCGCGGCGCATCGACGACCGAGCCATGCCGGGGCTGACCACCGGTAGAGCACACGGTTCTGGACCTCGCAGCCGACGGCACCGCGGTCGAGGCCGTGGCACTTCCCGCGCTCGCCTGCCAGAAAGGGCTTACGTGGGACGAGCGCCTCCTCGACGTGCTCGAATCTCGACGGCGTCACCGGTGGATGTCGTTGCTGCGTGAGGCGCTCGGCGACACCGGCGATGGCGCGCAGAGCACCCCCGAGGTGCGCTACGTGCGGGATGTTGAACGCCCGCACGGTCTTCCGCAACGGTCATCGACGGCTGGGCGACCTTCCGCGCCTTCTGGCCCGATGTCGTCGACACGCCCTGCGGGCTGGCGTGGGACGTTGGTGCGCTCCTGTCGAGCCGCGGCTGGCGTGGCAGTCCGACTCGCTGTCGACGTCGAGGCTGCGGTGATGGCCGAGTCCGTGGGAATGCCGCTCAACTCGAGGATGAATGACTGTGGGGAAACCGGACCACGTCGGGCTGGGGTGACGTTTCCCCAGAGCGGCGGCCTCGACCGAACCCCGCGCGGTGAGCCGGTTGTCGGCCCGGCGGCGTAGGGTGGGTTCAACAGACCTTGACACCCTTGACGCCGAAGGAACGAAAAGCGATGTCCGACCAGGTGCTTCCCATCACCGAGCGCAACGCCGTCTCCACCAGCGAGCTGCTGAACCGGCTCGAGGGCCTGCTCGCCGAACGGACCACGCAGCTCGCCCGCCAGGGGCGCAGCCTGCGTTCCCTCGGCGACCTCGAGGACCTCGCCGCCAAGATGGTCGCCGCGCTGCCGAGCGTCCATCCCTACGACACGTCTCTCGGACCGTTCTACGACACCAACGGGCTGAACCAGTGGCTCGGCGTCAGTCGGCAGGCACTGGCCGATCGCGTCCGGCGCGGCACGCTGCTTGCCTGCCGTACCTCCGACCGACATCTGCTGTATCCCGCTCTGCAGTTCGGCCGCACAGGTCAGGTCCGCCCGGGGGTCGTGGACGCCGTCGGCATCCTCTCCCGAGTCGGCGCGGACGGATGGGCCATCGGCGCCTGGCTCACGACGCCGGGTTCGGTCTTCGGCGGCGAGAGCGCGGTCGACCACCTGGTCCTGCACCATTCCTCACCGGCAGCGGTGGACCTCGTGGTCGCCGTGGCGCGGGCCGACGCAGCACGGTGGGCGTCGTGAGCGGTCGCGAGCAGGTGGCGCAGAGACCGCCGACCGGTGCCCTGCAAGGCTTCCCGACCTTCCGCCTGAAGCCGGCCACCCGACTCCACCGCGCCCACTCGAGGGACCGCGGCCCGTGGTGGTTCGGCTCGTCCGGGGGACGTTTCGACCTGCAGGCCCCCCTGGGCACCTGCTACCTCGCCGACTCGCCGCTGAGCGCCCTGCGCGAGCGGCTCGGCACGGTGCTGGGCGGCAGCGCCGCCGTGTCGGCCTCCCTGCTCGAGGACGCCGTCGTATCCGCCCTGTCCGTGCCCGAGGAGGTGGTCCTCGCGGACCTCGAGTCGAGTGCCGCGAGCCGCTTCGGTGTCACCCGCGAGCTCGCCACGATGGTGCCGTATGCCGTGCCGCAGGCGTGGGCGCGCGCCTTCCACGAGGCGCAGCACGGGGGCGTGCGCTACGGCCCGCGGTTCAGCACCGGACAGACCTGCTCATATGCCGTGTTCTCCGCAGGTGGTGCCTCTGGCTGGCCGGTCGACGACGCTCCGATCCCCGCGGCCCGGGTCCCGGGCGCGCCCGCGGCACTCGAGCAACCGCGCCGCTGGGACCTGACCGTGGTCCGGCCCCCACGCACCCGGGGACGCTGACGTCAGGCGCCGTAGGCGCGGGCCAACGGCCGGGAAACACCGAGTGGGTGGCCGGTCCGGACACGGACCGACCACCTTCTCAGGTACAACTCTTGACGCCGCCTCGTCAGGGCTGGGACCCCTGCGAGACGATCACCGACGACCAGATCGCGACGACCTCCTTGATCTGTGCTTCTGTCGGTGGCTTCTTGGCCGGGTAGGTCAACTGCGTCCCGGTCACGAGCCCGTCATCACGGACACCGGCGAACACGGCGGTGGACAAGGTCAACGAGCCCTGGCTCGTCGCGTACGTCCCCGACACCGCGCCCAGAGCCGTCTTGACGCGACCGGCATCGGGCCCGGCCTTGCAGGCAGACTTCTGGGCGTTGCCGAGGTCCTTGGCGGAGGCGTCCTCGAGCAGCTGGCACAGCTCGAGGTTGGTCGCCTTCTGTCCGGCGAACGCCTGTATCTGCACGTAGGCGGATGCCGCCTTGTTGACGACGAGAATGCCTCCCGACACCGTCTTGTCCATTTCCCAGCCTGCCGGCAACGTCGCCTTGACGCCCTCGGCCACGTCCACCTGGTTACCGCCGGTCGCCGGCGGAGTGGCGCCTCCGGTGGTCTTCGTGCTCGGGGTGGGTCCCGATGTGGTCGGCCTGCCCGTCGGGGTGCTCGGACCTGCCCCCGGATCGGTGGGCCCGGACACCGTCGGCACGTCGGGTGGGCGCGGGTCCTGGTTCTTCTTCCCGAAGGCGAACATCAGGATGCCGCCGATGATCGCGGCAAGCACGACACCGGCAATGACCATGATGAGCAGCTTGTTGTTGCTGTTCTGCGGCGCTCCGCCGTAGCCCGGACCGCCCGGACCGCCCGGACCGCCGGGCCCTTGCGGCCCCCGCGGTGGCGGCGGGTAGCCCTGCTGGCCGCCCTGGTATGCCGGCTGGCCGCCCTGCGGCGGCGGGTAGCCCTGTTGGCCGCCCTGGTATGCCGGCTGGCCGCCCTGCGGCGGCGGGTAGCCCTGCTGGCCGCCCTGGTATGCCGGCTGGCCGCCCTGCGGCGGCGGCGGGTAGCCCTGTGTCGGAACAGGTTGGGTCGGGGCCACTTGCGGTGGGTGCTGCGGCGTGTCCCCGGACCGACCCGGCATACCGGGCTCGTTGGGTCCGTCGGGCTGGTCGGGTGGGTTGACGTTGCTCATGCGATGTCCCCCTTCGTCGCAGTGCCGGTGTGCGCGTGCACTCCGATGCCCTTGGCGCGCAGCGACGTGCCACAGGCACTGCAGAAGCCGGCGTCGGGGAGCAGCGGCATCTCGCACTGCGGACAGAAGCCGAGCTCGCCGCTCTCGCCGATGCCTCCGTCCCGGGCTGCCCGTTCGAGTGCTGCTTCCATGAGACCGAGGTGCAGCACGTTGCGCAGCCGCAGGATCAGCAGGCCGAGGACCAGCAGACCCCAGACGACGCCGAGGATCTGGCCGAGCGGCTGGTGACCCACGAAGCCGAGGAGCAAGACGCCGGCCTGGTAGAGGGCGTTCGCGACGACGGCGGTGATGAAGCCCTTGACGTAGCGGGCAGTGAAGCCGTCGTAGCCCCGGCCGAGTCCGGAGAACTCGGCGCAGGCCAGTCCGGTGGCCGTGCCGTAGACGAGCGGCTTGACGAAGCCCTCGGTGAAGACGATCGACATCCAGAGGGCCGGGTCGGCCGAGCCCTGGGGTCCGGCGCTGATGAGGTCCCAGTGGACGACCAGGGTCTCGACCGCCGCGAAGGCGACACCCGAGATCACCCCGAACGTCAGTCCGTCCATGAGGTCGTCGAACTTCGGGCGGCTCGCGAGGAAGAGTGGGCCGACCTCCTTGAGGATCTCCGAGACGATCGGGACGAGGACCACCAGGACGAGCAGATCGCGGAGCCGGGGTCCCGTGCTGCCACCGTTCAGACCACCGAAGGAGACCTGGAGCGGCAGGACGTTGAACCAGAACAGCGTGAACAGCACGCCGAGGACGCCCGTGAGCACGAAGGCGGCGACGGTGACCGACACCGGCTCGTCCTCCCAGAGGTTCACATCGTAGATGTAGACGATGTAGACGATCGGAATGGCGAAGGCGGCGATCATCAGCGCGATCGGCACGGCCCCGAAGATCGCGGCGAGCAGCGCAGCCGTCAGCGCGAGAATGAGGGCCAGCTTGTAGGTCTGTGGACGCTGACCTGCCCCTCTGGGCATGATGGTGGAGACGAGTGCGAACGAGGCCACTGGCTCGTCCGGCTTGGCCGCGAACGACTGACGTCGCTCCACGTCGGGACTGCGCAGGTCATTGCCACACCGGTGGCAGAAGTGCGCAGCCTCCGAGATCGCGGCATGGCAGCGTTGACATTCCATGTGCCTACCCCCTCTTGTAGTTCATGAAGGTCCGTGAATCTGGACAGGGCACAGCCTGACCTGTCCCGGACCCTGACTCAACTCCCAGAACTTTTTCAGGCGTCGTGTCCGACGTTTCGATGCGCAACCGACACCGAAACCGGGAAAGCGACGCCCTACGCCGGCGCCGGCTGGTTCCACGTGCGAATGGCCGGCTCCTCACGTTCGTACTCCAGGACACTGACCGATCCGGCGTCGAGGAGCAGCTGGGCGCCCATCCGGACCTCCTGGCGCAGGAAGACCGTCGCGAGAACCCGCAGGCTGTGGCCGTGCCCGACCAGCGCCACGTCCCCGTCCTCCAGGTCACCGCGGATGTCGGCGAGCACGGCGGCCGACCGGGCCGCGACGGCCTCGACGCTCTCACCCGGCGTCTGCCCAGCGACGACGCCGTCGTCGAAGACCGTCCACGGATGACCGAGCCGCTCGCGGATCTCCGCCGTCGTCAGCCCTTCGTAGCCGCCGTAGTCCCACTCGACGAGCCGGGGGTCGACCTCGGCACCCGTCAGATCCGCCAGCTCGGCGGTCCGTCGGGCACGCTCCAACGGGGAGGTCAGCACCCGGACGAAGGTCCGGCTCCGGAGCAACGTCCCGGCCCGCCTCGCCGCAGCCTCACCCTCTGCCGTCAGGGGGACGTCCGTGAGGCCGGTGTGCTGTCCGGACCTGGACCACTCGGTCTCGCCATGACGCACGAGGACCAGGTGTCCGGCCGGCTCAGCCGGGCCGGTCGGTGCCGGGGTCGCGTTCACGTGCAGCACTCTAGCCACGCGTCAGACGGCACGCTGGCTGGATGGACCTCGCCCACCGCCTCCTCAGCGTGTTCACGGTCGGCGCTGACCCGGGACGATCCGGGTGGGCGGCACAGTCCACGAGTTCGGCACCGGCATCTTGCGCCGGTAGGGGAGGATGCAGCCATGCCGACCTTTGTGGCGTTCCTGCGTGCCGTCAACGTCAGGCCGAGATGGGTCCCGATGGA
>JAABUT010004083.1_pt1 | contig 11895 bp, 9 predicted proteins | sample 5559281 | NCBI WGS metagenome assembly JAABUT01 (sample SAMN10711880, study PRJNA513359) | rock metagenome | isolation source: Antarctica rocks | place: Antarctica: Victoria Land, Ricker Hills nord | collected 2016-01-04
GCGTTCAACACCATGGCCGCGCGTATCCGCCGGTTCGTCGATGACCGCACCTTCCTGCTGACCGCGATCGGCCACGACCTGCGCACGCCGGTCACGCGCCTGAAGCTGCGGGCGGAGTGGATGGAGGATGAGGAGCAGCGCCGCAAGATGCTGGCAGACCTGGACGAGCTGGAGAGCATGGTGGCCGCGACCCTCGCCTTTGGGCGCGATGCAGCCGGGAGCGAGCCGCTAGTGGCGCTGGACCTCGCCGTGCTGCTGCAAACCGTGCTGGACGAGGTGACGGACGTGCGGCCCGGCATGGCAGGGCACCTGGACTATGCCGGACCGGCGCATTTGGTCGTGCAGGCCCGCTCGATGGCGCTCAAGCGTGCCGTCACCAACCTGGTCGCCAATGCCCTGGCCTATGGTGGCAGCGCGCATGTCGTGCTGGTCCCGCCGCGGGCCGGGTTCGTGACGGTGCATGTCGAGGACCGCGGCCCGGGACTGCCTCCCGGTCAGCTCGAATGCGTGTTCGAGCCGTTTTATCGCCTGGAGAGCAGCCGTAACCGCGAAACTGGCGGCACCGGGCTGGGTCTGCCGATCGCGCGCAACATCCTGCGGGCGCACGGTGGCGACGTGGCACTGGCCAACCGGCCAGAAGGCGGCCTATCGGTGACGGTGACGTTGCCCGCGTAAGCGATAAACGGCGCCGGGCCAAGACGGCTCGGAACCCCCGGCAGACCAGGCGTTACATTTCGTTGCGAGGTTCCAAGTGGATGCCCTGAGCAGCCTGACTATATGGAACCTGGAGACTTCTTTGCACGCCATGACAGGGGTCGGTTCAATGGTCACGAGATCCAAAAACGCATTTCGCATGGTGGCGGCGATCGCTCTGCTGCTGACCTTGGGTGGCTGCATAGTCGTCCCTGAATATGGTCCATATTATCGACCATATCGCCACTACTACTATAGATGAATGTTCTTGACCCATCAATATTGTCGATGCTTGGCAGGATAATGAGGAGAATTGCCATCATGATAGATGTTGCCAATCTGAGGACATGGGCGGCTCGCGCCGCGCTTTGCTGTGCCGTTGTTGGCCCAGCCCTGGTCTCAAATACGGCGCACGCCTGGGAACGGCGACCTGGCGTCGTGGTGCTCCCGCCGGCCGTCTATGCGCCGCCTCCCGCGGTGGCCTACGTGGCGCCCCCGCCCGTCGTTGTCGCGCGGCCCTACGCGCACTGGGTGCCGGGCCATTACACCCGGCGCGGCTACTGGGTCCCGCCGCATTGGGCCTAAGCCCGAACGGCGGGACTAGCATGGGCCTTGATTAGGCCGCCAGCTTGATCTGGCCCTGCATTCCCGGCCAGTCCGAGTATCCCGTGGCGTCCCCGCCATACCAGTACTGCTTCGGCGCATCGGCCAGGGGCGCGCCGGTGCGCAGGCGGTCCACTAAGTCCGGGTTGGCGATAAAGGGGCGGCCCAAGCTAATCAGGTCGGCGTTGCCCTCGGCCAAGGTCTGCTCCGCGAGCGCGAGGGTGTAGTTGTTATTGGCGATATAGGCGCCGCTGAACCGCCTCCGCAGAGCATGGTAGTCGATTCCGTCGGCCTCGCGGCTCATCTGCGTCACACCCTCGATGTCGTGGATATACATCAGGCCGAACCGGGACAGCTCGTCGATATAGACGCCGTAGGTGGCCATCGGGTCGCTATCCAGCGGGGTCTCACCCGGCATGGTGGTGCCCGGCGAGATGCGGATGCCGACCCGGGCGCCGCCGCCCCAAACCTCTGTGACGGCCGCCACGACCTCCAGCGGGAAGCGCAGCCGGTTCTCCAGCGTGCCACCGTAGCGGTCGGAGCGGTGATTGGTGCTGTCGCGGATGAACTGCTCCAGCAGGTAGTTGTTGGCGGAATGAATCTCTACGCCGTCAAAGCATGCGTCCTTGGCGCATTGGGCCGCGTGCCGGTAATCGGCGACGATGGCGGGGATCTCGTCCGTCTCCAGCGCGCGGGGCGTGACGTGGTCCTGCAGGCCGCTATTGGTGAACGCCTGGCCATTAGGCTTGATGGCGGATGGCGCGACGGGCAGCGCGCCGCCATGCAGGCTGGGATGCGAGATGCGGCCGGTGTGCCAGAGCTGCAGCACCATGCGCCCGTCCTGCTCATGGACGGCGCGGGTGACGCGCTGCCAGGCCTCGACTTGGGCCGGGGACCAAATGCCGGGGGTCAGCGCATAGCCACGGGCCTGCCGGGAGATGTTGGTGGCCTCGGAGACGATCAGCCCGGCGGTGGCGCGCTGCGCATAGTAGTCGGCGGCGAAGTCCGGCGGGACGCCCTCATCGCTGGAGCGGCTGCGGGTCAGCGGCGCCATGACGATGCGGTTTTTCAACGCGAGCTCGCCCAGCGCATAGGGCTGGAACAAGGGAGAATCCGTCGTCTGCTGCATGGGAATTCCGTTAGATGTGGGCGGGACCGGTCAACACCCGGTCCCTGAGCCCGATAAAGGAAGCGTCACCGCAGCTTTCAGCCCGCGGGGCCCATCACCTATGCGTTCCCATGGCGGACCCAGGGTCGTCTGCCGTCAGCGTCCTTGGAAGACCGGCAGCCGCCGTTCCGCCATGGCCTTCACTCCCTCCTTGAAATCGGCGGTCTCGAAATGCTGCTGCTGCTCCGTCAATTCGTGGTCGGTAATGGCCGCGATCGCGTCGGCCAGACCATGGCGCAGGGTCCGCCTGGTCGCGGCGACGGCGAGCGGCGCCGACTGCGCGATCTCGGTCGCCAGCGCCAGCGCCGCCTGCCGCAGCTCGGCCCGCGGCGCCAGCACGTCCACCAGCCCGATCGCGTGCGCCTCCTCTCCCCCGATCCGCCGCCCGGTGTAGAACAGCAGCGCCGCCTTCTGCTGGCCGACCACGCGCGGCAGCGTCACGCTGAGCCCGAAACCGGGATGGAATCCCAGGCGGTTGAAGTTGGCGGTGAACCGGGAGTCGGGCGAGGCCACCCGGAAATCCGCCACCAGCGTCAGTCCCAGGCCGCCGCCGACCGCCGCTCCCTGTACCGCCGCGACCACCGGCTTGCCGCAACGGAACAGCCGCACCGCCTGCTGATACAAATGCCCGCCGTCCCGGTCGCCCACCGTGTCGCGGGCGGGCGAGCTGAAATCCGCACCGGCGCAGAAGTTCTTGCCCTCCGCCGCCAGCAGGATGCTGCGGATGGCGGGGTCCGCGTCGAACTCCTCGAACGCCGCGGCCAGCCCGGCGATCAGCGGCTTGTCGAAGTAGTTGTTCGGCGCGCGGCAGATCTCCGCGATGCCGACATGCCCGTCCCGCGTGATGCGTACGTCGTTCATTCCTGGGTTCATTCCTGGGTTCATCGCAGTCCAAGCCCCCGGGCAATAATCCCTCGTAGAATCTCGCGCGTGCCGCCGCGCAGCGAGAAGGACGGCGCAGTCATCACCAAATGGGCCAGCACGGCGACCAATGGCGGGTTGCCGTCCTCCTCCGACGGCTCGACGTCGATCAGCAGGCGCACGACCTCCACGGTTTCCTGCTCCAGGACGTTGCCGAGGTCCTTCACGAGCGCCGCCTGCAAGGCCGGGTCCTCGCCCGCCTGCAGCATGCCGGCGACGGAGCGCGACAAGCGGCGGAGCGCCAGGATATGCGAGGTGAGCCGCCCGATCGCGACCGCCGCACGCTCCGGCGCCGCCGGGCCCAGCGCGCGCACGGTCTCCACCAGCAGGGTGAAGGCAGACAGGAACCGGTCGGGTCCGCTGCGCTCGAAAGCGAGTTCCGCCGTCACCTGCTTCCAGCCGTCGCCCTCCTGGCCCAGCAGGGCGTCCTCCGGCAGCAGCAGGTCCTCGATCGCGACCTCGTTGAAGTGGTGGGCGCCGCGCATGTCGATGATCGGGCGCACCGTCATGCCGGCCCCGCGCGCCCGCTGCATGTCCACCAGGAACTGGCTGGCGCCGGCGTGGCGGTCATCAGACTTGGCGCCGGTGCGGCAGAACAGGATCATGTAGTCGGCCCGGTGCGCGCCCGAGGTCCACACCTTGGTACCGTTCACCAGCCATCCGCCCTGCACGCGCTGTGCCCGGGTGCGGGCGGCGGCGAGGTCGGAGCCGCTATCGGGCTCGCTCATGCCGATGCAGAACGAGCACTCGCCCGCGGCGATCCTGGGCAGGATCAGCTCGCGCTGCGTCTCGGTGCCGTTGCGCAGGATGTTGGGGCCGCTCTGGCGGTCGGCGACCCAGTGATAGCCGACGGGCGCACCGGCGGCGAGCATCTCCTCCAGCACCACATAGCGTTCGAGGGCGGAGCGTTCGTGGCCGCCATAGGTCTTCGGCCAGGTCATGCCAATCCAGCCGCGCTCGCCCATCTTGCGGCTGAACGCCGGGTCGTTGCCGCTCCAGGACTCGGCCCGCTGGTGCGGCGGGCGGTCCCGCATCTCGACGGAGAGGAACTGCCGCACGTCGTGGCGCAGCGCCTCGGCGCCGGGATCGGAGGGCGGCGGCGTGGTGAAGGTCAGTGCCTGCATTGCGGTCATCTTCCTGTTGGGCCGGCCGGTGACAGCACCAGCAGGGCGTCGGCGATCGTGCAGCCCTGGCCGGCAGGGTGGACGATGACCGGGTTGAGTTCCAGCTCGGCCATGGTGGCGCGGCCGGCATCAGCGACACGGGATACCAGGGCCACCAGCCGCGCCAGCGCCGGCAGGTCGGCCGGCGGCGCACCGCGGAAGCCCTCCAGCAATGGGGCGCTACGCAGTTCCTGGATCATCGCGGCCGCCTCGGTCTCGTCCACCGGGGCGAGGCGGTATGCGGTGTCGTGGAACAGCTCGGTCGTGACCCCGCCGGCGCCGACCATCACCACGGGGCCGAAGGTCGGATCGCGGATGATTCCCACGATGACCTCGACGCCCCGCTTCGCCATGGGTTCCAGCAGCACGCCATCGACCTGGGCGCCGGGAGCGTGGCGGGCGGCGTTGGCGGTGACGGCGGCAAATGCGGCTTCGAGCGCCGGGAGGTCTGCAATACCGAGGCGCACTCCCTCCGCCTCCGTCTTATGCGGGATGGCGGGGGATTGGATCTTCACGGCCAAGGGAAAGCCCAGCGCTGCCGCGGCATCGCCCAGTTCAGAGGCTTGTGTCACCAGACGCGCCGGCACGACGGCCACCCCGCAGGCCGCGAGCACCGCCTTGGCCGCGTGCTCTGCCAGCGGGCCGGCCGGGCCGGACAGGACGGTGCGCGCCGCGTCCGGGAGCACGATGGGGTTGGCGGGCGTGGGCGGCGTGAACCGGCCCCGGTCCACCAGTGCCCGGGAGGCCATCGCAAGCACCGCCATGGACGGGCAGATGACCGCCCCGGCCTCCGCCAGGATACGCCGGCCGAACATGGACGGCAGGGTGTAGCTGTAGAACAGCACGGGCTTGCGGCGCTGGGCCAATAGCGCCGCCAGGCCCGGGCCGTCGATCGAGACGCGCGCCGGGTTGGAGAGCGAGGTAATCACCGCGATCTGGTCCACCTCCGGGTCGAGGCTGAGCAGCTCGATTGTCCGCAGCATGCCGCCGCCCTGCACGCCGCCCGCCGTCAGGTCCACCGGGTTGCGCGCGCTCCCGTAGCTGGGGATGAAGGCGCGGATCGCCGCCTGCGTCGCCGGACCCAGTTCCGGTAAATCCAGCCCGGCCGCCGCCAGCGCGTCGGCAGCCCAGGCCCCCGCCCCGCCGGAGACGGTTACGACCGCCACCCGGTTGCCGCGCGCCGGCGGGCTGGACACGAGCGCCGCGGTGATCGCCAGCGCCTCGTCCAGTTCGGTCGCGGTAACGATCCCATGGCGGCGGAACGTCGCGTCATAGCCGACGTCCCATCCGGCCATGCTGGCGGTGTGCGACGCGGCGGCGAGCGAGCCTGCCGCCGACCGGCCAATCTTGATCGCGACGATAACCTTGCCAGCGGCCGTGGCGGCCGAGGCAGCGGCGGCGAAGCCAGCGGGATCGCGCACGCTCTCGATGAACAGCAGGATGGCCGCCGTCGCCGGGTCCTCGGCCATGTGGGCGAGGAAGTCTGCCGCGGTCAGGTCCGCCTCGTTGCCCGTGCTGACCACCGTGCTGAACGACAGGCCGAGCGCCCGGCCGCGGTTGTAAAGCGCGAAGCCCATGCCGCCGCTTTGCGCGATGATGCCGACGCGGCTGTGCAGGGCGGTCGGGTTGTCGTCGGCGTCGCGGTCCACCGCCGGGCTGAAGGTCGCGCTGACGCGGTCCACCTCGTTGTGGAAGCCCTCGGCGTTCGGGCCGGAGATGCGCATGCCGGTGCGCCGCGCCAGCGCGGCCACTTGGTCCTGCAGGTCGGCCGGGGCGGCGTCGTCCTCCGCAAAGCCGGAGGAGATGACCATGGCGTTGCGCGCCCCGGCGGCGGCGCACTCCTCCAGCGCCGGCAGCACGCCCGCGGCCGGGATCGCGATCAACGCCAGGTCCACCGGCTCGCCGGCCGCCGCTATCGTGGGGAAGCAGGGGATGCCGTCGATCTCGGCGTAGCTGGGGTTCACCGGGACGATGCGCCCGGCAAAGCCGTTCTTGCGCAGCAAGTGCAGCAGCGCGCCCCTGATCTTGTGCCGGTCCGGCGAGGCGCCGATCACCGCGACCGAGCGCGGCGACAGCATCGTGTCGAGACGCGGCATCAGGCGGCCGTCAGCGCGGGCCATAGCCCGTCCGGCCCGGCGGCCAGCACGGCGCGGCCGACGACGCCGTTCCATTCGGCCTCGTTGCCGAACTCGTCGCGCCAGGACCACAGGCGGCGCGTGACGAAGTGCAGCTCATACTCCTGGGTGAAGCCGATGGCGCCGTGCGACTGGTGCGCGAGCCCGGCGGCGATGCTCGCGGCCTCCCCCGCGCGGGACTTGGCGGCGCCGACCAGCAGCGGATCGAGCCCGTTCGCCAGCGCGTCCGCGGCCATGTCGGCGGCGGCGATCGCGGCGGCGGACTGCCCGGCCAGGATCGCCAGGTTCTGCTGGATCGCCTGGAACTTGCCGATCGGCCGGCCGAACTGCACCCGGGTCTGCGCATACTGCACGCTCAAAGACAGAGCGCGGGACAGGGCGCCGGCGATCTGCACGGTGCGCACCGCCGCCCCCGCCGCGCGCAGTTGCGCCGGGCCGAAACCAGGAGGCGCCGGGGCTACCGCATCCGCGTCCAGCGCCGCGTCCACCGTGATCGTATCGCGAGGCTCGCCGGCCAGGTTGCGGTCGTGGGCCACGGTGAAGCCGTCCGGACGCAGCAGCGCCACGGCAGGTCCGTCCGGCCCCTGCGCCAGCACGACGATCCCTGCGGCGTCCCGCGCCCAGGGGACGCGGCTCGCCGTTCCCGCGAGATGCCAACCGTCCTCCGCCCGGTGCAGCGACAGCACGTCCCTGATCCGCACAGGCGCCAGGGTCCGCATGCCCTCCGGCACCGGCAGGCCGGCCCGGGCGAGCAGCCATCCCGCCAGCATGGTCTCCGCGAGCGGGATCGGCGCGGCATGGGCGGCGGCGATCCGCAGCAGCGCCATCGCCTCCGCCACGGTCGCGCCGAAGCCGCCGGCGTCCTCTGGCAACAACGCTGCGGTGAACCCGGCCTGCGTCACGGCGTCCCATAGGGCATGCGGGAACGTGCCGTCCTCGGCGGAGCGGATCACGTTCTTGCCGGCATTCGCAGCAAACAGGCGCTCGGCGCTGTCGGCAAGCTGGTCGCTCATGGGGCGTTCCTTCCATTGCAGATGCCCCGTTTCTGTTTTCGGACGGGGCTTTTGGCTGTGTTGATAGCGTCGATACCAGACCCTCCAATACCAACCCATGCAAGGCCTGTCGCTCCCCGCCGCGAGGAACCGGCCGTGCCGCTTGGCGTTGCGGCGCGATGGACTTGCACGAGAAGGCGCTGGACATTCATCGCAGGCTATGCCGTGCCTACGGCTGCCCTATCGCCTATTTCCACACGCTCGATCCATTGAGCGAGCTGGTCAGCTCCTTGCTCTCCCACCGCACCCGCAACGCGGATAGCGGGGCGGCCTTCAAGGCATTGCAGGCGGCCTTTCCCGATTGGGCCGGTGTGGCTGCGGCACCCACGGCGGAGGTCGAGGCGGCAATCTCGCGCGTCACGTGGCCGGAGCAGAAAGCGCCACGCATCCAGTCGATCCTGCGCGCGATCCAGGCCGAGCGCGGCGCGCTGTCGCTCGATTTCCTGGCCGAGCTGTCGGTGGAGGACGCGCGCGCCTGGCTTGAGCGCCTGCCCGGCGTCGGCCCGAAAACCAGCGCGGCCGTGCTCAGCTTCAGCACGCTGCGCCGTCCCGCGCTGCCGGTGGACAGCCACCATCACCGGGTCGCGGCGCGCACCGGGCTGATCCCATCGGGGCTGGCCGTCGGCCCGTCGCACCGCGTGCTTGCCGCACAGTTGCCGCCCGACTGGGATGCGCAGCATATCTACGACAACCACGAGGTGCTGATGCTGCATGGCCAGCGCTGCTGCTTTTACCGCAACCCGGCGTGCATACGCTGCCCGCTGCTGGACCTGTGCCCGACAGGACAAGGCTTGCTGCAGAACGCCACGGGCGTGAGCGGGGCTGATCCGGCTTCGCTGCCAATTTAGTGCACTTCCACCTTCAGTATAAAAGTATCTTGCCCACGGTGGCCCGGCTGCCGAGCCGGTCCAGTGCCTCGCGTGCGTCCCGCAATGGGAAGCGCCCGCCGATCAGCGGCGACAGCCGGCCCTCGCGAAAGAGCCCCAGCACCGCGTTGGCGACCTGGTCCGCCGTGGCAGGATCGCGTTTGCAAACCTCGCCCCAGAGCACGCCCATCGCCGAGGCGTCCTTGAGCAGCAGGCGATTGGACGGCAGCTGCGGGATCGTGCCCGCGGCAAAGCCGATCACCAGATAGCGGCCCCGCCAGGCCAGGCAGCGCAGGCTCTGCACCCCGGTCTCCCCGCCCACCGGGTCGTAGATCACGTCGGCGCCGGCGCCGCCGGTTGCCGCGCGCAGGCGGTCCACCCAGTCCGGTGCCGTGTAGTCGATCACCTCATCCGCGCCGAGTTCACGGCAGATGTCGCGCTTCTCCTCCGTCCCCGCCGTCGCGATCACCCGGCAATCGGCGGCCTTGGCGATCTGCACGGCGGCGCTGCCCACCCCACCCGCCGCCGCATGCACCAGCACCGTCTCGCCGGATTTCAGGCCGGCGCGGTTGTGCAGCGCGTAGTAGCTGGTCGGGTAGTTGACGCCGAGCAGCACGAGCGCCTCCTCGGGCGGCACGTCTTCGGGGACCAGCCGTGCCGCATTGGCGGGCACCAGCGCCTGCTCGGCGAAGGCGCCGGTCTCGATGCTGGCGCAGATGCGGGCCCCGGTCGCGAGCGGAGCGTCGGCACCTCCTTTGATGATCGTGCCGACGACCTCCACGCCCGGCACGAACGGCAGCGCGGGCTTGCGCTGATAGCGGCCACGCAGCACGAGCGTGTCGAGGAAGTTCACCCCCGCCGCCTCCACCCGCACCAGATAGTCCTGCGGTCCCGGCTCCGGCGCCGGCCGCTCGACCAGGTGCATCTCGCCGGCCTCGGTGATGCGCTCTACCAGCCATGCCTTCATGGGTATTGCCCCCCACATAGCCTCAAATACGCCGGCTATTGCATTGTTCGAAATGCCTTTTCAGGGACGTTCCCCCAAAGCGGTACGTTTGTAAAGCCAGACTCCGGCGGTAGCCCATGGGCCGGACGGGCAGCCGGTTGGTCCCTTACTTGCGGCGGGACACGATGCGCATCGGATCAGTCCGGCGTTAGCAGCGCCTGGGCGACGGCCGCTTGCCAACCGGCGTATTTCCGTGCGCGCTCGGCAGCGTCCATCGTGGGCGCGAAATGCCGGTCCATGGCCCAACGCTGCTGGAAGGTGCCGGGGTCCGGGTAGATGCCGGCGTCCAACCCCGCCAGGTAGCCGGCGCCGAGGGCCGTCGTTTCCAGACACTGCGGCCGCTCGACCCCCACACCCAGCATGTCGGCGAGGAACTGCATCGTCCAGTCGCTGGCCGTCATGCCGCCATCGACGCGCAGCACCACCTCGCCGTCGTGCCCGGCGTCGCGCAGCATCGCATCGAGCAGATCCCGGGTCTGGTAGGCCACGCCCTCCAGCACCGCGCGCGCCAGCTCGCGGCGTGTCGTGCCGCGGCTGATACCGCTGAGGATGGCGCGGGCGCGGCTGTTCCAGTGCGGTGCGCCCAGGCCGGTGAAGGCGGGCACGAAATAAACGCTCTGCGCCGGGTCGGCCTGGGCGGCGAGTTCACCAGTTTCCGCGGCATGGTCCACCAAGCCCAGCCCGTCGCGCAGCCACTGGACGCCGGTCCCGGCCGAGAAGATCGAGCCCTCCAGCGCATAGCTGCGCACGCCGCGGTGCTGCCAGGCGATGGTGGTCAGCATGCGGTGGGTGGAGCGGACGGGTTCGCGCCCGACGTTCAGCAGCACGAAGGCGCCAGTGCCATAGGTCGCCTTCACCATGCCGGGGGACAGGCACCCCTGGCCGATCAGCGCGGCCTGCTGGTCCCCGGCGATGCCGCGCACCGGGACTGTGCCGCCCAGCAGACGGGTCGTGCCGAACGCCCCGGCGCTGTCGCGGATCTCCGGCAGCATGGCCCGCGGAATGTCGAACAGCGCCAGCAGGTCGTCGTGCCATGCGCCCGTCGTGATGTCGCACAGCAGGGTGCGTGACGCGTTGGTGGCGTCGGTGGCGTGCACGGCGCCATCGGTCAGCCGCCAGAGCAGGAAGCTGTCCACCGTGCCGAACGCCAGTTGCCCGGCCTCGGCCCGAGCGCGGGCGCCGGGCACGTGGTCCAGAATCCAGCCGATCTTCGTCGCGGAGAAATACGGGTCGAGCCGCAGCCCGGTCAGCCCAGCCACCATCTCGCCGTGGCCAGCCGCCTCCAGCGCGTCGCAGGCGTCCGCGGTGCGGCGGTCCTGCCAGACGATGGCGTTGGTGATGGCCCGGCCGGTCGCGCGGTCCCAGACCAGGGTGGTCTCCCGCTGGTTCGCGATCCCCAGGCCGGCGAGCGAGGCTGCGTCCAGCCCGGCCTGCATCAGCGCGTCCCGTGCGGTTTGCAGCGCGGTGGACCATAGTGCCTCGGGATCGTGCTCGACCCATCCCGGCTGCGGGTAGAGCTGCTCGAACTCGCATTGCGCGCTCGCGACCACCTGCAGGTCCGGGCCGAACACCATCGACCGGGTCGAGGTCGTGCCCTGATCGATGACCAGCACGTGGCCGGTCACGGCGCAAGGCCCTCGTAGTCCAGGTCCGTGGTGCCGATCAGCGGGAAATCCTGTTCATAGGGGGGATCACGAGGAGAACCCGATTATCGCCGTTCGGAAAGGCGTAGCAAGTGCAGCCGGCCTTTACTCACTAACCCGTGTGGCGTTGTCAGGTCGAAGTGCCCTATACACTACAGCTTCGGGGAGGCTACCGATGACCGTTGTCGTCGTAATCACGCGATCTTAGGCGCGGCGCACAGCGGCAAGATACCGCAGCGCCCCTCGCGGAGGCTTACCATACGATGCATAAGCCAAGCACCATGGTTTGCGGTCCACCGCAGTCCAGCCTCACGGCACAGCATCTCGTTGCCCGTGCCGTGTCCCGGATCGGCCCGAATTGGGTTGTGCTACGCGACGTACGGCTGCTTCACGATGCGAATGGGGCTCCATCAATGCTTTCTTGGGTCTGCTTTGCCCTGCTCCACCCGGAACGGGGGATTGCTTTGCTCGACGTGGCCCCGGAGAACACGCCCGATGCGGTTGACCGTTTGCGCCGAGGTCTAGCAGCCTGTCGGAGTGAGGTTGCGAGCTATTTCGCGTGGCTTGGCTAATCATGCGTTGCTGGGCGGCGCTGGGACGGTTTCTCGCGGTCGAACTTGCTGACTGAGGAGTATGGTGGCCAAA
>JAABUT010004091.1_pt1 | contig 11887 bp, 12 predicted proteins | sample 5559281 | NCBI WGS metagenome assembly JAABUT01 (sample SAMN10711880, study PRJNA513359) | rock metagenome | isolation source: Antarctica rocks | place: Antarctica: Victoria Land, Ricker Hills nord | collected 2016-01-04
CGTCAGGGTCCGGGCCGGCACCGGGCCGACCCGGCTGCCGGTCCCCGACGACTTCGACCCGAGAAAGGGGATCATCGCCCCCACCTACAGTGCGGCGTGGCTGGCGGTGACCCGGATGGCGCAGGTACACGGCGGCGACCGCGTCGTCGCGTTCTACCGGGCCGTCGCGGGCGGCCTCGCCGTCGGCCCCACGACCGCAGGCGACCCTGCCGCGGTGACCGAGCAGGCGTTTCGCACGGTGCTCGGCACGAGCGAGAAGGCCTTCGTCGCCGACTGGCTCGCCTACCTGGAGCAGCTGGCTCGATGAGCTGGAAGCCTTCCCGCGGAGCGGGACGGCCAACCCGCGGCCCGGTGCGAGCGTGGTTGTAGCCTTCGGCCCATGGCCGATCGCACCGAGTCCTCCATCGTCATCGATGCTGCCCCCGGGGCCGTCCTCGATGTCGTCGCGGACTTCCGGGCCTACCCGAGGTGGGCGACCGCGGTGAAGCACATCTCGGTCTTGTCGGAGGAGGGGGACGGCTGGGCCGACCAGGTGGAGTTCACCCTTGACGCCGGCGTCATCAGGGACACGTACATCCTCGACTACGAGTGGGAGGTGACCTCGTCCGGCGCGGGTGTCGTGTCCTGGAGCCTCGTCAAGGCCACGGTTCTCAAGGCGATGAACGGGTCGTACACCCTGGCCACGGAGGGCCTGGGCACGAAGGTCACCTATCGCCTCGCGGTCGACCTCAACATCCCCATGCTCGGCCTGCTCAAGCGCAGGGCGGAGAAGGTCATCGTCGACACTGCTCTCAAGGAGCTCAAGAAGCGCGTCGAGGGCTGACGACGCCCGTGCGCATCATCCTCTTCACCGGCAAGGGCGGAGTCGGCAAGACGACGACGGCCGCCGCGTCCGCCGTGCAGGCCGCCCGGGCAGGCATCCGGACCCTCGTGATGTCGACGGATGCCGCGCACTCACTCGGTGACACCCTCGACCGCGACCTCGACGGTCCCGGCCCCGTGCAGGTCGAGCCCCATCTGCACGCCCTCCAGGTCAGCTCGACGCGCACCGTCGATGCCTCCTGGAGGACGGTGCAGGAATACCTGCTCGCGGTCCTCGGCAACGTCGGCGTCGACCCGGTCGTCGCGGAGGAGCTGACCTCCCTGCCCGGCGCGGAGGAGATCGCGGCACTGCTCGAGGTGCGGACGCAGGTCGAGTCCGGGCAGTGGGACCTCGTCGTCGTCGACTGCGCGCCGACCGCGGAGACCCTGCGGCTGCTCGCGCTGCCGGAGGCGCTGGCGTGGCACCTCGAGCGGCTCCTGCCCGGGCAGCGCGCACTCCTGCGCACCTTCCGGCCGGCCGCTGCCGCGGCGACAGGTATGCCGTTGCCGGGCCCCGTGGTCCTCGAGACGGTCCGGCGCTGGTCCGCTCGGATGCGGGACGTGCAAGAGCTGCTGACCAGCGAGTGGGCCTCGGTGCGGCTCGTCCTCACCCCCGAACGCGTCGTCATCGCGGAGTCGCGCCGGACCTGGACCTCGCTCAGTCTCTACGGGTTCGTCGTCGACCAGGTCGTCGTCAACCGAATCTTTCCGGACGCCGCCGCCGACGCGCGCGGCAAGGCTCGGGCGGACCCCTGGCGGAGCGCCTGGAACACGGCCCAGCGCGAGGGTCTCGTGGAGGTGGCTGACTCGTTCGCCGGCATACCGATCGTCACGTCGCCCTACCTGACCCGCGAGCCGGTCGGACTTGACGCGCTCGGCGAGCTGGCGCGGGCTCGCGGAGCGGACGACCTCGCAACGCTGCTCGACCCGGTCCGGATCCCCGGGTTGACCGTGCGGCGGGCCGGCGAGGAGTATGTCCTGACCCTGCCCCTTCCCCTCGTCGGTGCGGCCGAGGTCGACCTCAAGCGACGCGGCGCCGACCTGCTGGTGGTCGTGGGCGAGCACCGCCGGGTCCTGACGCTGCCAGCAGTCCTGAGACGATGCGTCGTCCGGAGCGCCGCGGTCAGGGCTGGCACGCTGAAGGTGCGATTCGTCCCGGACGAGGCGGCGTGGCCCACCAATGGGCCCCTCAGGAGACAGGCGACAGCGTGACGGAGCAGGCACAGCGCCCCGTCGGCTCGGTGGCCGAGGAGGCGGCCCGGCTGCTCGACGCCCTCCTGTCGGGCGAAGGGATGGCGGACGTTCCCCCGCAGCGCGCGGCGGCACCGGGGGAGCCATCGCCGGCGGCACCGGGCCAGCCATCGCCGGGGGCACCGGGCGAGGTACCGACGGCAGCAGGGGCGTCCGGCACCGCCTCACCCGGCCAGGACTCGTCCTGCGGTCACCGCTCCGGAGCCGAGGACCAACCGGTCTGTCATCTCTGCCCCGTGTGCCAGCTCATCAGGACCGTGCGCGCGGTCAACCCGGAGACGGTGGACCGGTTGGCCGACCTGGCGGCCGCGGTGAGCCAGACGCTGCGGGACGTGGCCGCCAACCGGTGGGCGCAGACCGGCCACCCCGCCCCCGGCCGGCGTGGCTCGGTCGTCGAGGACATCGCCGTGCGCGAGGACGACGACGAGGACGAGAACGACGAGGACGAGAACGACGCGGAAGGGCTGCCGACATGAGCGACGACCTCGTCATCGGCATCGACATCGGCGGCACCAAGGTCGCCGGTGGGGTCGTCGACGAGCACGGAAAGGTCCTGCGCCGGGCCCGGCGGGACACCCCTCACCGGTCGATGTCCCCGGACGTCGTCGAGGACACCATCGTCGAGGTCGTCGACGAGCTGTTCGAGGCGGTGGGCCGCGACCGGATCAGCGCCGTGGGCATCGGTGCCGCCGGGTTCGTCGCCGCCGACCGCGCGACGGTCGTCTTCGCGCCACACCTGTCCTGGCGGCACGAGCCATTCCAGAAGAAGCTCCAGCGCCGGGTGCAGGTGCCGATCACCGTTGACAACGACGCCAACGCCGCGGCCTGGGCCGAGTGGAAGTTCGGTGCGGCGCAAGGCGAGTCGCACCTCATGATCATCAACCTCGGCACGGGCATCGGCGGCGGCATCGTCATCGACGGCCAGGTCCAGCGCGGCCGGTTCGGCATGGCCGGTGAGTTCGGCCACATGCAGGTCGTCCCCAACGGGCTGCGCTGCGAGTGTGGCAACCGCGGCTGCTGGGAGCAGTACGCCAGCGGCAACGCCCTGGTGCGAGAGGCACGCTCGCTCATCACGGCCCGGTCCCCGATGGCCACCGACCTCCTCGCCTCCGTCGGCGACGACCCGGGCAACCTCACCGGCCCGCTCGTCACCGCAGCCGCACAGGCCGGTGACCAGACGGCCATCGAGCTGCTCGCCGAGATCGGGCACTGGCTCGGCGTGGGCATCGCCAACCTCGCCGCCGCCTTCGACCCGGGCACCTTCGTCGTCGGCGGCGGGGTCAGCGCCGCCGGCCCACTGCTGCTCGGGCCCGCACGAGAGACGTTCCGCCGCCAGCTCACCGGCCGCGGTTACCGACCCCAGGCCGCGATCGTCGCCGCGGAGCTGGGCAACGAGGCCGGGCTCATCGGCGCGGCCGATCTCGCCCGGGTCGACCGCGCGCCGTCATGACCTCGCGGTCCCCGACGTTTCGCGTCGCGACCTACAACACGCGGGACCTCCTCGACGACGCCGCCGCAGCAGCCCGGGTGGTCCGCGCCATCGAGCCCGACGTCCTGTGTCTCCAGGAGGTCCCGCGCCGGCTCCTTGCGAGCTGGCGGGTGGCGGCCTTCGCCGAGCAGTGCCGCATGTACTGGTCCGGACACCACCGGGGCAGCGGCGGGACGACCATCTTCACGAGCCTGCGGGTGCAGGCTCCCTCGAGCACGCACCGGCGCCTTGCCGTCCCTCCCCTCGTGCGACGACGCGGGTATGCCGTCGCAACGGTCGCGCTGCCGGGCTGCCGTGCCGTCACGGTTGCGAGCCTGCACCTCAGCCTCGACCCGGCGGAGCGCGAGCGGCACGTCGCGCTCGTCCTCGACGCGCTGTCCGGGTCTCAGGACGTCGTCATCGCGGGGGACCTCAACGAGGACGCGAGCGGCCTTGCCCACCAAGCCATCTCGAGGCGGTACCTCCTGGTCTCGAGAGGTCTGGCGACCTTTCCCTCGAGCAGTCCCCAGCAGGCCCTCGACAACATCTTTGCGTCGGCGCGGCTCGTCGTGCGTCCCGGCGCCCCAGCCCCGATTCTCGAGAGCGACCTCGTGGCCGCGAGCGACCACCGGCCCGTCTGGGTGGAGGTGGTGACCCGCCCGCTCGAGCCGTGACCCGGCATACCGGCGCTGTTCCCGGCCGCCGAGACGAGGTCAGACGCGGTGGCCGGTCACCGGCCCAGGCGGCCCGAGCTCAGAGACGGACGCCGTCGTCGTCCTCGTCGCGCTCGTTGGGTTGGCGCAGGACGAGGAGGACGAACCCCGCGACGGAGGTGAGCAGGGCGAACGTCATCCACCAGCCGTTGCCGTCGCGGTTGAAGAGCAGGAGGTAGAGAAAGAGCAGGGGGCCGCCGATGAGGGCGCCCATCATCGTCCAGAAGTGCTTGTCCTCCGATGACGGCAGCGGAGCCGGGGGTGGGGGCTCGAAGTGCTCCTCGACGTCGGCCGGGTCGTGGCGGCGCCAGGCCGACCCGACGACGGACGGCGTCACCTGGTCCGCGCCGGCATCCGTGCCGGCGACGTGAGGCTGCGAAGCCGGCGGCTCGGCCTCTGGCGGCGCCGTCCGGGCCTCGGGGGTGGCGTCGTCCTTCGACGCCGTAGGACTCCTTGGAGCGGGACTTCCCGGAGCGGGACTTCCCGGAGCGGGACTTCCCGGAGCGGGACTTTCCGGAGCGGCAGTTCCCGCTGACGGGACGGCGGGGGGCGTGGGCGAGGGCGCGTCGTCGCCTCGCTGGGGCGCGTCGGACTGCTCGCCCGGACCGCGGCCCGGGTCGGCGTCGCCCCGACCCTTGGCAGCATCGCCGGCGGTCGGGTCGCCGAAGGGGTCGATGCCCAGGGCTTCCTCGTCCCAGTGCGCCATGATCGCGGCAAACTGCTCGTCGACATCCTTGTCCGCCATCGTCACATTCTCACTGCTCAGGCTGTCAGCCGTTGGATGAAGCGCACGCTCTCATCGTGGATGAGCGGCGCGTCGTTGTCGAGGGTGGCCACGTGGTAGGAGTTCTCCAGCCAGATCTCCGTGACGTCGGTGCTCGAGATCCGCGACAGGAAGAACGCGGAGCTGCTCGGCGGGACGACGTGGTCGACCCGCGAGTGCATGAGCAGGACCGGCTGGGTGACCTCCGGAAGGTCGCGGCAGACCTGCGCCCAGAGCTGGGTCTGCGAGTGCATCGACCGGAGCGGGTTGCGCAGATACCCGAGCTCGGGCTCACCGCCGGTCCTCTTGACGTCGTTGGCGATGCCCGGAAAGGAGGGCACGAGGCGGTGCAGGACCGGTAACAACCTCAGCAGCCGGTTGTCGTGCGTGAAGATCGGGTTGACGAGCACCATCCCCGCCATCCGTGGACCGTGCTCGAGGGCGAGCTTCGTCGCGAGCAGGCCACCCATCGACAGACCGGTCACGAAGACCTTCTCGCACGATGTGTGCAGCTCCCGGAACGCCGTGTCGACCTCCGCGTACCAGTCCTGCCAGGTCGTCCTCGCGAGCTCCTGCCAGGTCGTGCCGTGCCCGGGCAGCCGCGGCAGCCGCACGGTGTAGCCGGCCTCGGCGAGGTGCTGGGCCCAGGGCCGCAGACCCTGCGGGGTGCCCGTGTAGCCGTGGCACACCAGGACGCCGATCTCGTTGCCGTCGTGACTGTAGGGCTCGGCTCCGGGAAGGACCGTCACGTCGACTCCTCGCCTTCGGGCTTGGTGGGTTGGCAAATCCTCGCACGAGCACGCGGCGTGCCCATCGTGGCGTAAAGTGCAGCGCGTCACATCGGAGAGGGCGAGGTTCAGGCATTGTTCTACTGGATGCTCAAGACCGTGATCCTCGGGCCGATCCTTCGGCTGCTCTTCCGGCCCTGGGTCGAGGGTGAGGAGAACATCCCGGAGGACGGCGCAGCCATCTTCGCGAGCAACCACCTGTCCTTCTCCGACTCGATCTTCCTGCCGCTCGTGCTCCCGCGGCAGATGACCTTCCTGGCGAAGTCCGACTACTTCACCGGTCGCGGCCTCAAGGGCCGGGCGACCGCCGCCTTCTTCAAGGCGGTGGGCCAGGTGCCCGTGGACCGCTCCGGGGGCGGGGCCGGGGAGGCGGCGCTCAGCTCCGGCCTGAAGATCCTGCGCCGCGGCGAGTTCCTCGGCATCTACCCCGAGGGCACCCGCTCACCGGACGGCCGCCTCTACCGCGGTCGCACCGGGGTGGCCCGGATGGCGCTCGAGAGCGGGGTGCCGGTGCTGCCGGTCGCCATGATCGGCACCGACAAGGCCCAGCCCACCGGCAAGAAGGTCCCCAAGATCATGCGGATCGGCATCCGCATCGGCACGCCGCTGGACTTCTCGCGCTACGAGGGCATGGAGGACGACCGCTTCGTGCTGCGCTCGATCACCGACGAGATCATCTACGAGCTGATGCTGCTGTCCGGTCAGGAGTACGTCGACGAGTACGCCACGTCGATGAAGGACCGGCTGCTCACGGCCGCCCGCGTCAAGGCCCGGGAGATCCAGGAGGCCGCCAAGCCCAGCGCGGCCGCACGCGAGCCCGAGGAGGCCCTCGGCGCCGGCGAGCAGGACGACATCCCTGCGGCAATGACGGAGACCGCGCGCGGCGGGGAGGCAGCCGGTGCGCCACAGCTGGACGAGCGCGAGGGTGACGAACGCGCCGCCAGCTGATCGATGATCGCCCGACTGGTCAGCCTGCGCGACGACGACTCGCTCGTCGTGTCGGCGCTGTGGCAGGCCATCCGGGTGCTGCGTCCCCTCGCCTTCGCGTATGCCGCGTGGTCCGCCTGGGCGCGCAGCGGCGACATGCAGCGCCCCGGGGCTGCCGGAGTGGTCCTGTGTGTCATCGGGGCCTGGACGCTGCTGCAGTTCCTGCGGGTCCGTCGGGACGCGGGCACGCACCTTCTCGAGCTCGGGCTCGCGTCGGCGGCAGTCCTCGCGACGCGCTGGGTCGACACCCCGGCGGCGGCGTTCCAGGGCACGACGACCCTTCCCGGCGTCTGGCAGTCCGTGCCGGTCGTCACGATGGCGGTCATCAGGGGCTCGCGGGGCGGCATCGGGGCAGGGCTGGTCATCGCGGCGGCCTCCCTTCTCAGCACCGGCTCACTGGGCATCGAACCGGTCGGCAACGGGCTGCTCGTCGTGCTGCTCGGTGGCTGTGTCGGCTACTGCGCCGACCTCGCCCGGGCCGAGCAGCGGACTGTGCGCCGGGCGCTCGAGAAGAAGGCCGAGGACATCGAGCGCGACCGGCTGTCCCGGACCGTCCATGACGGCGTGCTGCAGGCCCTCGCCTTCATCCACCGTCGCGGGGCGGACATCGGCGGTGAGACCGGCCGGCTGGGCGCCATGGCCGGCGAGCAGGAGCAGCGGCTGCGGGCGCTCGTCAGTGGCGTCCCCATCGACGAGCTGGGGGCCACGGTCGGCGGTCCCGTCGACCTGCGGACCACGCTGAGACAGGCGACCGAGGGGGCGGCCCAGATCGTCGGCCCGGCCGAGCCGGTGCTCCTCGCACGACGACCCGCGGCAGAGATGGTCGCCGCGGTGGAGGCGGCCCTCGACAACGTCCGCAAGCACGCCGGCGACCAGGCCCAGGCGTGGGTCCTCATCGACGAGGCCGGCGAGAACATCGTGGTCACCGTCCGCGACGACGGCGTCGGCGTCTCGGAGGACCGGATCAGCGCTGCGTCCTCCCGTGGCAGGCTGGGGGTGTCGTCCTCGATCCGCGGGCGGCTGGAAGATCTCGGTGGGTCGGCGCGCTACCTCTACGGTCCCGGGGGCGGCACGACAGTCGAGATGTGGGTTCCGAAGGGTGGCGGGTGAGCGTGGTCACCGACGAGCCGAAGGACTTCGACCTCGAGGAGGTCGACGCGAGCGATCCGGAGGAACCGACCCCCGACGGGCCGATCACCGTCGTCGTCGCCGACGACCACCCGATGTGGCGCGACGCCGTGGCGCGCGACCTCGCCGACGGCGGTTTCGTCATCGTCGGCACCGCCTCCGACGGCCCGTCCGCCTTCCGCCGGACCATGGCGACGATGCCGGACGTGCTCGTCCTCGACCTCAACCTGCCCGGCATCCACGGGGTCGAGGTCTGTGCCCGGCTCACCGCGGCCGACGCCCCCACCCGGATCCTCATCCTGTCGGTGAGCGGTGAGCAGCAGGACGTCCTGGACGCCGTCAAGGCCGGGGCCTCCGGCTACCTCCTGAAGTCCGCCGCCCGGGAGGAGTTCCTCGAAGCGGTCCGCCGCACGGCCCGGGGGCGCGCCGTCTTCACCCCCGGCCTCGCCGGCCTCGTCCTCGGCGAGTTCCGCCGGCTCCAGCACGTGGCGCACGGCGTGGACGAGACCCCCCAGCTGACCGAGCGGGAGACCGAGGTCCTCAAGCTCGTCGCGACCGGCATGGGCTACAAGGAGATCGCCACCCAGCTGTTCATCTCGCACCGGACCGTCCAGAACCACGTGCAGAACACGCTCAGCAAGCTGCAGATGCACAACCGGGTGGAGCTCGTCCGCTACGCCATCGGCCAGGGCCTCGACCGGGGCTGATGCCCGGCCCGACCGTCAGGTGGTGCCCGGTGTCGCCGCCCGGAGCGCCTCGAGGACTCGTCCGTCGATGCCTGCGGGGGTCAGCAGCATCTCGTAGTTCTCGACGCCGGACCACGCCTCGAGCGCGGCATGGACATCGGCGTCGGTGTGGCCCAGTGAGGCCAGCCGTGCCGACACCTCCTGTGCCAGCTCGCCGGTGAGCGGCTGGACGTCCTGCGGCTCCCCGAAGTAGAGGTCGAAAAGGTCGAGCAGGCGGGCGAGCTCGGTCGGTGCCGCCGGGTGGTCGTCCACCCGGAGGTCGACGAGCACCCCGGACCCGTCATAGCCGGCGTCCGGCTGGAGGACGACCATCGCCGCACCCTGGCGACCGCGGGAGTCGCCACCGGCGGCGTCGCCGGCGAGGAGAGCCGCAAGCAGGCGGCGCGGCAACGGCATACCGGAGCCGCCCAGCCAGGCCCGTTCCATCTCGAGCACGACGTCCTCCCCGGTGAGAATATTTCCCTGGATGGCGTAGCGGCCCGACTCGTCGCCCCCGGCGCGTCCGCCGGCCCAGGCGTTGCACTCTCCACCGGTGAAGGTGGCCTGGCTGGTGGCTGCGACGACGCCGAGCTGGCGGTGGGCCCGTCCCTCGTCGGCGCCGGTGACCCGGGCCACCGCGGTCTCGGCGTCGACGCCTCCGGCGAGCAGGTCGAGGACGTCCTCGCGGTAGGAGACCTTGGCCATGGCCTGGGTGGCCACCGCCCCGACGCCGATCCGGACTCCGGGAACGACCGAGCCGACGGCGATGAACTTGCTGGCCACGGCGACGCCGTAGGCATCACCCATCCGAGCGGCGATGGAGAACGTCATGACCTCGACCCTAGCGAAGTAGGGCCCGCGCCTCGTTCGTCATGCGGACCTCCCGGCGTGCCGCGTCCCCGCGCTTTAGACTTGCCCGGTGACCACGTCCGACAGCGCCCTCCTCCTGGCTGAGCTCGAGCAGGCCGGCACCCGGCGGGTGTCGGCGCAGCAGCCGGAGTGGCCCGACTCCGAGGCCGTCCGGGAGGCCGTGGAGACGCTGTCGAGCTATCCTCCGCTCGTCTTCGCCGGTGAGTGCGACGTGCTGCGCGGGCGGCTCGCTGACGCGGCGAGGGGCGAGGCGTTCGTCCTGCAGGGAGGCGACTGCGCGGAGACGTTCGCGTCGGCCACGGCGGACAACATCCGCGACCGGGTCAAGACGGTGCTCCAGATGGCGGCGGTCCTGACCTACGGGGCGTCGCTGCCGGTCGTCAAGATCGGTCGGATGGCCGGGCAGTACGCGAAGCCCCGCAGCAGCGGCTCGGAGACGCGCGACGGGGTGACCCTGCCGGCCTACCGCGGTGACATGGTGAACGACTTCGCCTTCGCGAAGAGTGCGCGCACGCCCGACCCGCAGCGGCTCGTCCGGTCCTACCATGCGGCGGCGTCGACCTTGAACCTCGTCCGGGCGTTCACGACGGGTGGCTTCGCCGACCTGCGGCACGTCCACGACTGGAACAAGGGCTTCATCGCGAACTCAGCGAACGTCCGGTACGAGCGGCTGGCCCACGACATCGACAAGGCGATGAAGTTCATGGCCGCGTGCGGCGCTGACTTCGACGCGATGCGGACGACCGAGTTCTTCGCCGCCCACGAGGCGCTGGTCCTGGACTACGAGCGGCCGATGACGCGGATCGACTCGCGGACCGGGCTCCCCTACGACACCTCGGCCCACTTCGTCTGGGTCGGCGAACGCACCCGCGACCTCGACGGCGCGCACATCGATTTCGTCTCGCGCATCCGCAACCCGATCGGCATCAAGGTCTCGTCCCGGGCTGAGCCGGACCACCTGCTGCAGCTCATCGACAAGCTCGACCCCGACCGCCAGCCGGGCCGCCTGACCTTCATCGCCCGGATGGGTGCCGGCACGGTCCGCGACGCCCTGCCGCCCGTCGTCGAGAAGGTCACCGCGTCCGGCGCCGCGGTGACGTGGATCTGCGACCCGATGCACGGCAACACCTTCGAGTCGGCGAGCGGCTACAAGACCCGCAACTTCGACGACGTCGTCGACGAGGTGCTCGGCTTCTTCGAGGTCCACCGAGGGCTCGGGACGGTGCCCGGCGGCATCCACGTCGAGCTGACCGGCAACGACGTCACCGAGTGCATCGGCGGGGCCGAGAAGATTCTCGACGCCGACCTCAAGAACCGTTACGAGACCGTGTGCGACCCGCGGCTGAACCACCAGCAGAGCCTCGAGCTGGCCTTTCTCGTCGCCGAGATGCTCAGCCAGGGATGAGCATGACCCCTGCCATCCGGGCCGACCTGCTCTCGGACACCATCACCCGACCCACTGCGGCGATGCGTGCCGCCATGGCGTCGGCTGAGGTCGGCGACGACGTCTTCGGCGAGGACCCGACGGTGCGCGCCCTCGAGGAGGTGGTGGCGGAGCTCCTCGGTCACGAGGCGGGGCTCTTCACGCCCAGCGGGTCGATGGCCAACCAGCTCGGCCTGCGCCTGCACGTCAGGCCGGGGGAGGAGCTGATCTGTGACTCGCTGGCGCACGTCGTGCGGGCCGAGCTCGGTGCAGCGGCGGTCCTCTCCGGGATCTCCTCACGCACCTGGGCCGCGGACCACGGGCTCCTCGAACCACGCCAGCCCCTCGACCTGATGATCACCGGCGCCGGGCCCTACCAGGTCGGCACCACGCTCGTCGTCATCGAGAACACCCACAACTTCGGCGGCGGGACGGTGCAGCCTCTCGAGGCGATCCGCGAGGTCCGTCGTGCCTCGCGCGAGCGCGGGGTGCGGATGCACCTCGACGGCGCGCGCCTCTGGAACGCCCACGTCGCGAGCGGGGTCCTGCTCGGCGACTACGGCCGGGAGTTCGACACCGTCTCGGTGTGCCTGAGCAAGGGGCTCGGGGCGCCGGTCGGGTCGGTCCTGCTCGGCTCGGCCGAGGCCATGACCGAGGCGCGGATCTGGCGCAAGCGCCTGGGCGGGGGCATGCGGCAGGTGGGCATCCTCGCAGCCGCCGGTCTGTATGCCGTGGAGCACCACGTCCACCGGCTCGCCGACGACCACGCCCGGGCCCACCGTGCCGCCGAGGCGTTCGCCGCCGCGGCCCCCGGGTCGATCGACCCGGACACCGTCGAGACGAACATCCTCGTCCTGGACGTCTCGGTCGCCGGGTGGGACGCCGCGGACCTCGTCGCGGCAGCCCTGGA